>Ga0247740_1000706_pt1 | contig 15178 bp, 18 predicted proteins | sample UWRJL148409B2_FD_180942 | JGI IMG/M metagenome (GOLD analysis project Ga0247740, IMG submission 180942) | Plant litter microbial communities from Arlington Agricultural Research Station in Wisconsin, United States - UWRJ-L148-409B-2 | ecosystem: Environmental > Terrestrial > Plant litter >...
CTTTATCTCCCCTTTCCCACCCTCCACCCACTCCGCATATCGCTCATACAATTCCGAAATGATTCTCGCTCTTACAGGTAGCTCTTTCTGCCAGTCCTGCCAGTCCCAGCCAAGCTCCGTCACTGCATCCGTAGTATGGTCGTGGAACTTGATGCTGATAGGGTCGATGACGTGTGAATGTAGGTACTTACCGCCGATAGTAATGAGCAGCTCACCCTTCTCGCCGTTGATGCTCCACGTAAGCGCGGGCTCGTCTTTGAATGGCGGACCAAGGCGGAAGGTAAAAGACAGAAGAGCATTCTTTGCGATGGGAATGCTTCCTTCTCTTGCTTTAAGTGTGCCATGCATGGTGAGGAGATCCGGGACGTCGTTTTTCATTTCTCCTTTTACATCTCCTTGCGCGTCGATGATCTTGATTGAAGGTCGCTGAATCTGCATGCGGCTACTAAAAGATCCGAACTCGCCGAGTACCTCATGGATATAGTCCAACGTATGCCCATTCTCAATGTTGATCGGGTTACCTCCGACCTTGCGATCGGCAAAGTACGTCAGTGCCTCCGGAAGTGTGTCGCGCGGAAGTAGGCTACCGAAGGAGCGGACGTCACTGCTTAGCACCTTTCCAATCGTGCCAGCGGCAAGAATCCCCTTGATGCGAAGTGTGATGGGTGATACACGGCCTTGAAGTCCTATGATGCTGTTTGGAATTTTCTCGCCCTTAGTGAGTTCGATTGCCTTTGCAAGGCTTTCGGTCAACGGCCATTCCACAAAAATAGCTTTCCCGGCTCTTAGACTGGGTTCGACTGTTGGGAAGTGTATATCAACGCGCGTGCAGCAAACTACGAGATCAATATCGGCCTCGGCGGCTAGCTTGGCTGGGTTGCCGTATGCCTTGACAGTGTCGGGGAGCTTGAACATGCGTTTGGCTTCTTCGGCTGCCGTTACGCTGGAGTTGAGAAGTGCCTGTATACATCAGTACCTTCAGTGACTAGATCTCGACCATGAGGGTGTTTGACAGCAAAGTTACGTACAGTGAGCTCGTAATGTTTCTGTCCGATAGGAGAAAGTAGGTACGGAAGGTGCGCATCTGCCGCCCATGTTACTTTGGCCGAAGAGGAAAGACCGATTAAGGCGACGCGGATAGGTGCCATGATGTTAATTCTGAGACTGTTGGAGTAAAGAGTATGATATTTATCGCGGTCGAAGTCTTATAACTAAAAGACCGCAGCATATACCGCAAACGCTCGGAAACAAAAACAGTGGGCAGGTTGGAGGGCATTACCGACCCCACTGTCAGATCGCCTTGTCATATGTCAGAAACAACAGTCAGAATACAGTAGAAATGGATCTACTAATACTATTCATTTGGCGGGGGTTGTTCGCTAACGTGGGAGTGGAAGGTTTGTAAGCTGGGTTTGTAAGCGAGAGATGTTTTATCACCACAGATGGAAGGTACTTCGCATGAAACAATCACGAAAGATGCACCGATATTAAATGAATTATGTTTATTATTTATCGCAACCATTTCGAATGGCTCATCTTCCGCGCGGTGATCGTATCTGAAAACAACAAATGCGGTTACCTCTGCGCGCTCGATCACAACTATCGCTGAGGTCTGTGTCAGAAGTCGTTAAATCTCGAGTGGAGTGGCTTAGGACTTGGTGTCTTAAACGTAAGCCTAGATGTCTCACAAGTCATAACGCATTTCTTCCCCCGACTTGTGAGCGGTAATCTCTTTAAGCTTCCTTCTTTACCTCTTCGTCGGCTTCCGGAGCTCCTTCGATTTCCATGTACTGCTCGATGTCGATATTGGTATGACCACTCGGAGAATGTCCTCGCTGTCGCAATAGCTCCTTCGCGGTATCATCAACGAATGGCCCTGACAAAATATCCCACTGCTCTTCAACCCAATGGTCCGTGATTCGGGCCAGAACAATGTCAACCATCGCAGGCCGAGCGGGACTACCTTTCGTGGTGCAACCATAAACGAGCCCAATTCCGCACGCGGAGGGGATCTGAATCGAACGCGTTGAATCCGATTGATATTGTCGTAGGATCATTTTCAATGTAGCGTTCTTGGCGTAGATGTCGTTGATTTGATCGGCGATATCGTAGAGGTCACACAAGTATGAGAAATCGAATTTCCGCAGGAGTTCGTCGCCTAGCGCAAGTTCGTGGGCGTAGATGTATGAGATATAGAGGTCCCAACGGCCATACCATGAGATCTCGTTCAAGGTTCGAGACTTGATAGCAGCAAGGATATTCGGGGATCTACCACAAAGAATGCTTGTGTGGACATGGAAGTCTTCATGGTTTTCACCTATAACGAGTTTGGTGGTATTGGGGAGAAGGTTGACACAGGCCACGTCAGGGCGTCGCTCGTGGTTCTCTCTGAATCTGGCATCGTGATCAGGGTTCGGTGTCGGTGTTCTGTGGTAACGAAGCGGAGGAGATTGAGTTGCGTTTAAAAAAAGAAAAAAGGGTAACTTCTTCCATGGCCATAAATACGTCCACCTCTTCAAATTGTTGTTCGTGTACCAAACATATCTTGTACCGTATGAGATTGTATTGGTCCGCACCTTGGATTACAAATCTGTCAAGTGTACAAGGAACGTCTCCGGGCTTGCAAACAAGTATGCGTAAACACCCAAAAGACAAAGAACAAACTCGACCTCTAGGCAGTTGGTCTCAATTTTGGACTCAGTTGAAGAAAACACCCTGGGGGATGTGGACCGTCCCCAGACCGTTGACAGCAGAGACGTCGTTGGTGAAACGCTTGATTTGGTATGTGAAGGAGTGCCTGCTCGCCGTATTGATCTGTGAAAACCACATTGTCGTAAATGGCTGTGCACACCTAGCTCCTGAGCGATGGAACCGAGGAGCCTCGCATATATTGTAGCTCTCGAATACAGCCCTGCGATTGTGATTAAAGTTCCCAAATTTGGAGGTTGAGAGGGTCTCAGGGAGGCTTGACGGGATGGGTAGCTCGCGGGGATAGCATAAACTCTTCTCGGGTAAGCTGAGCCTGCAGATTAGCTTATTTGCTGCTTCCTCACAGCAACGTTACCAACCTTTGCCTACCATATGGTTCCATCCCACCCTGGACTGCAACGAGTAGCTTGCAAATGCCCCATTTCTCCCGCGCGAAACACCGAGCTGATATGGGTACAGTGACGCCGCCAGCACATTTAGACGCCCGCTTACCTTAAGCACCTGGTGCTGCCACGCAACAAACCAACAAGCGCTCCGCATGACAAGTTTTACGACCGGTATCGAACCATTATTAGACACCGTGCGAGGTGCTGGTTGGAGCTATAGAACTAGTGGCAACACCTCCTGACCGAGGCGCCATGGCGACGACTCACCACAGCGCGTATACGGACGCAACGGTCCCGCCGCATTATTGGGGGGTACTTGGCGACGTTGTTGCTGCAACCGAGATGGAGTTCCGTCATGACTGAGATGAGATGGCGTCGGTGAGGCGCTAAGATAGATGAGGTGCAAGGTTTCTTCCGTTGGAGCCGACGACCCAACAACCGGGTTTACCGCAAAACGAACAACCTCATCGCCTCGTCACCTCGCATCAACCGTCGCCATGCAGCCTCATCAGATCCCAACCTCGAGGATGAATAGCAGGCTTTGCTAATGATGATTCGAACATGCCACCGCTTGAATGCGGGTCCCGGCAAACGTTTGGTGGGGGCACTTAAATCGGGTCTCCGAAACACCAAGCACGCCTGGACCAACGGCAGGATCCCGTTTCATCTTGTACCAGACCACACGGAAAAACTACAGTCCACCAGCCGCAAATTTGTTCGATTCCACATCTCCTTGTGGCTTCAAATGTCGGGCATGCGAGATTGCATCTGCATGTCAGATTCTTTGCACAAGTTGGATCTCGACTCGCTCTGGAGATTCGCAATTCGGCGACCGACGCAGCCTTCTGGAAAGCAACCGCGGCATTTCTAAAGACGGTGGTGAGGCAAGTGCAGGAAGCTCGCATGAAATTGGCTTTGGCTGCGTTGCCAAAGCAAGCTGAGCGCATGACGTTTCGTTTGACGCCCGCCCCATCGCCGTGCAATTCCACCATTCGAACAAAGACGAAGTTTCACGTTTCCCGTGCATGTCCGCCGCGATTCGCCGCCTGGAATTCCAACCCGGCCAGGAACAAGGGAGTGGCATCTAGACGAGCCTCATAGTGGGAACGAGTCATCTGCTTTTGTCTGGGCCGCAAGTCAACCAGCCTTAATTCAACGTTCTGCGGCAGCTAAGGCGTCCACCTACTACTAAAGGGGAACTAGCGTACGTAGAATAGATGACAGGTGCTTAGCTCGTAGCGACGTGCATATCGGATTCTCGGACGCTATCTTTGCTACCGGAGGAATGGGTGCAGGTATAAGAACCTCATGGCGGCCTTCGGTGAGAGGGCAGGCTTGAAGCTGACATTCATTTTCTACACGCTCTTTAGCATACACTCGCTTTTCTCAACTCTCCATTCGTCTTCTGCCTTTCAACCTTTTACCGCTCAAATCTCGAATTTACTCTTCAAATCATTCCAAAATGTGGTCTGCTGCTTTCATCGCCCTGGCCGCTGCCGAGCTCGTCGCCGGCCATGCCACTTTCCAGTTCATCGCGAAGAACGGAGGTGCACAGAGTGCTACGGGTGTTCGAGGCACCTCCAACCAGAACAACCCCATTCTTTCCACCGCTGCTGACCTTGCTTCTGATATGATGATCTGCAAGGGTGGTGCGGCGGTTACTGGGCAGTTCGAGGTTGCCGGTGGTGACAAGCTTTCTCTCCAGTGGCACCACAACACCGGCACGCCTGCCGCTGGTGATGCAGATGAGCCCATCGCTGAAGTAAGTTTCCCTCTTCCAATCTCTTCTCGAACGTTATCTAACGTCGCTGCAGTCCCACCACGGCCCTATCATGGTCTACATCACACCCGCATCCACCAAGGGCGAGAGCGGCTGGGTGAAGATCTACGAGGACGGCCTGACCGGCACAGTATGGGCCGTCGACAAGTTCTACAAGAATGGCGGTATAATCGACGTCACGGTCCCCAACCTCCCCAAAGGCGACTATCTCATCCGCTCTGAGATCATCGCCCTCCACGAGGCCAACGCCGCAGGCAAAGCCCAGTTCTACAACGGCTGCGGCCAAATCACCGTCACATCGTCCGGCTCCGTCACTCTCCCTGCGGGCGTCGACCTCAGGACCGCGTACAAGGCCAACGACAAGGGCGTGCTGTTCGACATCTACAATGGAGCGACTTCGTACCCGATTCCGGGCCCGGCTCTCTTTAAGGGCACCAGCACTGGCGGTTCCCCTGCTGTCCCTGCTGCGCCGTCCGCGACCAAGACCGCTGCTCCCGTCGTCACCAAGCCAGCTACAGTGCCTGCCGCTCCTGCCACGACCACCACCGCTGTTGCCCCGAAGCCGACCACCACTGTTGCCCCGAAGCCAACCACCCTCGTCACTGTCACCAAGCCTGCTCCTACCGGTGGCGCATCCGGCAGTGTGAAGAAGTACTACCAGTGCGGTGGTATCAACTTCTCGGGCGCTACTGCCTGCGAGGCTGGCTCTACGTGCAAGAAGCAGAACGACTACTACTCGCAATGCTTGTAGACGCTTCTATTCTACTCATTGGTGTCGGCTACGCTCCTTTATTTGCATGGTCAGGCGTCGCATTCGCTCCTCCTTTTGGAACTTTCGAGACTAGAGTATATTCTTTGTAGGATGCTTTGGGTGCTTGAAGACCCACGTTCTTGGTCGCTGCTAGGGCAGTGATATTCTTTTCTATTGTATATAGTCTTGTACATGCATGACGAATGGAAATTCAATATTTTCCGAACGCTAGACAAGTGCCATGGCCATCAACAACTCTCACTGACAACTTCCCGCCGAGCCAACTCCTCACGTTCATGACACAGCATCCTACAGTCACCACTCGCAATAAAGCTCACATCCACATCTACGTCCACAGGGTGGGGCAAGAGGTCTGTGAAGGCTATTTAGAAGGGCGTCAGTGCCTAATGCTTCGAACCTAGACTAGGCTGTGACGCATTTCATACCGCCGAGTCAGTGTCCTCATGCTGCTCTTCTACCCGACCCCTCTCACTATCCCCCAATATTTACTAGCCCAGACAGTATACCCCCTGCCCCCTCCCCAGGATTAATGTCCATCTGATCCCTCCGCCTCCCACTCAGAACCGTTGCATCTTTGCCCTGAGCCTGCATCTCCGCCATTTTCCCCGCCTTCCGTTCTTCCATTTTCTGGATGGCTTCTTTGAGCGCGGGAGAAGGCTCTTCTTTTTCCTTTTTGCTGTGCAGCGAGGTCTTGATAGCGCTAGCGACTTTGCCGAGGGGGGAGGTTTTCTGTGGTGCTGAAGAGGGTGATGGGTCTGCGTGGGAGATTTAGATGGGTAGAGATTTTAGACGTGTAATGGTAGGAGGATAGTTACCTTGGAGTGTGGATGGTATGGAAGTAGAGGGGTTTGTTGTATTGGACATTGTGCTGGGGCGTAACTTTCAAGAGTTGAATAAGGACTATAACGCTTCAGAGTAGATTCTGAAATGAGAGAGCTAGCCAGCGAGGCGGTGCCATCATTTCAATCCTTAAAAATCTAAAGACCGGAGTTGACGTTGACAGAAAGGGAAATGTGACGTCACCGGCTGATTACGATCGAAACACAAAGACGCCTTGCAGAGCCACATGATGATTCGGGAGGATTTACATCCTAGGAACATGGGCACTATGAGATGAGGGGTGGCGAAGACGTCATCTAGCCAATAATCGTTATTGCTTCGGGGGCTGTGCCAACACTATTGAATAAAGACGGAGCACTGAATAGCTCAGCCTAGATGATACGGATTGTGTGTAATCCTTCGCTTTGAGACCTGCAAGGCAACGAAGTTTGCTCCTCCAGCAGAGAAAGCAGATTGTCCAGCTTGTCTTTGGTAATCGTCCTATCTGAGTCCATAGGCGTTATAGCGATGCCAACTCGCTCGAAAAGACCCTCCTCATGATCTACCAACTTCAGTAGCAACATCGTCAGGATCGTCCCCGCATTGTAAGCCCGAACTAGCATGCAGAAGAACAAAGATGCCTCTATCTCGGATGTGCCAACCTCCGCACCATTGCCGACATCGAGATTGATGAGGACGCAATACCGGTCCAGCCCGTGATCTAAGATAGCAGGTTCTAATGTCCCTTCATACCTTGAATTGACGTTGCTCCGCGATAGGTGAACTGGAGACAAATACCCCCTCAAATCCAAGTATCCGCCAGTAACAGCGCCAAACGTGTCGTCCGTGGCGTAGCTGAGTTGAACATCTTGTGCAGTGCAAAGGTCGGCATACATTGGACCTTGGTTCTCCCGGATAAGATCAAATTCTATCGGACCATCGAGGGAAGCCCATGACCCTAGAAAAATCTAATGTCAGCAGTGGCCATTTACTGTTACTCTCCACTGCAAGTGTGATGTCTGCAAGGGCGCGAAGGATATCTTTGCGTGTTCAAATCACAGTGTGCAAGAGCATGCCACACACGCCCTCGCTATTTCTGGCTTAAAGAACACTTACACGTAGGCGCCCGATATCGCGGAGACCGACAAGAGAGCATTGCTTTGCTGTGCTGATCGACACCTCTGCACCAAAGCAGCTCCTTCTCAAGAACTTCACGCCACAAACCGGCAATGTATTGACCTTTGGTAGCTTCTCCTGTCCTTTTCGCGAGTGCAGAGATAGCAATAAGCTTGTCATCGGGGACTGTGAGGAAGCATCTGGAATATATCTTAACAAGTTTGTGCCAAGCGCGGTATTGATTGTAACGCAATATTGTCGGGTCAGTGGTCAAAGTTTCCTGACGAAGAGTTTGCTGACGAAGACGAAGTCTACAGAAGTTTCTCCCGTCTAAGTCCGTGTCAATGCCCCATGGAGCTGATTCTGCTGCCTGTAGTTCACGGCATTCCCACAGTAGTTGGTGGCGCCCGAAATGAAGGATACGAGGCGAAAGTAGACGTTCTTGGAGGACCCAAGCCCGCTTATTTAACGGAGCTTGAGTTGAATGCTCAAACCAGAAACCGCGATAGAAGACATGGCACCTGATGGCGTCAACATCGGACACAAACTCTCGAATGCATAGATCGACCTCGGCAGCGTGCAGGAGTCGAGGATCTCGAGGATAGAACAAGCCTTCAAAACTGTCCTCTGCAGCAGCGGCTGAAATGTTGCAATATGAGTGCGAATAGACCTTGTGCATGAGTGATGCCTCAGCCTCCCAGTCGGAGAGATCATCTCGATCTTGTAGGATGCACAGCGAATCAATCCATAAGTATGAAATGCCGAGTCGTTGTGTTACAGCGATTGCATCTTGGAAAGTCTTCGGTAGATCGGCGATGGGGATGTCACGAGTCATCATGTCAAAGTTGGAGCGCAATAATTTAACAATTTGCGCTCGTCCCCAACAGTGACTAAGGGTCATGTAGCGGCGTTGCATTGGAGGTTCCGCGGCAGTGCAGATAAGTCGAACTTTCATCTCGGAGGACTCGTCTCGGCTCACTTGGAGTAACCGGGTTGGTAGCCACGACCTTTCCAACGTTTCATGGCATCTTGTGTGGGTGTACAAACATCGGGACATCCACTGCGTAGCTATGTTCCAGCACTCCTCGGAAGATGTGTTGTGTGACCGAGCATTTTCCCAAGATGGCACGTTGGAACCTGGGTGGTTTGTCAGTCGCCATCACACGATACCACAAGCCGAGTTGGCGTACCAATGATAGGCTGAAGCAGGTAGCTTGGCTGGAAGTCCCTGTGTATCGCAGCGAAGCTTCTGAAGTAATCGGTGAAATTGACGTGAATAATGATATCGCGATAGTAACGTTGTTCTTGAAGCTTGAGCTCTGTTAGGCAACGGTTGGAACCATCCCGAGCCGACTCATCTTCCTTGTACGTCCGAGACGGAGGAACCTCAGCGATTGAAGCAGAAACATGGCTCCAAATGGGCGTGCATATATGGCAGGCCTCTGCTGCAGATGCCTCCAGGCTCTCAGTTGTATAGTGGTGCGGTATGACTACGTATAGAGGAGAAGGCCCGTGGCGTCCTTCAACGCGCGCCGGCCCACACCTATGTTGAAGAGCGCCAACGCAGGTCTTGCATAACATGATGGGGACTAGTAGCGTTCAAAGTGGAAGATGTGGAGGTGACGAGATGGACTCGGGTAGGGTCTCTGCACACACTCAGATTTGAGTGCATGCAGTGTCACGACGCAGCCTCGTCGACAGCCTTGGCGGCGTTTACGAGTCTCTCTTTCCGCCCGTCTTTCCATGCCTTATCCAACGCCTCTATCTTGCCGCCCAGAACCTGCACGCCGCCCGGTTCGAGCATAAAGACAGCGCGGCGCACATCGACATTCCGCATCACGAGCTTGGCGCCCATGGTCATGCTCGTGTTGATACCATCGATGCCCCGCAGGTCCAGCGCATAGACCTTGACGCCTTTCGCGTCCTGCAGCAGCAGCTTGAAGGGTCCTTTGCTCTGCACAGCAGGCGCAACTGTCGTACCATCGTTCTCGTTCTCCACCACGCGCACAATCTCGCGACCCTTGGTCGTCTCGCCGCGCTCTTTTGCTTCGATGGCTTCGACCTGGGCCCAGCGGGAGAGCCCAATGTCGTCGATATCAAGGACCTGGCACACAATGGGGCCGGCAACGTTGCGGGATGGGACTCGGGCGTTGAGGACGTCGATGGGGAAGACGGTGTTTGCCGATTGGACAAGAGTGGTGGTGATGTCGGTGGCCAGTAGGCGGAATAAGGCCGTCTGCTTCAGTGCGGCCATGGGTGTGTTCGGACGCGTGGTGGAGACGAAGCTTTGCAGCCATGCGGGCGTAGGGTGGAGGTGGCGGCTGTTCAGGTGCTGTGTAAGCTCTGCTATGAGGTTATGTGCCATGTCGGCGATCAATTGGCTGCTATTGCATCAATCAGTGATAGTTGCCACCACAAGTGGTGTGGGTATGAGTGGATTTTGGACGCGTCGTGACGCGGGGAGCTTGTACTAGTTCAGCCCTACATTGCTTGGCTTGTGAATCTCACATGTAACATGTACATCCACGTCTTATGACATGACAACTCCGCCAAGTAGACTGTTACCCTAAATCTTCGCCCGTCATGTCTACCATCACCTCGCCACGTCAGAGCTCCTCGATCCGCAGTCCCTCCTCCACCCGCACCTCCATCGACAGCGTCCGACCCGCTCCCACCACCCGCCGCAACCGCGTTGCCCTACGCGACTACTATGGCATCAAAGCCGCCGCCAAGGACACGGAATCCAAGATCTCGGAAGAGTCTACACGGACGGAGCTTGGGCCGGACGACGACGAGACATTGACAGAGCTCGACGGCACCGACTTTGACGCCGACGCCTTTGTGAATAACTTGCTAGCGAGAGAGGGCCTGAAGGGTGTACTGAAGGTGGAGGCAGACCTAGTCTCTCGTGCGTATATGGAGCTTGCTGGCCCTGCAAATGTCTAATTTCCATGTAGAAGTACGCAACCTCGACAGCGACCGCAAATCTCTCGTCTATGACAACTACTCCAAGCTGCTCTCCGCCACGAGCACCATACGACGCATGCGCGGCAATATGGACCCGCTTGCCCCCACGACCCACACGCTAGGCCCCGCCGTAGCACATATCGCCGAGACGGCCGCATCCCTCTCGTCCTCTATGAAGGCTTTGCCGACGAGACCTACGGGCCTGGGACTGGGCATCGAGATATCTATGGATGGCGAGGACGAAGAGAAGAAGGAAGCTGCCAGCAAGCAAAGACAGAGAGACACAGTGCGGTGGGTGTTGGACACCCCGCGGCGGCTACAAGAGATGATCGACCAGGAGCAGGATGAAGAGGCGGAGAAGGAGTGGGAGGAGGTCAGCAAGATTCTTGATAAGTGGGAAGGTGTTGCTGGCGTGAAAGAGCTGCGGGCACAGTGCGAGGAGATGATGATGGAGGCCGACGACTCGGACTGAACTACGCAAATCAGAACGTCTGGAATGAATGGCCTGAGCCACCGGCGCAAACCACAAGCCACTTCCCACCCAGCAACCGATTCACGGCCCCTTGTCAACTGGTAGCACATCGATGCAGTCCGAAAGTACTGCGAGCTTCTACCTACTTTGCCAACAGGTTTCTCACTCCCTATATTTGGATCGATCGGAAGCCTCTATCGACGTGCTCATCTCATACCTTGACTCCATTCCGCCGATTTCCAATCAACCATACATTGCATATTAAAGAGCTTCTTCCAATATCCTCATGTCACTCCGAAGCAAACCTGTTTTCCGACTAGTACATTTCCACATTCCACCTCTGAGGAAATTTCTCTCTGTCGCTTTTGGGGCACCCCTTCAGCCAAAGACGTGGCACCTTGGTTCCCGGCATCCTTCCGAGTCGCTCTTCGATATATTCCTGCAGGTCCTTGGATGTAGAGCATGGTGTGAAGAAGAGGCAGTTTGCACCGTGGCGGAAAAAGGTCTCGGCCTTGATGCTTAGATGGACGATTTTCTCAAAACGACATGCCTTCAACGCCGCAATCCAAGAGGAACAGGACGGATCGCTTGTAGATCTCGACTGCGGTGTTTCTTCCGAACCCTCCACCATCCTGGTAGAGAAAGAGTATTCGATCAAAATGTGGATCTTCCTCACTCGCTTGCGATTTTCAACCACGATCTGATCTTCGAAAATGAACATCTGAGCGGGCACTGAAGACGAACATGTTCTTCCCATAGAGTATGTCAATACTCTCGCGATAGATTTGCTTGTTTGCGCGCATTAAGCCCGGCGTTGAAGGCTTGTAGGGGATATCGGCGGCCGACGTAGTTATCGGTGTTACTGGGATCGTCACTGTGGCGAAGAAACTGTAATTGTATATCTCGTCGCGAATCTCCCAGGGTAGAGACAGGAATGGGAAGGTCTTGTTGAAGCCTGTGGCTTCTTTAAGGCGCTCAAGGTCCGTATATGTTTGGTTGCATCTCCTTACTGTTGAGCAGACGAGCCGTACCGCCGCATCGAATTGGTCTTCTCCATCGTCGTAATTGCGAAGGCTGTCCAAGAGAGCTTTACAATCGATCACCGTGCTCTTCTATCTGAGACGGGTCCTTGGCGCAGACGGTGGCGATGAGGCGTAGGTCTACTATTACTTTGAGAGTGGGAAGATAGATTATTGAACCAAGGTTGATTTGACTTCGAACAGGATCGAAAGGCTGCTTATATGCAGGAGTGCAACTGGAATAATTAAGGAAAGCCAGGCTTAGGCCCAACTTGGTGACCCCAACGTGATGGCCCCAACTTGATGGCCCCAACTTGATGGCCTGAACTTTGATAGCCTGAACCTGACGCGTTAGACCCGTGTGTGGTAATTCATTCCCATCACGTGATAAACACCTATCACTATCCCACCATTGTCTACACACCGCCATTCTGCCTACAGCCCAAAGCTGCTTACATGTATCGCATGCACATGCACTCGGCTGCACATGAACTCAGCAAGCTTTCAAGACTTCTGATCCAATAACACAATTCAGATGCACATGCACGCAGCAGCACATGCACTCAGCAAGCTCTCAAGACCTGATTGGCTCTCCGGCCGACCGCTGACTAAGTCCGCTTCCCGGGGCATTTTCGCCGCCTGGACCCTGACGTGCCTGGCACGCCATTCCGGGCTCACTTCCGAAAGCCGAAGGTCTCGGTAGTGGCAGTCTTGTCACAAGGCGCATGCTGATGACAACCCAAGCTCAACACTTCACCTCGACGGCCTGCGAACTCCTCTCTCCTGCTCTCCCCCATTTCACAGCACACATGCTACACCACGTCCTGGTATCATGATACCCACTTCTTGCGCCGCGGCCCTGCGGCGCACGACCGCCTCGAATAGCCGAACAGCGAGCATCTTCGGAAACACCGCGCAACTTGGTCCTGGGAGAACAGCGACGAGAGTTGTGAGAAGATGGAATGCTTCCAAGTCGCCAGTCGGACAGAAAACGCCTGAGAGCGCGAAGTCGATCCCCGGACCCACCTGGCTCTGGCTGGAACCCGTATACGAACCCTTCCGCGCTTATGGACGTGTCCAGCGACGACGACCGTACACGACGCAATTCATCAGCGCCCTCGTTATATACTTTGTAGGAGATTTGGTCGCGCAGAGTCTGGGAGCTACGCTGGGTGCGGAACAAAAGGCGGTGGACGAGGAGGAGGTAGAAGAGAGAGGATGGGTACAGGTCTGGGCTGAGGAGAGAGACTGGGCAAGGACAGCAAGAGCACTTACAATTGGAGGGTTGGCTGCGGTGCCCGGGTACAAATGGTTTCTGTGGTTGAGCAACTCGTTCAACTACAGCTCGAAAGTGCTGTCTTTGACGACGAAGGTAAGCACGCCTCTCCACTCACTCGCCTTTAGCGTGCGCAGTGGCTGACATGGGACGCAGGTCGCTGTAAACCAAATCTTCTTCACGCCCATCTTCAACTCCTACTTCTTCGGCATGCACTCCTTCCTGTCCGGCGCAACCCTACCCGAAGTCGCCGAGCGCATAAAGAACACAGTTCCCGTATCGTGGGTCAACAGCTGCAAGATCTGGCCGGCCGTTACAGCATTCATGTTCACATTTATACCACTCGAGTACAGAAGCATATTTGGCGGAGTTATTGCTATAGGATGGCAGACATATCTCTCTTTGCTCAACCAGCGGGCGGCTGCTGTGGAAGAGCTGGAACATGCTGCTGTGGTGGGCAACGAGGAAGCGAAGCAGGCTCCTGTGAGAGCGAGAGAGGTGCAGACGGACGACGCGCGGGAGAAGTGTGCTGCGTAGACTGCAGCTGATGGATGATAAGCACTGTGCGTGGGAACCGCTAGAAATGCTCACAGACCTGACGGTCATTCCCTTTTGTCAATATCTTGGTTAGAAGAAGAAGCGGGATGCATGGTAGACCGGCGTTTTGGCTTTTGGGCGCGGGCAGATACCACAGCCCTCGAGTGGCTACATTTCTAGAGACATCATTCACTGATTACACATACAGTATCTTTAATCTACTTTTGACGTTGCTTTTGTGATGGCTCGATCAAAACAAAGACTCGTAAATGCTTTTCTCAGGCTCCCATGGGCACCCCACTACAACCCCACCAAGCCCTCATCCGAGGATCCGCTTCTACACGCAACTCCACTTTTTCTTTGCAAGCCACGCTCCGCCCAGCAAACGTTACGTCCGCAAAAAAAAACCAAGTGCCTAACAACGGGCCTTTTCCCACTCGACTAGTCCGGGAAAGAAGGAACTGGGGAGTAGCGACGTCATAATGTCAAAACTCGTGTATAGTTCACGGCGCGTCTTCGCGATGCAGCTTTCGCAACCTCCTACCGCCGTCAGAACTCTGCGATTACCTCGAATCGCATCCAACTGATTATACCGCCATACCTGGACATTTAAAATGCCGTCCTCTGCAGAACTGGTCGCGAAGGATGGCTCGTGGCGGCAGCGCTCCGAGCTGGACGCTATGGCTGAATTGTCGCCGGAGCTGGAGAAAGAGCTGGAGCGACTGGATGGGGAATTTTGGGTCCCTGGCGAGAAGCTGAAGGAGATCGTGAAGAGGTTTCAACAAGAGCTTAACGCGGGTACGTTTGACGACTATCATGTCGCAAAATCTGCGAAGAAGCGCAATCTAACGATATTCGCCAGGTCTGAAAGAATACGGCAATGGCATACCCATGAACGTCTCATGGGTCCATGGCATGCCCTCCGGAAAGGAGAAGGGCACGTTCCTCACCCTGGATCTCGGCGGCACCAATCTACGTGTTTGTAAAATTACGCTTCACGGCGAAGAATCCGGGCCAGACATTCCGGAATCAAAAACGACTCTAGATCAGGAACAGTATAAGCTTCCACAGCACATCAAGACATCCACCGCGGACGAGCTGTGGACGTATGTTGCTGAGAAGGTGAAAACCTTCCTGCAGGACAAGGGCCTGGACAAGACGTACAGCAAAGACAACCCAATGCCACTGGGTTTCACGTTCAGCTATCCAGCCACGCAGGAAAAAATCGATCACGCCGTGTTGCAAACTTGGACGAAGGGTTTCGATATCAAGGGCGTAGAGGGGGAAGACGTAGCTGTGCAGCTCCGGCAGAAACTCGATGAGAG
>Ga0247740_1000707_pt1 | contig 15126 bp, 20 predicted proteins | sample UWRJL148409B2_FD_180942 | JGI IMG/M metagenome (GOLD analysis project Ga0247740, IMG submission 180942) | Plant litter microbial communities from Arlington Agricultural Research Station in Wisconsin, United States - UWRJ-L148-409B-2 | ecosystem: Environmental > Terrestrial > Plant litter >...
CGGACGCTAGCTAATGTCTGAGAACACTCTGCAAAAGTTCATGGAAAGATGGTACGGAGATGAAAGTATCATGTGACTCTACGATCGCCGTCACCTGGAACTGGAGCATGTGTTTCTGCGTTACTGCCGTGAGGTAATAACAGGGGGGATTTTGCCTACATTGCACCCATCTTGATTCACTCACACTTGGAGCTTTGTAGATACTGAAGTTTGCACATGCTTCTGTAGTAGATCTCAAATATAAAATAGCAGTGCAAGAAACAGTGGGCATAAGCTTTTGAATTAAGCCGCTTCAAGGCTACCCCGTGTCTTTACTGAAGAAGTGCGACAACAGCCTGGGACTCAACAAGTTGAACAGTCTTATCATGTCTACCTTGCTTCTAAAATAGTTGATGAACAAATATAATAATAAGCTTCTTCTTGCTACTTTAAAGAGCTTTCTTAACAAGATTAACAAAGATACTATTAAGCGCGGTACCGCTATTCTCTACAAGTAAATAAATTATGCTTTCAGCTTCTAGCATCTTATCGCTCAATACAGCGAAAAGATGCATAGAAAAATACGGGAGGCTAGCAAAGCCTATGACGGGTTTAAACTCGCGTGAAGCGTGGCCGGTGACGTTGATCTGGAGGGTGGAAGATGAGACATACATAGGTCATGATATTAGGATGCAGGGAGAGTCATGGGCTGGCATAGCTAGTCTTAGTAGATATCCTAGTAGTAGAAGAAGGAATTTTGGCCAAGCTTCTCTATCAGTTGAGTCCAACTGGGGAACTACGTGACGTGTTTTACTCCTGGTATATATCTACTTGACCGGAAATACCTAGCAGTGTAGAGAACGGCTATAAAATACCTTCCGAGTGCAAATTGAGCAACAAGCTCGATGCACGGATATACATGAATAAGCTTGAACCAACCGCAATATGAGCATCAGGACTAAAGAAAACTATGAGTTGGGAATCATGGAGTGGGATTAAATGAATGTGTAGGAAGTTGATGGCAAGAGATGTCCCAAACGAACGAAAACCTCCACTACCGTGATTGATCATCCAAGTGTGAAAAGTTCCATATCTTTGTTATCTTCATGTTTGTGCTCATGCCCTACTGAGCACTCCTCCATCTTCGTCATCTGATATGACGCTTCGGGTTGGACCGGGAACAGGACGATTGCATCAGTTGACTTCAAAGAGTCAAGACTGTGCCATGTGGATTTGCCGGTGTCGAGAAGATCAAGTTCACCTCGACCATTGATCCCCTTTTTCGATACTCTCTCAGTCTTCCGCGTCGAAGAAGTAAAGGTTGCTGAGATGTTGGAGACAACTTTCGTTTTATATGTGTGATAGATCTTCGTCATCGAGGAGACGCAGGGAAGTAACAAGCTCACTGTAATCTCAATGATGCTTTCGAAAAATGTCAGTGTTCTGAGCAGGAGCTTTTAATCCGCGTCCCTTACCAGGTCACGAAGATCGGGGGTGTGATGTAGGTCACATCCTGACTTTTGATGTGCTTCGTACGGTAATACAGACTAACCACTGAGCTGATGCAAGCACTGGCGTTTTCGTAAGCATATAACAATAGTACTCTATGTTTCGACTTACCCAAAGGCAGCTGAGAATACCAAAAGCACTCCCAGCTTTTTCTTCCATGGCAAACGGAGCTGGAACACGGCTGGTAGAGGAAGAATGAAGATGTAGAAGTCAGTAACTACTGTGGTACTGCCGATTATGAGATTTATCTTCGGTACGGCGCCTGAAGTTGACGCGCATCCTGGACCTGCCATGCCCATCAGCCAAGCTTCTCGAGAGACGCCTCCCACGGGTCTACATTCGACCATAACATAGAGCGAAGCACCCCATATTATAGCGCCTGAGACGATCACGCCAATCCAGACCAAGGTCTTGGTATATCGAAGTGGGGCGAAGGCAGTTAGAATGAGTGAGAATAGGACGAGGCGCGATAACCATTGGAACGGTCCCATAAAAAAGGTGGTAAAATATGATCTCTGGATATCTGTCAGAGACGAAAATTAAATTTTATGATCACACATACCACGAGAACAGGCTTGGTCAGTTCTTTGATTTGAACGTCCCATGCGTGATGGCCATAGACTCCTCCATTGACCACTATCGACATCAGTACGATTATATCTCAGACGGAAGATACGTACTCGCGATGAAAAGACAAATGGCGCCGACTCCGAATGGCTGTGTGAATATTGTCAGAACTTGAGCGAAGGATAGGTTCATTCTCGATCTTGGAGACGTACCCAACCGATCATGTAGATGTCTTTAAATAAGTTAACGAGTTCTAGATGACCGAACCCACCGGAAAACTCACAATCATCGAGCTTGATCTTTCTGAATAGGAGTGCCTTCGCATAGATTCGTACACCAAGTGCGAGAGAAACGAGCACAAGTCCAATAACACCTGTAATGAGGACTGGCCGGCCGTTGTACTCGCGATTCGTAAAATTAGGTATTACCCCCTAAAAGGTTAGTACTTAACGGTTGAACGAGAAGCGGGGGCGCACAGGAGGAGGACTGGCCATAGGCATTTCCTGCAAGTTCTTCCACGACACAGGGTCAATGACTCCCACGATAGATTTCGACATCGCATTCGTATTGCCTTGAAGACTATAGATAACAAACGTACGAAATCGGTAAGCAATGAGGACAGTGTAGCCACGAGAAGTGTTCCATCTAATTTTGAGTTCTTATCTCTTCAAGATAACTGGGCTTTGTTTCGAAAGGAAGATTGTGTAACTTGCTAGGTTCGGGGTTCAAACGCTGCAGTCATCGCATCTTCTACGCCACCCAACTCAATATATGGCCGGACACCATAGATCGACACTACTACGGAGTTCTAGTTAAACGTGCATGCTATACCCAGTAAAGTGGCAAAGTTTCGGGCTTGGACATTGTCACCCCGAGAGGATACTCAAGCGGGCGGGCGGGCGGGAGGACGCTTTCGGCCCGTAACCGCCCTTCACAACTGTGCCGCATTGTGGCTCGCGTGATATTTGATCGGTGCCGTACTTCGCCACAATATCGAAAAAAAAAAGCAAAAGAGATAATCCCCGAGATGGTGGGGCGTTATGCAGTGATGTCCAATAGTTGAGCTCCAATGCAGCCTCCGGAGATGTGTAATTTGGGTATCATGTAAAAGGTGGCGGAATTGTGGGAATGGAGAGCCAGATGCTAAGACTGCCGTCTTACATGTGCATGCTGCAAGTAAGACATAGGCTTTCGCTTCGATGTCTAATAGGATGGGGTCTGACAAACCTGGATCAACGTAGCGAGACCTCTGCGTTTACCTAGAACTCAGAATCGCCTCCAGAGTTGACACGGGAGCCTCGCGATGTGATTGCTTGACTTTGCACCACAGAAGTCTGACTTTTATTGATCTGCAAGTGTGTCTTAGAAAAAATGAACAGGCACATCAAAGTAAAGAGCTGCCGATGAATGCATGACGTAGCCAGCTAAGCCCGCGGTATAATCCGAACTTCACTAACGACGTAATTGCCCGGGGGATCTACCCATGGTAGTTTTCAAGTCCGGCAAACGTCTCGTGTTGTCACTGAAGAATGGGGGCCAGACAGAAAGGCTCAGTACTTAGAGGTTTACAAATAGTGGGCGTTCGAAACCATAGAATGCGGCTTCACTCCACTGTTTTGGGGCCTTGAGGATTAAGATTCCTGGTTGATTAGACCACTATGTTCACTTCAATTCTTTGTAGTCCTGAAGTAGTGTGTATGCCTCTCTTCGCACTTCTTGTCTCCGTTGCCAAGCTCTTATCATGTTTACCATTATTACTTCGATTGGCATTCCCCCTTTCCCAGATACCAGGACCGCGTGGTTCTTCGTGGAATAGAGTATGGCTTTGGAGCACACTGGCTTCCGGGAAGGCTGATCAGAAGCTTGTTGAGGTGAATAAAAAGCATGGTATGTGAAGTTGAAAGAGTAACCTTGTGTGAAGCATCATTGAGATCTTGACAGGTACACTCGCTCGGATTGGCCCAAAACATCTTCTCAGTAGTGACCCTGAAACCATTCGCAGAATATTGGCTCCCGAGTCAGCGTATTCTCGTGGTCCCTGGTTTGATACTCTGGCGACCGATCTCAAGGAAGGCAATCTGGTATCTGAACGGGATCCCAAGAAACATCAGCATCTACGAAGAACTTTCAAATCAGCGGTACGATTTACTCACTCCCCTTTTCAGCCTTGACTGACGTAGCTACAGCTCCTCAATTACGGCAGTGACCAAATGGAGAGTGTCATAGACCATCATCTTATGCTTTGGATTCGAAAGCAAGGATGCGATCGCAGTGTTACCAACCAATCTACTCTCGTTGACCTCTCTCGAGGATTGTCTTTTTTGGCGGTCGATATCGCTACACATATCTGTTTGGGAGAGTCATTTGGCTGCACACAAACTGGAACGGATCGCCACGGATTTCTCACCATGATTCGGACCAATATGGCTACTCAGCAGTTTTTCTCTGTGTTTGTCGAGTTGTTTCATGGCTTGCAAGCGCTTGCAAAAGTCCCGGTCTTGAGTAAATTCATCCAGCCTTCCGCTGATGATGGAACCGATATAGGCACTGTACTTGGAGTAAGCCAACCACTGTTATTCATCCTGCTCGGAACGAAGAGCTCTAACTCTATACAAGGTCCTTGGAAGATCAACCAATTCTACCTTTTCAAAGGTATGCACCCCTAAAGCAAGCTTGCTTGACCGCTGCATCTCTCGTGGACTTCCTATTGAGAAGGCAGACCGACACGCCCTGGTCTTCTTGTAAGAACACAAGCCCAGTGATGATCTAGTACTAATTTGTACAAGATCAGCAGCCTCGGACACTGTATCAACTACTGTTCAAGGCATTCTGCTCGCTATCATCACCAATCCCCGGGTCTACACAAGACTTCAAGATGAGATCGATCTTGCTGTGTCCCGTCACCAGTTGCCATTTCCCGTTCAAGACCACCAAACAAAGGGTCTAGAGTACTTACAGGCGTGCATTCGCGAAGGATTACGTTTATACCAGCCTTTGTTTCAGCTCAGAGAAAGGGTTGTGCCGCCCGGAGGTGACTACATCCAGGGTTATCGAGTACCAGAAGGAACATTCGTGGGTATCAACGCTTCAGCCACCCAACTAGACGGCATTTATGGGGATGACACAGAGATATTTCGACCGGAGAGATGGCTGCTTGAAGATGGGCCACGGAAGAGAAGGATGTTGTTAACTTTGGACTTAGTATTCGGGGGCGGGAAGACTAGATGTCTTGGTTCTCAGATGGCCTACATGGAGATGAACAAGATTGTTTTTGAGGTCCGTCTAGTGTGCGTAGACTGCAGCTAAGACTGGCCATACTAACTTTGTCGATAGATACTGCGTAACTTCGACGTCAGCATCGTCAATCCGACCAAGCCATGGAAGAGAACCTCATTCGGTGTTTTCTATCAGGAAGATTTTGGCGTCGAGTTGACGACCAGGGACACGCTTGATAATGCGTTTCGTTTCTCATCTTGAGGATTAGTTCGTTTGTGCTGGTAGTACTACACATCGAAGGCATAATGATGAAAGTCCTGTACCATTTTATTGGATATGTACATACATGCCTTTTATTTGAAAAGACACACTTCTGAGGCCACCCGAGAATATGACTGCGCATGTGCCAGAACTTCGGGGCCAGTGAAGCAGTCGTAAAATCTATAAGGCTGTATACCTCTAGTCAATTTGCACTGTGGTCATAATTAATCATAGCGGTTTGGTTGAGGTCATCGCGCATGTCGAATGGCCTGTAAATGCGGGTTCTATTTAGACGCACAGGTACTAGCATTTCCAGCTGCGCGAAAAGAACAACCTAAAGCGCAGACGCATTCGCGCCGGAATAGACTGGTCTTCGTATCATAAAGTGGGGCGGTGTCTGACCAGATGCAGATGATTCTGAATGGTTAACACACTCTGCTGCGCCGCCTCAGCGCGTTTCGGTCCCCGGTCGACCGCCATTGACTGCATAGCCTGGATCGACATAGGAGCCTGCAGCTTGTTTAGATTGAGTTGCCGCCGGTCGGGCACTTAGACCCGCAAACGGGCGTAGCTTACCATCGGCAATGTCTCCAGCCAGGTGGCACCCAATAAGAGTGCGTTCAAAGCGCCAGTCAGACTGCTCATGCAACTGGATGCTCATGGGTAAGCGACGCAGATACCTGCAGATCGTAATTTTCCATGATGGGTCAGACTGGCCACATCCACAAATGTTGGCGTAAGTAATGCACGCTCACTTAAGTGGAACACCTCTCGCACTGTGTTTCTCTATCAAAATCTTTGAGCTCTTTCCACATTTTCAAGCCTGTGTCTACCAAAGCACTCGTCCAAGCAAGATGACGCAATTTTCCGCTGTTGCTATTGGCAGCGTCGCATTGTTCATCATAGCACTGCGCAGCTTCCTCCGACGTAGTCAAGATGACATTAGAGAACCACCTGCCGTCCGGAGTACAATTCCTTTGGTTGGCCACATACTGGGATTGATACGTTACAAAAACTACTACTACAAGATCCTGAGGTAGATATGATCCAGCTTCAGCAGCTACAGCTAACGCGAGAGTAGTGAGCGTACAACTGCTTCGATATTTTCAGTGCCGGTGTTTGGCAAGAATATATATGTCGCAACCTCACTGAATGTTATCGCCACTGCGCAACGCAACAATAAGGTGCTGGCTTTCGAGCCGCTTGTTGCAAGCACTACACAGCGGGTGTCGGGGTGTAGCGAAGAAGGCAATGATATCATTCAGTTCAACATCGATGGTAGTCAAGGAGATCGAGGATACGTTATAACATTCTTCAAGTCCATACATCCCTCTCTAGCTCCAGGAGAGTCACTGGATGAGATGAACCGGATCATGATACACAACATCGCAAAGTCGGCAGATGCGCTTGCAGCAGCATCGCCACGGCGAATCAGGCTTGGCCAATGGCTACGACACGAGATTACTTTGGCAACAACCAATTCGGTGTACGGGCCCGCGAATCCCCTTCTGAATCGTGAGGTCGAGAATGCATTCTGGTCAGTATAGCGAATCCCTGCTTGTATCTCCTAGCTGATCAGGGTATAGGGCATTCGATGAACATTTACTTGGTCTCATTATGAACGTGCTACCATCAGTCACTGCACGGAAAGGTGTCAAAGCAAGAGCTGCCCTTGGAAAAGCGTTCCAGAACTACTTCGAACGAAAGGAACATCTCAATGGCTCTGCTCTTGTTCAAGCCCGGTACAATCACAGTCGCGAATATAAAGTCTCTATACCGGATATAGCAGCCTTTGAAGCCGGTGGCTGCATTGCCACACTGACCAATACTTTTCCAACTGCCTACTGGATGTTGGCATACGTTTACTCCCACGAAGAAGTCCTAAAGGACTGCAGGGCTGAACTCTCCACGATCACGACCACGAAAATTGCAGAAAATGGAATCACAGTTTGTAGTATCGACATGACGTCTATCAAATCGAGCTGCCCGGTCATAACGGCGACCCTGCAGGAGGTTTTGAGACACACTGCTGTCGGATCAAGTTTCAGGGAAGTAACTGAGGATACCATTGTCGATGGTTACAGGCTAAAGAAAGGAAACACCTTCATTATGCCCTCCAACATAGTGCACACTGACCCCAACACATGGGGAGAAAGCACGAAAGGGTTCGATCATCGACGATTTCTGAAGACCCAAGAGAAGAAAAGTCCGAACCCAAAGGCTTTTCGCGCCTTTGGAGGAGGCAGCACTCTGTGTCCCGGTCGTCACTTTGCTACCACAGAGATCTTGGCTGTCGCAACAATGTTCATTGCCCGGTTCGACATCAAAGCTGTGGGCTCGTGGCCGTCGCCCATTCCGAATAGTGCTCCACTATGGGCTCAGGTTGTGCAGGCTGATCTCGAATTTGAAGTGGATGTCACGGCGAGAAAGGGTCTCGCCGGAAAATACGAGTGGGGATTCCATCTGTCGGAATCGAGGGTTGTTCTTTCTATGGCAGCCGAGGACCTCGAAGAGGGCAAAACCGAGTGACTGAAGAGCCCAGGCTCGATTATATGTGTGGTACACGAGGCTGTGATGATGTGCCGTAGCTGATAGCATGTTTAATTTATTAAGGGGGCTGCGTGGCCAATCTTCGTTTGGGCATGGTACGGAAGCAGGCAACCTGTAATTTCTCCTGCAGCGTGTACACGTCCATTAAAAACAAAAAAAACCTTTCGATCCGTCGCTTGACTGCATGATACTGTGTAGATGGAAGGTGCATAGGGCATAGCGCGCAAAACGCGTTGCGGACCGTGGCGCAATATACTATAGCCTCCGTCGGTATTTTGTCAAGGGAAATCCCGCAGCTAAACCTTGCTCGGGTACTTCGCAGCGTGAAGTGGATGGCAAAAGGCCCCGGAAACGCACCACACGGCACAAAAACTGGCGATCATCCAATGTTACACGGCGTCTGAGAATGGTGTCATGCATGAAGCGCACCGTACCAGCGTACTGGGTACTAGTGGCTGGGATGTAAACAAGTTTTGGAAATTGAATGCGGCGTAAGCGGTGCGGCAGGTTGTCATTTCTTTCACACGCACTCAATAACCACGGCCCTGAGGACTCATTTCAGGTGATTTTTGCAACCCTTCAAGATATTCCGTTTCGCATTTAATCTTCTTGACGGTTTCCTACCAGTTCTTCTTTGCAATAATGGCCGAATACAGCTCTCCAGAGAACAAGTATGTCGAGAGCAGCACTTTAGCCCAAGTCGCCCCAGCAAACGACGAATCTACGTCAGAGAAGTCGTGGCAATTTTGGGTCATCATCGTTTCCCTCTGCTTAATCGTCCTTACTTCTGCACTCGATGGCTCCATCATCGCTATCGCCCTTCCACAAATCACCAACGAGATACCAGATGCCGCGGAGCAGTACATTTGGATCGCGAGCTGTTTCCTGTTAGCACAGACCGTCGTCCAACCGCCATGCGCCCAACTGTGCAATATATTCGGCCGACGCTCTCCGATGCTGCTTTCAATCGCGATTTTTGCCCTTGGTAGTGGCATAGCAGGAGGCGCGACTTCCGGATCTATGCTCATCGCGGGACGAACCGTTCAAGGGGTCGGCTCTGGAGGTATCATGCTCTTGGTTGAGCTCATTGTTTGCGACATCGCGCCTATGCGAGAGAGGGGAAAATATCTCGGGATCGTCCTGTCGAGCTCTGCCATCGGTGCCATCATCGGACCCGTCGTCGGTGGGGCGCTAGCAGAAGGAGCATGGCGTTGGATATTCTATCTCAACCTCCCAATCGCTGGCGTGGTGCTCCTTACCATGATATTTTGCTTGAAGCTTCGGTACCAAAAGGAGCCAACCTGGAAACGAGCTCTTGCGCGAGTCGATTGGTTTGGCAGTTCGCTGTTCATCTCTTCGATGTGCTCGCTGCTACTTGGTCTCATCATGGGCGGTGCAGTGTATCCATGGGGCTCATGGAGGGTAATACTCCCACTAGTCCTTGGAGGGTTCGGTTGGGTCACCTTCCACATCTTCGAATCAACCTGGTGCAAAGAGCCCAGTGTGCCGGCCAGTCTCTTCAGCAATCGTACGTCCATTATTGGGTTCTTCTTGGTTTTCAACTCATCCCTTCTATTGCAATGGGTCGCGTTCTTCATACCCATCTACTTTCAAGGCGTTCGGAACGCATCACCGATAAAATCCGGCATCAACTTCTTGCCTTTCGAAGCATTCCTCATTCCCATCGCGGCTGTTTCCGGGGCATTACTGAGTAAGACGGGGGTCTATCGGCCATTCCACCTCATCGGATTTGTGCTGATGACCATCGGCGTCGGCCTGTTTGCTCTTCTTGATCGAGATACTCCAACAGTGGTATGGGTAGTCTTCGAAGCCATTGAAGCAATCGGCCAGGCACTGGTCATTCCGACGATTCTACCAGCAATCCAAGCTAGCCTTCCCGAAAAGGAGGTTGCGACTTCCGTGGGCATGTATTCCTTCCTTAGAAGCTTCGGTTTCGTATGGGGTACTATAATTCCTGGCATTATCTTCAACGCCCAGTGGGACAAGGAGGACTACCGACTTGCTGGATTTCCTGAGGTTCGAAGAGCAATGCAAAACGGAAAAGCGTATCACTTCGCAAGTGGGATTTATCGCTCAGCGCTACCAGAAGTAGTCCAGTATGACATAATCACGGTCTATGTCGAAACGCTGAAAGTTCTCTGGTACGCTGCAGCGGCATTCTCGGTCGTGGGCTTGTTCGCTGTTTTCGGAGAGAAACATATTGCGTTGCGGAAAGGTCTTGACACCGAGTTTGGACTTGCAGCAGATAAAACAAAAGATGAGGAGAAGTAGCAGATACGTTGGGCGACTCCGCGGCAGGCTTGATAAGCTGATGAGAAGAGACTATTGAGGGGCGAAGGCACTTCTCAACGATTCTTCAAAAGAGGCAGGAACAGTTGACTAAGATGAATAGCAAATAGTACAAGACCTCAATCATTGGTAATCTTTTCTTCTGGTGCTGTTCTATTCCTTTCGAAGAGTAGTTTCGTCCACACTTAGACGTTTCTTTCTCAAGCAAGATTTCTCGCATATACTGATACCATTGCCTACTTGATCACAGCTTTTTACCCGGAATTTCCCCTTCTCCGAACTGCACTCGCAAACGACTTTCCATTAAAGATCTATAGAGAGATCTGTCGCCGTGCGCACTAACAAGGCGAAAATATCACTAGGGAAAAGATCTACCGCTGTCAGGTTCAGATTACATCATGGCTTGTAAGAGAGGAGATATGCGCGCGGTGAGAGAACTCCGGGGATGGAAAAGGTTGGAAGCGACAGATCTCCGGTAGACGCAACATGAAAAAGGGAATACTGTTCAAGGTAGAGTCGATCGATCATTTCAGCGTCGAAATATTTTAGGTGGAGTAAAGGTAAGAGTGAACGATAAGATTGTGGGTCCTCTAAGAGTATTCATACCCCCCTTCACCCCCAAAAGAAAAACAATGCCACCCATCGTCGCCTCATCAACGCTTGTAGACCGCCTCTTGTAACCTGCCTCGAAGACATGCAGCAACAGTGCTTCCGCTCCTATCATTACAGGTTGTTATCGATGCGGGAGAAAGCTGCAGTTGATGTTCCAGTCGCGAGAGCGTCAAGTCGGAGATGGGGAAGTACTTGTTGGACGTGAAGGAGGGGAGAAATAGCTGCTTGAGTGTTTTTCCTAAGACGTGTCTCTTGGGACATTTTCGGAGCCGATTTTGTGACTGTCGTTACTGTTGCTGTGGTTGCTGACTACGGGTTTGGAGGCTTGATGGAGAATACCTCTCATTATTATGGACTATCCAAATTGTTTTTTAAGACCAAACAATCAAAGTTCGTCAATGTAATCTAGCTCACATAAATTTCTGTCCCAAGCCTTATGTACTCCGCTCAGATCGCTTTATCCCTGGGTAGCCATTCCCCTTTCAAAGTGCGCCCATCCATCTGTGCCAGACACGTAATATGCCCGGAAGGAACCGGAACCGAAGCTGGAACCGGTACCGTCTCCAAGCCGGCCGTCAAGAACCCTGCACATGCCACGTTCCTCCAGAGCCTACTATTCCCTAGGCTTCGAGCCCGATGCCAATACCGTATGATCATTCGACGACCTATTTCCTCGATGCCGAATGTCACTTGCACAAGATTCTCGTCACTTGTTCCGAAGCTCAATTGGATGGCAGCTTGATTGATGAAGTGGAGAACGTCGTCATGACTGCTGCTCAGAGCCTCCAAAATTGACATACTACAACCGGTCCCTACGTAGAGCCTGGTTAAACTCATATGCCATGTTGGTTAAAGTGTGAAAAGCGAGAGGTCAAGTTGCTTACGCCTTCCACACCCGGACTGATACCAGCATGCAAACCATGCAGGACCAGAAACTCAGTCTGCAGGGTTATTGCATCTATGAATGTGCACAGCAAATTGATGCTGCGCATGCGGTTACGAAGGCTCGCAGAATTGACGATAATCCGAGGTGGTGCGTTCATTACGAGCTTCCTTCCGCGCCGGCTCACAAGATCCTCTGCCTCATCGCGAACAGTCCGGCATGTGGCAAGGATCACAAAAGGAAAGGATCATTTGACTGCGATGAGTTCCACATCCGTCTCCCTATATTGCCTGTGTCGAATGCGGAAAACCCGATGGTTGCTCTCTAACTGCAGACGCTCGTATATACATAGTCGCAGTTCGATCGGTAGGTCAAGGAAGCGGAACGGCTGTTCAGACATGATTGGCAGACTTGAGAGCAACTTTTTTGGTGAAGTTCTGCTGAAAGCTGGGCAGCCACTGAAGACGGTGATGGTTAAATGTGAACAGATTTTTCGTGGCTCATAGTGAGTCAGCACTGAAACATGAGTGGTGATGTCGACAGGTCAGCAAGTCTCTTGAAGCAACGTGAGGTTGCTCGGCTCGGAATATCTCCACAACCGATAAGGTCTTGGCGACCCCAGAGCTTCACGATCGCGTCCCCCAGCTTCCTACCTCAACCAACCAACACGTCTACATACGCTCTTTCCGACCATCCCCGAAGTATCTAGTCAAGCGACCCTCGGCGGGCGCACTTACCCATTGCCCATCATGCCTCAGTCAGGTACGTACCTGTTCCTTACAGTGTTGCCGCATGCGCGAATCGACCTACTGGATCCATCAGACAACGGGAAGGCTCGCGGATGGAAAGACGACGTGCGGCTATATCCTCAACAGTAAAAAACTGCCCGCGATCGGCCAAGCTACCTCCATGCCTGTGGCTCATCAACTGGACTCTAGACGCGGCTGCGTGCAGCGAACTCGGGTTTAGCCCATTGTTGTTCATTCGACTCCAGTTCCGACCTGCTTCTCGCGCAGATCCTATTCCGAGAAACTCTCAACATTAGCCGAACCTTTTTGCGCTATGTTACCATACAAATGTACCATGCCGCGTCTTTTGCCTCGACCACCGCGGACTGAGGATGGTGAAACAAATAACAACCAGGAAGCAGCAAGACAGACACCTCGATCATACGCAAATATCCTCGGTGCTTCCAACATACATGCATTCTTTTAGATGTTAGGAACAAAGCTAATACACGCAAAGCAGCAGTAGCGTCGACAAACACCCCTGCACCGGCGCGAGCATACTCTCAGAAAGACCTTCCCCCATCCGTCGAGACAGCATACTATCGAAAATGCATTGAACTGCGCCGACGCGTCCGCGACATCGAGGACAGCAACGACAACACCCGTCTCCGGCTCAAGCGTTTAGGCCGTGGCGTCCAGAAAATGCGCCTCGAGCGAGCCTTTCTCCTCGAGCAACTACACAAACACATGGAATACACCATCGATGACTCTGATAGGAGTAGTAGTACACCTCCGACCCCCACGGATAAGCCGTTGAGGAGTAAGCGAAGCCATCGCAAGGGCACTCCGCCAGCGGGAGGTCAGCTTGGCAGCAGTCTGGCAGGCGTCCAACACGCGAGCCCAGGAAGCGCGCACCACCAACAGCAGCTCCTGCATTCGATGAACCCCATGTCGTCAGCACAGAGTACTCCCGACCCCGGTCGCTCCGCGCCCTTCTTCAGCACTATCAACACCACATCTCCCCCCGCCGTCAACGGCAACGCCGCACCCGTCCTTCCGTCTATCCACTCGCTACCCCCCCTCCAGCCACAGCGACAGCCGGAACCTTCACGAGGCGCCTTTTTCGACCCAGCATACGACGAGCGGCCAGCGGGCGCCGAGCATGATACAGAACCTACGGGTCGCCCGCGAGCGCTTTCCGGGGCTCAAGCACCTCCAGCTGCGGTTCACGAACCGCAGAATGGCGATACCGAAATGACGGATGCCTCGGGGGCTGGCTTCACTTCGGTTAATAAGGATTAGACGAGTTTTGGTTCTGCCATGTCCTACCGGTATTGAGGATAGCGAGGCGTTTGGGAATGGGCTTTGTACGGCATGCGTTCATGGATTCTTAGGGCCGGCGCGCTCAGCGAGATTGTAGAGGATTATAGCATGTATCAGTACGGATTTGGACTTGACACCGTGGGTGCCGCCAACAGTGGAGCTATTAATCTTTCTCTCACGTCAAATTTTACACATATTCCAATCGTCCCTGTGTCCAGACCTTTGCGTCGTATATCTTGCCGTCAACCAAGCTACTACTTGCCACCAACCCAAGCCAGCTGCATTCACACCTTCGCCGCCCCATATCCTCCTTTCTCCAGCCCCAAGGCGGAAGCTCTAATGATTGTCGAAGCGGATGGCTACTAACATGGTGCCAAGCTTCTTGTCCTTGGATCCATGTACGGTGGATGCACGACCCATAGAAACATGCCGTCTAGTTGAGCTTAAGCAAACGAGCAAGAATACCTAATCACTGAGAACGAGGATGAAAAGCGTCCTCGGCGTGCGACTAGTAGATCGTACGCTGCCAAGTTGTAAGAATGCAGTCCATGTTCGAACAGTAGTCAGAAGGTTCGCAGTATGCGTTCAAAGTGAGTTAGGCATTGCGGATATAATTATTCCATTGGTCTTACAAGCGATTCGTACACTCAAAACGACGGGGGATCCCCATCTGCCTCCAGCCATATTCTTCTCTTCCGCCGATGCCAGTCCCGACTGGGTTGCAATGTAATGGACTGCCGCCGCCTACTGCGCACGCGCTCTGGAGCAACGGCGGTTGCGGGAGGCACATCGGGAACTTCCGGTGCTGGTTTACTGCTTCCTTTGCTGCTCAACTTTAAAGAGAGCAGGATGAACATGCCTGCGATCAGAATAGCGAGCAGCAGCATGACTTTTCGCTTGACCGATTTCTTCTGGTAGCCTGATGCGACCTTGAGCTCTTTGTCCGCCTCCTTCACGTCGGTTGCCATGCGTTCTACGTTGTAGTCGACGCGGTCCAGCATGCTTCCCTGGTCGATGACCATGGTCTGTAGTTCCTGGAAAATATTTGCGAGTTCGATGATGCCTTGGGCGATGTCTTCGATCTCGCGCTCGCGCTGGGCGATGAGGGCTTCGTTGGGGTCATGGCGGAGGCGCTGCTGCTTCGTTTGGAGAAGAGTGGATTGCGAGAAGGAGCGGTCGGCGTCGGAC
>Ga0247740_1000710_pt1 | contig 15103 bp, 16 predicted proteins | sample UWRJL148409B2_FD_180942 | JGI IMG/M metagenome (GOLD analysis project Ga0247740, IMG submission 180942) | Plant litter microbial communities from Arlington Agricultural Research Station in Wisconsin, United States - UWRJ-L148-409B-2 | ecosystem: Environmental > Terrestrial > Plant litter >...
TGGGGCAACGGGCTCGCGCTCGTGCTCTGCGCCATCGTGCTCGTGCTGCCCTGGCTCGAGGGTGTGCTCACGCAGATCGCCGTCATCACCTACTGCATCCCGATAGTGGCCATCGGCCCGCTCGTGCTCATCATCCTCGGCGGTGCGAAGTCGCCCGGCGACCCGTCGAGCACCGCGATCTTCCTCGCCGCGTTCTCGGTGTTCTTCACCACCGTGGTCGGCACCCTGCTCGGCCTCAAGGCCGCAGACAAGGCGTCGCTCGACGTCGTGCGCGTCTACGGCGGCTCGAAGTTCATGCAGCTGCGCAAGGTCAGGCTCATCGCCGCGCTGCCCGCGATCCTCAGCTCGCTGCAGATCGCCGTGCCCGCCGCGTTCCTCGGCGCCGTGCTCGGCGAGTACTTCGGCAAGATCGACGTCGGCGTCGGGCCCATCCTCATCGGCGCGGCCGTCACCCTGAACTCCCCGCGGGTCTGGGTGATCTTCCTGCTCTGCGCGCTCGTCGCCATCATCGGCTACGCGCTGCTCGGGCTGGTCGGCCGCCTCATCGCCCCGTGGTCCACCGGAAAGGCGGCGTGATATGACCGCCACCACCCAGACCCAGTCGATCTCGGTCGCCGACCTGCGCAAGCAGGTGCGCACCACCGCGCTCAAGGCCCTCGGCCGCTCGGTCGGCAAGAGCGTGCTCATCGCCCTCGGCACCTTCGCGCTCGTGATCGCCGCCTGGCTCGCCATCCTCACCTTCTTCGGCATCTCGCCCTACGTGGCCAAGGGCCCGCTCGACGTCTGGGCGTTCCTCTTCACCGACGACGACGCGGCCGCGAACCGCGACGTGCTCGGTGCCAACCTCGCGGTCACCCTCCGCCACTCGATCACCGCGTTCGTGGTCGGTCTCGTCGTCGCCATCCTCGGCGCCATCCTGTTCCGGGTGTCGAAGGGTGCCGAGAGCGCGCTGATGCCCGTCGCGATGCTGCTGCGTTCGGTACCGCTCATCGCCCTCGCGCCGGTCATCATCCTGATCTTCGGGTTCGGCTCCGAGGCATCCGTCGCGGTCATCGGCGGAATCGTCGTTCTGTTCCCCGCCCTCGTCACCATGGTCTTCGGGCTCAAGGCCGCCTCGCCGCAGATGCTCGACGTCGTCGCCGTCTACGGCGGCGGAACGCTCACCGCCGTGCGAAAGGTAGCCCTGCCCGGCGCGCTGCCGTCGCTGTTCGCGGCCATCCGCATCTCGGTGCCCGGCGCCATCACCGGCGCCCTGCTCGTCGAGATGCTGTCGACCGGCGACGGCATCGGCTACTCCACGCTGCAGTACCTGCCGCAGGCGAAGTTTGCCGACGTCTGGGCCTCGGTCGTGGTGGTCACCGCGATCTCGCTCGTGCTCTACTTCGTCGTGCAGGTGCTCGAGACGATCGTGCTCACCCGCATGGGCATGGCCGTGGACACCAGCAAAGACTAGAGACGCTAGACGATCGAAATAGAGCGGATGTCGCGACCCTCGAGGTTCGCGCGCCCGTTCAGCTCCTCGAGTTCGAGGACGACGCTGACCCCCGCGACGACCCAGCCGGCGCGCTCGATAAGGCGCGTGGCGGCCGCGAGCGTGCCGCCGGTGGCGAGCACGTCGTCGAGCAGCAGGATGCGGGTTCCGGGAGGGAAGTCGCTCGGCTGCACCTCGAGGCTCGTCGACCCGTATTCGAGGTCGTAGCTCTCGCTGATGACCTCGCGCGGCAGCTTGCCCGGCTTGCGGATGACGAGCACGCCGAGATCGAGGGCGTAGGCGGATGCCGCGGCGAGCAGGAACCCGCGGGCCTCGACCCCCGCGACCGCATCGATGCGCCCGGCGAAGGGGGCGACGAGGGCGTCGGTGACGGCGCGCAGCGAGGGGCCGTCGGCGAAGACCGGGGTGAGGTCGCGGAAGGTGATGCCCGGCTTCGGGAAGTCCTCGATGATCGCCGTGTTCTCTTCGACCAGTCGTGCCGCCGTGCCATCCGTCATGCTGTGTGCCTTTGTTCGAGCGCGGTTCCGCGCCCATCGATTCTGCCACCCTCACCCGGTGCGTCTTCGCAGCGTCACCGCCCCCAGCGCGACCGCGCCCACGGCGAACGCGCCGATGATCGCCAGCTGCCCGGCCACGTAGCCGCCGTCTTCGTCGCCCGTCGCGACCGCGGTCAGCGCGTCGACGGCGTGCGACAGCGGCAGCCAGTCGCTGATCGCGTAGAGCACGTCGGGCATTTGGTCGCGGGGGAGCAGCACGCCGCCGAGCAGCACCTGCGGGAAGACGATCGCGGGCATGAACTGCACGACCTGGAACTCGGTGCGGGCGAAGGCGCTCGCCAGCAGGCCGAGCGTGGTGCCGAGCACCGCGTCGGCGACGGCGACCGCGACGAGCAGGCCGACCGATCCCTCGATCTCTAGCCCGCAGACCCCGACCGCGAAGGCCACGGCGATCGTCGCCTGCGCGACGGCGAGCAGGCCGAACGCGAGGGCGTAGCCGAGGATGAAGTCGAGCTTCGAGAGCGGCAGGCTGAGCAGTCGTTCGAGGGTGCCCGACCGGCGTTCCCGCAGCGTCGCGATGCTCGTCACCAGGAACATGATGATGAACGGGAACAACGCGAGCATCGCCGGCCCGATCTGTTGGAACACGGGGGTCGTGTCGAACAGCCAGGCGACCAGGCCGATGAGCAGGCTCGGCACCACGAGCAGCAGCGCGATCGTGCGCGGGTCGTGTCTGATCTGGGTGAGCACCCGCGCGGTCGTGGCGAGGGTGCGCGCCGGCGTCACGGTGTCACCCCCTGCCGGATCAAGGCGAGGAAGGCCGCCTCGGCATCGTGGGTGCCCGTCGACGCCAGAAGGCCTTCAGGGGAGTCGTCGGCGAGCAGCCGCCCCTCGCGCAGCAACAGCAGCCGGTCGCAGCGGGTCGCCTCGTCCATCACGTGGCTCGACACGAGCAGTGTCACGCCGCGTTCGGCGAGCCGGCGGAACAACGCCCACAGTTCGACCCGCAACACCGGGTCGAGGCCCACCGTCGGTTCGTCGAGCACGAGCAGCTCGGGCGATCCGAGCAGTGCGGCCGCGAGCGAGGCTCGGCTCGACTGTCCGCCCGAGAGCGACCCGGCGAGGGCGTCGGCCTGCGCGACGAGCTCGGTCTCGGCGAGCACGCGGTCGACGTCGCCGAGGGGAGCGCCCAGGACGCGCGCGAAGTAGCGCAGGTTCTGCCGCACCGTCAGGTCGTCGTAGACGCTCGACGTCTGGGTGACGTAGCCGACGCGGTGCCGCAGCCCCGCGCTGCCCGCGGGTTCGCCGAGCACCGTGACCGTTCCGTCGGCGACCGTCTGCACCCCGAGGATCGCGCGCATCAGGGTGGTCTTGCCCGAGCCGCTCGGGCCGAGCAGGCCGACCACCCCACCGGACTCCAGCTCGAGGTCGAAGCCGTCGAGAACCGTGTTTCTGCCGCGGCGCACCCGGAGCCCGTCGATGCGCACCGCTGGCGATTTATTCACCATGTGCGGAATTATTCGCCCGCGGGTTGCCCCGTGTCAAGAGGTCTGCCCGAGCCGGATCCGGCCGTGGGAGCATCACCGGTCAGGTGCCACTGCACAATCGGCCCGATACGCCGCGCCACCTCGTCGGCCGAGGCGCTCGCGAGCGGCTCGATACGCACGCCGTACCGCGCCACGACCAGCCCGACCATCTGGCTCGCGGCGAGCGAGGCCCGCAGCTCGGGGTCGTCGCCGCCGATTGACCGCGCGATGCGCCCGAGAATCTCATGGCTGACGAACTGGCGCAGCAGCGTCGCCGCGAACTCCTGCCCGAGTGCCGTATGGAGCAGACGGATGACACGTCGACTCGCCCCCGGATCATCCAGAGCCACCACGAGCGCCCGCACCAGCTCAGTGCCGATCCGCTCTCGGGGGCCGGCGAGCACCTCGGCCACCACCCGGTCGGGACGCACCGGAACCCGCACCGTCGCGGCGAACAGGTCGGCCTTGGTGTCGAAGTAGTGGTGCACGAGCGACGGGTCGACGCCCGCGCGCCGGGCGATCGCCCTGACCGACGTGGCGTCGTATCCGAGGGCCGCGAACTCGGCGCCCGCCGCCTTCACGATGAGCCCGCGGGTATCGGTGGCCGCGCTCGACTTGCGGGGCCGGCCGCGGGGTCGTCGCGCGGCGTTCGCCGTGTCATCCGCGAGCTCGCTCATGGGCAGAGTGTAGGCCGCGAATTAGCCCAGAGCATAGACGCAACCCCGTGTAGCTGAGTTGCTCTCCCCTATAGTGGCCCCTATGGAAATCCTTATCGTCATCGGTGTAATCGTGTTGCTCGTCATCATCGTCGGCGTGTACCTCTGGACCACCTACAACGGTCTGGTGACCCTGAACGTCCGCGTCGACGAAGCGTGGAGCGACATCACGGTGCAGCTCAAGCGCCGGGCCGACCTGCTGCCGAACCTGATCGAGACGGTCAAGGGGTACGCGGCACACGAGAAGGGCGTCTTCGAGGCCGTGACCAAGGCTCGCGCCGAGTCGCTGTCCGCCGGGTCTCCCGCCGAGGCGTCCGTCGCCGAGAACCACGTGCAGTCCGCGCTGAAGAGCGTTTTCGCCGTTGCCGAGGCCTACCCGCAGCTTCAGGCGAGCCAGAACTACCTGCAGCTGCAGGGCGAGCTCGTCGACACCGAGGACAAGATCCAGGCCAGCCGCCGCTTCTACAACGGCGGCGTTCGCGAGCTGAACACCAAGATCAAGCAGTTCCCGAACACGCTGTTCGTACGAGGCCTCGGCTTCACCGAGCGCGAGTTCTTCGAGGTCGCCGACGCGGCGGCCATCGCGGAGCCGCCCCGCGTGCAGTTCTAGTCGCCAGAGGCTGACCTAGATGTATCGCGCCATAGCCGCGAACAAGCGCAACACGGTGTTCATCATCGCGCTGTTCGTCGTCATCATCGCCGGTCTCGGCTACGTCGCGACCTTCTTCTTCGGCGGCGACCCGCTGACGATCACGATCGGCACTCTCATCGGCGCCGGTATCTACACGCTTATCCAGTACTTCGCGGCCGGTCGGCAGGCCCTCGCCATCAGCGGTGCGCACGAGATCCAGAAGTCGGATGACCCGCGGCTCTACCGCATCGTCGAGAACCTCTCCATCACCAACGGTATGCCGATGCCGAAGGTCTACATCATCAACGACGACGCCCCCAACGCGTTCGCCACCGGTCGCGACCCCAAGCACGCCGTCGTCGCCGCGACCACCGGACTGCTCGCGATCCTCGAGGACGACGAGCTCGAGGGCGTTATGGCGCACGAGCTCGGGCACGTGCAGAACTACGACATCCGGGTTTCCACGATCGTCTTCGGGCTCGTCGTCGCGGTCGGTTTCATCGCCGACATCCTGCTGCGTTTCAGCTTCTTCTCCGGGGGCAACCGCAACAACAACAACGGCGGCGGAAACCCGATCCTGCTGGTGCTCGGCATCGTCGCCCTCGTGGTGTCGCCGCTCGTCGCCGGCGTCGTTCAGGCCGCGGTGTCGCGGCAGCGCGAGTACCTCGCCGACGCCACGGGAGCGATGACCACGCGTCATCCGGAGGCCCTCGCGAGCGCCCTCGGCAAGCTGGCTACCTACGGTCGCCCGGTAAAACGGCAGAACTCGTCGATGGCGCACATGTGGATCTCCGACCCGAACAAGCCCGGCATCGTCGACAAGCTGTTCAGCACCCACCCGCCGCTCGCCGAGCGCATCGAGCGCCTGCACAAAATCGGCGGCGGGTTCTAGCCCGATATCGGACGAGCCGTCGCCCTAACAGGACGGATGCGCCCCGCCGACCGCCCGACAGGACGTTTCGCGCGGCAGCGGGCCGCGCGTCCTGTCGACGCGCTACTCGCCCTTCACTAGCCGCGGGCCGCCACGAACGGCAGCACCCGGGTCCAGAGCAGCTCGGTCGCCTCGGCGTCGTACTCGTCGGGCAGTGTCGGGTCGGTGAAGAGATGCCCGGCGCCCGGGTAGTCGAACAGTTCGAGAGTGCCGCCCGCTGCCGCGACATCCGCCAGCGCCTGCTTTTCGACCGGATCGCGGAACGGGTCGTCGACCTTCTGGTGGCTCTGCGAATCGATCCCGGCGGGCCAGGCGGCACCCTCGCCGAACCACTCGAGCGGGTTCAGGCCGGAGAACTGCAGCACGCCGGATACCGCGCGCCGGGTGGCGACGAAGGTCGCGGTGCCCGAGCCCTGCGAGAATCCCGCGACGACGAATCCGTCGCGCAATTCGGACACCGTCGCCAGCGCCCGCTCGTGCAGATGATCCTCGCCGAGGGAGCGGGTCCACTGCATGGCGGGCTCGTAGGCGTCGAACACCCGGCCGTCGAACTGGTCGGGCAGCACGACCTCGTGGCCGGCGGCGCGCAGCCGTTCGGCGGCGTCGAGTTCGCCCTGCCGGATGCCGAGCACGGAGTGGAAGATCACGATCGTCGTCATGGTGACCCATGATGGCACCGCGGGTGGCGGGCGTCCACGGGGCGGTGCCGCGCGCAGATGAGCTACTTCCGGCCGGATGATCCCGCCGCGGACGCGTCATCGGGCCGGAAGCTGCTCATTTGCAGACGAGCGGGCGCGCTACAGGTCGGGCGTGGCCGCCGCTGGCGTGGCCACTGCTGGCGTGGCCGCCGCCGGCGTGGCGTCTGCAGAGGCAGCCGGCTCTGCCGCAGCCGTGGCCGCGAGCAGCGGCAGGCCGAGCGCGCCGGCCAGGTCGCGCGCGAGGTCGCCGCGGTCGACCACCTCGATGCGGTCGAGGCCCTGCCAGACGCGGGCGTTCTCGACGAGAGACGCGATGCGCTGCTCGATGCCTGCGGGCGCCGTCGCCTCGCGCCAGGCCGACTGCACCCGCAGCACCCGGTTCTGCCGGTCGCTCTTCAGGTCGATGCGGCCGACGATACGGTCGTCGACGAGCACGGGCAGGCTGTAGTAGCCGAACACCCGCTTGTGCGCGGGGGTGTAGATCTCGATGCGGTAGTGGAAGTCGAACAGCCGCTCGGCGCGCGGCCGGAACCAGACGACGGGATCGAAGGGGGAGAGCAGCGCGGCCGCCTCGACCCGGCGGGGAACGCGCGCGTCGCGGTGCAGGTAGGCCGGCTGCTTCCAGCCGTCGACCGTGACCGGCAGCAGCTCGCCGCTGTCGACCAGATCGGCGATCGCCGCCTTCGCCGGCCCCTGCTTGATGCGGTAGTAGTCGGCGATGTCGGCGAGCGTGCCGATGCCGTGCGCGCGGGCGCCGAGAGCCATGAGCGCACGCACCGCGTCGGGCTCGGCGACGGTGGTCGCCAACACCTCGGCCGGCACGCGCTGCTCGGCGAGAGCGTAGGTGCGCTCGAACCGGGTGCGCCCGGCCGAGACGACCTCGCCCCAGCCGAAGAGGTACTCGAGCCCGTACTTCACGTCGGACCAGCCCCACCAGCTGCCGGTGCCCCGGCCTGTATCGTGCTCGATCTGGCTCGCGGGCAGCGGACCCTTCGCCGCCAGTTCGGCGCGCAGCCAGTCGAGCATCGCCCCGTTGTTATGGGCCCAGCCCGTGTCATCCGCGAGCTGTTTCGCGCGTCGCGCGTCCATTCGCCACTGGAACAGGGGCCGCACCGACATCGGGATGATCGCGGCCTCGTGCGCCCAGTATTCGGTGTACCGGCTCTTGCGGCCGAAGGTCAGCCGGTCGAGGTCGGCCTTGTCGTAGTGTCCGAGCCGCGCGAAGACGGGCAGGTAGTGGCTGCGTTCGTAGACGTTGACCGAGTCGATCTGCAGCAGGCCGAGCCGGTCGACGAGGGCCGCCAATTGCCGGATGCCGGTGGGCGCGTCGGTCGCCGGCCGAGCGAGACCCTGTGCCGCGAGGGCGATGCGGCGGGCCTGTGCGGCGGAGAAATCTGTCACAGCAATGACTTTATCGACCGCCGCCGACACGGACATTCTCTCGACCTCCGTTGTTCGTTATCCGTTCACCGACACATCCCCAGCCGGTACACGATGCTCCGTATCTTTTCGTAAGGCCAATCCGGTTCCCTTCTGCCCGCTCACAGCGCGGGCGGCCGGCTGGGCCAACTGGAGGAACCCCTTGTTCAGAAAGCGCACCCTCGCCGGCGTGGCCATCTTCGCCGCCGCCGCGATCACGCTCAGCGCCTGCTCGACCGGCACCGACACCCCCGCGGCCGCGGGCGACGTCGACGCCACCACCGCCACCTCCGCCGAAGACTTCGGCGGCCTCGAGGCCCTCATCGAAGCGGCTCAGGCCGAGGGTGAACTCAACGTAATCGCACTGCCCGACAACTGGGCCAACTACGGCGAGATCAAGGCCGCGTTCGAGGAGAAGTACGACATCGTCGTCAACTCCGCCGACCCCGACATCTCGAGCGCCGAAGAGATCGCCGCCGCCGACAACCTCAAGGGCCAGGACACCGCCCCCGACGTCTTCGACCTCGGCACCGCGGTCGCGCTCGCGAGCACCGACTACTTCGCGCCCTACCAGGTCGAGAACTGGGCCGAGATCCCCGACGAGAACAAGGAGTCGACCGGCCTCTGGGTCAACGACTACACCGGCTCGATGTCGATCGGCTACAACTCGAACGACGTGCCGAAGCCCGAGTCGCTCGACGACCTGCTCGGCGACGACTACAAGGGCGCCGTCGCGCTCAACGGCGACCCGACGCAGGCGGGCGCGGCATTCGCGGCCGTCGGCCTCGCGACCGTGCAGCAGGGCGGAACGCTCGACGACTTCCAGGACGGCATCGACTTCTTCAGCGAGCTGAACGCGGCGGGCAACTTCATCCCCGTCAACGCGACGCCCGCCACCATCGCCTCGGGCGAGACCAAGGTCGTCTTCGACTGGAGCTACAACAACCTCGCCCAGACCTCCGTGGTCGACGGCTGGGAGGTCACGACGCTTCCGGGCGCCGCGTACACCAGCTTCTACAACCAGGCCATCAGCAAGGACGCACCGCACCCCGCGGCCGCCCGTCTCTGGCAGGAGTTCATCTACAGCGCCGAGGCTCAGAACATGTTCATCGTCGGTGGCGCCTACCCCGTCACGCTCGACGCGATGAACGAGGCCGGCACGACCGACGAAGACGCGATCTCGCTCATCGGCAACCTCGACGGCGACATCGTGACGCCGACCACCGAGCAGTCCGAAGCGGCATCCGCCCTCCTCGCAGAGAAGTGGGCTGCGGCCATCGGCTAGCAGCAACCCCATGACTGTCGCTAACGCGCCAGTTCTCGTATCGGGTGTTGCGGAGTCTTCTCCGCAACACCCGATCACCGAACCGGCCAGCTCTCCCCGGCGCCGTGCCCTCAGCGGGCTGGCCAAGTATCTCGGGCTCGCGCCCTTCACCATCTATGTCGTGATCTTCCTCGGCATCCCGACGGTGCTCGCGATCGTCACCGGCTTCTTCGCAGAAGACGGGTCGTTCACCTTCGCGAACATCGCCGGCCTCGCCGACCCGCTCGTGCTGAGTACCTTCGCCAGCTCGTTCTGGGTCTCGGCCATCACCGCGATCATCGGCTCGGTCGTCGGAGCGCTCGTCTGCTACGCCCTGCTCGGCACCCGCGCGGGCGGCGCACTGCGTTCGTTCATCGACTCCGCGTCGAGCGTGCTCGCCCAGTTCGGCGGCGTGATGCTCGCCTTCGCGTTCATCGCCGCGATCGGCGGCCAGAGCCTGCTCGTGCTCTGGCTCAAAGACACCATCGGCTTCGACATCTACGCCGACGGCGTGTGGCTCTACCAGCCCGCCGGCCTGCTCGTCGTCTACACCTACTTCCAGGTGCCGCTGATGATCATCACCTTCCTTCCCGCGCTCGAGGGACTCAAGACCCAGTGGGCCGAGGCCAACGCCACTCTCGGCGGCACCCGGTTCACCTACTGGACGAAGATCGCCTTCCCCGTGCTCGCACCCTCGTTCTTCGGCAGCCTGCTGCTGCTGTTCGCCAACGCCTTCTCGTCGTATGCCACGGCCGCGGCGCTGGTCAGCCAGGGATCGCCGATCGTGCCGCTGCAGATCCGCGCCGCGCTCGTCAGCGAGACCGTGCTCGGCCGCGAGAACATGGCCGGCGCGCTCGCGTTGGGCATGGTCGTGGTAATGGTCATCGTGATGTGGGGCTACTCCGTACTGCAGGGACGCACATCGAGGTGGCAGAAATAATGAACCCGTCAAAGACCACCCGCTGGCTCATCCTCGGAGTCGTCGGCGTCGTCTTCGCCTTCCCGATCTTCGCCATGATCGAATTCACCTTCCGCGACGGACTGTCGGGCGGGCACACTCTCGACCACTGGACCGGCCTGTTCACCGAGGACGCCGCCCGCACCTACCGCAACCTGTTCACCGGCATCGGCAACTCGCTGCTGCTCGCGGTGGTCACGGTCGGTATCGTGCTGGTCGTGCTGCTGCCGACGATGATCCTCGTGCACCTGCAGTTTCCGAAACTGAAGCGTGTGCTCGAGTTCGTCTGCATCATCCCGATCACCGTTCCGGCGATCGTGCTGGTCGTCGGACTCGCGCCGGTCTACTCGGTCGTGGTGCAGGTCGCCGGCGGCTCCATCTGGACGCTCGCTTTCGCCTACGGCATCACGGTGCTGCCCTACGCCTACCGCGCCATCCAGGCGAACCTCGACGCCGTCGACGTGGTCACGCTCAGCGAGGCCGGCCGCACGCTCAGCGCCAACTGGGGCCGTGTGCTCTGGCACGTGCTGCTGCCGAACCTCAAGCGCGGAGTGCTCGCGGCCAGCTTCATCTCGGTCGCCGTCGTGCTCGGCGAGTTCACGATCGCGAGCCTGCTCAACCGCGTGAACCTGCAGACAGCGCTTCTCCAGGTCGGCCAGTCCGACCCGTACGTCGCCATCATCTTCGCCCTGCTGGCGTTGCTGTTCGCGTTCGTGCTCCTGCTCTCCATCGGCCGCCTCGGCCGCACCCGTCGCACCGGAAGTGAATCATGACCCTCACCGCACCCACCCGCACCATGACGGCCGAGCCGGGCTCCGGCGCCACCGTCGAACTGCGCGGCGTCATCAAGAACTACGGCGCCATGCAGGCGCTCTCCGGCATCGACCTCACGATGGAACCGGGGGAGTTCATCGCCCTGCTCGGCCCGTCGGGCTGCGGCAAGACCACCGCGTTGCGCGCGCTTTCCGGCCTCGAGACGATCGACTCGGGCAGCATCCTGATCGACGGTGTCGACGTGGCATCCACCCCCACCAACAAGCGTGACATCGGCATGGTCTTCCAGTCGTACTCGCTGTTCCCGCACATGACGGTGATCGAGAACGTCGAGTTCGGTTTGCGGATGCGCAAGGTCGCCAAAGCGGCTCGCCGCGACCGAGCGACCGAGGCCCTCGAGATGGTCGGCCTCGGGGCGCACGGCGCCCGCTTCGCGCACCAGCTCTCGGGCGGCCAGCAGCAGCGCGTCGCGCTCGCCCGCGCCCTCGTCACCCGCCCCCGCGTGCTGCTGCTCGACGAGCCGCTGAGCGCGCTCGACGCGAAGGTGCGGGTGCAGCTGCGCGAGGAGATCCGGCGCATCACGCGCGACCTCGGCATCACTACGGTGTTCGTCACCCACGACCAGGAGGAGGCCCTCGCGGTCGCCGACCGCGTCGCCGTGATGCGCGCCGGCCGTATCGAGCAGATCGGCACCCCGCGCGAGCTCTACGCGACCCCGGTCAACCCGTTCGTGGCCGACTTCGTCGGGCTGACCAGCCGCATCCCCGGCGAGGTCGTCGACGGCGAGGTCGTGGTGCACGGCGTGCGCCTGCCGCTGCTCGGCGAGCCGCAGCCCGACGGCCCGGTGATCGCGCTCATCCGCCCCGAGGACGTCGCGCTCGCCACCGCCGACGCCGAGGGCGCCATCGCGGCCTCGGTCGTCGCGTCGAGTTTTCTCGGGTCGCTGCGCCGCACCGAGTTCCTGCTCGCCGACGGATCGGTCATCGCCGTGCAGCACGACGTGAACGACGCACCCGAGGTCGGAGACGCCGCGTTCCTCAGACTGCGGAAAGCGCCGGTCGCCGCAAGCCCCAGACCGTAATGGTATTAACCGGGTGGCAAACATAGACTCGGAAAATGCTCTTTAGATCACGCCGCGCGGCCGACGCGCCGACGCTCGCCACCCCCTCGCTCAGCGGCGACGCCGGCCACGACTCGTTGCCGGCCGGCATGCAGATCGCCGGGGCGTGGGCCTGGCGCATCCTCGCCGTCGTCGGCGTACTCGTGGTGTTCGGACTGCTGATCATCCAGCTACGCGACATCGTCATCCCGCTGATGATCGCGGTGCTCGTCTCCGCCCTGCTCGTGCCGATCGTGCAGTTTCTCGTGCGGCACCACTGGCCGAAGGCGCTCGCCGTCGCGGTCGCCCTTCTCGGCGCGATCGTCGTCATCGCCGGCCTGATCACGCTCATCGTCTGGCAGATCCGTCAGGGTTATGGCGACATCCAAGACCGCTCGATCGTCGCCTACGAAGACTTCCAGAGCTGGCTCAACACCGCCTTCGGCATCGACTCCGACCAGTTCAACGGCTACCTCGAAGACGCCTGGACCGCCATCCAGGCCGACAGCGCCTCGCTCTGGTCGGGTGCGCTCACCGTGGGAACGACGGCCGGGCACTTCCTCGTCGGCGTGCTGCTCGTGCTGTTCGCCACGCTGTTCATCCTCATCGACGGCAAGGGCATCTGGAACTGGGTCGTACGCCTGTTCCCGCGCAAGGCACGCCGCGCCGTCGACGGATCTGGCCACGCCGGCTGGATCACCCTCACCACCTTCGTGAAGGTGCAGATCTTCGTGGCCTTCGTCGACGCGGTGGGCATCGGCCTCGGCGCCTTCATCCTCGGCCTGCCGTTCGGCGGTTTCCCGCTCGTCATCCCCATCACCATCGCGGTCTTCCTCGGATCGTTCATCCCCGTCGTCGGCGCCGTGGTGACCGGCACCATCGCGATCTTCGTCGCGCTCGTCTACCTCGGCCCGATCCAGGCGCTCATCATGCTCGGCATCGTGCTGCTGGTGCAGCAGGTCGAGGGCCACGTTCTGCAGCCCCTCGTCATGGGAGCGGCCGTCAAGGTGCACCCGCTCGCCGTCGTGTTCGCCGTGGCCGCCGGTTCGGGCGTCGCGGGCATTATCGGAGCCCTGTTCGCTGTACCGTTGGTGGCAACGCTCAACGTCATGGTGACGTATATCGCGAGCGGAAAATGGCGCGAGACCACGCGTCCCGGTGTGAAAGAAGCTATCGAGCAATGACCGAAACCTCCCTCATCGGGCCGACGCTGGCCGATTTCGAGGGAGCGCGCACCATCGTCTCCCGCGTGGCAGACGTGACGCCCATGGAGACGGCGCGCTTTATGTCGGAGGTCCTCGGATCGCCGGTGTTCCTCAAGTGTGAAAACCTGCAGCGCACGGGGTCGTACAAGATCCGCGGCGCCTACAACCGCCTCGCCCGCCTCTCCGACGAGGAGAAGGCGCGCGGCGTGGTCGCCGCCTCCGCCGGCAACCACGCGCAGGGGGTCGCCTTCGCGGCGCGCGAACTCGGCATCAAGGCCACGATCTTCATGCCGGTCGGTGTTCCGCAGCCGAAGCTCGCCGCGACCCGCGGCTACGGCGCCGACGTCGTGCTGCGCGGCACCACGGTCGAAGAGCCGCTGCGCGCGGCCGCGGAGTTCGCCGAGAAGACCGGCGCCGTACTCATCCCGCCGTTCGACCACATCGACGTGATCACCGGCCAAGGAACCGTAGCGCTCGAGATCCTCGAGCAGGTCGCCGACATCGACACCTTCATCGTGCCCATCGGCGGGGGCGGGCTCATCTCCGGCATCGCGAGCGTCGTGAAGCAGCGTGCCGCGGCCGAGGGACGCACGGTGCGCGTCATCGGAGTGCAGGCGTCGAACGCAGCGCCCTACCCGCTCTCGCTGCAGAACGGCTACATCACCGAGATCAAGACGCTGCCGACGATCGCCGACGGCATCAACGTTGCGCGCCCGGGCGTGCTGAACTTCGCGATGATCTCCGAGCTCGTCGACGAGGTCATCACCGTCGACGACGACCTCATCGCCCGGGCCATGCTGCTGCTACTCGAACGCGGCAAGCTCGTGGTCGAGCCCGCGGGCGCCGTGGGCATCGCCGCGATCCTCAGCGGCCAGGTCGTCGACGCCGGCCGCACGGTCGTAGTGCTCAGCGGCGGCAACATCGACCCAATGATGATGGAGCGCGTGATCAGCCACGGTCTCGCCGCATCGGCCCGGTACCTCAAGCTGCGCATCCCGCTGCCCGACCGACCGGGTCAGCTCGCCCGCATCGCGGCACTCGTTGCCGAGGCGAGCGCGAACGTCGTCGAGGTGCTGCACACGCGGCACAACGAGGGTATGCAGTTCAGCCAGGTCGAGCTCGAGCTGCACATCGAGACGCGCGGGCCGGAGCACGCCGAAGAGGTGCTGACGCGGCTGCGCGACGAGGGTTACGAGCCCCGGGTCGACTTCTAGGCTCTCCTGGTCGAGCAGGTCGCAGGCGACCTAATCACCCGCCGGTTGCGCCGTTTGGGCCAGCCGCGTGACGAAAGTGCCCCAGATGGCGCAAACGGAGAAGGCGCCCCGCGGATGATCCGTGCCGAGGTCGCACGAACGGTCGCTCTTGGCGGCGACCGCGCCCGTTCGGCGCGAGTGCGGCCGCTCGAACGGCCGCACAAGCACCAGACCATCGCGGTCGCACTGCGCTGGGGCGGTTGGCCGAGCTCAGCGACCGAACGCAGCTACGGCGTGTAGGTCTCCACCGCGATGATCTCCACCGAGATCGACTTGCCATTGGGGGCCGTGTAGCTCGACGATTCGCCGACCTTCATGCCCATGATGGCGACACCGAGCGGGCTGCCCTCGCTGTAGACGTCGAGTTCGGCGTCGCCGACGATCTCGCGGCTGCCGAGCAGGAAGACGCTCTTGTCGCCGAGGATGTTCGCGGTGATCACCGTTCCGGGTTCGACCACTCCGCTCGACGTGGGGGCCTCGCCGACGTTGGCGTGGCGCAGCAGCTCGGTGAGAACGCGGATGCGGGCCTCGATCTTGCCCTGCTCTTCCTTCGCGGCGTGGTAGCCGCCGTTCTCCTTGAGGTCGCCCTCTTCGCGTGCGA
>Ga0247740_1000714_pt1 | contig 15030 bp, 20 predicted proteins | sample UWRJL148409B2_FD_180942 | JGI IMG/M metagenome (GOLD analysis project Ga0247740, IMG submission 180942) | Plant litter microbial communities from Arlington Agricultural Research Station in Wisconsin, United States - UWRJ-L148-409B-2 | ecosystem: Environmental > Terrestrial > Plant litter >...
TGATGACAAGCAATGCGAATCGCCAAACGTCTGCTATAATGGAAACAACGGTCCGACGGGTTCTTGTTGCGGTCCGAAGATTGCAGGCTGTATTCAGTGTGACACCTCCGAAGCGTTCATTAACAGCTGCCACGATGCAGTGAATCAATATATTGACGGAGTAGACTACTCCTCGCGTATGTCCCATCGTTCACTATACACACAAGCAAGGCGCTAATACGTAACATGGATAGATCAGCGCTTTACCGTCGGCGATTGCTATGCTGATTGGGCATGCAGCGGCACATACCCTTTCAAGGATGGAAAGGATATCAAGAACGTTTTCAACGTGGGTATCTACCAGAAAGCGGGATGCCAGTCCTGTGGCGAGTGAGTTGTGCTCGAAAGCTTTAACAATTGTCTCGACAATGGCTAACGGCTTAGCAGGTGGTGGCCTAATGATGGAAGTAATTGCCATGCCACGGTTCAGTCTCGAGGATGTTAGGCACGGAGTGGGTTTTGTGGCATCTTTACAGATGTCTCTTTCCGTCTTCATCTGGTCCGACGGTCGGGTAGGTTATTGAAGAGAATGAGGATTGAAAATGTAGAGTTTGAGACGGTTTATAATTTAGAACCTCTAGATAATGAATTCAACGACAAGAAGCGCCGAATACAAGATTGACTTACCACTCGATTGCTATTTCTTGAAATTTCCAAAGTGAACCACTTGCTGAAATTTCGAACTATGTATACGATACTCAAAGTCGATTCAGTCGAAGCAGCGCCTCATCCTCCCCTCTACCTCCACCCGTCATAATACAACGCACATCCCTCCTAGAACAGTATTCCTACATACTATTTCGCTCGGTCACCATTCTTCACCGCTATTACCACCGACAATTGACTTAACCATTAACGCTAGCAGCCTTTGTCATTCCAATCCCTACTGCTGCTGTAGTTCCAGCATCAACTGGTAGAATCGCGCCAGTTATCCATCTCGCATGGTTACTCGCAAGGAACGCAACTGCGCAAGCTGCATCCCAGCCATTGCCCTCCGTACCCAAGAGACTTCGCTTCTTTCTTGCTTCACGAGCTTCTTCACTCATGCCATTGGCATACATCATCGGCGTGTGGAGCATCTAGTTTGGTCAGTTGGGCTTCTCGCGTCGATATAGCCGAGAGAAGTATAGAGGAAGGAGAAGAAGAATAAGACTTACACCTGGGCACACACAGTTCACCCTGATCCCTTGTACGGCATGATGCGCCGCCATCGCCCTCGTCATATTGACAACCGCCCCTTTACTCGTCGGATAGAGTAGATGGGGCGTGCCACCCTTGAGTCCTGCTACAGACCCCATATTCACAATTACACCTTTTGTCTCCTCATTGTCTTTGTTGCGCTCCATGGCCGGCACGCTGTACTTCACCATCTGCACCATGCTACTAATATTGATCTCGAGCCCCTTCGCCCAAGCGAGCATATCCACATCGACCGCCGTGCCAGCAGCCCCTCCAATCCCCACGTTATTCACCAGAATATCCAATCTGCCATACTCTTGCAACGCTAGAGAGACAGCGGCCTCGCAGTCTTCGGCTTTCGTTACGTCGGAACGCGACGCGATGGCATTTCCACGGCCCGGTTTCGACATCGCCATCTCGGCCGTCTTTTGCGCCCACGAGAGGTTTAAGTCGAGGCAGACTACGTTGCATCCTTCGTCGGCTAGTATGATAGAAATGGCCCTCCCGTTGCCGATGCCGTCGCCTGCGCATCCGGCGCCGGTTACGATAGCGACTTTGCCGTTTAGGCCACGAGAGGGTGGTGTGGTGGGTATGTCTGACATGTCGTTCTGTTATAGGGATTCGTGAAAAGGTATTTGTTCATCAGACATTCGCAAAAGCAAAGTGGTTTCACGTGATGAATTATGCGAATATATACTAGGTAGGACGCTTCGCTATAAGGACCCTATCGTCCTACGAACTATGCAGAGCGTCAAATAGCTGCCGGCAAACCGCACGCGGCATAGCCGTAGCGAAGAGCCGAGGTGCGCGGGGATTAGTCGGGGGTTAATGGAGGGGTAGTGATTGGCGTCAGCGAGCGTAGCTTGCAGCATGCACTTAAGATATTAGTAAGCATATCCGCAGCTGCTGTCACATCCGATCTTTATACGATAACCTCCCTTCCTTTTCGAAACCTAGGTCTCCTTAATCTACAATTTGGCATTCTATAAGTTTACACTCAACGCCATCACAAAGATGGTCGAATTCTCTCAATATGGCGGCGCCTCCGCAGAATGGTTGGCTCTCGAAGCAACGATGCCCGCTATATCACTGGACACAAGTCAAGATCCCTTGCTCCTCAAGAGGGTTGTAAACGCTGGTCGCGAAGAAAGATCTGCTGCAGCGATGAAGGATCTAGCTCCTCAAGTCAAGATACTGGACTACAGCATCCCTACCCGCGACTTCTCGACTGTCGAAGCGCGCTCTTACCGCCCACTTTCTAAGCCAGCCGACGAAAAGCTACCTGTGTACTTGTACTTCCACGGCGGTGGGTTCCTCTTCGGCACCCTTTCAAGTGACGACGACATATGTGCGCGACTCGCCATCAACATAGGCGTTGTAGTACTCAGCGTGAATTACCGCCACACGCCCGAGCACACCTTCCCCGTCGCCTGGCATGACAGTCAAGACTCGTTTGCGTGGCTCCACACTCACATTTCGGGACTGGGCTGCGACCCGACCAAAGTCGTCGTAGGCGGCGTCTCGGCCGGTGGCCAACTCGCTGCGTCCCTGGTTCTAGAGAAACACCTCGGGAAAGCCCTAATTGAGTTCCCACCCATCGCGGGACAGATCCTGATTATTCCCGCGCTGGCGCATCTAGAAACGTATAAGGATGCGCAACTAAAGCAGATCAAAAGCCCCGTGCTATCGAGTTATGTCGAGAATGAATTTGCACCGGTCCTGCCAAAGGCTGCATGCGAGTTCTTCATTGGACTGTTGAAGACTGGTACCCCGGCGTTGAAAGACACGAAGTTAAATCCTGGGAATGCGTCACCTGAAGAAGTCAAGAGGCTGCCGCCAACGGTGTTTGGAATCGCCGGACTGGATCCGTTGCGGGATGAGGCCCTGCTTTACGCGAAGCTGCTGGCAGAAGCGGATGTACCGACAGATATAAGGCTGTTTAAGGGAGTGCCACATGGTTATAGAAGATTTGGAAAGGCGCTGAGAGCATCGCAACACTGGGATGACGCGGTAGAACAGGGGATATTATGGACTTTGGGGCAGCCCAAGGCGACGGGGAAATTCAATGTTGTCGTCAAGGAATAGAGACCTACTTTGACCGTATAGGCTCATAGTAAAACCGAGACATATTTACTCGTGTAACAGAGCTATTCTCCCCGTAATCGTCCCAGCATCGAGCTCTTGCAAGACCCTCGGAAAATCCGCAAGCTTTCCATCGGCGACCAAAGGATTCAGAACTCCTTGCGCAATTAAGTCCAACGCTTCCTTCAAATCCCTCTTCTGTCCGCCGTAAGAGAATACAATACTGAGTCTCTTCTGAATGCCGACTTTCATATACACAGTATTCTCATGGCTCAGCGTGCCCACGCAAAGCATCCTGCCCGCCTGTCGGACTGCTCAAAATCAGCGTTTGACCCATGGTAATCTACAAACGAGCACATGGTGGAGAACAAGGAAGATCGTACCAATATATTGCGCATCTCCAAACGTCTGCGCCGTCCCCACAAAATCTGCCACCACATCGATTCTCCCTCCCCACCCTTTCTCTCTCACCCACTCCTGAACATCACATCCGACCGGCACACAATCCTCTCGGCTAATTCCGATCCTAACTGCCTCATCCAGATTCCCCTGCTTAATGTCACTGACCAGCACCCTCGCCCCGATCGCCCTTAGGATCTGCAGCGCATTGAATCCCAACCCCCCAAGACCAAACAGAAACACGACTTCGTCCTTTTTTATCTCGCCCCTTCGGTAAATGGCATGGTACGCGGTGGTGATAGCGTCGGTAGCGACGGCCGCTTGACTAGGCGTCACGCCCGGGGGGACCTTCACCGCGCCGCGGACGTCAATAGCTGCGAAAGGGGCGTAGAAGCCGTCTTGGCCGATTCCTGAATGCTTTCCTCGAGCACAAAGCTGAGGGAGATCTCTACTGCACTCTGGGCAGAATTGTTGTCCACAGCCGGGGACGGCTAAGAGGGCGATTTTGTCGCCAAGAGCGAACCCGCTGTTTGAGGGCACGGACGAGCCGATGGAGACTATGGTGCCGGAGCCTTCATGGCCGAGGGTGAATGAAGGTTGGAACCAGGGACGTTGGGTTTCGTTAGTTAAGAGATTGTGATCTGAGCGGCAGACGCCTGAGGCGAGGAGTTTGACAAGGAAGCCGGTTGGGGGTGTGGAGGGGACTGGAATTTCTTCCCAGACCTTTTGGTAGATTAGATATTATTTCGTATACTGGGAAGGGCGACTCACGGCTTCCATGTTACCCTTGTGCTTTCGCCAAGCGTGCATCGTAGATGGAATTGTGTCTGTCATGGCGACTAGCTTTCCTTTCGGTCAAATATTGTTTTGTTTGGGAGTTCGGGAAGGAAGATCGATAGTGCAGAGCTGGAGTTCAATCTTGATAGTAGAAATGCGTTTGGATAGCTGCTAGCTGCAGGCCAACCTCCTTTACATTTGGGGTTCCCCGCACTATACCATAAGCATATGTATCGGCAATACCATAACTGGCGACCCGGAGGTCCTTCCCCGCACTAGGAACGGAGAAATTGGGCCGGCGATGGTGTGTGTGAGGTAATACAGCTTTACCCTCACATGACGTGGCCCTCACAGAACTTAGGATATCTTTGTCAAACAATCCTTTCGTAACCCGCTCGTCCTATCAAAACCTTCTTCATAGAGTGCATTCGAAGTCCTAGAACCACTGCTCCTACATGAACCCACAAGCTTACGTCTTCACCAGCTTCACGTCTAATTCATCCAGCGTCAATCTGAGTATACCAAGCTGTCCCGTGCGACTACTGGATGTAATCGCCATCTGTCTGTCCTACGCACCCTGCGAAGGGTTCAATCTTCATGCAATAACTGTGGTGAAGAATGCTCAATAAATAGGAAGCGTGAGCGCGAACGATAAAGTGTAGAAAACTCTCAATGCTACCTCTTGCCGTCGACGATAAGCGGAATAGTATATCAAACGCATCACGCTCCACGTTCAAATCACCCTCGTTTCTGAATCCTCTTACATCATTCCTTCTCCAGACCACTCATCTAATCAACACTCCTTCCCTGCGCCTGAAAAGCATCAGCACAATGGTGATCAAGACACCCTATTCTTTGTAGGTTCTCACTGTATAGTCGTCCAACCACTTATCCTCTATAATAGTCAATTGCGTATCCTGAGTGCGCTTCAAATACCCATCATGGCCGTCATCGTCTGTATAATCGTCTTTATCAATGTCTATGTACCCTTCCTTTGCGATACTCCTGGGAACGATCATCAAGGATTTCCCTATTACAAAATCAGCAATAGCAAAATGAGAGCCATGAGAAGAGAGAATTCGCATACCGTTCACACTCCGATCCGTAGCAATCCGCATCATACAATTCGCCACGTCCTCTTGCTCTCCAAACTCGATCCCCCGTTCCGTGAGCCAATCTTCATACTCTTGAGTGCGGATCGCCGATTTGATCCAGCAAGGCGCAACGTAGCTGATGCGAATGCCTTGTTCCCACGATGATCGTCGCGTAGTACGCATGAAGCCGCGAAGGCCGTATTTAGTCGCCGTATACTCCCAATTGCCCTAGCCAACTCATCAGTAAATTGGTATCTTTACAAGTAAGTAAAAAGCTTACAGGTGAGTCAATCCACCCAACCATACTCCCCGTGATAATAAAACACCTATCCCTCTCATCGCTCTCTTCCTGCTGCCTGAAGTAGTGCACCGCCAATTTCCACGTATAGAAGCTACCCCTAAGATTAACCTCCACGATGTTCAAGTCAGGCTTCGTTGGCTCCCCTTTGGGGTCATCGAGATTCCACAGACTGTCCCCGCTACTCCTCGAGATCCCCGCATTCGCAATCACGACATCCACGAAGCCAAACGTTTTTTTCGCCAGCTCGAACATTGCTTTTTGCTGCTTCCAGTCCCGGATGTCGACATTGATGAAGATAGTGCGGTCGTGTTTGTGCGTCTTGTTCAGTTCGGCGGCGAGGGCGTGGCCGCGTTCGTTGACGTCGGCGATTGTCACGTTTGCGCCGGCTGCGGCGAAGGCGCGTACGCAGGTTTCCCCCATGCCGTTGGCGCCGCCGGTAATGATCACGGATTTTCCCTTCGCTTTGGAGACATCGATAGGGATTTTGTGGTCGAGAGGACCCGTATAGGTGTAGCGAGGGACTGGCATGGCTGCGGTTCCTATCAATGGCTACTTGGAAATGGTAGGAGTATGATGTGTCTGTGAAAGAGAGAATGAAGTTTAACAGTACTAGATATTGGATAATGGGGTACTGGAGATACTGGAGAGTTTCTGCCGTTCATGCAACGGTTCTCGGCTGCACAATTCCGTGGTCATGCACGGTGATGTTGCGCGAGTCGGAACGAACGGGTATGGGGGTACTGTTGCTCCGCGGTCCCCCAGACGCTAAACGCACGTCCCAAACCCTGGTTGCCGTACGCTAGGCAATCCAAAAGCGGCTCTACCGTTTTGACGCCCGGACTGATAGCCTCTACTCCTTCCTCTCTATACCAATGCGCGCCACAGAGAACCGAGCCACATGCCGCCGGTAAACCTTTCCGAGATATCTGCCGGGGAACATCGGGGTCACGAAAAATAATGTGGAATCACATCGGCTCACGGTGATGTAATCTCGGCAGGATATCCTTTCCAATCTACTCGACGCCTGCCCACGCGTAGTTATCGAATCGGCTCGCGATCTAGCAACGGAGTTTAGCATCACCCGAGTAAGTTTATATCATTACTTTTGAAGACTGAGCACCTCGACCAAGCACTATTCTTCTCTTCTCGTGATATCCAGAGAGTTCTTCTTTGAAAGGCTCTTCCGCAACAAGATGACTGTTTTCATGGGCACAGCAAGCTCCGGCCCCGGTGCCACTATCAACGATACCGCGCCAGAGATCCCCCAGATCAAAGGCACCGCAAATGGAATCAAGTATCCCCTAGTCGCGAGCACGAAAGGCACTAGCGACATGCACAACGAAACCGAATTTGACCCCTTCGAACTCAGCAAGCAATTCGCGTATAAGCCTCGGAAGCTGAAGGTTATCACCATAGGTGCGGGCTTCTCGGGCCTGTTAATGGCGCACAAATTCCAACACAGGTTTCCCGAGATGCAGGAATTGGTCGATCACACGATTTTCGAGGCGCATAGTGAGGTAGGCGGAACGTGGCTTGTGAATGATTATCCGGGTGTGCAGTGTGATGTGCCCGCGCATATCTATGTAAGAATATAACTCTCTTTATTCCTCGCAAACAGAGACTTCTTTAAACACGTGCTAATTTAAAGATTGAAGGCCTTCCCCTTTGATCCCAATCCCGAATGGACTCGCTTCTACGCTTCAGGCGCCGAGATCCTCGCCTACTTCAAGCGTATCGTGAAGAAGTGGAATCTAGACCGCGATCTGCAGCTCAACACCAAGGTAGTTGGCGCGGTGTGGAAAGAGGATCTTGGAAAGTGGAAGGTAACAGTTGAGCACGAGGGTGTGCAGCGCGATGAGTTCTGTCACGTTCTGATTTCAGGTCAGGGTGTTCTAGTGTGAGTTCTATTCTAGCTTTATTCAGTCCCATAGATTCTGTGCTGATAAGACGATGCAGCCACGAAAGTTGGCCCGACGTCCCTGGCCTCAAAAACTTCAAAGGTCATGTCACGCACTCCGCTCGTTGGGACCACAATTATGACTACAGCAACAAGCGCATAGCGGTCATTGGGAATGGGTCATCTGGGATCCAGATCGTTCCACAGATGGCGACGCTGCCTGGGACCACAGTTCAGAACTTCATCCGCGGACCAGCTTGGGTGTATTACCGTGCCCCGCCTTCTAAGCATCTTGGGAGAGCAGTCGAAGACCCCAATCCAGCTTTCACCGATGAGGAGAAGGAAAAGTTCAAGAATCCAGAGTACCACCACCAATACCGCAAGGGTATCGTGTCAAGAACGAACAAGTCATTCTATATATTTTTGAAGGGCGAGAACAACGATGCGGGTATGAAAGCTGCGTCGGAACAGATGGCCGAGAAACTCAAACACGACAAGCGTCTATGCGATATGCTGATTCCCAAGTGGGAGCTGGGGTGTCGAAGAATTACGCCAGGACCTGGGTACTTGGAATCGTTTTCAAGAGATAATTGCGACTTGACCAACAGTGCGATTGCAAAGATCACCGACACAGGGATAGAAACAGCGGACGGGAAGACGTTTGAGTGTGACGTCGGTAAGTTAATCCTTGTCTTATTGACTTCGGGTATCCGAATTCTGACCCGAGAACAGTGATCTGCGCAACAGGCTTTGACGTTTCACACCGTCCCCATTACCCTTTCGTCGGCCAGAATAACGTTGATCTTCGCAAGAAGTGGGAAGATGAGCCCGAATCATACGTCTCGGTCATGACGCCCGACTTCCCAAACTATTTCATGATGATGGGACCAAACTGTTTGGGTGGCCACGGATCTTTGGTGGAGAGCTTGAACTGGACCGGCGATTACTTCGTCAACTGGATCAAGAAGTTGTCTACTGAAGACATAAAGTGTATCGCACCGAAACGCTCAGTGGTAGATGCTTTTGTGCGCTATGGGGACGAGATCCATAAAACGCTCGTATGGACCGGCGGATGTAAGAGTTGGTACAAGCGCGGACGGGTCGACGGACGTGTGACGGCGCTGTTCGGAGGAAGTGCACACACTTTCAATCGTCTGCTGAGCGAGATCAGAGGCGAGGACTTCGACATCACATATAACACAGCGAATCCCTTTCGCTTCATGGGCAACGGTTTCACCAAGTATGAAATGGACGAGGCAAGTGACCTGTCGTGGTACGTCGAAGTGGCAGAGGAAGCTCAAGGTCGGGGGCCGGAGAAGCAGCAGGCTGTGAACGGGAATTAGAACACAAACTGTATTGTTGGTTGAGTGTCCGGTCTTATAGATAAAGATAGCTCAGAAACTCTTTCAACTGAGTGGAGCTTACTCGTAGTCTAAGTTTATTAGGGATTTGTAGCCATCAAATCTGGAAACCCAAACGTATAATCGGTGAAGGGATCAAACAGATCCTGGTACTGCGCTAATAAGGTGTCGTGAAATAGTTCGTTATTCGGCGATGGAAAACCTCGCGTTGCTGTGCCCTGCTCTCTACCAGAAAGCAAGCTCTCGGCAATTCCGCTGGTAGACTTTGACACGAATGGAAAGAAGCGCAGCCAATCAAAATCCTCCTCCTCACCATCCAGATGTTGAGATAGCAATTCATTCCTTTGACCATGCACGTTGATGTCGGGCGGAGGAACGAACCTGCTGTTGTGACGATGTTCAGCCGAACCATTGCCGGCAGATGCCGGATCAACCCCAGGCTTCCGCAATCGATCAAATCCCTGGGCAACGACGTTTGCGGAAGCCCACATCTGCTGTAGTTGTTTCACGGTATGGCTAAGGATATCTAGATCGTCGTTTGCGAACTTGGCAAGGTGCTGGATACGGCATGCCTGTAGTAAGGCGATGGATGCGGTTCCAACATGCCAACATGTTATCGCCATAAGGAATCGAGAGTTGCCACGGCCTAGAATGTCTTTGAGAATACGCGCTGTACATGATGCGGCAATAATTGCGGGAGGGAGAGCCTGCGGCAAATGGCCACCAGACCGCTTGAGATGCATGATGACGATAGTGGTGAGATAGAAGAGATGTAGTTGGTGAACGTCGCGATCGAAGGAGTCAGTACGCGCCGAGCCAATGGGAAGTCCAAGCCGTGGAGGAAGAGAATGAATCCAGGATACAAGTTCTTCCCGCAAGTGGTTAGGGAACACATTTGTGATCGTTTTGTCGGACTGGAGGAGTACCTTGGCAATGCGGCCGATGATGGCACAAAGACGCACCCAGTGAATGAAAATCTCTCCTTGTCGCTGGCTTTGTGAATCATTTGGGAAGTCCGCGAGAGTCGGCTCCTGAATATTGCAATCATCTGGGTCGATGATGGCGGGTTTGCTTTGGCAGAGGGCTGTCAATCGTTCGCGGGCCTTATAGTAACAAGCATTAGAAGAAAGGTCATAGTAACGCAGCGAACATTAACGGAGATATGAGAAAGGCACTCACAAAAGCAGTCCACCATATTCTGCGCCGCAATCCAAGGTTCATCCCATCTCGATGCGTTTCATCTAGCGCAGGCTCTCGATGAATGTTCATTTGCTGTGCATGTCTGATAATAACGCTCGTCCACCACCAGCTAGAATGTCGATGAACTCTAGAAGGAGCTTGCGGTGCCCACCAGTAGAACAAGCACACCGCCTTCAAACTCGTCAAACTGTCAGCCTCCTCATCCTCGTAGAAGATGGTCCTTGCACGCTTGTAGTATGTCTCTGGTCCATCGTGAGGCAGTAAAGGTGGCTGAATGTGACTGCTCGCTAATGCAAGCGCATTTGCCAAAAGCGGAGAACGTGCTATATCGGAAGAAAGTGTGTCACGGTCGAGAACAGGACACCAAGTGTAGCAGTAATTGAAATACGTGTCGGTGAAGATTTGCTGGAGGTCTGGATGAAGATCCGATCGATACTTGTGATCAAGCTGAGCCACGAACGCCTGGTTATCTGCGTCCAGTTGACTTTCAGGGCCGTAGACCTCTAAGAAGCCAGAATCCACGTCACCGACCTGTATTGGCGTTGTCCCCGCATGGCTGATACTAATTTGCCGGCGTTGAGATGCTGGAGATTGATTTTGGGCGACTTCGAAGATGCTTCTTGGCGAAGTATCTGACTGAAATCTTGGAATCTGTATGTTTTGCAGCGACGTGGCTGTTGGGATGTGACCATGCTCAAGGCTGGGGTCAATGTTGCCTGCAGTCTCTCCGGCGTGGGATTCCTCGAGCACATGGAGAGTAGCATCTGGGGTGAGAAGAGCGTTATTTCCATTCAAGATATTACTTGTCGGCGTCCCACCTCTGTTCTCGTCCTCAATCGCTACCTTTTGCTTTTTCTCGCGTTTCGAAGGCCTGACCCGGCATTCGCGGCCCGAGGTAGAACAGTTGGTACAGTCCTGCTCTCCTCGGCTCTTTCGTACTTGGATGTCACACTTGGTCTTTTTGGCATGACAAGTGATACAAACAAGCTCTGCACGCTTCCGTTTGGGTTGATGAGTCGAGAAGTGCATCCAGTTGTCTGACGACATGTTTGCCGAAGATTCGAACAATAGCAACCGGTCGCTGAAAGCCGTAGAGACAGACGCGTCATAGGGTGACCAGAGCGTACCGGAAGAGAAATAAACAACCTTCGCCCTGAGATATGTGCAAAAATACGTTGAATGGAAGGACAAGGATTGGGGGTCGACGCTGGAAAGAATGTGGGGTGCCGAAAGGTCCGAGGTGCGCATTTACGAATCGGAACGCGTTCCACTAGCATCAGTAGCGCCGTCATGTGACTTGGGATCGGGCGGCAATATACGGACATGATTCCACTGAGAGGTGATAACAACGGTAGACGCGCATACGAGAAAAGTATTAGGTTCAAGGTGAACATATTGATCACATCCGGAATCATAATTTACATCTCCGTTCGATGCTGTTGACAGCAGTACGACTTAGATGTTGGATTGACTCAGCTCAGCGGAGCACACGTGACTACATAAGGAATGTGATCACTCAATATAGAAATCGAAACCGTCTTATGAGCTATTGAAGAGTACTCAACATTCTCTTGGTTTCCATCTAAAGAATATAACGAAATTGCGGGTTCTACATTCAACAGTTAACATGACGGTACCAGTGGCAGAAGCTTCGGTGGGAGACTTACCTTTCTATCTGTGAGATCATCCTCATACGCGTTTTCGAATGCTTCAAGAGTACCTGTTCGATCGCGATTCTTGTTCTCCCGCATGCAAACTCCTCTATACACTAGTGCCAGAAGACCTGCGACGATCGATGAGATGGTGACGACGATGAAGGCAGGCACATAGCGGGGCGCGTCCTCAGGCTTGAATAAGAGGGGGCCGACAAAGTTACCTATGTCAGTAAATTAATGATGAGACAACTTAACAAATGAGTCGGACCTACCAAGACAGTATCCGATATAAAGACCCGAAGAGGCGATGGAACGCTTAGTGTAGCCAGCAGTGTTGGCGAGTGACAGACCCATGAGCACTGCATAGCCTGCTCCTGTTGTAGGTAAAATATAACAAGCAAATAGCAGCGCTCCTGTCTTCTGAATAGGTAGTAGCCAAAGTAGCAACGCGGCGATTGTTGTTCCGACCTGACAAGCGAAGATCAAGCCGGCTCGTAGGTTGGTGTATTTGAAACAAAGATATGGGACCAAAAGCTGCATGGTGCCTGCATATGCGCCCGCCGGCATGACGAGTAGCAGCGAATTTAGTGTAGTAAAACCGAAGCTGTTTATGATAATAGGGACGAATGTTGAGATAGGGCCGTTGGCGATCATGGAAAGGAATGCCATGAGAAAGACCAGCCAGAACTTGACGTCCGTCAAAAGCTCACTGATTTGCTCCTTCTTCAGATGTATGTTCCGAACGCCAGAGTTGTTAGTTCGGAGACGCGCAACCGAGATGTAACGCTGTCGATCATTGAGACCCTTAGCCCGCACTGGATCTGGGGGAAGGATGAAGAATAGTGCGATACCCCAGACGATAGTGAGAACTCCGGCAAACAAGTACATGTACTTCCATGGGTGGAGAGGACCCTTGGCTTGGCCGAAAGCGTAGTTGATGAGCGGACTAAAGATAGACACGTAGCCTGTGCAACAGTACCATATCCCCATTCGCAAAGCTTGCTCATTCTTTTTGTAAAAACTTCCCTACACGCTTCATCAATACCGAATACAAATCAAGGAATACATGGTGAACATTCGATGGGATACGTACTACAATCATCATGAACATGGGACTGATACCACTTTCCAAGAATCCTAGGAAAAAGCGCTGAGCGTAGAGGGCTTGGTAATTGTGGCAAACTGTGGTCAGGATCAGACAGATACCCCAAACTGTGACGATCGCAGAGGCAACGCGCTCGATAGGAAATCTTTGAGCGAGTATCATTGCAGGATATGCCCCGACAATAAACCCGAGGTAGAATATGGCTGCGGAGAAGGAGTAGCGGTTTCCTGTCGTCAATTGCAGATCGGTCCGCAGTCCAAATAGAGCCTGCACATTGGTCAGTCTTGGTGGAGACGTGTGCTAATCTTAATGAGCCTACCGCCTGTGAGAGCATCGCTTTGTCGTAGTACTGTAGACCATAAGTGATGCACAGTACTGGCATGAGTCTGAAGTCGATGATCCGTCGCACTTGGGTCTCTTCTTTCTCTGTCCATGTCTCTTCGCCGACGTATGCGGTGAGGACTTTGAGAGCCTCATCCTGATGAACGGTATCGATAGTAGTGAGTTTATTGCCATCCTCGACATCCATCCCAGGGGTCTTTGTAAGCTCCAAGTGGATCTCCGAAGGCTTGTCGATGTGAGACATGATGACTTGTCGATGACGGACTCAATGCAGCAGAAAGAAACTGTTGCACTTCTGCGACGAATCCCAGGTGCAGAGCTGGTGATTTTCGGGGGCAGACTTTATGCAATACTAAGTCTTCAAATCACCTTACGCGCGGCATTGAGGTTCAGTCTGTCCACTTGGCAAGCCCAGGTTCTGGGACGTAGCCGAAATGGAGGACTCGGAAGTTACGAGGCGGGGTTAGCATTTTTACAACAATTGCGGATAACTCTGCATGGCGTTCCGGACAAAATTGTCGCCCGGACATGGGAGACCCTGTTCAGTTTCTACGCTAGGTAGACCTAATCGGGGTTGCCGACATACTAAATCGGTTCCACGGATTGGATCGTCTGGGGCTCTGAGTCTGCATAAACAGCACCCAATACAAAAGTGGTAAGCCGAAATGAACGTGTACTGGGTCAAACTCCATTGCGTTATACTGGTGGATGCTAAAGTTTGCGGCTTGTAGTGTACGCATGTGTAAGCGAAAATTTGGGGAAAGGGTGTACCAAATGTGGGGTTGCGGGGCTGCGGATTTGCGGGGAAAGTTCCCCTGTGCAAGCATCTTCTTTGCACCCTCTGTTAAGTCACACATCGCCAACTTCTCACCATACCCTTCACCACGGTATCAAAAGCTTCACCGTTTGCCGTTTTTCCTTTACTTTCTGCACCCGCAACGATGTCGTCTCAATTGGAAGTTTCAATTCCAGCCAGCGATACGACCGTGAAGGTCTGCCTCATCAATCCGGTCAATTTTGGGCCTGCACAAATCAATAGGTTCATGGCCCCACCTGTACCAGGCCTCGAACATTTCAAGACATGTCCATCGTTTTCCTTCTACATCGAACATCCTTCGGGAAGAAAAATTGTGTTTGATCTAGGCATTCGAAAAGACCCCGAAAATTACTCCAAGAAGATTGCCGACTACTTGCCAACAACTAAATATGATATTCGAGTTTCCAAAAACGTCGTAGATATCCTTCAAGAGTACGGAATCCGACCAGGCGAAATAGAGGCAGTCGTTTGGAGCCATTGGCACTGGGATCACATTGGGGATCCATCATCTTTTCCCAATGGAGTCAACTTAGTCGTCGGCCAAGGGTTCAAAGACGCGATGCTTCCTGGTTATCCCGCAAACCCAGACTCGCCCATCCTAGAAAGTGACTACGCCAACCGGGACCTTCGCGAAATCATATTTGACACAAATATTAAGATCGGCCGATTTCCAGCATTCGATTACTTTGGTGACGGGAGTTTCTATTTACTCGATAGCCCTGGTCATGCAATTGGGCACTTATGTGGTCTGGCAAGAACGACGATAGAAGCAGGAGGCAAAG
>Ga0247740_1000715_pt1 | contig 15023 bp, 16 predicted proteins | sample UWRJL148409B2_FD_180942 | JGI IMG/M metagenome (GOLD analysis project Ga0247740, IMG submission 180942) | Plant litter microbial communities from Arlington Agricultural Research Station in Wisconsin, United States - UWRJ-L148-409B-2 | ecosystem: Environmental > Terrestrial > Plant litter >...
ACACCAGATCGGTTATTTTTGCACCTGCGAGCAGCTGCCGAATCGGGTTGGGATTTTAGTTCACGCTGGTTTAAAGATCCTAAAGATATTAAAACAATTCATACGGCTGATATTATTCCGATTGATCTCAATAGTTTGTTATTTGCTTTAGAAGAAACCATTGCCGATGCGCACAATACATTGCTGCACCCAGTAATGGTGCGGCGCTATCGTAAAAAAGCGGCTGCTCGTAAAAAAGCGGCTGCTCGTAAAGAAGCGATCGATACATATCTATGGAGTGAGCGCAGTGATTTTTACCGTGATTATAATTTTCATCAGGGTAAGCGCACGAAAGTTCTCAGTTTAGCTGGTGTTTTCCCGCTCTATGTTGGGCTGGCTTCAAAAGAACAGGCAGCTGCTGTGGCGCGCCAACTTGAAGAAGATTTCTTGAAGCCCGGTGGGCTGGTGACAACATTAAACGAGTATGGCCAACAATGGGACAGCCCGAATGGTTGGGCACCGTTGCAGTGGGTAGCGGTCGAAGGGCTGCGTAAATATGGTTATGATGATTTGGCGGATGAAATTAGCAAGCGCTGGATTGCACTGAATGACAAAGTATTTAAGACGTCGCATAAATTAGTAGAGAAGTATAATGTCGTGGGCGGCGACGGACTTGGCGGCGGCGGTGAATACGCATTGCAAGACGGCTTTGGCTGGACAAATGGGGTGTATTTGGCTTTGAAAAAGCAGCTGGCTGAACGAAAAACTTCGACCTAGATAACTCTTCGTCCTTATTTTGCTTATGCTACAATAACGATAATGGGACATGACCTGCCAGATGATAATCGGGAACCAGGACCAACCCCTTTCTTTAGTAGTCCTGATTTACAGTATGAAGCTGGTAAAAAGGCAGATCAATTTGAAGAATTTAATTATGTTCCAGGACTATTTCACCAAGTCACAGAAGTTGTGCCGCGAGATGTCCATATGTATGAATTCGCCGATAAATTGAAGATTATTTCTATGGGTGAGCTTACAGATGGCGAGGGAGAATATTATCCTTTTACCGATGTCGCGCTCAGCTTTATGCCAGCGCTCGAGGATAGTGACAGACATGAGCTAGAGCTTGTCCGTGAAAATCCAGTAGGTCGTCTGTCTGATTCGATTGATGAGGATATTATGTTACGCCTACTCGACCAGTCGCTTGAACCTGGCATGGATACCGATGGGGTGCGAGCTTATTTCAATCGTCTTAATAAAGCTTTATGGCGGACGGGAACAAGTGGTATTTTTGTGGTTGCACATTACACCGGAGAAGTAGAAGGTCCGTATCGTGAGATAAAGATTGCCGCAAGGGTCTCAAGTTTTATTTTTCATGAAAAAAGAGCAACCATTGAGCCGGTTATTATGGATGCAAGCAATACCCAGGCAGGGCTTTTGCCTACCGATTTCGCATTAGCGCCAAAATGGCTTTATATTCTTCAGGGCGCCGTAAAGCCAATGAGTTAGTCTTAAAAAATCTTTTGATCTTTCAAGTCATCCGGCAAAAAGCCTTTAACATGCTGGGAATTCGCTTCCCATTTGTAATCTTTGTTATAGCCAAGATCTTTCATGAGTTTTGTGGGTGCATTGCGTAGGTGTAAGGGGACGGGTGAATCAGGGTATTGGCGGGCCAGTGATTGCGCGCGGTTCATGGCGTCTGTTGTCGCACGGGATTTCTCGCTCTTCGCGAGCGCCGTAGCAACATGGAATAAGATGTAGCTCGATTCTGGCATGCCGATTCGTTCCACAGCTTGAAAGGCATTCAATGCCAGGCCAAGCGCCCCGTTGCCGGCTAGTCCGATATCTTCAGAGGCAAAAATAAGCATGCGACGGGCGATGAACTTTGGGTCCTCGCCGGCGTCGATCATACGGGCCAGATAGTAGAGGGTCGCATCAACATTGCTGCCACGCATACTTTTAATGAATGCGCTAATGACGTTATAGTGCATGTCGCCTTTTTTATCGTAGCCAGGAACGCGTTTTTGGGCGGCCACTTTTACGATTTCAGGCGTCACCTTCTTTTCCATGCCCAGTGAAAGCTCCAGGTTGCCGAGGGCAACCCGAGCATCGCCCCCGGAGAGTTCGCCTAGGTAATCAAGCGCCGCTTTATTAACGCGCGCCGTAGCTTTCTCAAGTTTTAAAGCTCGCTTAAGAATGTTAATGATTTCATCTTTAGTTAAAGGTTCGAGCACCAGCACTCGAGTTCGACTGAGGAGTGGATTAATGACTTCGAAACTAGGGTTCTCAGTCGTGGCGCCGATCAGCGTAATAAGGCCCGATTCAACATGAGGCAAAAAGGCGTCTTGCTGTGCTTTGTTGAAGCGGTGGATTTCATCAACGAATAGAATGGTGCGTAGTTGTAGGTTCCAGTTTTGGCGAGCGTGCTCTACGATGCGCTCGACGTCTTTTTTGCCACTGGTGACAGCAGAAATTTCAATAAACTCGGCATTTACTTCTTTGGCGATGATGCGCGCGAGGGTTGTTTTGCCACTACCGGGCGGGCCCCACAAGATTAAGCTGACCGGTTCACGGTTTTTGACGATCTGTCGGAGGATCTCGCCGTCATCTAATAGATGGGTTTGGCCAATGACTTCGTCGAGGGTTGTTGGGCGCATGCGTTCGGCCAGGGGAATTCTTTGCATAATCTTATTATATAGCGCGATGGGTACCGTATAATAGGGTTATATGAAAGTCCTCGTAAACGGACAACTTATCGAATATAAAAAAGAGGGTCGGGGCCGGACTATTCTTTTGTTGCATGGCTGGGGTGATTCACTGGCAACGTTTAACGATCTTACGAAATATTTTGTCGGCCGTGGCTTTGAAGTCATTCGTTTTGACTTCCCGGGTTTTGGTGGCAGTGCGAAACCGGATGATAGCTGGGGCGTCAGCGAATATGCGGCGCTTACCGGCGAATTACTTAAAAAATTAAAAGTAAAGAGTGTATATGCGTTGGTAGGCCATTCATTTGGCGGACGCGTGATTATAAAAGGCATTGCTTCGGGCTTTTTGGATGCTAAAAAAGTGGTCTTGATTGGCGCGGCGGGGGTCAAGCCACCAAAGTCTGCTAAGAAACAAGCTTTCAAGGCAGTGGCGAAAGTCGGTAAAGCAGTGACAGCGTTCCCGGGGCTCAAGAATTTGCGTGAAGGCTTGCGTGAGAGCCTGTACGGTGCTGCTGGGAGCACTGATTACCTTCGTGCTGGGCAGATGCAACAAATATTCCTCAATACCATTAACGAAGATTTATTACCGGAAGTGGCGGCTATTACACAGCCGACATTACTGCTGTGGGGCGAGAACGATAGTGAAACACCAGTTCGCCAGGCAGAACTTATTCAGGCGCAACTCCCATATGGCACGCTCGTGGTTGTTCCAGAGGCTGGACACTTTGTCTTTATGGATGACCCTATGGCAGTCACTAAAGAACTGGATGGATTTTTGTAATGCGCCACTATGTGAGCCGCTACTTTTTGAGCTATCCACGCGTTTTGCTGTACATGCTGCAAGATACTGAGTATAAATTGGTACCGTACCTTGCCTGGGTGCATCGAACTGATGATTTTCGTTTAGTGATTAAGCGCCGCAAATTGGTGCTGACGAAGAAAGTGCAATTACTCCTTGCGACATTACGACTCATTTCGTTCGCTCTATTTATCGCGGTCACGGTGGCGATTATCTATGGTATTGCGACGCAGAACGGCTGGTGGATTGCTGGCGGCGTGGTATTAGCACTCGTCGCACCGTTTATCTTGTCTCATGGTTTGTTATTGCCACTTTCTATTGGCTACGTACTTATCCAAAAACCCCAAGAGCGCCGTATTATTCGTAAAGCGCGCAAGGTGCTCAACGAACACCAGGGCGTACGCATTGTGGTTGCCGGTAGCTACGGCAAAACGACAGCGAAAGAAACGTTACTGAGCGTGATCGGCGCTGGCATGAAGACTGCGGCAACGCCGGGTAATATGAATACGGCAATTGGCATTAGTCGCTTTGCAATGAAGCTCAAGGGTGATGAAGAAGTCTTGATCTTCGAATTGGGTGAAGAGCGAGAAGATGATATTCGCCCATTGGCGGAATTGGCGCAACCCGATATTGCGCTGGTGACAGGCATTAATGAGTCACACCTTGCTAATTTTAAATCTTTAAACCGGACGGCAGCAACAATTTTAGCGGTGGCCGACTTTGTAAAGCCAGAAGATTTGTACTTGAATGGTGAGAGCAGTTTAGTTCGCAAATACAAACAGCCTGGCGGTCAGCTATTTTCACAAAAAGGCGTTGGTGGCTGGAAGGTGACGAATGCTTCAACCGCAATCACTGGAACAAAGTTTACCCTAACAAAGGGCGAGCAGAAGATCCGCGCCAGTACCGGCTTGATTGGTCTGCACACGATTGGCGTGACAGTTGCAGCGGCGGTCATTGCCACCAAGCTAGGTGTATCAATTAAAAAGATTGAAGAAGGCTTAAAGAATGTGAAAGCCTTTGAGCATCGTATGGAGCCACGATTGTTCCACGGTGCATGGTTGATCGACGATACCTACAATGGCAATAGTGACGGCGTGAAAGCCGGACTCGCATTCTTAAAAGAACAAAAAGCCAAGCGCCGTATTTACGTGACCCCAGGGCTGGTCGAACAGGGCGATAAAACTCAAGAAGTCCACGAAAAGATTGGTGAGCACATTGCCGAAAGTGCCGATGTTGTAGTGCTGATGAACAATTCCGTCACCGGCTATATTATGAATGGGCTCGATCGCAAGAAATTTCAAGGCCAGTTAATTATTGAAGATGATCCGTTATTTTTCTACACTAACCTCGATCAGTTTGTGGCGGCTGGTGATGTGGTGTTGATGCAAAATGACTGGACGGATAATTACCGGTAGCTAGGGTATAATAAGGCAATATGAAAAAAACAGTAGCAGTATTCTTTGGCGGACAATCAACCGAGCATGATATTTCTATTATCACGGCGCTTTCGAGTGTCGTAAAGCCACTGGAGCTTTCAAAAAAGTATAGTGTGGTGCCGGTGTATATTACCAAGCAAGGTAAGTGGCTCACCGGTGCGAACTTGAAAGATATTAAAACGTATCAATCTGCTAAGATCGATGAACTTATTAAGAAATCAAAACCAGTCCAGGTTTCATTTGATGATGGCTTTGCGATTAATAAACAGAAAATCGATGTCGCATTCCCGGCGATGCATGGTTCATACGGCGAAGATGGTTCATTGATGGGCCTCCTACGTATGGCGAATATTCCTTTTGTTGGTTCTGACATGGATGCCAGCGTGATTGCTATGGATAAAGTCCTCGCCAAGCAAGTTGCCCAAGCAAACGAGATCCCTACTTCTAAATTTATGTTTATCTCACGAAATGAATTTGCTGCCGACCCTAAAGCTCGCACTAAAAAGATTGCCAAAGCACTCGAATATCCATTATTCGTAAAGCCAGCCCACTTGGGCTCAAGCATTGGAATTACTCGAGTTACTAATATCGATGAACTCTATAATGCGATTGAAGTCGCTGCCTTCTACGATGAAAAAATTATTGTTGAAGAAGCGGTTAATAATTTGATTGAAGTGACCGTGCCAATTATTGGGAATGACGAACCGCGCGTTGCCTTAGTGGAACGACCGCTCTCGCAAGATGGTGAATTTTTCGATTTTGAAACCAAGTATATTCGCGGCGGGGGCAAGAAATCTGGCGGCAAAGGCACGGCTGGCGCACAGGGCTACAGCGAACTACCAGCGAAATTACCCGGCAAGCTCTACGAACAATCAGTCGCTATTGCGCTCGATGTCTATAAAGCCATCGGCCTTGGGGGCATTGCTCGCGTAGATCTTTTGATCGATGAAAAGGCCAAGAAAGTATACTTCAACGAAGTAAACCCACTACCAGGTAGCCTGTATGCTCACAACTGGCGCGCTGCTGGCGTGCCAACCGTGCAGTTGGTCGATGACCTCGTGGCGTATGCCGAAGAGCGCTTTGCCACTCGTAATGCCTTGCAGACCACCTTCGACTCGAGTTTCCTTCGCCAGTTTTAGTTGCTATACTAAAGGTATAACACGGAGGATCCCATGGATTTCATTATTTGGACACTAATCATTATCGTCGGCATCTTCATTTTAAGTGGGCTGAAGGTCGTCAATCAATATCAACGTGGAGTTGTTTTAACACTTGGTAAGTTTACCGGCGTGCGCCAACCTGGCCTGCGGGTGATTGTGCCGATCTTTCAAAAAATGACACGAGTTGATATTCGTTCAACGCCTATTGATGTGCCAAAGCAAGAAGTTATCACTAAAGATAACGTCACCGCTGCGGTTGATGCGATTGTCTACATCCGCGTGGTTGATCCAGCCAAGGCAGTACTTGAAACTACCAACTATGTGTACGCCACCAGCCAGTTCGCCCAAGCCGCTCTGCGTGATGTAACCGGTAACGTCGAACTTGACGAGCTACTTTCAAAGCGTGAAAGTGTCAGCCAACAAATTAAAGAAATCGTTGATAAGCAAACTGAGCAATGGGGCGTGGATATTGAAAACGTCCGCGTGCAGAACATTGAGCTACCACAAGATATGAAACGAGCGATGGCCAAACAAGCCGAAGCTGAACGTGAACGCCGCGCTAACATTATTGGTGCCGATGGTGAAAAAGTTGCTGCCCAAAACTTGGCCGATGCGGCTGCGATCTTCGCAAAGGTTCCAGGGGCTTTGAATCTCCGTACGCTCGGAACACTGGAGCGCATTAGCACTGAGCCAAGTCAGAAGACTATGATGTTATTCCCAGTCGAACTGATTGACGCCCTGCGCGGTGCAGCTAGCATTCTGAGCCCTAAAGACAAGTAGTCTTAACACCTTGCAATCAGCGCGTGAGCTCTGTATTATATATGGAGCACACGCTACCTGGCTCTTTAGCTCAGTTGGTAGAGCAGGGGCTTGAAGAGCCCTGTGTCCCCAGTTCGAGTCTGGGAGGAGCCACCAAAGAATGACCCTTATCGAAAGATAGGGGTTTTTCTATGGGCGTATAATAAGAGGATGAAGAATATAGTCATTTTGGGCGCCGCTGGCCGCACCGGTAAACTCCTCGTTGAGGCAGTGCTCGCGAAGGGCTACAAAGTAACTGCATTTGTACGCAAGGGCGAGCAGCTAGCAGCGCGTGATAACTTAGTTGTTATCGAAGGGGACGCTCGTAAAGCCGATGACCTTGAATTTGCCTTTGGCGGTCAAGATGTCGTGATCTCTACCTTGGGTTCAAACAAACTAAAGGATGACCTGATTACCGAATCGACTAACGCCTTGATTAAAGCCGCGCATGCCAGCGGAGTAACGCGCGTGATTATGATGTCGAGCTTCCTGGCTAGCGGCCAGTTAAAATTAAATCCACTTTCTTGGCTGCTCGCCAAGATCTCGGCTGGATTTGTGGGCGATAAGCAATCAGGTGAGGAATTATTAAAATCTTCAGACCTTGAATGGACCATCATGTATGCGACTCGTCTGGGTGATAGTGCGCCTTTAGGTAAAACCAGGATCGTTCCCAAAAGCGAAAAAGTCGGACCGGGTAATATGATTGATCGCGCCGATGTCGCCGATGTTTTAGCTGCCGAAATCGATAGCAGCGAACACATTCGCGATTCATTCCTCGTTACCGGCAGCTAGAGGTTGAAAAAACTACTGTTAGCCGGTATAATCTTTGGAGTATGCGGGTGTAGCTCAGCTGTTAGAGCGCGTCCTTGCCAAGGACGAGGCCCAGGGTTAGAGTCCCTGTACCCGCACCAAACGAGACTTATTGGACACTTCGGTGTCCTTTTTCTTTGGATATAAGGTGAGTCGATAATGCCTCAGGACTAGTATTTGAAGCAGCTGAAAAGCAGATATATACCATTTGACGAACTAGTAGTATAATTGGGTGAATATGTTAGGGAAAGATGTTGATGGATACCAAATCGTTGAATACCTTGGAAAAGGCGGATTCGGTTTAGTATTTCGAGCAGAGAAAGCTGGCAAGAGCTATGCAATCAAATTCATCCGCACAGAATTCATTCGTAACGATTATGAAATGAAACGTATCGACAGGGAGATAGCTGCTCTGAGTAAAGTCAAAAGTGACTACACGGTAGATTACTTTGAGAGCGGAGTATATACAGAAGACTACACGACCTATCGTTACATAGTGATGGAGTATCTTGAAGGAGAAACTTTAAGAGAACGACTTGCGAGAGAAGCGAAGGTTTATAACGAAGAGGAGGTGATACAGCTCATAGAGCAAATACTCAACGGTATCGGAAGTATTCATGAGAGCAGTATTATCCACCGAGATATTAAACCTGAAAATGTGTTTATTACAAAGTTGGGGATAAAGATATTAGATTACGGCCTATCGAAAATTATTGATTATTCTTCAATTACACAAACAGGCTCTCCTATCGGTACATTCTTCTATATGTCACCAGAGCAAATTAAGGGTGAACGAAAGATTACGCCAGCAAGTGACTTTTACTCAATCGGGGTAATGCTTTACGAGCTTTTGACACAGCAAATCTTGTTTTATCCTTCGTCAGATGCTCAGATTATCTATAAGACTGTTAATGAAAAACCGCCTTATCCTTCTAAGATAAATCCTAAAATTTCAAATAGGGTAGAAGATATTATTTTAAAGTTGCTTGAGAAGGACGCATTTAGACGATTTAAAACAACAGACGAAATTATCAAGGCACTTAAGCAACCTGCTGCTGCTAAGGTCGCTCTGACTTCTGACGACTTAAAGTTCTACGCTCGGCTTATTCAAACCGACACTGAAATTGTTAAAACCTTTATTACAAGCGGCGAGCAATTCGATGGAGCTGATTTCCCAATAAATCTTCATAAGGGTTATAAAAATCTTCACCAGGCGTTAAGGGACAAAGGTTCAAGTTTTGATTTCATGGCTGACCCAGGAACAAGTCGCCTTACTTTTTCAAGCTTTAGTAAGACTGCTGGACTTAAAGCTCTCCCATATGCACCTGATGGCTATGACGTACTAGATGTGGCAGACTTTGCTACCGTACAAAGCGTCAAAGATTACGTCGCCGAAGTAATTGATTTGCAGGTATCCAATGGTTGTAACATTTTGACTGCTCCTTTTTTCTGGTTCGACAATACAAGTGACGGCTGGTATACCGTAAATCTTAAAATGCTGAGAGAAAGCGCCGACTATGTTAGTGCTCGGTATCCTCAGTATAAGTTATTGGCTACGATATGTACTCAGGCAGAGATACTGTGTCGAAAAAGTGAACGTGAAACAATTATTGAAGATTATGGAAACTGTAGCTTTGATTTAATTGAGATGTTCGTAGATAAAATATATGAAGATACGACTGAAATACAGCTCTACAACTATATTCTTACAGGCTTAGCTATAAAAGAATTTACGAAAGCCAAATTGATTGCTGGGCGTGTGCCTTCAATTGGCTTAGGTCTACTTACGGTAGGATTCGATGCTATAACGTCTGGACTTGGTGTTCTAGACTCGTTTAGCAAAGGTGTGATTGTTAAAGATGAAGAGGGGCGTTCTGGGACACGATTCTATTTCCCTGATTTGCTAAAAGCGGTCACTACAAAGTCAAAAGTAGAGCAGGATATTGCATCTCAAGAAACAAGACTACATGGTCAATTTGGTGGTTTGCAGTTTGCCCTTAACTGTTCATGTGCAGGATGTACAGAAGTTGAAATGACAGATAACTTCCAGAAACCTAGATTGCATTTTATGCATCAGAGAGCAAAAGAGATTGAAGAGCTTAATGCCGTTGACGTTAAAGATAGAAAAGCATTTTTCTTTGACCGAATAGATACTGCTTATAAGTTACAAGTTGAGCTCAGCAAGACTATTAAGTTTGGTTCACCAAACTACCTTAATACCTGGAAAGGCGTGTTGGCTAAATTCTAGGATTAGTCGTTCAATGCACGAGACAAGAACAGTTCTTTTGCAAATATACCCATGGCGTCTTCATAGAATGATAAGTAGTCATCTTTTCTTGCCTGTCGCTTAAACTCTATTTTCCCAGATGCTTCATCGAATATAATAAGCCCAACACCACACTCATCGAGGAGCGCATAGTCAATATTTTTTTCATAACGTCCAAGTATTGCAAGGTAGCATTCATCAGTAAAGCTTTTATATCTTCTAGCCTGTTTTATTCCACTCTTCCAGTCGCTAAGCTTTGCTTCAATCGCTATAATCTTTTTTACGGAATTTTTATTTAAAGGTTTCAGTCGTACGTATCCAGCATCGGTCGCTTTTGCATAACCTCTATCAATAAGTAGCTTAGTAATCTTTTGAGAGGCGCTTCTGCTAATGCCGGTTATATTCTGGACATCTCTAATTGTGAATTCCTTATTCTTGAATGTTGCAAGCGCAACTTGAACAGCAAAGTAATTGTCTAAAGGTTCACGATTAACTTGACTCTCTGAGTTATAGTTTTTTGCGAACACTAAATCAGCGATTCCGTATCCTGCTGAGAATTCTTTAATCGTAGTGTTTGTTTTAAATGCCGCTTGAAGACCTTTTGAAAGCTCTTGAACCAGCTGTGCTTCTGTTTTTATTTGCATAGTACTGCTTAAGCTAATAGTAGTACTCACAATCCTATTTCGCAACCCCATATCACTTATTATACATCTATTGTGCTTATGTTGCCTGACTTAACTGCATTAAAAGCCATATCTACTCTGTAATTCTATATATTTCTTGTCATGTTCTTTATCATTATCTCGGAATAACTTAAGCTCGTCGCCTTTTTTGAGGTTTTGTGTACGATTAAAGTTTTGTAAGAACTTCACCAAAAGCTTATAAGCTACATGTGCGGAGCGAACAGTTTCGTATGGTGGTGAATCTAATCTAATTTCTAGACTAACTTTTGCCTCACGCCGACTATTACCAGAGTTGCCTATAACTGTCGAGTGCGTATCTCCTGAAAGAAGAGAATAAACGGTGCGATAATCAAACTGAGTCAGTGTTTTGTAATCTGGATTTTTGGATAGATTATAGTTATCAATTTTCTCAAGGCGAGATAAAAGGGATTGGTAAGAATCGGGGTTGATATTCGGATATTTCTCTCTAAATTTTCTTTGTTCAGTCTGTCTTAATTCAATAGTTGATAAAATCTTTGCATCGCTAATTGTAGCTTTCCATGTTTCGGCATTAGGATGTGCTGCTCGAAGTCTTTGGACGTGTGACCAGTTCGTAAGCTGTTGTTTTGATTCTGAAATCAATCTAAGCTCAAGGTTCAAGTTTGATGTTTCGAGATTTATAAAATCATACTCTGCCAATGTTTCCCACATCGAGCGAATAATAATGCCAGCAGATGCTCCTTGATTCGCCTTTGTTAAAGCAAGCACTGCGTCGGCTCGTTGATACAATGCGCTGAACGTGTTGTATCGAACAATTGTCTTTGCTTTAACATAGTTTCTGAAGCCAGCCGAGGCCAGTAGTTCTTTAGCAAAAATAAGTAAGTCCTCAAGGTCTGAAATCGCTTCATCCTTGAGCTCGTTTATTTCACGAATATAGTCATCTTTTTGTGTCATAATCCTGGCACTATCATAGCAGTATATGTGGGTAAGTCCCTTTACTTACTTGTAACGTAGCGACTCCTTGTAGGGGGCTTCGAGTATATCTCTCCACCGAGCTATCTCATCCCTTACGGAGTGAAAACTTTCTTCGAGGTGCTGCACCAAATTCATAATATATAAAAAGTCCCCTCGCGGGACTTTTTGTTATGATAGAGTCATGAAACCACGCAATAGGCGTAAACTCGGATTGATCGTTGGTATCGTTGCCGCACTTATCATCTTAAGTACAGCAGCCTTCTTCCTCTGTCAAAATCTCCAACCAAAAACGGTACCATCCTCGCAAAATACTCCAGAAACTTCACAAGCCCCATCAACCCCAGAACCCGAGCCGGTCGTCGATCATTATATTGGCTGGGCAACCTACACGAGCCAGCGCGACGGCTACGAACTCAAATACCCAGCTGAATGGATTGTGATTAAAGAAAGTGCGAACGATGGACCTTATATTCGTAATATGCAATTTACGGGCGGCGGGTATCCTGAAGGTTACATAAACCTGCGGGTACTGCGTGATGAAGGTACCGTGTCTGGTTCGACGCTTGCGCCTAAGGAATGGTATGCCAAGCTAGGTGTAGAGACGGTTCAAAAAGGTCCTATAACTTTCACTCCGGATTTGGTTGAGGATTTTACGCTGGCAGACTTTGAGGCAAAAAAGGCGAAAAGCGTCTTTAGCGAAATAGACGAGGACATCTTTGTGCTTCATGGTGACGTACTGTTTGAAATTAATATGTATCCTTATGGCATTAGTGCAAACCCTGAAGTAAAGAAAATTCTCGATAGCTTCAGTTTGTTATTATAGATACATGGATAGAGCACAAAACTCCCACGACGAAGAAATCTGCGAGGTCCCGACGCCAAGCGGGATGACACCGAAAAAGTCTGAAATTATTGATGGATACACGATTAAGTATCACGCTAATGGGCTGACGCGTTGGTCTAAAGGCAAGGTGGTAGATGGCCAGCCCGACGGCTACTGGGAATGGTATCGACCCGATGGCACTTTAAAGCGCTCTGGGTATTTTAAACTCGGTGAAGGAGTTGGCGCCTGGACAACCTACGACCGCAAAGGTGGGATATATAAGGTCACCAATAAGTAATGCCGCGTAAAGCACGCAAATCTCACAGTGCGGCCGATTTCGACCTTGAGCCGCTTGAGGGCGATACGGATATGTTTCGCTGGTTCTTACTGTGTTATTTATTCGGCAAACCAATTCAATCGGGTGTGGCGGTCACCACCTGGAAGCTATTTATCGATAAAAGGCTAGATACGCCCTGGGCTATTGTTGAAGCTTCAGACCACAAACTGGTCAGTGTCCTGCATAAAGGCGGCTACACGCGCTATCAGCACGTGACGGCGCATGGTTTACAGGTGTGTATGGAGCGTTTGATCCGGGAGTACGAAGGCTCTATTCACTTTATGCTGGAAAGTAGCCTGGACGAAGATGAGTTTTCTAAGCGGCTACAGAAATTATATGGTGTCGGGCCGAAGATTGCCGAGATATTTAGCCGAGAAACAGAAGAATACTTCGCTCGCAAAGTTGAATAAGTCGATATATATTTATTGTAAAACGATAAATACTTTGCTAAAATGAAGCTATAACTAAATAGGAGAATTTCTACATGAAGCGCGGATCAACTATTATTTTACGAGCGATTATCGGCATGATTGCTGCCGGCATATTATTTGTCTCATTACTCACTCTCTCTATGCTACTACGCAATCAGGTAGGGGAATATGCACCTATCCTTATCGGGGTATATGTCTCGCTCGTGCCATTTTTCTTTGCACTGTATCAAATGCTGAAGCTACTTGGCTTTATTGATAAAAATAAGGCGTTTACTCAAGGGGCCGTTATGGCTTTAAGGAATATCAAATATTCAGCCATAGTTTTTGGGGCTATATATACTTTGGGCATGCCGTATATTTACTTTGCGGCTGATCACGACGACGCACCGGGCGTAATTGTCCTCGGTTTGATCTTTGCTGGTGGCGCATTTGTTTTAGCAATCTTTGCAGCAGTGGCGCAGCGCCTTTTCCAGAACGCAGTTGATATTAAATCAGAAAACGACTTAACGGTTTAGTATGGCAATTATTATCAACATCGACGTGATGCTCGCCAAACGCAAAATGAGCGTCACGGAACTCAGTGCTCAAGTGGGTATTACTATGGCAAATCTTTCTATTTTAAAGAATGGTAAAGCAAAGGCTCTACGGCTCTCGACGCTGGAGGCGATTTGCAAGGCACTCGATTGCCAGCCTGGAGACATCCTCGAATACCGCTCATAACTTGTTTTTTGTTTATCCTTAGTGCATAATTCGCCAAAAGAGGAAAATGAATTTATGGTTAAAAAATTAGCTGACTTTACATCTCGCGAGCGAATTATTGGTGTCGCCGCCATTATCTTTGCGGTTATTTCTATCGGCGGTATTTCAAATGCTATTGGTGATTCGTCCACTCCGGCTCCTGTTGTTGCCCCTGCGCCTACGGCCGAAGTACCTGCGGCGGAATTCAAGAGCACGCAAGAAACTGAAGTCGTCCCCTTCGCAAAAGAGACGAAGAACGATAGTACTCGTAATGCTGGCACGAGCGCGGTAACAATCGTTGGGGTGAACGGTGTGAGGACAAAGATCTATAAGATAACCATGGTAAATGGTGTTGAAACCGGCCGTGAATTAATGAGCGACGTCATTACAACACCGGCGGTCAATGAAGTGACTTCTGTTGGGGCATACGTTGCACCTGCCAAGAAGGCATCAAGCAACTGTGACCCGAACTATTCTGGCGCCTGCGTGCCAATTGCGAGCGATGTTGATTGTGCGGGCGGGAGTGGCAACGGCCCAGCTTACGTGCGTGGCCCAGTGAATGTGATTGGTTCAGACATCTATGATTTGGATCGTGATGGCGATGGAGTAGGCTGCGAATAGATAGTATATCGCCAATATAAATACCCACCTGCGTAAGGTGGGTATTTAGTCTCTTCGTCTCATTAAGGAAGGATCGGGTTTAATACTTCGTCGATGATCTCGCCTAGGGTTGGTGGTTCTTCGGTTGGGTCTGGCTCTTCAGTAGGGTCGGGGATGACTGGTACTTCAGGCAGGGTGATGATAGGTGTTTCAGGTTCCGTGGTTGTAGTTGGCTCGGTTTGAGCAGGAGTCTCACTACTACTTGCTTGTGGAGTCGTGGTAACCTGAGTGTTATTCGAAGGCGCAGTACTTTGCGTATCTTCCGATTCGGTTGCTGCTGGAGTGGTGGTTTCAGGTTCGGCTTGCTTCGTCTGCGAAGTGATCGAAGAAAAGTTATCTGTCGCCGCGTAACGTTGTGGCAGATAATGCGCCAGTACCATGATGCCGCCGTAGCCAGCGATAAAAGCCAGGGCACCCATGACATAAATTTTATAAAATTTATGT
>Ga0247740_1000716_pt1 | contig 15022 bp, 18 predicted proteins | sample UWRJL148409B2_FD_180942 | JGI IMG/M metagenome (GOLD analysis project Ga0247740, IMG submission 180942) | Plant litter microbial communities from Arlington Agricultural Research Station in Wisconsin, United States - UWRJ-L148-409B-2 | ecosystem: Environmental > Terrestrial > Plant litter >...
GCCTACTTCGCCTGCGAACCCGCCGACTCGGGGAACAGCACGCAGATCGACTTCTGGGGTTACAATGTCTACTCCTGGTGCGGAGACAGCAATTACCAGGACTCGGCCTTTGGCGAGCGCGTCGACTTCTTCTCCGAGTACCCCGTTCCCGTTTTCTTCGCCGAATACGGGTGTATCGAGGGTCTTGAAGAACTCGGCGGGGCTACACGTCGACCATTCACCGAGGTCGCAGTCCTCTTCGGGAACATGACAGAGGTCTTCTCCGGAGGCATCGTCTACGAATGGTTCATGGGCGAAAATGACTATGGTCTCGTCGACCTCACCGACGACGACGCAAGCGTATCCCCCTATCCAGACTTCACATCCCTCCGATCCCAACTCGCAAGCGTTACACCCTCCCCCACCCAACGGAGCGACTACTCTGCATCCCACACGGCTCCCGCATGCCCATCAGTAGGCGGTTCTTGGGCCGCAGCCGCGTCTCCCCTCCCCCCTTCCGTGAACCCACAACTCTGCGCTTGCATGGCCGCAAACCTCGAATGTAACGTCAAATCCAACGATGCAGATGCCTACGGCGCCGCCTTCGACTTCATTTGCGCAAAGAACGATGGGGATTACTGCACTGGCATCCAACACAACGCTACCACGGGCGACTTTGGTGGCCTCAGCGGATGTGATCCCAAAGACAAACTCGCGTGGGTCGCGAACCAGTATTACCTCGGTAACGGCAAGGCATCGAGTAATTGCGATTTCAGTGGGTTGGCGACGGTGCAGAAGGCGGCTACGAGCTCGGGGTGCGAGAATTTGTTGCAGGCGCTCGGGACGGCGGGGACGGGGAGCGTGGCGAGTCCGACGGGCAAGGGAACGGCCGCTGTGGGGACGGAGGGTGCGGGAGGGACAACGAGTACGAGTAAGGCCGGGGCTGGGGGGGTGTATCCGCCGGGCTTTGTGGGGTACGGGTGGGTTATTGGGGTTGGGTATGTGGTTTTGGCTGGGGCTTCGCTGATGGGCATGTTGGTTTTGTAGGGGCAATGGATTTGGGAACGGGAGGGGCGGGCTTGTGTCATAGTGGGTGGCGTTCTTATGGGTGTGTACGGGGAATAGGGGTGGTGTTTGGATTGGGGTTGTTGGAGTTGATGCTGGACGAGTAGACGAATTTTCATGGTAATTCATATAATCAGGTCAAACTTCTTCAGTGGTTGGAGATTTATCGTAGCTCTTGGTCGTCCTGTTTCGTGATGTAGACACTGCAACAGAGTCCAGAGTGAGAGTGTTGGAATTGGACTTTGCAGAACCGCATCTGGGAAGTACGTCTCGAGATGGGCATCTTGGATGCAGAATGCGCGCGCCGCAAGGTGGTTGGAAGCGCCTTCGCTATATACGTCTTGGCCAGACGGGTGCTATTCTGGCCTCGAGCGGTCGCCGGGGCGTTACCATCAAGCATCAAGACCCGACGGCGGCTGTTCATTGGGATATGATGGTGCGCCGATGGAAGACCCGAAGGTGTCAGGTTTCTTGGACACGTACGTTCGCGGGGTGGGGAGGTTACGCCCGGAGGATTATGTGAGAAGCTAAAATGAAGAGCATAAAGTGCCATCCAGGGGGCCCGTGCGTCTCATATCGCGAAATTGTCAGGACACCGCATCGGGAATGTACACGGATTCGCTTTCGGCCCGGGAGGCCTGTCGCCACTCATGCCGGAGGGCATGTGGTAAGGCTGGCGGTTTCCCTGTGCTAAAGATACAGTCGAATGAATGCCTTTGGCGTTGCCATTGAGCTTCATGCTGGTAGTGACGAGCAACAGTGGTGGGGAAAAAGCTCCGTTGCTCTTGAGCGCGGCCCGCGAGCGACAGCGTTCTCGCTCTCACGCTGGATGCTAAGGCTGTGTTTGATGGCTTGTGTCGGCGACGAGGTTCAGAGGGTGCCGTTGGCATAAGCGCAGACTAGCGGCGGCCATTGAAGGTTGCCGCGAGCGGCGGCTGACTGTGTCGACAGCACCGCTCCATCCCCCTCCCCCAGGCCTTTTCAAAGGCCCCCCTACCCACGGACATGCTCGCATCTTCGCGACAGCGCAGACAAGTAGAAGAAGAGCCGCGGAGTGCTACGAGGCGCTCGCAACGTTGCGCGCTCGTCGTTGACGGCCTTTTCCATATCCCCTTGCTGCGCGGCGATGCCAATCCCAGGGGATCTGGCGACGCGAGACTCGGGAAACGAAGCGAACACCGCGCTCGAAGCCCGGGCGGCAAAAGCATGCCAGATTCTCCCAGCAGCCATCTCATTGGCTCCAGGCCCATCCTCCGCCTCCTTCTCACTTCCAGAAACCGCGGAACTTCTGTCTTTGCTCATGCAGCCAAGAGTGCGCGCCGCATGCCCCTGGGCACCGTTCGAGGCGGTGGATCTACTATTGTAATATCTGAAGCTCCCTCCACCATCTACATTCCCGTAAGCTTCCCACCCCCGCACCTGCGTCTCGACTGTGGAGAACTCGGTTCCTACTGTAAGGCGTTCTGCGCCTCTTTCCGGTTCGAGAGGGACTGCTGGTGATCTCTCGCCATATATATCATTGCTGTTCTCCCAAGCCCCCTCGCTCTCCGATCATCGTCAGCCCTGCTCCTGCGCTACTGCGCTGCTCCCTTGTTTAAAACGTGTGCTCGTCGCAACATTGTCCTCGCAGCTACGCCTTTACACATCATCCCACGCTCAACATGTCTTTCACTCCCGACGAAGAGAAGCGCGAGGCCAAGTCCACGAGCTACGAAGCCGGAACGGAAGCCTCCTCTACCAGTGGCGACCCGCACGCTGACCTGCCGCTAAAGCAAGCCGTCAAGCAATACCGCAAGCTCACATGGTATATCCTCGGCCTGTCGACCTTTATCATTCTCTGGGGCTACGATTTGGCCGCCGTCGGTGCCATCTCCTCGCTAGACCCCTTCCAGCGCGACTTTGGCGTTTTCGACAAGATTGAGGATGGCGAAGAGAAGTGGATCATCCCCGCCATCTGGCTGTCCATGTGGCAGGCCTTCCCCTCCATCGGCCAGCTCGGCGCAGCCATTGCCGCAGGCCCCTGTCAAGACAGCATCGGTCGTAAGAAGTGCTTGGTCTACGGTGGTATCATTACCATCTTCAGCGTCTTGATCGAGTTCCTGTCCAACAAGCCCGGCACTCAGGCCGGTATGCGTAGCATGCTGCTCGTCGGAAAGATTATTCAGGGTGCCGCGCTTGCCTTCATCAAGATGGTGCTCTTGACCTACGTGTCGGAGATTGTCCCCACCTGCCTGCGAGGCGCCTCCATGGCTCTGTTCCCGGCCTTCAACCTGCTCGGTCAGTTCCTCGGCGCCGTTACTGTCTTTGGCTGCAACAGCATCGTGGACGAAAAGGGATACCTCATCGCGCTGGGCATGCAGTGGTTCTTTTCCATCATTCCCTTCACCGTCGCATTCATCATCCCGGAGAGCCCTGCATGGCTCGTCCGAAAGAACAGGATGGACGAGGCCCGCGCATCTCTCCAAGACCTCTTCGCGCCGCTGAACGACCCCGATGTCATTCTCGAAAAGATCCGCATCTCCATCGAGGAAGAAGACAAGATCTCCAAGTCGACAACATACGCACAGTGCTTCCGGGGCACCAACCTCCGCCGCACCCTCATCGTCATCTGGGCCAACTTCCTCCCGCCCATGTTTGGTCTGCCGCTCCTCACCTCGGCGTCGTACTTCCTCCAGCAAATCAGCATGAAATCCAGATACAGTTTGTTGTTCCTCATCGTCGGCATCATCTTCGGCTTCATTGCCAACCTCGGCTCGACATGGACGCTCACGCATCTCAACCGCCGCCGCCTCACCATCTGGACCCTTTGGGCCGTCACCATCGTCTGGGCCGCTATGGGCATCTCTGGCTGCTTCAACAACGACCGCATCATTCGCTGGATCACCGCCTTCATGTTCATGCTCATCATCTCCATTGCAGGTGTCGGTGTCTGGCCTACCTCGTACGCCATCATGTCGGAAGTCTCTGCGCTCACACTGCGTGCCAAGTCGCAATCCATTGGTGGTATCTCCGCTTACATCGTTTCCATCTTCACCAATTTCGTCCTACCGTTCTTGTACAATCCTGACATGGCCGATCTCAAGGGCAAGACGGGCTTTGTGTTTGCCGCCACGAGTGCGATTGCGGCGGTGGTGACGTGGTTTGTTGTGCCGGAGATGAAGGGACGGAGTCCGTTGGAGATTGACCATTTGTTTGAGCAGAAGATTTCTGCGAGACATAGTACAGGGTGGATGGACAACTCCAGTGAGGCGCGGGCTGCGGACATGTGAGGGGGTCATGGCTTTGGCCGGAGTTTGGGTTTTGTGTCCAGTATGGGCTTTATATGTTTTTTGTTTAGCAAAAGCATCTCATTGCGCATAGATATCCAGCAAGTCAAATGCACACGCGAATAAAGTGTTCACATTTCTTCCAAAGTCCCGAATTAGTCTTTGGTGACCACTGACCCCGACGACACCCGATTTTTGAATACAAACACTCGTCGAGATGGATGCAAGCAGTAATAAGTTGGAGATCCCTCTTCACCCATTCGCACGAATCTAACCATTCTCAGGCATGCCCTCCACAAAAAGTACATCTCCAGGCGTATCGTGCCAACACATCAACCCGCCTTTATCCAGCGAAATCGAATACCTGATCTTCTCAATATCCCAGGTCGGTACCCCATCAATGCCACTACAAAACCAACTGCCTCCCCCTCCGCGTCTGGCAACAGATATCTTTTGGGGGTTCTCTAGTGTGGCTCTGCCATTTCGGTCTTAGCGTGCAGCTTGGTGCACGGACCAGCACCTTTTGCAGTATATAGCCGCCATGCACTGCAAATTCTAACACATACGACCATAGGACAATGAATCCAGAGCTTCCCGTTCGCTCAGCTGTACTTAAGCATTGTACCGGCGGATTAGTAGTTAGGTGGGTGACCACTAGCGAATACCCGCTGTTGTATGTTTTTGTCTTTCTTTTTGCCCGTCTTGTCGTCTGTTTGCTCGTCACTGACGAGTACAACATGATCGGCCGATATTCTCACACCTACGCTCCAATGCTGGAAGATATCGCGGAAGCTTAAGGCAGTATGCTTCACGTCTAGCTCCTAAGCTCTTCCGTGGCTCTATACATACACATTGCCTCAATTTGTTGCGATTCAACTGGGACGCCTTCAGATCGATCAGCACGCTCAGAGCAAATGACACCTTGCATGGACATGCTCACAACTGTCAGGCTCCAGCTGATGATGCTTCCAGGGATTCCTCCTCTCACAGCTGAAAAGGCTGGGGCATCAACGCTGCGGTATAACACATATAGGATCGCAGTAACCATTCTCTCGAGCTAAGAGGGAAGCATACGCCTGGGATGGCTGTGCCTAAGAGGGGCTACATAATGCTTACGTTCTATACTAATCAATACGACGCCTTCAGTGGCCTCGCGGTATTAAATGCTGCTAGCTTTGCAAGACAACGCGAGCCATCTATCTATTCTGCATCGCCATCCTACACCACGCTCGCTCGTGCCCATCATAGCCATGGCCTTGCTCTATCACCGCGATGGATATCAATCTCCCATTCCACCAATATTGAAAGTACCTCCCCATTACACCTCAGCCTTCATAGCCCCATTCTCCTCCTTCCCCTCCACACTAACCTCCACCGTTTCCGCCGCTTTAGTCTCCCCCTCCTTCCCCTTCTTCCTAACATCCACCCACCCCGTTCCCCAAGCGAACCCAAATGCTGCAATAGCAAACCCGACCAGAAGGTACCACACATTCCCCAGACTCTCACTATACGCCCTGAGCACACCATCAAACTCCTCCTCCTTACCCACAGGCAGCAGGTTCCTCACCGCCGCCGCACTGCCACCCGCTGTGAGTGCGTTTTGCGGTGGTATCGAGGGCGCGTAGCGAGCCAGCTTCGATAGCAGTGATTGCGTGAAGATTGTGTTCGCGATGATGATGATGATGGAGGCGCTGAGATTTTGGACAAAGATTAGGAAGGCAAGAGAGACTGGGATTAGAGCGGGCGGGAGTGAGGATTGCGTCGCTACCATGGCCTATGGGTGTGAATAGTTGTGCTTCGTACAACGTGTTGGGGGGCTTACCATTTGCATGCCCGCGCCTCGACCAGCACCCAAAAGAACAAGAAAGCCGATCCAAGTCGCGGTCTTCGTCGTTGCGTCGAGTGTCGAGAGAAGGCCATTGCCTATAGCCGTAACGGCACCACTGAACACTGCCCATGGTAGATAATATCCCATTTTAGACACCCCCGCGCCCGAAATGAGTGCAAACACCAATTGGCCCAGAATACTCGGCAGAAGGTCCACTCCGCTCATCGTCGGACTCGCTCCCCTCACCGACTGGAAATAAATCGGCAACCACGTACTCCCTACAATCACGCTTGCCATCAAACACATCGTCTGTCCCGAGCTCGCCAACACAATCCTATTTCGAAGCAGCGACCCTGGGATCATGGCTTGTGCACCAATTTTAGCTTCCCAGAAGCAGAAGATGATGAAGGTGATGATTCCACCGCAGAGAAGACCAATCACCGTGGCGCTGTTCCAGGCGTGAGACTCGTCGCCGCCAAATTGCAGCGCGAGGAGGAACATTACCAGTGCGGGTGCGAAGAGGGCGAAGCCGGGCAGGTCGAGCTGGGGGAGTACGCGGAAGAGGAGGGCGACGTTGTAAGGTGCTTTTTCGACGTGTTCGGGGATGGGTACGAGAGCGGTGATGATGGCAGCGACGAAGCCTATAGGTAAATTTATCCAGAAACCTGTGAGATGATGGTCAGACAATAGCTCGGGCTATAAGGTAGATGAGCCTGGGACGTACACCACCGCCATGTCGCGTGCCTAAAGGACAAGTCAGTAAAGTAAATTCACAAGGGTATCGGTACCGGTAGTCTAGAAGCCAGCGTGATCGTAGGCAACGCAATGGTATCGAGACGCAGTGCACTTTAGAGTTACATACTCAGTCAGCGCCCCTCCTATCAACGGACCCGAAACAAGTCCCATTTGTGCAACTGAATTAGTTTAGTACCATGTTCTATCTCTGATCATACTTCCTCCCATCATAATACTCACTGCCAAACACGATCCCCGTATAAACTGAACACTTAGTTAGCTAACATCAACGAAAAGATACTACCCTAGTCAAACTCACAAGGTCTCTTCTCCAACGGCGTCGAATTCGTCATAATCTGCATGCCTCCATTCATGAGTCCTGCCGCTCCGAGGCCAGCGACCGCTCTCCCTGCGATAAGCATTTTCGAGCTTATTGCTAGTGCGCAGACCAAAGATCCCACCTCGAAAACCAAGAGGTGAGCCAGAAAGACGTGCTTTGTGCGGAGGTGAGTGTAAAGTTTTCCAGTGAGTGGCTGGAGTACGGAGCTGTGAGACAATTCAGTGTCAGTGTTGTTGACATGAGAGATGATGACTCTAGAAAGCCGTTGCGAGCCATATGATCGTACACGGAGCTGGAGCATGCCTACCTTGCCAGCTGGTATACACCGGTATACCAACCCACGTCGGGTAGCGAATGAAATGTGCTCGTGATTTGGGGAATAGCCTATACATAGTCAGCTTTGTCCACGGCTCGTCTTGCGTGTATAAAGACTTGCTGTGCTTAAAATCGACTGGTCTAGCAGCAGAAGAAAGCAGACGACGGTAACACTGCCCACGGAAAGAGCAAGCTTGAAGCCTGTGACGTAAACTTTCTTTTCTGCATCGTGGACGCTCGCTGGTGGAGTTACGCCGGTTGCTATAGTAGTCATCTCGTCTGGGGCTGTTCGAGGCAGACTGTGACAGCTGCGTCCGTATAGAAATATAGCAATAACGGTAAATAAACGACTGGTTCGACTGCTTTGTATGAATGAACGGTAACGAGCGGATGAGCAGGTGCGAGAGCAAGGGTAAACAAGAAGAAGCCTGGTCGAAAGCCCGGATTTCGAATACGGATTTCGAACGCGGATTTCGAAGCTCCAAGGCACCGAACTCCGAACGAGTCGATCGTGCCCGCCTCCGTCTATCCGTGGTACCTCCCACCCCTGAACTACGTTGGAAAGAAATTCGAAAACCAGATGTCGTCTGGCATACTCAGCCACGAAGTGTCCATGATGTCAAACCCAGGCGCTTCAAAAGCCCGCACCTCATCGCCATCAAGCCCCATCTGATCTGGCACCGGAGCGGCCGTCGCAGTCTCCAATCCCTCTCTCCAGATAGCCGCAGTACCCCTCCACCCGAGTCCGGCCTGCGAGTAAACAGTTTCTACCCCTTCACCAACTTCCTGCCTCAACTCGGCGCTTGCTTGCTCCATGCTGCACGCGGCTTGCTCAAAGTACTGTAGGACATCTACTGTCGCGCGGCATAAGTCCCGGTCCCAGCCATGATAGTCAAGAATAGAGAGTTTGTAAAGCACCTGGGCGGCATGCGAAAACCCAAGCATGCCAGGCATGTTCATATGAATCAAGGGCGTGGCAATGTAGTTATCGAGTGAGCTTTTCGCGGCATACATGCATGCGGTGAGATATTTGTTTCGCTGGTAATCGAGGGCGGACTGAGAGAGCGGGGGGTGAGGGGGATGGAATAAGGCGGCTTCATATGTGTGGACGTACGCGCCTTGGAGATAGCTTTGGACTAGAGCTTTGGGGCAAGTGTTAGTGGAAGGTAACAGCCTGGGATGTATATCACTGACTGTGTTGCAGTTGCTCGGGTGTCAGAGTACTCTTGGTTTGGTCAAGCAACAGTCTCAACGTATTGACATGCAGAAGAGCCTGTGTCGCATATTCGGGATCTTCGGAGACGCGCTGCATCATGCACGAGACCTCCACCGCAACTTTAGAGATACGGGTAATTGCAACCAACACTTGATCTCCAGGTATGTGGAGATTTTCTGAAAGCTTCTGGCATGATTCTTCGTGCTGGCGTGACCTGAGCAGAAACGTACCGTTAGTAAACAACTATTAGAGGATGTCTACCGGCTTGGTATCGACAATCAGCAGGGCAGTGGCGTACCATCTAATAGGGTCGTATTTCAAAGACATGGCGATCCTGACTACTAGTTAGCATCCGTGGTACGTAATTCTAGGGAAAGACTGCGTCGTAATCTTAGGGCAGTAGCGTCCAGTAGCAGTCTGGGAATCATGTCCAGAGAGGTCTCAGTGCCTATTACCGGATAGTAAAGGCCGCTGTTTGGACGGGACGCGACGCAATCAATCGCTCATACTTGCGAGCATGCTCGGGGTATTCGCAACGTAGCGAGCTACTCATGTGAACCTGGAACGAAACTCACATTGCAAACGAAGCAAAACAGGCCACCAATATTCGCCTCTCTTCGTCCGTCCTCGTGCCGCTCACCTCCGACAAATCAGAGAATTTCGGTAATTTCGGCCTAGCCAAGACGACATCAAGGGGTCGATCGAGCCGGAGATATACGACAAGCGACCTGACAATGCCCAGGTACAAGCCCACACAAGGTTTTGCATGGGTAAAGTAGAATTGCCAGGTTGTGCACACCAGAAGGCTTATTAACAAGTCTAGACTGCGTTCACCTTGTGCGACTACAAGTCTCGTGACCTCCTGGGTGAATTGAGTACCCAATTCGGTTTGACGGGCACGAGGCCCCTCGCAGACTACGCAGATGGCTTTCCAGGTGTACGGACGCTCCCGTTGGAATTGCTCTGCGGTAGTCTCGCGCGGAATATGGAGTAAGGGAAAATATGCGACATAGCGTGTCCGGAAGATCGAGAGGGTCCAATCTGCCTAGACATTCGCGGAGTATATCAGCAAAGCTCATCCAGAGGGGTCTCGGCGAAGCAGAGGCCACACTAGACGCAATCGCGGCACATGATAAACCCGGGCTACGTACGCTTCGAAGTTGAGATGGCTCGGCATTGGGCTGCGGCGTTGGAACACCAGACTCGTCCGTATACGGCAGAGGTTGTGGTTGTCTCTTAGACTGAAACGCCAGGCCCGGGGTGCTGCTTTCGGTAGTGGCTGCAGGTGTTGGGGCGGCATTCGGGTTTGGTGCATGCTGAGCCTGGAGTAACGACACCAAGCTGTCCAGCTTGTCCTCTAGTTGCGATTTTCGAGCTGCTGCAGGTTTCTTCGTGGCTCGTCTGCGAGCAAATGTGGCCGTTTGGCAATCCTTGAGGAGACGATGGCAACTAGCAGGATGCATTAGTCGTCATGCATGGCAAGATGTGTCGTAGAAGCAGGGCAGGTGGGGGGTCCAGTATCATGCCACGGGCACTGAGAGCTCTCTGGATATGCTTTGCAGACTACGGCCTCGGTCCCAATCGCAGTATTCGGCCAGATCTTACAGATGATAGTCTTCACCAAATAGCGTGAGGCTGGGGGACCGGGAGACTTGCCGTTCGCACTTCCCGCTCTCACGTGGGATACATTTGCATTTCGCTTTGACGCAATTGACGCAAGCGTGGCCATAGGCGGCTGAGGACTTGGACGTAGAGCCCGAAGCAGAGTCCATAATGTGTTGCAATTGGCGATAAGCTTCCTGAGATCCTGAGCGGAGATGGAAGTTATGTATCTAACCCCGCCTCCGAAGACAGACTAGGGGTTCGGGGCTTGGCATTCCCAATCCCGACGGAATTTGCGCTCAAGCTGCTCTTCTTCGCTTGAGTGTCAGCAATAGGGACCCGAAAGGGCATCGCCAGCTCTGCTCGGTGACTGAACACGGCGCTGTGCTGCAGCTCAATCACGGCGCCTTTAATTCTGGAATTCCCAGCAGCACGGCACAACTACTAGTTGTAGGAAACTGAGAATCTGGACTTTTGATTTCGTGGAAGCTGATTTTTAACGAAACCATTTGTGGCCCGATTCCGTAGTTTCCACCACCACCTGGGTATTCTGCTTCCCTGTGACATGATCGACGACGAAGTGATCAGTATAATCTGTCTTCGTTGCAGCCACCGCTCGTGTCAAGCCCTCCTGGCTATTGTTGCTCTTCAGAGAGGTGTGTCGGTGGTCCATCTCGAAGTCATCGATCCGCTGGTGATGTGTTACGTGGACTTCTTGCGTGACGAAGATTTGCGGAAGAGAGGCAACCATGACGGGCCAGAAGATGGGAATCGAGGCGCAAATGATTGCGAAATCAATTTCGATACACGCGATGGTGAGAGGGGTCGGATACCACCATGTGAAGTCCATGGTCATCGGGTCGTCGAATCGCTGTCTGAACGTGGTCCAGAGGCGTAGGATCGACATGAGCACAACGCTACGAGCTCAGTCAGTGATTGTCTATACGGCGGTAGTGCTGTGCATACACGGAACCCAGTGTGAAAAGTGCGCCGAGCGCAAGGACTTTTTGCCGACTTATTCCAGGCCTCAGATAGACCGCCATCGGTATGGCGAATATGATCGTGTCCAAGACCATGTTGCTTACAGCGAAACAATACATGGATATCATGGCGCCTTTTTTATCGCTGAACCCGGTGCCCCAACCTTGAGACGGCATTAGCGCAATGGAACAAGGTCGTCAATCGCTGCAAGTACGTACATTTTGGTGGAGGTAGCTGCTGCCGGTCCCAGAATCCCGATACGGGGAAGCAAGGAAACCATCCCTGCATGAACCAAAAAAGCGTCCAGAAGCCGGTCGTGTACAAGAGAACAAGACAGGTTGTTCGAAGAACTCCCGACTTGAACATTCGTAGGTACTGGCAAAGAAGAGATAGCTTGACGAGACCTGCGCACATGTAGTACGATGCCATGTTCAGATAAAGATACTTCATCATCAGCACCAATCTATCTGCCCCAACATACAAGATGTGTTCGCCAAGGCCAGTGTAGATGGCTGCCACACTGTTAGTCCATGATATGTGGTTAAGGGCGGGTGCAGCGTACAGCCAATGAATCCAACCATGGAAGCCAGGTTGAAGATGGAGCAGACGACGATGAGGTAGTCGTCCCATCCCGGATCCCTTACCACCCTAAATCTCGTCCACAATCGGAAGAGGACCGCAGCCCATGCCATGACGTGGAATGGTAGGGTCGCGCCATACATTGTCGCATGGCGATTCGACACGGGTTTGGGCTCATTCGGATCTGGCGGGGTCTTCCACATCTCGAGAAAGTAATCCTGGAAGGCCGTCATGGTGGGCGAAGCGACACTGCGGGAGTAGTTCCTACACCTCTCTCGGTTGTACAGACGTCGCGAAATGCCCGGTACCGTGTGCCAGGACAGTGGCAGAGCCGCGGTGAAGCCTCGGGTGAGAAACGGTCAGATGGGGCGATAAAACGGTATATAGAGCCTCTGCTTACTCGTGGGCATTGCATATCGACAGGGGTGCTCCACGAGGGAATGGCGCCTCGAAACACTAGCACAGGACGGGTGAAGCTTCCCTGCGAGTGACAGACCACGCTTACCTCAGTCAAGAAGCTCACAGGCCTATACCCTTGTCTCCTGGAGCGATAGCCATGCACCGATGCCTTTGCGTGAGTTGTGATTTGCAGACTCTGCCTGGCCAGATTCCGGGCTCATGCAGGTCTGTTTCCTTTTATTCCTCGCTGTTGCGACAATGCGGGGGCCACGGGGATGAGCATGTCGTTCTTCCGCATGAAAAGGAGATGAGAAGAAATGCTGCAGCATGCAGAGCCGCGTGTGACTCGCTATACAACATCAAGAGCCGCTAAAAGACGACACATGGGAGTTTGTGGGGTTACTGATAGGATTGGTCATGTTCCGACAGGCGCTTGGTGCGGGCCGAATGACGAGATTCCGACGAGCATTGGGTGCAAGGGGTCGGTCAGATTGCCGCAGTGGGAAGGATTCCAAAAAGAAAAGATCCTGCGCTGCAATATCGGCGGGTTTCAGCGTCGAGCGTTCATTGGCCCCAGATTAGTTCGGGGGAAAGTCTCCGCAGACATTCATCTGCTCCTTCTTTGCGCCCCAAATTATTGTTCCGATCGCCAGCTCCTGCATGCATGCCATTCATGCCATCTGAGCTGGGAGTCCGCCGTCCTTTGAATCTGCTTTCTGAAACAACCGCTCTTCGGACGAACAAGACCAAAATCGCGATCCGGCTGCTCCGGCTCACGGTTGCACGCTTCCGCACTTGACCGGGTTCAGCAGGGGCACATCTAAAAGATGAGAGCTATGGATCTGCTACAATGTGTCCCTCGAGTAGCGCGACTTTTACGACCATTATGGGTATCAACGATGACGACATCCACGACGTTGCCAGACGTTCTCTCATGAGGTGCGACTCTACCTGTCTACGTCTCTCAACACCTGCTTCTAGGCATAAGTGTTCAGCAGCACGAACGACTGTCGCCGGCAGAGAATCAAGACGACCTCTGCCTGCCTGGGATGTCGGCAGTGCGCTACATCCGCCTCGCCCGGAACAAAGTTTGGGTCAGATGGTGCCATAAATCCGGGTAGCCTGACTAAATGTTCACCAACGCAGCGAAGATTATGAACCGAAACCTCCCACCCGATATATTCAATTGATGGACCGATCCTCGGAACTACGATACACCGAACATCCCACTAGACAAAACCAGTAATAGCAGAAGTTAGGTTCAAGTTTGCACTCTTCCTCGGAGCTCCCCAGCCGGACTCTGACCACTGGTACTCTCATGTGCCCAAACATTTCCTTCATCGTCCACCGTGCAGCAATTAAGCACTGAAAATCCACACTCCTGACATTAGGACGCAGCAGAAAATGACGGAAAATATGACCTCTGGCCCGGCCTTGATTCCCACGGGTAAACCTGCTGTGGTAAACTGCGCGACAATACCAGCAGTGAAGTTGTTGGCGGCCTCGGTAGTCGCAATCGTGGTCAAGTTTCCACATTGGCTGTTAAGCGCAGGGTCTGCCGTAAGAGCCGGCAGCTTGAGCATAGCTGCGTTCAGCATGCGTGCGGTGATAATGGTGCCGACAGGTACTTTCTGCATGAAGGCAGCGCGGTAGGAGCTGTTCGTGCCGATGACAGACATGTTGGCAATGGTGGAGTATTCGCCGCACGAAGTAACGGGAGCGGTAGCGGCAGTGGTGCTTTGGCGGACGACGAGCTCAACGGCTGGGTACTCTCCCGGCGCCGCAACAGCCAACTGGAAGACGGACAAAAGAACGAGGAGGCTGGCGAAGAGCTGCATTGTGACGGTCGGCCGGAATACTAAGCGTCGAGCTTGAAGGAAAGGCAGGTAGGTAGGTATATTAAAATAAAGAGTGACCAGCACAAAGAAGGAAAGTGAATGGCGGTAAAGAGAGCGACGACGCCTAAGGAATTGAGGTTGGGGAGCGAGATACTGGGCGATGCGAAAAATCAGGCCACGCGCCAGGTACGCAGGAATATATGAGCCTCGCCGGCTTGTGGTATGGCTGTGGTTCTGACGGGTCTGAGACGTTAATTGCCAGATGCCCTAGGTTTTCGGACGTGTAACGTCTCATGCGTTGTGAGTGGGTTACGAAGCGCTCACACTTTTTTGGAGTGAACACGTTCACAGCAAACCATCGATCTTTGCCCGCGCGGCGCGAGGAGCGACAGCTTTTGCAGCTTGTCTATAGCGCATCGAGCGGCCGTATGCACCTTCTATGATGGTATTGAGATGGCTATGACGGCTCGCATCACGGACGGCGAGTCCATGTTCCGCCCCTGGAAGGGTTTCAGCCCCGGCATACCCCGGCGAAGATCCCCACGTGACGAGACCGACACCAGCGGTATCCGCAGGAACCGGCCTCTATGTCAATGCTAACAAGCTGGAGCCCCTTCTGGGATCGGGCCAGCTTGGACGATGATCGCACGATGTTTTGAAAATTTGCGACCGGACAATTTCCCGTCGCGACTCCGTGATACGTTTACCACACGACGAACGATAACGCGAATTTGCGCACCCGTCTTCTGATCATCCATCAATTCTTCGCAGACATGATGGCGTGGATGCGATGTTCCTCGGCCTCCAGATATTCCATGGTCTTTAGTTCAGAATCATGTCTTATACTCAAGTAAGAGTATCGATGCCGCCCCAGGGAAT
>Ga0247740_1000718_pt1 | contig 14975 bp, 14 predicted proteins | sample UWRJL148409B2_FD_180942 | JGI IMG/M metagenome (GOLD analysis project Ga0247740, IMG submission 180942) | Plant litter microbial communities from Arlington Agricultural Research Station in Wisconsin, United States - UWRJ-L148-409B-2 | ecosystem: Environmental > Terrestrial > Plant litter >...
TATCGCCGAGGATTACCACGATGCCGGGCTCACCGAGGCTGAGGTGGTGATGATGGAGTTCGCCGAGAAGGTCAGTGTTGACGCGTCGAGTATGACCGATGCCGACAGCCTTCGCCTGCGCGAGGCCGGCTACTCCGACCGGGAAATTGTCGACATCGCACTGGCTGCCGCCGCCCGCAATTTCTACAGCCGCGCGGTGCAGGCCCTCGCCGTAGACGTAGACCCTCCCGGAATCCTCAGTCCGCGGGTCGCCGCGGCACTCGTCAGCGGGCTCTGAAAGCAGCGGGCTCTGAAAGTCAACGGGCTCTAAAAGTCAGCGGGCACTGAACTGCCGCGATTACACCCAGGTCCAGGTGGCGAGAACGGACTCGGCGAGAGCGGTGGTCTGCTCGTCGGGCAGGTCTTCCGCCGCGGAGAACGTCACGACATAGGTCTGGTCGTCGCTCGAGACGTAGTACTGGTGGATGCGGTAAGTGAGTTCGCCCACGGTCAACACGGCCGTGACGTGTGCGGTGTCGGAGCCCGCGACGGTGACGCGGTCGAGCACCTCAACGCTGGTCGCGCCACCGGCCTCCAGCTCGTTGACGGCGACCGCTTCGACCATGTCGGCGGTCAACGCTCCCGACGGGGTCAGCACCACGTTGATATTGGAAGCGAACGGGCCGGTCGGCGCACTGTCCGCGGCAATGGTGTCGGCTTGGGGTGCCAGCGCGGCGTCCTGCTGGGACCATCCCACGGGAATCGTGTAGGTGTAGCCGTCACCGGCGACAACGGCCCCGGCTGCTGCTGCGACCCCGGTGTCGGCGGGTTGTGTGGGTGCCGACGGCTCGGCCGATGGTGCCTCAGCGGCGGGAGACTGCGAACTCGAGGGCGTGGTGCTCGACGGTTCGGAATCATCCGCATCGGAGGCACACCCGGCGAGGCCGAGGGTGAGCGTCAGGGCAAAGGCGGACACGGTCAGGGCGTGGGTGCGGCGCATGGAACTAAATGTAGCGTCCCCCGCGTCGTCGACAAGAGAAAATCTCATTCGCTGCGCTGTTCGGGATGCTCGCCGGCTCAGCATCCCCGTTGTTCGGGTTGCTCAGCTGAACGAGACGTCCCCGGTGTCGCTGACTTTCCACCCGGGGTTGTGCGCAATCTCCCAAATGATTCCGTTGGGATCGCGAACATGGGAGTGGAAGACGCCGCCGAACTCGCCCGGCTGCGGATGCTTCAGCAACTCGGCCCCGGCGGCGACCATCGCACTGACGCTCTCGCGCACCTCATCCGGCGACCCCACGTTGTGGGCCAGGGTGACTCCCGACACGGCCGGGTGCGAGTCCCCGGTGGCAAGGTCATGCTGGAACTTGTCCGCATCGAACAGTCCAAGAACCATCCCCGGGGCGATCTGAAAAAAGATGATCTCGTTGGGCACGTCGAGCAGGGGCGTCCATCCGAGCGCCGTGACGTAGAAGTCACGGGCGGCATCGAGGTTCGGTGTGGCGAAGGTGATGAAGTGTACGTTCTGGTCCATATCTCTACTCTTGTGCCTACGCCGTTGAAGCGCAGCACAATCGATCGCAGCACAGAGCAGTAGCGGGTCTCGCGTTGCCCGTCAGCGGTAAGAGCGAATGCGGGCGACCGCGACCGTGGCCGAACCAGCTACGGGAAGCGCGCCACCGGCGTCGATCCGCACCGCGTCGTGCACGTCCAGCGCGCGATCACCAGCCGACAGCTCCCCCTCCAGCAGCACCACAAAAATGGTGGTGTCCTCGGGAGCGACAATCTCCACCAGGCCCAACACAGTGAACGTCACGAGAGTTCCCTCCTGTCGGTCGCGGGCGACCATCAGGTTCAGGTCCAGCGTCGGTTCCGTCACACCGATGGACGAGACGGCGACTTCTCCCGGGAACGCAGCAACCTGCCACCGGGCCAGCGAACGACGCTCCCCGTCGATGACGAGGTCCAGGCCCCCGGCGGACAGCGCCATCAGCTTCCGATCCACGCCGGGGAAACGTGAGAACGCGAGGTCGGCTTCGACTGTGGCGATGCTCAGCGTCCAGCCCGTCGTCTCGCTGGCGCTGACGGGTTCGGCTGCGATCTCGGAGGATTCCCCGAGGCCGTTGCGCCAGCGGTACTGGCGGTTTTCGGCTGCAGGCAGGACGGTGACAGGGCGAACGGCGCCAGGTCGCAGCACGCCTCGCCCCGGCTGATCGTCGATGCTCACAGCTGCGGCGCGGAAGGAACCCGCACACCGCGGTGCCAGACCGCGGCGGTCAGCGGAACTCCCGGACGATACGCCAGGTGAGAGACGGACGGCGCATCAAGCACCTGGAGGTTTGCGAGGCCACCAAGGCGTAGCGACCCCGCGGCATCCGGCCCGTCCTCTCGGTCAACGGCGAGCGCCGCGCCCCTCGTTGCACCCCACACGGCTTCGGCGATCGTCAGGCGCATTTGAAGCACGGCCGTTGCCACGCAGTAGCCCATCGACGTGGTGTACGACGTGCCTGGGTTGCAGTTGGTCGCCAGCGCGATCGCGGCGCCGGCGTCGATGAGCGCACGGGCCGGTGGGAACGGTTCACGGGTCGACAGGTCGCACGCCGGCAGCAGGGTCGCGACGGTCGACGACCCCGCGAGCAAGTCGATATCCGCGGCAGAGAGGTGGTTGCAGTGGTCGACGCTGGCGGCGCCGAGTTCCACGGCGAGCCGAACGCCACCGCTCTCTCCCAGTTGGTTGCCGTGCACACGCACACCCAGTCCGGCAGCGCGTCCCGCGAGCAGAACTTCTCGCGTCTCCTCGGCATCGAACGCGCCGACCTCGCAGAAGGCATCGATGTAGGACGCGTAGGGCGCCACGGCCGCAAGCATGGGACCGGTCACCAGGTCGAGGTAGTCCCTCCGGTCGATACCCTGCGGGACAAGATGCGCGCCGAGGAACGTCACCACGTCGGCGACCTGCGCAGCGGCACGCGCCGATCGGGCTTCGCCGTCGACGTCGAGCGCATATCCCGTCTTCGCCTCCAGAAACGTGGTGCCCTGCAACAGCGCTTCCGTGCGCAAACGAACGGCTCCTGCGATCAGTTCCTCTTCCGTTGCCGCTCGTGTTGCGGCGACGGTGGTGGCGATACCGCCCGCCGCGTACTTACCGCCCGCCATCCGTGTTTCGAACTCGGCCGAGCGATCGCCAGCGAACACCAGATGGGTATGAGTGTCGACCCATCCCGGCAGCACCGCCCGCCCGCCGACATCGGTCTGATGATCTGCCGCAGGCGCGTCGGATGCTCGTCCGAGCCAGACGATCCGCCCATCCTCGATCACCAGCGCCGCCTCATGAACCCGGTTCGCGTCAACGTCAGCCGGACCGTCCCCCGCGTTGGTGGTCAGCTCGGCGATACCAGTGATGATTTCGGTGGTCATGGATGTGCTCCCTGCGCGGGCTCGACTGCAGAGCCGGACCGTGATGATGACAGCCCGGCGAGGGCGTCGGCGAGTAGATGTTCGGGGCGTCCCGCGGCCGCGGACGAGGCGAGAGCGCCGCTCGAGGCGACCAGCTCCCCCGCCACAATCACGCGCTCAACATCTGCTGCGGTTGCCGTGAGAGCAATCTGTGCGGGATCGCCGCCCAGGGTTCGCACACTAATGGTGGACACTTCGACGAGGTCGAGGGGTTGGCCGAGAGCGAGGGTGTGAGCGCCGAGCCCCAGCGAGGTATACCCGGCCGCACTTCCTGCCGCGAGCAGCTCGGCCGGATCGAAGCGGCCGCGCTGTCCGGAAGCGAGGCGCTCCCCGGCTTCCAGCCCGCGCAATTCGAGGAATGGGTCAATTACCGCATTCTGGTCCGAGCCGACGGCGATGCGCGCTCCCGCGTCAGCGAGGCGTCGGGCGGGACCGATGCCGTCGCCCAGGTCGGCCTCAGTGGTCGGGCACATCACCACCGTCGCTCGTGACGATCCGATGAGCGCCACGTCGGCATCGGTCAGATGTGTGGCGTGGACCAGGCTGATGCGGGGAGTGAGAGCACCGAGCTCAGCCAGCACCCCCGTGGGGGTGAGTCCAGTTGCGGCGAGGGTGTCTGCGTTCTCCTGTGGCTGCTCCGATAGATGCACGTGCAGCGGGATGTCTGCGGGAAGTCCGGCGAGAATGGTGGCCATCGCGTCCCTGGGCACCGCGCGAACGGAGTGGAGTGCCGCACCGAGCGTCACCCGGTCACCCTCGCCTGCCGTTGCCGCGAGGTGATCGCGCAGCGAGTGCCAGCGCTCCAGCCAGCGTTCTGCGCTGCCGTCGCCGAAAGCCAATTGTTCGGCAAGCAGCGGAGCGCCGAGTCCTCCGGCGAGGTATGCCGTGTCGAGGAGAGTGAGTCGGATGCCCACATCGCGGGCAGCCGAGGCCACCGCCGATTCCATGGCGTGCGCCTCGGCGTAGGGACGTCCGTCCTGACGGTGGTGCACGTAGTGGAATTCCCCGACGGCCGTCCAGCCGCAGACCAACATCTCACCGAACACCGCGCGTGCGACCGCGTAGTACCGCTCGGGATCCAGGCTCGCCGCGGCGGCATACATCGCCGTGCGCCACTGCCAGAAGTCGCCGCCCTCGGCGTGTGTGCGTCCTCGGAGCAGTCGATGGAAGGCGTGCGAGTGCGCGTTGCCCATCCCGGGAACAACGGTGCCCAGGCTCAGCTCTCCCTCGGCGGGGCGAACGCCGTGCTCGATCGACGAGATACGACCGGATGCGTCGGTGGTGAATCGCACCCCGGCAACGGGACGCCCACCGATGATCGCGGACGCCGCATGGAGTGAACGCGGATGACCAGAGCTCACAGCACACTCCGCAGCAGAGCCTCGAGGGCCTCAACGCCGGCGATGCAATCGTCGGCAGAGGCAAACTCCTCGGGGGAATGGGAGACGCCCGTGGGATTGCGGACAAAAACCATTGCCGTGGGAACCGTGCCGGAGAGCACACCGGCATCGTGTCCCGCGCCCGTGGGCAGCAGCGGCACTCCGCCGAGCGTCCCCGAGAGCCGGGCCGCGAGTTCCGCGTCGAATTCAACAACGCCTGACCACGACTCCTCGATGAGCTCCACGGAGCATCCCGAGCTCGCTGTCGCCTCGGTGATCCGGTCGCTGATATCAGCAACGAGCGCGCGGGTGGCGACGTCGGTGGCGGCCCGGGCATCGAGCCAGGCATCCACGGAGGAGGCGATGACGTTGGTGCCCCCTGGCACAATGCGGAGACGCCCGACCGTCGCTCGACCGTCATCAGAGGCCAGGGCCGCGTCTTCCACGGCGAGAACCGCTCGGGCAGCCGCGACAACCGGGTCACGGCGCTCGCGCATCCCGGTGGCGCCAGCATGATTGCCCTGGCCGGTCACACGCAGGCGCCATCGGCCATGGGCGAGGATGGAGGACGCGACGGCGACGGGCGAGTCGTGGTGAATGAGGCCGACCCCCTGTTCGACGTGCAGTTCGATGAACAGCCCGATGCGCTTCAGCGATTCATGGTCCCGACCGAGCTGGTTCGGATCGAGCCCGGCCGCGGACGCGGCCTCGGCAAAGCTGACGCCGTCCGCGTCGGTGAGAACTCGCGCCGCGTCGGCGGTGATCGCGCCGGAGAGAAGCCGGGACCCGAGGCAGGCGACACCAAAGCGCGACCCCTCTTCTTCAGCGAACACCACGACCGCGACGGGACGGGTTGGGAGGAACCCGGTCGCCTGGAGACGCGCGACAGCGTCGAGCGCCGAGACAACACCGAGCGGGCCGTCGAAGGCGCCACCACCCGGCACGGAGTCGAGATGGCTTCCCGTCACCACGGCGTCTGGTCCGGGTTGCCCCCACCACGCCCACATATTGCCGTTGCGGTCTGTTTCGACATCGAGACCGAGGCGGACGGCACGCTCGACGAACCACTCGCGTAGTTCGAATTCGGCGGGCGTAAAGACGTGCCGGGAGTACCCGCCGCGAGTCGAATCGACCCCGGTGTGGGCGATCTCGTCCAGTCCGGCCAATTGTCCGTGGGCGAGCAGGGGCTCCGTCACTAGCTCTCCCACATCGGTACGCGCAGGCCACGCTCGCGGGCCACCTCGGCGGCTCGTTCATACCCGGCATCCACATGGCGCATCACACCCGTACCGGGGTCGTTGACCAGCACACGGGCAATCTTCTCTGCGGCCAACGGTGTGCCATCGGCGACAATAACCTGACCGGCGTGGATGGACCGGCCGATACCCACTCCCCCGCCATGGTGGATCGAGACCCAGGTCGCGCCGGATGCCGTGTTGAGGAGGGCGTTGAGCAGGGGCCAGTCGGCGATCGCGTCGGAACCGTCGGCCATGGCTTCGGTCTCCCGATAGGGCGAGGCGACGGATCCCGAGTCGAGGTGGTCGCGACCGATGACGACCGGCGCGCTCAGTTCACCAGAGGCAACCATCTCGTTGAACTTCAGGCCGGCCAGGTGACGTTCCTGGTAGCCGAGCCAGCAGATACGGGCGGGCAGGCCCTCGAATTCGATCTTTTCGCCGGCCGCGGTGATCCAGCGGCGGAGCTTCTCGTCATGGGGGAACAGCTCGAGGATGGCGCGGTCGGTCGCGGCGATGTCTGCGGGGTCGCCGGAGAGCGCTGCCCAGCGGAACGGTCCTTTGCCCTCGGAGAACAGGGGGCGGATGTAGGCGGGGACAAATCCGGGAAAGTCGAACGCACGCTCGTAGCCGCCGAGCTTCGCCTCGGCTCGAATGGAGTTTCCGTAGTCGAATACTTCGGAGCCGGCATCCTGGAAGCCCACCATCGCTTCAACCTGCTTCGCCATGGACCGACGCGAGCGGGTGGTGAAGTCGGCCGCGTCGGCGGTGGACTCGATCTTCCAGTCGGCAAGCTCGGTGTCTTCGGGGAGGTACGCCAGCGGGTCATGCGCGCTGGTCTGGTCGGTGACGATGTCGATGGCCACACCCCGGCGCAGCAGCTCGGGGAAAATGGTGGCCGCGTTGCCCACCAAGCCAACGGACAGCGCGCGTCGCTCTGCCTTCGCGGCGAGCACTCGCTCGATGGCGTCGTCGAGATCGTGGGTCATTTCGTCGAGATAGCGGCGCTCAACCCGACGCTCGAGGCGCGACGGGTCGACGTCGACGATGAGAACAACACCCTCGTTGAGGGTGACGGCGAGCGGTTGCGCGCCGCCCATTCCGCCAGCACCACCGGTGAGGGTGAGGGTGCCCGCGAGTGTGCCGCCAAAGCGCTTGTCCGCGATGGCCGCGAAGGTCTCGTAGGTGCCCTGCAGAATGCCCTGCGTGCCAATGTAGATCCACGACCCAGCCGTCATCTGGCCGTACATCGTGAGCCCCTCCGCCTCGAGCTTGCGGAACTCGGGCCAGGTGGCCCAGTCACCGACGAGGTTCGAGTTGGCGATGAGCACCCGAGGCGCCCACTCGTGCGTCCGAAAAACCCCCACGGGTTTTCCGGACTGCACAAGCAGCGTCTCGTCGCTCTCCAGCCCTTCCAGTGTGCGAACAATCGCGTCGTACGCTTCCCAGTTGCGGGCGGCCTTGCCGGTGCCGCCGTACACAACGAGGTCTTCGGGATGCTCGGCAACCTCAGGATCGAGGTTGTTCATCAGCATCCGAAGAGGCCCCTCGGTCTGCCAGCTTTTAGCGGTGAGAGTGGTCCCTCGTGCGGCGCGGATGACCCGGGGAGTAGTCGACATGATGGTCCTTACGTCTGGTGCAGGTGGTGTGAGATGGGAAAGGTGGAGCTAAATGCGGGTGATGCTACTTAGTTGATGCCGGCGTCGGCAAGCCACTCGTCGGCGATGGATCCGAGGCTGGTGCCGGTGGCGGCCTCACCGTTCATCGCGATGAGGTCTTCGGTGGTGAGGGCGGCGGAAATGGCGTTCAGCGTTGTTTCGATGGTGTCGTCGAGCTTGCTGGTGGTGATGACCGGCACGATGTTCTCCGCGGCGAAGAGCGACTTGTCGTCCTCGAGGGCAACGAGGTTGTTTGCCGTCAGTCCGGGGTCGGTGCTGAAGATGTCGCCGACCTGTACCTGGCCGCTGGTGAGCGCGGTCATGGTGAGCGGGCCACCGGCGTCGAGGCTCACAAACTCTTTGAAGGTCAGGCCGTAGACCTCTTCGAGGCCGACAACACCGTTGACGCGGGTCTTCCACTCCGGAGGCCCACCGAGCGAGAGTTCTGCCATGTGGGGCTCGAGGTCGGAGATGGTGGTGAGGCTGTACTTGTCGGCGGTCTCCTGCGTGACGGCGAGGATGTCTTTGTCCTCCGCAGGAGAGATGTCCAACATGCTGACGCCGTCGGGCAGCGCGTCGGTCAGTTCGGTGACAACGTCTTCGCTGGTACTTGCCTTCGACTCGGTGTCGAGGTACTTCAGCAGTGCGCCCGAGTACTCGGGGAGGAGGTCGATGGAGCCATCCTGCAGGGCCGCCATGTAGACCTCACGGCTGCCGATGTTGAACTGTTCCTTGACCTCAATGCCGGCGTTGTCGAGCGCGTGCGAGTAGATCGTGGCAATGAGCTGGCTCTCGGTGAAGTCTGCGGAGCCGATGATGACGGTGTCGCCGTCGGATCCGGCTGCTCCGTCACTGCTGAGTGCGTCTTGGCCGGCGCATCCCGTCAGGACGAGTGCTGCTGCTGCTGTGGTGGCGAAAGCGATGGAAAGCCGACGACGGGTGATCGTGGTGGACATTAGAACCTCGAATCTGTGAAGGGGACGGTTTTCAGTGCGGGTTCGGTGCGGGGTTGGTGCGTGCTGTGGTTCATCGAGCTGATCGAGGGATCGCCCCGACGGCTGGAGGAACCGGCGTCCGCTGCCGTCGACTGGTGCGCCGAAGGCCGGGAGAAATAACGAGGGTGCCGAGCAGGGTGAAGGCGATTTCCAGGGCAAAGGCGAGCGCGGCGACGAGGATCGCGCCGCCCGCCATCTGGAAGAAGTCACCCTGGGCGCGGCCGTCGATGATGTATCGGCCGAGGCCCTGCAGCCCGAGGTACGCAGCCACGGTCGCGGTCGAGATGACCTGCAGGGTGGAGGAACGGATCCCCGAGAGAAGCAACGGGAGTGCGCAGGGCAGCTGCACGTGCCAGAGGATCTGCATTTTGGTGTAACCCATACCGCGTGCTGCGCCTACGGCATCCGGATCCGCGCTCTGGATGCCCGTGTAGGTACCCGCCAGAATGGGCGGCACCGCGAGCAACACCAGAACAACGATGGTGGGAATGACGTAGACCATTTGGCCCGGGACAACGGGCGAGATAAGCAGAAAAAGAAGGATCAGCAGGCCGAGGGTCGGCAAGGCGCGCAGGGCGTTCGCGGAGCCAGCGACAAGGCGTTCACCCTTGCCTGTGTACCCCACTACGACACCGAGCGGGATGGCGATAGCGGCCGCGATGACCAGCGCGATGCCGGTGTAGAGCAGGTGGAATCCCATCTGTGTCGGGATGCCGTCGGTGCCCGACCAGTTGGAGGGGTTGGCAAACCAGTCGAGGACACTCATGCGGCCACCGTCCGATCGCGCCACGGTGTTGCCAGTGACGCCAGCCAGACGATCAGCAGATCGAGGACAACAGCGAGGACAACACAGAGCACAATGCCCGTCACCAGCGGCAGGTAGAGCCGCAGCTGGAACCCCTGGGTGAAGAGCGAACCAAGCTGCGGGATGCCCAGAAGCGCCGCCATCGTGACAATGCTCACGTTCGACACCACCGCGACCCGCAGGCCCGCGGCGATGACCGGGACCGCGACCGGCAGCTGCACCAGAAGAAGTCGCTGCCAGGAGCGGTAGCCCATGGCTTCCGCCGCCTGTACAGCCTCGATGGGCACTGACGAGAGTCCGTCGGCCACCACCCGCACCAGCAGGGCGACCGTGTACACGGTGAGGGCAATCACGATGTTGATCGGGTCGAGGATTCTCGTCCCGAGGATGGTCGGAAGGATGATAAACAGCGCCAGCGACGGGATTGTGTAAAGCAGACCCGCGGTGCCCACAATAAACGGGCGGCCGCGGCGTGAGTGGTGGGCCCACCAGCCGAACGGCAGCGACACTATGAGGCCGAGGAGGGTCGGAGTAAGGGTCAGCCATAGGTGGCTGAGCGTGAGGTCGCCGATGAGCGGGAGGTTTTCCCAGATCCAGGTGTGGTTCATCGCAGAGCCCGCTCCGCGCCTACGTCATCGAGAAGCGCTGAGGCCGAAATGGTGCCGGCGAGGCGACCGTCGTTGTCCATGATCCCCACGCGGCGGCTGGGGTGAGCCAGCGCGGCGTTGAGTGCCACCCGCAGCGAAGCAGTGCGGGAGACAAACAGCCCCTGGCCACTGAGGGCGGTGTTGTGGATCGGGGTTGACCCCGCAACCGTGTCGAACCAGCCGAGGGGGCGCCCGTCGTCGTCGGTAACAACGACCCAGCCGCTGGAATGCACCCCGCTGAGGCCAGCATCCCCGACGCGGGCCGATGGCTCCACGTGAAGTTCGGTGCGGTCGTCGAGGCCGAGGAAGCCGAGCGCGCGGTATCCGCGTGCCTCGCCCACAAAGTCGGCGACGAACGCGTCGTGCGGCCGGGTGAGCAATTCGACCGGCGGGGCGATCTGGGCGAGCATCCCACCCTCACGCAGCACCGCGACCTGGTCGCCGAGTTTGAGAGCCTCGTCGATGTCGTGGGTGACCATCACGATCGTTTTGGAGATGTCGGCCTGGAGGCGCAGAAACTCGTCTTGCAGCTGGGCGCGAACGATGGGGTCGACGGCACTGAACGGCTCGTCCATCAGGAGGAAGGGCGGGTCGGTTGCGAGTGCCCTCGCGACGCCGACGCGCTGCTGCTGTCCGCCCGACAGCTGCCACGGGTACTTGGTGGCGAACTTCTGGTCGAGCCCCACGCGTTCCAGCAGTTCGAGCGCGGCGGTGCGTGTTTCTCTCCGCGATCCGCCGAGCAGCCGAGGCAGCGCAGCGACGTTGTCGACCACGGTGCGATGGGGAAAAAGACCGGCGTTCTGGATGACGTAGCCGATCCGTCGGCGAAGGGTGACGCGGTCGAGACTCTGGGTGTCGACGTCATCAAGCAGGATCGATCCCGACGTCGGATCGATGAGCCGGTTGATCATGCGGAGCGACGTTGTTTTGCCACAACCGGAGGGGCCAACCAGAACGGTGATCGAGCCGGTGGGCGCTTCGAATGACAGGTCGTGCACGGCGATGGTGCCGTCGGGGTAAGCCTTTTTGACGTGGGTGAAACCGATCATGCGTGGTCCTCCAGGAGGTCAGCGGCGTCTTCGGGAACAGGAGTGACGGCCGGGACGTTTCCCACCGACGCGAGGTCGGTGGAGAGCCGGTCGGTGGCGGCGACGAGGAGTTCGCCGTAGCGGACGACGAGATCGTCGGTCATGCGGTAGCTCGGGATAACGAGGCTGAGGGCGGCAACCACCCGAGCGCCGGAGCGGACAGGAGCGGCGATGGCCGTGACATCCGATTCGACTCCCCGTTCAACGGTGATGTATCCGGCGTCGGGCGTGCGCCCCGTGAGCGCTGCGCCAGCGGCCGAACCGTCCAGCGGGATAGTGCGACCCACCCAGCTCGCGTGACGAACGGAATGGGTGCCCTCGGTGATGGCGAGGTACAGCGCGGTCGACGCGTGGCCTTCGACACTCAGGTAGGCAGACTCTCCCGTGCGCGCCACGAGGTCTAGCATCTCTGCGTGGCAGAAGCCCACGAGCGATTCGTTGCTGAGCGCCTGCGTGCCGAGCTGGACAACACGACTGCCCGGGCGGTAACTGCCGTCGACGTCTTTGCGCACAAATCCCGTGGACTCCAGGGTGCGCAGCAGTCGGAGGGCTGTGCTCGGCGAGAGATCAACGAGCCGCGCACTCTCGGCCAGTGTGGTGCGGCCGCGGTCGCACACCACGGCGAGCAGAGCGAGGGCACGCTCCACGGTTCGAGTTGATGATTCAGCCATCAGATCCCTCTCTGTTGGTGACCAACCTAAGCCGCTGTCGTTACAGCAAAAGTCCTCAATTGTTTCCGTCAGGTAAAACTCGCATTTCACCTAGTGGGACGCGGAGCGTGTGAGCAAAGATGGTGCATACAGCGGCCGTGCGCAAGGGAGTGGGACAAAATGATCGAGGTCACCGGTGGACTCAGCATCGAACAGATCGCCGCGATCGCCGATCGTCGGGACAACGCCGTGATACCGCCACAGGTGCTCTCTCTGCTCGCCGACGCGCACGCCGCAGCGGACGAGCTCGCCTCGCGCGTTCCGGTCTACGGGCGCAGTACCGGAGTCGGAGCGAACAAAGACACCGCGATCCACAACGGCGACGAGCACGCCAAGCGCCTCCTGCGCAGCCACGCGGTCGACGCCGGAGAGGCCGTCCCTGACCGCGCGGTGCGGGCGATGCTCGCGGTGCGACTGGGGCAACTAGCCCTCGCCGGCTCGGGTATCGAACCGTTTGTTGTCTCGAGCCTCGAGCGGATGCTGGCCGAGGACGCTCTGCCCACCGTGCGTGAACTGGGTTCGATTGGAACGGGAGACCTGACCGCCCTGGCCGGAACCGCGCTCACCCTCCTTGGCGAACGTCCGGCCAGCCGGCCGTTCGAACCCGTGCAGAACTGGGGCGCCGAGAGCGCACTCGCCTTTATCAGCAGCAGCGCGCTCACGATTGGCAGGTCCGCTCTCGCTGTGGCTGATCTTCGGGAACTCGATCGAGTGGCACTACTGGTCTGCGCCCTGAGTTTTTACGCCCTCGACGGGAATCCCCAGGCGTACTCGGCCTCCGCAGCCGGTGCGTCCGCTTCCGCGGGAGTGGATGATGCCGTGGCCCGACTTCGGGCACTGATTGGCGACGACATCCAGCCCGCGCGGATCCAGGATCCCTATGCACTCCGCATTGCCGGGATCGTGCAGGGTGTTGTGGTCACTGCACTGGAGCGCCTTGCCCAGCAAGTGGCGGCACTTGCGGATACCGCGCAGGAGAACCCGCTACATGTTGCAGAGTCAGAGACGAGTGATCGCGCCGTGGTGCACCACGGCGCTTTTTACCAGGCGGCGCTGACCGCCGAGTTGGATGGCATGGCGCTCGCACTGGCGCAAACCTCCACTGTCACCCTCTCCCGACTGCGACTGCTCAACGAGCCGGCGTTCACGGGACTCCCCGCATTCAACGGCGACGGCGAACCCGGTGCGTCGGGATTGATGATGGTCGAGTACGTCGCCGCCGCGGCGGTTGCCCAGATCCGCGACGCCGCCCAGCCTGCCGCACTCGGCACGGTGATCCTGTCGCGTGGCGCGGAGGAAGACGCACCGTTCGCGGCACAGGCAGTGGCCCAACTAGAAAAATCCGTGTCGGCCACCCGCACACTCATCGCGTGTGAGCTTCTCGGCGCGGTACGAACGCTTTCTCGTCGTGGCAGTGCGGATCGACTTCCGCCCGCACTCAGCGACGTGTTCGCACGGTCGCTCTCCGCTCTCGGCGACGACCTGTCTGACCATGATCTGCGACCTGATCTCGACCGGGCTGTCGCACTTCTCGGCGAGCTGTGAGCGGATCATCCACCCAACGCCAGGCGCAGCCCTAGGGCCAACATCACCACGGCAATCAACGCATCGAGCACACGCCACGCAGCCGGGCGGGCGAAGACGGGCCGCAGCAGGCGCGCCCCAAAGCCGAGGGCGAAGAACCACAGAAAGCTGCCCGAAATCGCACCGACCGACCACCACCAACGCTCGTCAGCACCCTGCTGGTTGGCAACTGATCCGAGCAGCACCACGGTGTCGAGGTAGACGTGCGGGTTGAGCCAGGTGAAAGCCACCGCAGTGGTGACCGCCGAGCCCATCCCCAGCTTCGGCGCGGTACCGGAGACGACAAGTGCACGAGGCCGAAATACCCGCACGGCGGCCATCACCCCATAGACCAGCAAAAACGCCGAACCCAGGATGCGGATGACCACCAGCGCGACGGGTGCCGCCTCGATCACCGCGCCGATCCCGAGCACTCCGGCCAGGATCAGCACTGCGTCGGACACAGCACAGACGAGCACAACCACCAACACAATTCGGTTGCGCGCTTCGATGCCCAGGCGCAACACAAACGCGTTCTGCGCGCCGATCGCGATGATGAGGGAGAGTCCCGTCCCGAGCCCGAGTACGAGGGAGAGCAGCGCGGCAGAAGTGGTCATAACGTCGAAAATATGCGCTGTAAAGCATAAACTCCAGCTAATGATTCTTACGGTACCTAAGCGGAGCTAATGTGATTTTTCAGGTCGAGCAACTCCACACCCTTGTCGCGGTGATGGACGAAGGCACGTTTGAGTCGGCCGCACGACGCCTGCGCCTCACTGCATCCGCAGTCTCGCAGCGCATCAAAGCCATGGAGCAATCCGCGGGCCAGATACTCCTCCAGCGCAGCAATCCCGCCCAGCCAACGGCCGCCGGCGCGATTGTGCTGCGCTACGCCCGCCAGATGGAGGTGCTCGCCAGCGACGCAGCACGGGACCTCGGCCAATCCGACCCGCAGAGCGGCGACTGGATCTCGTTGCCGGTCGCGGTCAACGCCGACAGCCTCGCGACCTGGTTTCTCCCCGCCCTCGCGGAGGTCCCCCGCACGCTGAAGGTGGTGTTCGACATCCTCCGCGAAGACCAGCAGCACACCACATCCCTCCTTCGCTCGGGCGCGGTGATGGCCGCAGTTACCTCGACGTCGGAGGCCGTGCAGGGCTGCACCTCGGTGTCGCTTGGGTCGATGCGGTATCGCGCGGTCTGCAGTACGGCGTTCGCGGCCGAGTGGCGACTGGATGACCTGGGGTTGGCGGGAATGGATGCTGCGCCGATGGTCGATTTTGATCGCAAAGACGACCTTCAACACAGGTTCATTCGCACCCGCCTCAGCCACGATCCCCAGTCGCCGCGACACTACGTGCCCACATCGGCAGACTTCGCGCACGCGGTTCTGCTGGGATTCGGGTGGGCGCTCCTTCCCGAACAGCAGTGCCTGGACGAGATCCGATCGGGAGCACTCCGGG
>Ga0247740_1000719_pt1 | contig 14968 bp, 15 predicted proteins | sample UWRJL148409B2_FD_180942 | JGI IMG/M metagenome (GOLD analysis project Ga0247740, IMG submission 180942) | Plant litter microbial communities from Arlington Agricultural Research Station in Wisconsin, United States - UWRJ-L148-409B-2 | ecosystem: Environmental > Terrestrial > Plant litter >...
GATTTACTTCGGCATTTTGCTCGATATGCTCGCGATTTTCCTGATCGACATAATTGATAAAGTTTCCTTTTGGCTGCTGGCAGCGAATAATAAAGTCTAAATAAATTAAGATATAGGCTAAATCTTCCTTATCCTGAGTAAGTTTGTAATGCATGCAAATGGCAATTAATGCACGTGCATTATCATCTAATGTATATCCTGACTCTAAATCCGGGATCGAAATTTTGCTAAACTGGATAATACCCAAGTCAGTAGTCATTTTTTTGATGTGTCCTAACTGAATTGATGGATAGCTGAATTTTATTTCTGCCGGATTGTCAATTAATTGTTTGTAAGTGTTCATATGAGTAATGGCCACATTTTCCCAGGATGATGCTCTGGTTTTTCTAAATGCATTAATTCCCATTTCTTCTCTTAAATCATCATTAGAAAGTAATTTAATCGCTGCATCAGCAAATTGATCTACTTCTCCAATATCTACCAATATTCCGGAATCAGGAGTTAAAACTTCTAAAGTATGCGGAATTTTTGATGCTACGATAGGACAAGCGCAACTCATTGCATACGCAAAAGTGCCGCTTACTGCCTGATTTGGATCCTTTGAAGTGAACATGTAAATATCTGCAGCTTTTAAATAATCTAAAAGTTCATTAGTATCTAAATATTCATTTACAAAACGAACGTGATTCTGTAAATTTAAATCGGCAACAATGCCTTCAAGTTTATCACGGTACGCATCAACACCATCAATTATTAAATTTGGGTGTGTTTTGCCAATGATTAGATATAATGCATTTGGTGTGTTTTCAATAATTTTAGGAAGGGCTTTTAAGCCTGTTTCAATATTTTTTCCTTCTCCTAAAAGACCAAACGTAGCCAGTACTTTTCGGTCCTGAATATTGAATTTTTCTTTGGCTTGTTGTGGCGCTTCGTAAATTACAATATGAGTTCCGTGTGGCACACAAGTAATAATGTCTTCGGCGATGTCATAGTCTCTCATCAAAATTTCTTTTGACTTATTGGTCATCACAAAAACCGAATTGCTATAAGAAAGCAGCAGTTTTACAAATGTTTTTAATTCTTTATTAGGATTTTGGATCACACTGTGAAATGTATAAGTTAAAGGTTTTTTTACCTCATTCAAAAAATCTAATAAATAGTCTCCGTAATTTCCATCAAACAAACCAAATTCATGCTGAATATGAACCAATTTTACCGCCTTATCCTTATTGATTTCAAGAGCAACTTTAGTATATTCCTCTTTGTTTTTTGTATTTAATGTATAAGCCTGAGTAGGGTTCTCTTTTGGTTCTTTTACTAATTCGCAAATTTCGCAAGTAATTGATTTACCAAAAACATCCGTAATTCCTTTTATAGTGTCTTGTGTATAAGTAGCGATTCCGCATTGTGTTGGTGGAAATGTAGATAGAAAAACTATTTTAGATTTGTTTGATATCGTTTTCATTGGGATTCTGTTTTAGTTCAGTTAATAAGTCATTTTGGTACATATAAGAATATGAATTTGGCCGTTGCTGAGCTACTTTCATATCTTTTAAAATATTTATCTAAAATTACTTTAAGCCCCAAGGCCCGATTAATCCAATCGAGCAAAAAATTAACTCAAAAGCATTTATGTGGGAATTTTGTAACAGAATTGGAGAATTATAAAAGTAAGTCAAAAATCTGATTTATAGTTGATTGCGATACAAAATTAACGTTTAGAGTTAAAGCATTTTGTACGAATTATTGATCTTTGAATAAACAAACATTTTATATAGTAAAATGTCATTTATTAACTAAATAACTAAGATTATGTTACGTTGGACAGTTACATTTATTATTCTGGCTATTATAGCAGGAATTTTTGGTTTTGGCGGAATTGCCGCCGGAGCAGCTAGCATTGCAAAAGTTTTATTCTTTATATTTTTGGTATTATTCGTAATTTCATTAATTACAGGAAGACGAAACGTTTAGTAATAAGGAAGTATACAGTCCCGGTTTTCAGTTTACAGGTTTAATGTAAACTGGAAACCGGGATTTTTTTGTTTGAACTGTGGGCAAGACTGCTACTAAGGATACAGTCCCGGTTTTCAGTTCTTACTGCAGCTGAAAATGAGATTTTTTTAAATATTAAATTTACTCCGTATACTGCGACTGCGACTAAAAACCGCGACTTTAACGAAAAGAATAATACTTTCTTGTAATCGAGGCGATCGGAAGTCCAATGCATACTATCAAAATTAATATCGATAAGAGCAACGGAAAATCGAAGTGCTTTTCAGGTAACAGAGGAAATGCGATTGGAAGCACAATAAGATTCATTATAATCCACACAAATATGCCGTACAAAATTCCCGAAAGGATCACGTTTTTTTTAAGAAATGGCAAATACGGATATATTATAAAATAAAACCAGGCAAAAATAAAAGCAATCAGATAATGAAGTCCAAGTCCGTACCAGGCCATATGCGGTCCTCCGGTATAAGCTTCTTTCTTAAACACGCCACTTGCAATAGACTGAAGAATTTTGATGGCAGTTGTTTTTTCCAGTACTACAGCATAAATTATAACTGCTGCAAGAATATCTAATGTTCCTGCGATTAATCCGGATAAAAAAATAGTTCCTGATTTTGATTTCATATCAATAAAAATATTGCGTTTTTATAATTATAATGTCGTTATATAATTTGAAATTTTTTGCAGTTGATGAATGTGCCTTTGAGAATGTACAAGTGCAAAATTAATCCATTCATAGATCGTGAAATTTTCAAACCCCGGAATCTGAAAATCCAGACAAGTTAATGTTAAGTCATAATTTTCGGAAGCGTTTAATAAATCAGATTCTATTTTAAGCAAAGATAAAGTCAACGAGTTTTTATTGTAGTTTTTTACTTCGGGTTGTAAAAAATCCGGTGAATCCATTTTGATACTGAAATTCAAAAAAATGGCTTCGAGTTCTTTTACATGTTCGTCGTATTTACGAATAGTAGCTTTTGTTTTTCCTGCAAATAATTCAGGATAACCGGAATTGCCCAGGATGATATGCTGCACTACCTGACCAGGTGTCCAGCTACCTTTATACGGAACGGTATTAATTTCTTCTTCGGAAAAGGAGGAAAGGGTTTCGTTAAATTTTTTAAAGGTGTCAACAATATTTTTTTGAAGTGCTGTTTTCATCGCGTTGTTATTTACTGTTTAACAGAGGTAATCCACCAGACATTTCCAAAAGGATCCGTGACCCCGCAAGTTCTGCCATAATCCTGATCGCTTAGCCCCATTAGACTTGTCGCGCCATTATCCAGCGCTTTTTGATACGTTTCGTCAGCATCAGGAACATAAACAAATAAATTTGCGTTTTGTTGCGACCAGTCTTTAGTTTCATCGGTCACCATGATGGTACTTCCGCTGAGTATAATTTCAGCATGCATAACAGTCCCGTCATCTCGTAAAACTTGCTGATTAGAATCTTTTGCATCAAAAACTTTTTTGCAGAAATCAATAAATTGAGATGCGCCTTTTAAAATTAAATAAGGCATTATAGTCTGATGTCCTGATGGTAAATTCATGTTTTTTGATTTTATAATTAATACTATAAATTTTAAATTTAGTTGTTTAAAATCAGATTATTGTGTTTGTTTCTTAGGTAAGAACTTCACAATAGAAACCGTTCGCTTTAAGAATTGCAATAATTTTTCTGCTTGAAATGGATAAACTATGAATTCTTAAAATTTTATCACAATCTTCCAAATCAAAATTGATAGCGCTGTTTGGAAAGTGTTTCAAAAGTTTTTCGACAATCATTTCTGATTGTTCCACTTTCTGAACATTTGTTTTAAAAACTTCGATCATTATTTCTGATTATAAAGCGATATTTTTATATCGTTCGATTTTGTGGTAATAATGATATGAAATTGCAAGGATTACTAAAAATATCAACGGGAAAAAGGATTGAAAACCAACTCCGTCAACTGCAAAATGACTTATAGAAGCAAATATAAAATCGAAACCAAATCCGGCATAAGCCCATTCTTTTACATTTTTGGGCACTTGCGGAATCACCAATGCCAAAACACCTAATATTTTAAAGATAACCAAAGCAACCCCGAAATATTCCGGATATCCCAAATGTTTGAGTCCTTCTTTTGCCATCTCAGACTGAGAAGTAAATGCCGGCATAACACCTTCAAATAAAAAAATAATAATAGTAGTAATCCAAAAAATAATTTTTGCTTTTTTCATAGGTTTGTTTTTTAAGTGGTTATCAGTTAATGTATTATACAAACTTACAAATGTTATTTTTTTATCGAATAGTTATTTACGACTATTTTAAGGTCATTTAGGACAAAGTGGAGATTTTAGATTTTAGAGTTTAGATTTTTTTTGAGAATGTAGAGAATAGAATATAGAGAATAGAATATAGATTTTTTAAACAGAGTTTTTCATACAGTTTGTCCTCCTGAGGAACGAAGGATCACACTAGTAGCTCGACAAAGAGACTCAACAAAGATTACGGAATTACTTTACAGAGTTTCTAGTGTGATCCTTCGTTCAGGATGACATAAATTGAGCATTAAAAAATCCGTTAAAATCCGTGCTTTTGCGAAGCAAATCCGTGTCATCCGTGTGCCATCACAACGCATTCAAAATATAATTTTTAATCACAAACAAATCCTCAAATCCTAATCTGGTATAAATGTCTTTTCCCATTGCAGAAGCTTGTAATAAAGCATATTCAGCTTTTAAATCTATCGATAGATTAAGTGCAAATTTCATGATTTCTTCGGCAAATCCTTTTCTTCGCATTTCAGAGATTACGCCAACGCCATGAATTCCTATAGTGTTTCCGGTTTGAAAAAGCATAAAAGTGCCGATGGGTTGATCTTCATTAGATACCAAATAAAAATGAACATTTGTATAATGCTGAATCAGGATTTCTTTGCTGATTACATAACCAAAAGCATTAGGATATAAGTCTGACCAGATTTTGGCGTCTTGTTCATTATCAATTTTCTTGAAGCTAAGATCATGTTCAAGTTTGAATTTTTCTTTTAATTTTAATGCCATTGCGACTTGTTCGGTTTTTAATTCAAAACCATAAGCTTCCAAAATTTCATAAGATTTCGTCCCGAAGATATCCCAATACGGTAGAACCAAACCCGAATTGGATTTCATAGTTTTGATAATATTCGGTAAGTCTTTTTTAGCAATGTCTTTGCGTAACCATAATTTATTGGGCCAACCCGAATTTTCGATTTTGCAGTATTCGAAAGTATCATTTTTTTGATAGGAGAGGAAAGGAGTTCCAACGGTTTTCCAGAAATCAGTAAGGTTATTAATATTGTCCTGGATGAGGTTTGTATTTTTCATTTTAATGCAATTGAGAGACAAAGATAACTTTAGGCTTTATAAGAAACCTTTACATATGTTGATTTACAAATCTTTCTCCAGTGTTTTCCTGATTCGGCTTAATTGGGTTGGAGTGATTCCTAAATGTGATGCAATATGAAGCAATGCAATTCGCTCTTCAAGATCAGGATGTTTAGCTAAGAGATCCAGATATCGTTCGGTGGCATTTTCCATCACTATAGAAATTTCCCTTTGTTCTTTTTCGATAACCCAATTTTTTTCGAGATAAGCGATATAGAAGTTTTTTAAATCATCATTTTGAAAAATAAGTTCCCTGTATTTTTTATAATTAATGTTGATTAAAACAGCATCTTCCAGCGCTTCAATAGAAAAATCCGAAGGAGTTTGCTGTATTAATGAAGCTGTAGATCCTGCAAGATCTCCTTCTAGGAAGATGTTTTTATTGTAGATATTTCCTTCTCTATCAGTTATAAAAGCACGTAAAGCACCTTTAGCAACAAAGTAAATTTCTTTTGCAATTTGACCATTTCTTAAAAGTAATTCTCCTTTTTTTATTGAATTTATCTCAATGTTATTTTCGATTAATTGCCAGGATTTCTGAGAAATAGTAGAGTAGCTATTGAATTTTGCTTTTAGATCGTTAATGTATTTTGCTTGATTGATTGACATTTTGTTGAAGTTTTTTTGCCACTAAGGCGCAAAGGCACAAAGTTTTTTTTGCCACGAATTACACAAATTTACGCAAATTTTTATTGTGGTAAATTTTGAGAATTCTGCTAAAAAATAATTCGTGTATTCGTGGCGATTAAATTCAAAGATAATTTTGCAGCCACGAATTCACGAATTATTTTTAAAACTTTGTGTCTTAGCGACTTTGCAGCAAATTAAAAAACGCTGTAAAACCTAAGTCTCACAGCGTTTTCATCTCAAAAAATAAATAATTAACGGGTAATGGTATTATCTCCAACCGCCGCCTAATGCACGATATAACTCGGTGTTGGCAGAAAGCTGTTGTCTTTTTATATCAGCTAATTCTAACTCACTTTGTAGTAAATTTGATTGCGCTGAAAGCACCTCAAGATATTCAGCCATACCATTTTTGAATAACAAATTGGCATTTTTAATGGCTTGTTGTAATGTTTTTACTCTTTCCTTAAGAAAAGATTCTTGCTGTTGCAATTTCTCTACTTTTACCAAAGCATCAGATACTTCGCTAACTGCAACCAAAACAGATTGTCTAAAGCTTAAAACTGCTTTTTCTCTTTCGGCAACGGCAATATTATATTGCGTTCTTACTTTTTTATTGTTTAACAAAGGTTGTGTTAATCCTCCGGCAACGGTTCCGAATAAGGATGCCGGAATGTTGAACCAATTGCTGGTTTCAAATGAATTTACGCCACCCTGAGCAGTAATTTTCAGTGAAGGATACAAGTCGGCTTTTGTGATTCCTACGTTTGCATTGGCAACTTTAAGCGCTAATTCGGCACTTTTTACATCCGGTCTTCGGCTTACTAATGAAGACGGAATTCCGATTGCATTATTGTTTTTTACTTCAAGAACACTTAAACGAGTTGTTCTGGTTTTAGAATTCGGGAAAGATCCTGTTAGAACGCTTAAAGCATTTTCCTGAATGGCAATGTTTTGTTCTAATTGCGGAATCAATTGCGCCGAAACCAATTTTTGTGCTTCAGATTGTTGAATCGCTAATGTAGTAACCTGTCCGGCATCGTATTTTAATTTAATGATATTGGTTGTACTATCATTCAATTTATAATTCTGTTTGGCGATTTCTAACTGCGCATCTAACATCAAAAGGTTGTAATATCCTTTAGAAACATTGGCTACGATAGTCGTTTGCAATGCTTTTTTTACTTCTTCTGACTGAAGATAACCTGCAAACGCCCCTTTTTTCTGATTACGGATTTTACCCCAAATATCAGCTTCCCATGAAAGTGTTGCTCCGGCCGAATAATCATCAATATGGTTTTGGCCTAAAGCCTGACCTAAATTCTTTCCTGTAAAACTATTATCAGATGGATTGCTTGTACTTGCACTTACATTCAAATTAACCTGAGGAACATTTCCCCATTTCGATTGTGTGAATCTGTATTGTGCAATTTCGATATTTTTAGTAGCAATCTGTAGATCATTGTTTCTGGCTACAGCGCTATCTATAAGTTCAATAATATCTTTTTCTGTAAAGAAATTTTTCCACTCCACGTCAGCAATACTTGTAGTATCTTTTGAAACCGATGCATTCCTGAAATTTTCAGGAAATGCATCTTTTGGAGTTTCAATATCCTTAGAAACTTTACAGGATATTATAGTCGTGATCAAAATGGCGATCATCACGATTTTGGTTATATAATTTTTCATTTTATATGTTGTCATTAAATTTCTGTACAAGTATCTTTTCTACTATCAAGATCTCTTGAGATTTTATAGGATATGTATCCAATGCCAATGATGATGGCTACGAGGATTGTCGTTATATAGTTTTCCATTTTTATTTTTCTTCGTTATGAATTACGGCTACTGGTTTTCCAGAAACCTTTTCTTGTAAATATTGGAAGATGATGAATAAAACCGGGATGATAAACAACCCTAATATTACTCCTGAAATCATACCTCCGGCGGCACCAATACTAATAGAGTGGTTACCTTGTGCTGATGGTCCTGTGGCGCTCATCATCGGGATTAATCCCACAATAAAGGCTAGTGACGTCATGATAATTGGACGTAAACGTAGTTTGGCTGCATCGATTGCTGCTTTGACTAACGCCTGACCTGATTTTCTTTTCTGGACGGCGAATTCTATAATCAAAATCGCATTTTTGGCGAGCAGACCAATAAGCATTACCAGTGCAACTTGTACGTAAATGTTGTTTTCAATTCCTGTTAATCCAATAGCTACGAATACTCCAAATATACCTGCAGGGATAGATAAAATTACGGCCAATGGCAAGATGTAACTTTCGTACTGTGCAGCAAGTAAGAAATAGATGAATATCAAACACAGTAAGAAAATTGTTGCCGACTGACCTCCGGACGAAATCTCTTCACGAGTTTGTCCTGAAAATTCAAAACCATAACCCGCAGGTAATTGTTGTGCTGCAACTTCCTGTATTGCTTTAATGGCATCTCCGGAACTAAATCCTGGTTTTGGGATTGCATTTATCGAAATCGAATTAAACAAGTTGTATCTCGAAGCCGTTTCTGAACCATAAATACGAGTTAGTTTTACTAAAGTATTTATGGGCACCATTTCGCCAGTTTTGTTTTTTACGAAAACTCGGTCAATTGATGACGGATCAGCTCTGTCAGCAATATCAGCCTGAACTACAACTCGGTAATATTTACCAAATCGGTTAAAGTCAGAAGCTTGTGCGCTACCAAAATAGGTTTGCATGGTTTGTAAAATGTCTTTTACATTCACACCCAATTGGTTGGCTTTCTCGTCGTTGATATCCAATTGCAATTGAGGATAATCGGCTTTAAAAGAGGTAAAGGCTACGGCAATTTCCGGACGTTTCATCAATTCTCCGATGAAGTTTTGAGAAATTCCGCTGAACTTATCCAGTTTTCCTCCGGTTTTATCCTGAAGTACCAAATCTAAAGCTTCAACATTACTAAATCCGGGAACGGTTGGGAAACTGAACACGAAGAAACTTCCTCCGGAAATAGCGCCAAGTTTACCTCGAACCTGATTCATAATTTCATCAATATTTTTGACATCTCCACGATCTTCATTAGGTTTAAGCAATACGAAAACAACTGCTGAAGATGGACTTGTAGAATTAGTCAATAAGTTGAAACCTGAAATAGCGGTAACATCTCTTGATGCATCCAGTTTGCTCAGAATATTTTCTGCTTCGGTCATTACTTTTTGAGTTCCGTCAAGAGATGTTCCTGAAGGTGTGTTTACTGCAATCGCAATAAATCCTTGATCTTCTGTCGGGATAAATCCTGCAGGAGTTGTTTTTACCATTACTATAGTTGCTACAGTAATTAAAGCCAAACCTCCTAAACTCAACCATTTTCTACGAATTAAAAATTTCAAACCTCCAACATAACGGTTGGTTAATGAATCAAAACTTCTGTTGAATCCGTTAAAGAATTTTTGTTTAAATCCTTGTTTCACATAAGGAGCACTTCCATCTCCATGAGCTGCATGATTATCCTTTAAGAATAAAGCAGCAAGTGCAGGACTTAAAGTTAAAGCGTTTACTGCCGATATTACAATTGCAATTGCCATTGTAAAGGCAAACTGACGATAGAAAACTCCTGTTGAGCCTTCCATAAAACCAACCGGCAGGAATACAGCAGCCATTACCAGCGTAATCGAGATAATAGCACCCGTTATTTCGTGCATTGCTTCATGAGTTGCTACTTTTGGAGACAAATGTTTGTGCTCCATTTTAGCATGCACGGCTTCGACGACGACAATCGCATCATCTACCACAATACCAATCGCCAGAATTAAAGCGAAAAGTGTTAGAAGATTGATCGAGAATCCGAATAACTGCATGAAGAAGAACGTTCCTAAAATTGCTACAGGTACAGCAATAGCCGGGATTAATGTTGATCTAAAATCCTGAAGGAATATAAATACTACGATAAATACCAATATAAACGCTTCAAGTAAAGTATGCTGAACTTGCTCAATAGATTGATCTAAGGCAACTTTTGTACTATAAAATATGTTATGTTTGATTCCTGTTGGGAAATCTTTTGAGGCTTTCACCATCAATTTGTTAATCGCAACCTGGATATCATTAGAGTTAGATCCTGCTAACTGAATAATACCAATTACAACTCCTTTTTTACCATTTAAACGGGTTAAACTGTTATAAGAATAAGCACCAAGTTCGACTCTGGCTACATCTTTAAGACGAAGTATTGAACCATCTGCATTAGAACGTATAGCAATATTTTCATACTCTTCGGGTTTGGTTAATTTTCCTTTGTATTTAATTACATATTCAAAAACTTCTTTACTTCTTTCTCCAAATTTACCAGGAGCAGCTTCCAAACTTTTATCCTGAATTGCGCTCATGATTTCGTTTGGCGTCACTTTGTAAGTTGACATTTGTGTTGGGTTTAACCAAACACGCATCGAGTAATCTTTTACACCTCCAAAAATACTGGCAGAACCAACTCCTGGAATACGTTTGATCTCCGGAATAATATTAATCTGAGCGTAATTGGCAACAAAAGTCTGATCGTATTTTGACTCATCTTCGGTAAACATACCAATGGCCATGATAAAACTGTTTTGTTGTTTGGCAGTAGTTACACCTTGCTGAACAACCTCTGCAGGCAATTGACTCGTTGCCTGAGCAACTCTGTTTTGCACGTTTACAGCAGCCTGATCTGCATTTGTTCCTAATTTAAAGAAAACTGTAATAGCAAGAGATCCGTCGTTACTGGCTGTAGAACTCATGTAAGTCATGTTCTCAACACCATTTATAGACTCTTCAAGAGATGGTGCCACAGAACGTAAAACCGTTTCTGCATTTGCTCCCGGATAAACTGCAGTTACCAAAACCGATGGCGGCGCAATATCAGGAAACTGTTGTAAGGGCAACTTCGTAAGACCAAGTATACCTAATATCACCAATAAGATGGAAATAACGGTTGCCAGTACAGGTCTTTGTATAAATATTTTGAACATTTTCGTAAAAATTATTTTTTATTAATTATTTGGGCAACTTTTGCAGGCGATGATTTCTCAGGCTGAATTACTTGTCCGTCCTGTAGTTTATCGATACCGCTTAAAACAATTTGGTCACCGGATTTTACACCATCTTTAATTAAGTAATTTGTTCCGCTTTTACCAGAAACCGTGATAGGCATTTTGGTTACTTTGTTTTCTTTGTTTACTGTGAAAACAAAAACTTTATCCTGCATTTCTACAGTAGCCGATTGCGGTACCAAAACAGCATCATCGTGTTGAAGACCCAATCGAATTTTTCCTGTATTTCCTGAACGTAAAGTTCCGCCAGCATTTGGGAAAGTCGCTCTTAAAGTAATTGCTCCGGTAGTTTTATCAAACTGACCGTCGACCATATCAATTTTTCCGGTTTGAGGATAAGCATTGTTATCTGCTAAAACCAAAGTAACAGGAGGTAATTTTTTTAGTTTATCACCTAAACTGTTTCCAGCGTATTGCGCTTTAAAGTTGATGAAATCAGTTTCACCTAAAGAGAAATAAGCAAACACTTCGTGAACGTCAGACAAGTTTGTTAAAGGTTCAACATCTGACGCCGAAACTAAACTTCCTTGTTTTTTAGGTAATCTTCCAATATAACCACTTACTGGGGCTGTAACATTGGTATATCCCAAATTAATTTTGGCAGATCCTACCATTGCTCTGGCTTGTTCGATGTTTGCAGCAGCAATTTTTTGAGAAGCTTTAGCCGTTTTTAACTGATAATCAGAAACCACTTTGTTTTGTACTAAAGGAGTCAGTTTATCAACTTCTAACTGAGCGTTGATTAAAGCAGCTTCGTAAGCATGAAGACTTGCCAAAGCATTGTTTAGTTGCTCACGGAACGGACGTTCGTTTATTTTAAATAAAGTCTGGCCTTTAGTTACATAAGCACCTTCGTCTACATAAACTCTTTCAAGGTTTCCGCTTACTTGTGGGCGAATTTCAACGTCAACCGTTCCTTGTATCGAAGCAGGATATTCAGCATCTGTAGTAGTGTTTTCGCTTGTAATGGCTAAAACGGGTAATAATGGTGGAGCAGGAGCTGCAGGAGCTTGCGATTTATCTGCACAACTGCTTAGCACTAGCGCCAGAATAAAACTGGTTATAATTACATTTTTCATTTTCGTATTGGTTTTAATTTGTTGGACATTCTGTTTTTGTAAAATTGTTGGTACTGTGGCATTCCCGGGATTCATATTTAATTATATTAAATTATCTAACATCGTTAAGTAAATAAGTGCAAAAATTCAAATAAAGTGCTTTCCGATTCTACTTTGTAATCGGTATTAAATTATTTATCACTGTTAAGTAAAATTGAAAAAAAAGCCTCTATATTACGCTAATTAAATTTTCTAACACTGTTAAGTAAAGTAGTAAAAAAATAGTTGCTAAATTACCTATTAAATCATTTATCACTGTTAAGTTAAAATGAAATTTTTTTTATTGAATTGATTTTATAATTCCACCAATCGCATCCTTTAGGATTTGATTGTTGATAGTTTCCATAACTTCGCTTTTATTGATAATATTAATCGCGATTAGACCGTGAATAACAGAGAAGAAAGTAAAATATTTTTGTTTGATTACTTCATCAGTAGGGTTGCTGTTTTTCATAATTTCAGCAATTACCGAAGTAAATAATTTATAGGGTCTTTCCTGAGCTGAACATTGTTGCTGACAACAATTCATTTGCACTCCAAACATCACCTGATACATTTCAGTATCTGTAAAAGCGAAGTCCCAATAGGCCATCCACATGGCTTCTAGTTGTTCTTCCGGTTTTTCAAATTTATCTTTGGCTTCCTGAAGTTCTTTCGTTAACTTAATAAACCCTTTCCCGGTTAATTCGTTAAGGATAGCTTCTTTATTCGAGAAATACTCATAAATAATTGGAGCCGTATATTCAATCTTGTCAGCAATTTTTCGCATACTCAGACCTTGCCATCCTTCTTCTTTGACGATAGCATAAGCAGCCTCAAGAATGTTACTTCTTGTCTCTTCTTTTTGTCTTAAAATTCGATCTTTACTTGCCATTTTAATTAAGTATTAAATTGTTTAACACCGTTAGGCAAATGTATGGCGGTTTTTCTGATTATGAAATAAATTTGTCATAATATTTTCTTATTGTTGTATAGGCAAGTATTAAATACCGCTGTAAGCCTTCAATTATAAGGGGTTTTTCGATAATGATTTTTTTAAGGAGCAGGTAATTTTTGTGTTTTAAAGACCATTTGTCCTGCTCTACACTATATCTTTTATGGTGAACCCCACCATAAAAGGATGCCGTTTCGATCAGGGCTAGGCGAGAAATTATGTTTTTTTATTTTGTTGGATATTTTTCAGGATGTTGAGAAGTGTGAAAAATTGCATTTAGAAAAACAGTTTTTGATAATTCGTCAACAATGAAAAAAGCGATATAAGGAAATTTTTTAAAAGGTAAAAAGCGATAATTATTATCATGAAATTGATAGAATGGATTTACCTTTAAAGCTTTATATGTACTTTTATAGTCATTAAGAAAGTCAAGGGCTACTTTTTTAGTTGCTTTTAAAATGTAATATTCAACTGCTTCTTCAATATTTTTTAAAGCAATTGGAGAAACAATAACCTTATAGTTCATACTTCTTTTTTAAATCGGTATATATTGATTCAGCATCTGTGTATAAACTTTTGTCTAAATTAATCTGACTATCTAAAATTTCTTGCTGTTCAGTAGATAATTCATACGACTTTACATTTGCTATTTCAAATTTTATCTTTAGTGCTTTCATAAAAGCTTTTACAGCTTCTATTTGAGAAGCATCTTCTGTATATGCTGTGATGTTAATTGCTTGCATGATATTAATTTACTAAAGTTGATGAACAAAGTTAAGATAAAACTCTTATTTTCATGTTAATCAGAATAATTTATTTCTTTCTCTACTTTTATCAAATGTATTTTCGGGATTTAATCATAAACTAATATTTTTTAACCGGATTAAAATCCGGTTGAAAATGAATCATGTCACATTAAGAAACGTTATATAACGTTTTTATTTTTTCATTCACACCATTATAAAACGGAGTTTCAATTCCGTATTTTTTAGCGTTTTCAATAACATAATCCACCAGAAATTGTTTCTCGGTTTGATTATCATTCTCAAAATCCAACTGCAAAGATGATTTCGATTCAAACGGAAATTTAGTTAATAAATCTTTCGAAGTTTCAATATCTTCATTAGTCAAATTGATATTATTTTTCTTAGCAAGCGATTGAATCTCGATCATCATATTTTCCAGAATATGCATTAGATTTTCATCTTCCAGAAGCTGGCCAAAAGTAACTTTATAGGCAGAAGTGATTCCGGCAACGGGCGCGACGAAAAGATACTTCTTCCATAAGATCTTATTGATGTTTTCGACATACGTAATGTCTAAACCTCCGGCAGTCAATAATTCTATTAATGGTATATTCTCTTTTCCTCCAACGAAAATTTTCCCTGGCCCGCCAACATGCTGAACATGCCCGGCTTGCTTTACGTTTGACGCCACATAAATACAACCTTCCATAATTTGACCGGCTTCTGGTAAAGTTTCTCGGATTATTTCTTTAGCATTCACCACATTTTGCAAAGTGATTATGATTGTTTTTTCGTTGATACAATCTTTATAAGTAGATAATACATCTTTTATTGAATAGGATTTAGAAGTAAGTATTAAAACATCCAGAATTCCAATTTCTGTTGGATTGTCTGATACTAAATCAGGGAATATAGTGGTGGTTTCACCTTTTGATTCAAATAACAAACCTTCATTTTGAATCGCTTTTTTGGTTTCGCTTCTGCAAATGAATATGATTTTTGTTTCGCTGTCTTTATATTTTTTAGCCAGAGGAGCACCAACAAATCC
>Ga0247740_1000721_pt1 | contig 14961 bp, 8 predicted proteins | sample UWRJL148409B2_FD_180942 | JGI IMG/M metagenome (GOLD analysis project Ga0247740, IMG submission 180942) | Plant litter microbial communities from Arlington Agricultural Research Station in Wisconsin, United States - UWRJ-L148-409B-2 | ecosystem: Environmental > Terrestrial > Plant litter >...
CAGCGTGGATCGCCGCGGCGGTACATTGCTGTGGATCAACGAGGTGGCTGGGGAAGGAAAGCGTCGCAGCGGCGGGCTGCTGTCGGACGGCGCATTGGGTTTGGGAGACAAGGATTCGGCGATGCGCTTCTTTGCGGGGGTCTCACGGGTTGCGACGCAAGGTGTTGAGCACGTTGGAGGTCTAAGTCGTGGTTGAGGCTGATTGTTGACGTATTCCCCAGCCCGCGAAAGGCTAAGCGCACGGAGGGAACACGTGCGGGGAGAATTCACTGCCGGACTCGGCAAGGAAAGCCAAGCGAGGTCAATCCACGCTCCCTGCTCACTGCTTCTTCATTTATTTCCTCGCCATTGTATATCAATCTCGTCAGCCATCTCGTCAGCCTGCATGCACTGTCATGCGCTATATTCGCTTTCTCAAGACGCCGCGCATCACCCTCGAGAAGAACACTTCCAAACGGCAACTCTACTGCCTGATCACCATCACGTCCGACTTGGGAGATTCGTTCTTGCATCGTGATCTTGCGCTTTGCGCTGAGCTCCTTGATGCAGATACGGACGAGGTTATCGTCTGGAACACGGTACAATGGACGGGCGGGCGCAGTCTCCCAATAACGTTTCCTCTCAGCAGATCTCGGGGTGCTCGGCCTGTGAGAGTTCGCGTTGGCGTGGAGCCCAAGTCGAGGTATGACGAATTCAGCAAGCTGCAGGACGAAGAGTTCCGAGGAACAGTCTCGGCATGGAGTGCTCCGGTGGTTCCATCAGCAGATGGGAATGAGGCCGTGAAGCTCGTTGAGAGACGTTTTGATGTCGGCGACGGAGTGCGAGTCAATATATGGGAGGAAACTGGTGAGAGCATTGCTCGCCATCTCTGGTACTCGCTCTTGTGCTGTGAGAGGACTGCTCACTGAACATGCCAAGGGACGCCGGGATCGCATTATCGTGCCACGTGGGCCTTCTCCTGAGCGAGACGCCATCTCGATTATTTCCGTTGCCGCATTTCAGCTCCGCCTCGAATTCGATGCGAGTTGTAGAATTGGGGGCTGGCTGCGGTATGGTGAGTTAATTTCCACATCGACCAAAGCCGTTAGTCTAATGGCCTAGGTTGGCATCACCATGGCCCGACTCACGCGAGATGCCGAAATCGTCCTCACGGATCTTCCAGAAGCGAGCGAGATTATGAGGCATAACCTTGGGCAGATCCAGCAAAGCAATATCACATCGACGGAACTGGACTGGGGCCATGACATCCCGAAACAGATGCAGGACAGCTCGACTCGGATTGATTTGGTCATCGCAGCGGATTGCACATACAATCCAGACAGCAGGTGGGAAGCGTCTCCACTCTATTCGTGCGTGAACTGACTCGATTCTGCAGCCCCGCTCTAGTCAACACGGTCCACGAAATTGCAAAGACATCACCCCATGTCACGGTTGCGATTGCCATGAAGATTCGGCATTCCAGCGAAAAGGTCTTTTTTGATCTAATGCGCGATGCCGGTTTTCGCACGACGAATGTGATGGAGTTCCCGCTCCCCGGAGACGAGAACACCGGGGAAGAGACAGTTCATTTTTACACATTTGGCTATAAAGGGGGAAGCGGCTCGTCATGAATCGACTCGGAGCTAGCGCTTATGCCGACTAAATTTTAAAGAAGCAATAGCTCATGTACTACTCGTCAGGTACGAGCATGCATGGCATCATGGGCCCCCCTAGGGGGTTTCATGCCGAAGCGCTATTACTACGCTTGGACAAGCCTGGGTCTAATCCTTAAAGTCCGTGTGGGCCCAACCCGCGAGCAGCCGCGCAGCCGAAGACGGACCTCGCTCTCGATTGCTAGCCCTAACGCGCCACCATTACGAAAAAGAACGCTGCCCCCTTTTCTTCCGACTAACAAACTCTGATGTTTACAATGGTGTCATTGTGGCCTCCGCTAGATGGAGCGCTTGATCTTGAGCACCTTAAGTGCTGTTAGTGCAGGTACCGTCTAATTATAGTGTGCCTTAGGCTCCACCTGTGGCTTACGGGAGCTGGACCAAAAGGTCGGCTTCTGCTCTTTTTATTCTTGCGATACTTCTTTCCACGGATTGTACTTTCAACTGGGAGAAGCGGCAAAGATGCGTTCATTCATTCTTGTCCCTCTTTTTGCTATCTTTCGGGCATGTCAAGCCATCTCGTCGCCGGACATCTACGCCCTCACACAGCCCGCAGGTGCGAGTCCAGACCCGAGCGAGGAGAGCCTGCCCGCAGCCGTCCCATCTCGATCAAGGTAAAAATTCACAAGGTGAATCACGATCATCTTGCTGACTGGTCTAAACAGACATGGAGCTGGTGCAGCCTCCGGGTTGAACATCTTCCTACCGGACTATGAAGTAGATCCCAATTGGTAAGAATCCTTGCAGAAGCTAGGATGAGTACTTGGATTAACATTTTGTAGGCTCCCTCTGACGCTGTCCCTCAAGACAGTCGGTCTGCAGGTCAAAGTCATCGAGTCGCTCAACATCTCTTCTCAATGCCAAAGTCTGCTCATCTACACATCCCCAAGCGTCAGCTACCGGCCGAGCTCGGCGGATGTCGCGACTTTGACCTCCTTCGTGGCCAAGGGCGGTAACCTGATCTTCATGAACCAAGTTCCCACTGCACTTCAAGCCCTTGCGGGTGTATCTGCGTCCACTATCAACACAGCCGGGTCGAGGTCCGTCTTGAAGTTGACCGACACAGAGACTACTCTACAGGCTCTCCAAGGTATCGACTTTGCGGACTACTACGACACGGCAATGCCATTCTATGAGAACTACACCGCCGCAGGCATTGTCAACGTTGGGTACACTCCCGTCAGCCGTGCGGAGACCCTCGGCAAGTACCTCGTTCGAAACAATGGAGTGGACAGCGAAGATACATCTGCGACAAGCGCAGCATTTGTTAAGCACCAGCCTTCAGGTGCTAGCGGACACGTGTACAGCTTCGGAATCGACTTGGGCTACCTCTTCATTTCGGCCCAGAATGAGGGTGGCGGATACTCGCCACTGTACGACGGAATGTACTATCCTGGATATGATATTGGAACTCGCGTCATCAAAAACATTGTCACTTCCACCGCCCATTTTGTCAGCTTATGGACCGTTCCATACAACATGGGAGTCGCCTTCACCACCACATGGGACATCGACACCTACGTCTCGTATCCGCACGGACAGGGCATTGCCGCCGCCTCTCAGGAGAGAGGAGCTGCCGGTAACCTGAACCTTCATACCAAATACGTTACTGATGCCTATGAGACCGCCTACTTCCAGTATGGAGTTCCATACATATTTCAGATCACCGGCTTCAGAACGGCACCCGACGGTTTCCCATACATAGACTTTGGAAGTCACACTGTCAGTCACTCGCCGAACGCAGTGGAGTTTCCATTCGGCACTCGCGAAGAGCGGTTTATCCAAGGTACCACCGCTGGGTACTTCCCCGTGATCACCCAATGCGAGGGCAACTCTCCTCCTCCCGGGACGAATTGCATAGAGGGCGGCACCAGCGGGCTTTCCTTCTACACGTCGGGTGGATCTGCATCAGGAGAAGTCCGTGTCAGCGCCTACTTGATCAGGTCAATCCTCAACGACGCTTTCAAAACGAACTACAACCTGACTACTTATCGTCCGGGCAACCTTGCTTGGAATAAGTACCAAGCCTCGCACGCCGTGGCGAACGGCTTCATCGGCGGGTCTTCATGCTCAGGCAATTCGCATCTTACTCATCTTCCTTTCCAAGTCACGCACAACCGCGAGGCCTTCGAGGAGCTCCCATATTACGAGTTCCCCCTCCAATGGTCTGATGGAGACGGAAACATGAGCAGTGCCGACTTTCCCGGATCGGACTTCCGAAACCAGGTTAACGATATTAAGCAAATGGCTCGGTATGGTGGCCACTACAACATCTTGATCCATCCTTCGGACGCGCTTTTGGATAAGATTCAGATCCAGCGCGCGCTTCACGATGCTGTTCGTCCCTTTGCAGTGTACTTCAACCAGACAGGACTTGCCAACTGGTGGACCAACAGGGACCGCGTCATTGCGGATATTACCGTAGCAGGCAGCTCTTCAGCTACGATGACGGTCAGTATGGAGGGACCTTCGGAAGGCCTCACGCTTCAGGTTCCGCGGAACTATGCCATCCAGTCCGCATCGGGTGGCCTCTCGGTCTGCCAGCAACTCTCGTACGATGGGCAAACCAACGCAGTCATCTTACGCAACACGGCAAAGGGCCTCTACACGCTTCAATTCTCCGTCGGCTCCAGCGATGCGACCGTCTCCAACTGCCCAGACTTCGAGACCAAACCTCTCGGAGATACTGAATGCATCGCGTGGGATGTCATGGTTGACGACTTCCTCGAGCTATACTTCTACAACGCCGGTGTCAATCTGCTACTCCTGAAAACTGTGTCTACGGGACTCTCGTCCACCACCACAGAGGATGGTACGCTGCAGCTCACTGCAAACAGCGCTGTCAACTCGTACTATACCGAGATCTCACGCTTCTGCTTTGATGCTACAATCTACACCCACTTGTACTTCGATATGGTCGCTCCCGCTGGGTCCAGCTTTTACGTGCAGCTTGTTTCGTTCGATACAGGATGCCATTCCGAGCAGGCAAGCGAGACGTACCTAGATGTGACCAAATACGCCGCTGCCGACGGCAAGAATCACACTGTCACGATACCGTTCTCAGACTTCAAGGGGCAGGATATGCTCAATGTTCGCGCCGTTCGCATCGGAAACATCGCACCAGCCCAAAAACCTATCTACGTTGACAACATCAAGATTCAGAAGCGATGTGTGACAGCCCCCGGAGAAGATTACACTCCCGGTCTTGCAATCGAGTCGTTCCAGAGCGTCGATCGTTGGATCACCGGTATCAACAACGTGTTCGGCTCGACTGACTACAACAACTCGATGTCTTGGGCCAAACTCTCTGAGCTAGGCAGAATGCAGCTATTGCCGTCGAGCTCTGATTCGTACTTCTACACCGACACCGCCGTCAACGGCAAGAACCTGGACGCCTCCGCCTACACCTCCGTCTCACTCAACGTGCGTGGCCCGTCTGGAGGCTCCTTCGACGTGGTCGTGACCTCAGGTGCCAGCTCGGATTCTACTGTCAACACCAACACTTACGCATCTTTGAGCCAGGACGAGTTTTCGAACGTCACAATCCCGCTTTCGGCATTCTCGGGACTCAACACTGACTCCGTCAGCCGCATCACATTAGACAACTTCAAGCCCAATGGTGGCTCTGCTGCCAGTAACTTCACGGTGCGATGGATCTCCCTTCTAGGCGGACCTGCGCCAGGTACCAACACATCCACTTGTGCAACTGCCTCGGGCTACGTTGTACTAGACTTCTGTGACCCGGAGGAATTCACCAAGCAGACCAATGCTCTCGGTGCTCCCATCTCAGACGACAACACGATGCAGACATACAGCCAGAATACCAGCGGATACATCGATCTCGTCCCTCGTGACCAGTCATCTTACTTCTACTCGCTGGTGGCGCAGCCAAGCAACTGCGCAACGGTGAACAGCTCCTACGACGCGATTTCGCTCTCCATCTCAGGCCCATCGGGTGAAACCGCCGACGTTGGTTTCAGACACGGCGGTGCATCGTGCAATACCAACGTCGTCACCACTCTGACGCCCGTCACCTTCAACTCCGCCCAGACGACCTTGACGATCCCCTTCTCGCGTTTCCCGGCCGGCTTCAACCAGAAATTCCTCCAGTCGTTCGTCATGAGGAACTTCAGCGCTCCCGGCCAAACCTACCACATCCACTCACTATCCTTCGTGGGTCCGGCCGATAGCCCTGGTTGCGGGCTCTGCTCGGGTACCATCGTGAACACATGCAACTTCGCATCCGATGTCCCGCGCACAAACCGCCTCACTGGCTCAATGACCGACGAGGGCACTCTCGCCTCCTATACTGTCAGCAGTGACGGATCGCTCGAGCTTGGCACCCAGCAGGATGCGTACTGGTACTCCCAGTTCGGAGCAGGCGCATGTTACAATGCGGACACCGTAAATGCTACAGGTATCCAGATCTCGGTCGCGGCTCCCGCAGACACCGATTTCAAGGTCAACTTACGCTGGATGACAGACGAGGCGTGTACTTCGCTATCGTCCCCTACCTCGGTAGACATCTCTTCATACTTGTCCTTCACCGAAAGCGGCGGTTACCAAGTCGCCAAGATCCCCTTCTCGGACTTCCCAGGCTTGATCTCGAAGAGGCTCAACAGCGTCGCGCTCGCATCTTTCACTCCCGCAAACGTGGATGTCAAGGTTGGCTGCATCAGTCTAATTTCCATTGCCGCCGAACAAACACCCCAGACATGCACTTGCCCCGATAACGCGTGGCTAAACTACTGTGTCGCTGGAGTCGCGAGCCGTAACGCCTATGGTGGTGTGCAAAGCGATGATGGTACCATGACAACCGCACCAGCCATTACCAATGGCGCCCTCGCCCTGAACCCCGCCGCTTCGGGATCATACTGGTACTCGCTGCAAGACTGCATTGACGTTTCCACGTCTTCTACCCTGTACTTGAATGTCACGGCCAAGGCGGGCGCTACCTTCAAAGTACAGCTTCAAAGCAGCGGCAACAAGTGTGCAGATGCTTCGCAGCTTCAGAAGGCTAGCGTGTCGAGCGGCTCCTACGGCAGCATGGACGGTAGCCCTGTTGTGCTGAGTATCCCGCTTGCCGATTATGCGGCTGCCAATGGTGGCTTCTCGGCCAAGTCGCTGTTTGCTGTTGTTTTGGAGGGATTCAGTGATGGCACGTCGACGTACACCATCAACTGTGCATACTTTGGAAATGGGACGGCGACGGCTGGCACAACAAACGCTGCGAAGGTGCGCCGAACAGCACACTTGCACAAGCATGGGTTGTAAGTTGTACATGATGGGGATATAGAAAAAATTGTGTAATTATTTAATCTAATGTTAGTCTTAATTCATGACAATGATTGCGATGCTACGTTTTATCAGGCTTTCGTTGAGTGCTCATCTGGTGCCCATCTCCTAAAACGATATTGTCGGAATGTCCTCGATGCCGACCCACTGACTGCATGGGGTGGTATCGACCTCGAGCGAAAAGAGAGTTCTTGGGAAACAATTCCGGTTCCTCGTGATACTTAACCCGCGCAGAGGGGTAGGGTTCTGGTTACCTCGATGGCAACAAATGCTGTACACAAACACAGAAATTGATGAGGCCTTGTAGAGGCCTTGCAGCAAATACGCAGTACGTTCAAAGACACGGCGCCTAATTTGACTTACGCGTGAACTTCGGAATGTGTGATTCATCCTGCGAGAGCGACACGGTCGAGAATGGATATATAACTCCCAACTGATTGGTCTGGATGCTTAACTCCGAGAGTTTCGTGTACATGCGTCAGTGTAGCAAAGCGCTGGCCTGGTATACGCGAGCCCGACTTCAATGTGAGGATCAGGCCTCGAAGTCGCCGCAGTTTCAGGATTACGTTGTGTAATTCTCTAGATGCTGGTAGTGTATATAGACAATTGAGCATCGAAGTTAGCACAGTCAAAGCCATCTACTTCTGCGTTATGCTAACAAACTTTCTACAGAAATCGAACTCTAGAGGTTTGAGCTACTCAGTAGATAGAGAGCTCGAGCTCAGGTAAGAACACCACTCTTGCAAGCCTGATCACTTCGTCAAATCCGAGTTATATTCGAAGGAGAACGAAGGAGCGCGGGAAGTGGCCAACTAGCAAGTCTAACCGGATTTTGGCCTCAGAGGCCCGTGCACATCAGCAGTCCCTCAACGTTGCCGACCTCCACTGACGGGTCTCCCACATGACACCTACTTGCATCCAAGGATTCATAACCAAAAAACCTATACATCTATCTAAAACGGTGTTCACTGCTCAGCCACGCGCCACACGCTACCAACCCATCAACCATGGCCCAACACCCATCATCACGCTACCCCTCCTTCTACCGCATCTTTTTCACCTGGCTCGACCCAATAATCTGCGCCTTCGGCGCCTACATTGACTTCTTCGACCCCACGCTCGTGCTCTCCTCGCACATCCCCAATCTCCCCGCTGACGTCGGCCACACCATGATCCTTCGGCAACGCGGCGGATGCATGCTCTACTTCGGTCTCCTCTCTGCCGTCCTGCTGCGCTACACGCGAGATCCAGTTGTTTGGCAGATTGTGCAGGCTTCATGCTTGCTGGTGGATTTTACGTATTTCTGGGGCGCGTTTGGAGCGTTGGGTGAACAGGGGAGGCTGGGAGTGGGGATGTGGAGGGCGGAGGATTGGGGAGCTGTGGGGATCACGGGGGTGGCGACGGTGACGAGGGTGGCGTACTTGTTGGGGGTTGGTATGGGGAGTGGAGGGAAGACGGGGAAGAATGGGAAGAATGGGAAGAGGAATTGAGTAAGGGTTCATTTTTGTGATGGGGCGTATTGAGAGCATGACATGGGGGGAGAACACGAGTGGAAGGCTTTGGAATTCAAGTTGATTCTACTTGGGCTCTTCTCGGCTTGATCTTCATCTCCTTAGACGTCTATGTCAGTGGTCTTCTCTGCTGTATACTCCCTGTGCAATGATTCGTGTTGTCGTCGTGTAGAAGTGTGCTCGCTTCATTGAAAGGACATCAGGACGCCAAAGGTCTCTTCGCGTTGCGTGTGCATGTAGCATTCTCTCGCATTGCGTGGATATGCATCCTCAGGATCAATGACACAGCTAAGATGCTGGTCATCGGACGGCCCCTTTCCGGTAGGCAATATCACGCCCAGTCCGCTATTACCGATTCTCGGATGCGCTGTTGTGATTCTACAAGCACCCTGGTAGCCCGTCGAATTTCTGGTCTTTGGGAGGACGTATCGATGATTGATACATCTAGCCTCGCAACGGCAGAATATGCTGCACGAGACAGCTCTGCCTGCAAAGCGGACACTCGGGCTTCTCCCTCGCCCAATCACTGATGCACGTCCAGCAAAACACATGCCCACAAGTTGTCACACTCGGATCCCGCATCTCTTCCAAACACAGTGTACACTTCCGATTGCCACCTCCTATCCAGGCCATCGTCTCCTCGTCAGTGAGCTCGTACTTCGGCTTATCCAAAGCTGGCGTATTGGTCCACTTTTGCAGCTCTGACGGCACCGACGATGGGTTCGCGGGTGTGTCGAAGAGTAGTGCGTTGTTGATGCTGTATGCATTGGGGTCGAGAGAGACTTCGACGCCGCCGCCCACCATGGCTGTTGCGGTGGTGCCGGCGCCAAGTGAGCCGGTGCTGATGGTGTCGCGTGTCATGGTGTTTTGAAGGTGCAGGTAGGCCTGCACGCCCATCTGGAGGACGAGGAGTACACCGAGGACCTCGTAGCCCACTCGCTGGTCGCTGTCCTGGACATGGCGCGTGAAGATGTACCGGAGATTCCATATCCGCTTCGAAAGATGGTAATAGCTTCCCGCAAAGTAGAAGGTCGCTAAGGATAGCGCGTAGACGGGTGACGGCGATGTCAGGGTATCGAGGTTCTGGAGGATGTAATGCTGAACACGCGCTCCCAGCGGCATCGATATCGCCTTCGTGCTCCCACCATCTTTCGCTTCTTCTTGCGCCTTCTGCCGCAACCGCCCATATCGCCGCACATTTGCTTCCAGCTTCGCCCGTAATCTCTTTCGAAATGCGGGCAGTATCCTCCCCAGTACATAGGGGCCCAATATACAGCTCAGTATGTACCCCGCTCTCCTTCCCAGCGCCGGCAGTCGTCCATTCTCGCCCTCAACTTGCACGATGTCGCAGTACTCCTCGCCTAATGTCCGGTTTCCGATAAGAGTAGTAAGGCCAAGGTAGAGCAGCTCGCCCAGGACGCGCGTTTCTGACGTGTATGTGTGCGCGTAGCGTGCGCCCTTTATCTTGCGGAGGAGTGTGGAGAGCTGTTCGAGAAGCACGCCGCTGAAGTAGGCATCTTTCTGATGGGAGCGGATGACGTCGGGGGAGGTCGCGAAGGGGTACGTGAACCGTGGCGCGGAAGCCATCACGTAAAGATCGAGCTGGAAGGACAGACAGGAATGCGAAAGATGGGCACGGGTGTTGTTATGCAGATGCGAACGTTGACATTCACCTGCCAAGGATCCTAAACCTCGGCTTGTATCGCGAGCCGAGCTCGGACCAGGGCGACCATCTGGTCATGGACGCTCTTCTCCTCGCTAAGACACGCATATCAATGGCAAATCACTGATCTCAAGAACTACTTGAGTTACATTTCAACCTGCTAATCCAAAATCTGGTGCCACGCACATGATGTGCACTGGCACTTAACGAAGTCGACAATACCCCTGGAAGTTGAGCAGCACTTTCTCCCACTCCCACAAGTTGCCGTGGTAGTGACAAACTTTCTGGCCAGCCTTCTCCCTTGCCTCCTTCCAAACAGGATAAAAGTCAAAGCCCATCTTGATCCGTTCCATGCATCCCTTGCCAGCCTCCACGTAGAACACTCTTGTTGCTTTGTCATGCTGTTTCCAATAGTCCTGGCCAACAAGCGTGAGGGCTCTCAGCTGGCGCTCCCGTTCGTACCACAAATCCTTCACAGCTACCTCCCTAGCGTTGTATACAGCCTCTTTGCGTTTCGCCTCCTCATAGTATTCCGCAGAAGTCGAGAATTCGGCATCTGAATTCTCGTCTGAATCTTCGTCTTCTGACTCATCGGCTTCATCCTCGTTATCTTTCGTTTCTTCTTCGCCTTCCGCTTCCTCCTTGTCCACTGCCTCCGCTTTTCCCTCTGACTTGTCCCGGGCGGCTTTCTTTTCCATGAACACATCCCACATTTGGTTGCCGTTAGGGTTTACGAAATCATCCGCCGTATACTTAATGAACTGATCGCCGTCGAAATCCAACCGCTGTTGGCCTGGTAGCTTCATCGGCCCCGAAGTTGGTGGCTCGCGCATGTAGCAGCAATCGTGAAACTGCTCCGCGTCCGCGAGGATGGACAACACGGTAAAAACGTCAGAGCTCGGAAAGAATCGTGTAGGCGGCGGCTTGAGTATGTTCACGGTCTGGTCCCACAACTCGTTGTCAATAGTTTCCGCTATCTCGTGACCTTCAGCTTCGGCCGGTCGCCACAGTCTAAGCTGTTTACCAGAGTCGTCTGTGACTCGAGGATCATCGTGAGCATAAGCTACATATACCTGTCGCCGTCCGTCGATCTCTGGCTCCTCCCAGCTCAGCCATCGATTCAATACATGATTGAACGGCGCGCAGCCTTTGGGCAACGGCCGTGTTTTCGAGTCGCCCCACATAGAACCGAAGCAGCCCTGTCCTGAGACTCCTTTCTTTACATCCTGCCGAAAAGTCTTGATACCCTCCATCATCTCAACCTCAATCTGCGCGTCTCCCCACACCTTCTCGCCCTCGGGAAAGTCAATAATGACTCGAGCGCGATGATTCGAATACCACTCAACCTCTCCAAACTCATCCAAAGCTTCTGGGTGTTGATCGTTTATTGGGATGACAAGTCTCTGAACATATCTGAACTGGGCGAGGCCAATCTTCTGAATCCAGTGCCCGAGCACGCCGGTAGGACTGTTCTGTGCGCTAGGCGGTTCATGAACGCCCACGTTACCTTCTTTGATGGCAAACACTCGAGAGCTATCGTTAGGGTAGATCGCGTTGGCGAGCTCAAACTCGTTTTCGGAGTAGTAGAGTGAAAGCGCTTCAGCGCGCATTCGACGGCAAACTTGAGTGACTGGAGGATGACGGACGGGGTCGAAGCCGGCGCATTTTACGACGTAGTTGGAGACGACTAGGGGCTCGTAGATAGCGTTTCGAACCTCTGGGGAAAGGGAGAAGAAGTTGAGAAGCATCTTCGTCGAGCGAGGTAAAGATGTACAACCTTCGATAAAGTGGTTATTAATTGGAGTTGAAAGTTGACGAAGGAAAAGCGTATATGAAAAATCGGTGCAAAGCAAGGCCATTCTATCATATAGTTGGCTACTCCGGAGCTTGAGGGTGTAGGCGGGATAAATGTACGAACAAAGCACGAAAGGGCAGGAGACGGACAAGACATGCCGAAAGGCTGAGACAAAGAAAGACAGGAGAGCGGCTACCCAAAACTCTACTCATCGGAGCTGTTACGAAGTCTGACTCGATCCATGTGCTAATCGCCAATCTGCCACAGGTTCATGTGTAACACCAATAATCAGTGTATGGTGAAAGCCGCTTCCACCACCTTCATATCCGCGTTCGAAGCCTTCGACATCCCCAACGATGATCAGTCACCGCCGCCCTGCTGTGTTGTTGCCATCGTGAGGTTGCGTCTATGCAAGCGCTTCGAGTTGTTAGTACCTATGGTGGTTTGCTTCCTAGGTCATATGAAACGAAGAGGGGGCGGCATGAGGCATTAGGTGAGTTTCAGTGTGGGTATCATATGTTGTTTTGGTTGGATATTGTTAAGATGGAAATACTAGACGAGGTAGGAGACCGACCTCTTAGAAACTTTCCTTCGCTGAGATAGAAAAGAAGATCGCTTTTAGATGAAAGAGAACTATGTGTAATAAGAGGCTGAGGGACGGTGTGGGATAGGCTGTGATAGCCGAGGTCTTCTGAATCTGTCTCAGTTGAACACCGAGGTCTCAGTTGAACACCGAGGTCTCAGTACCAAAGAAACACTACACCAGAGTCGTCCTCGTATAGTGTCCTTTGGCAACGACAAGCCACAGGATACCTTTGAATCGCTCAAATTGTACAGATTCAACTATCACGTTATTCACTGACGATCATCAGCATGTATTATACGTCCACGAACCATGTCCACAAGGGCGTGACTTCATGGTTGAACAACACTCCCAACGACCACCCTCAGCAGTGTATATAAAATCATCGATATTCTCCTCTTACATATCCTAACAGTCAAATACTGCCAACACCGAGAGTACCAACTCCATCACTAAAAGATGCGCAATGGCACCGTCCAAGATCAACACCAAAGAGCATGCTCTATCCAAGCCCCTGAACCGCATACTCCATAAAACTCTCTCAAGCCGCGAAGAGTACAAGTCACTGAAGCAGCAGGAACTATTCGAGATTTTTATGGCCGGGCTCCGTGCAGTGGGTGTGGATGGAGTTCCTGAGCTTGCGCCTGGTCTGGATCTCGCTCGCCTGACCGAGCTTCAGCAAGCACGCCTCCGCCAGTTTCGGGAGGATTATAAGACTCAGTTGCACTGGCGCTGGCGCCGTGGCATTGAGTCACCGCGTCTGGAGGTACCGCGCTGGCAGCATGGGCCAATCTCCGGCCGTACTTTGTCGGCGAAGTCTTGTAGTTCTCCGTCTACATCCAGGTCCTCATCGTCTTCGATTGCTAATTCTTGTTCCACGTCGCCGTGAGACCGGGAGGTATGTAAGATCAAACAATCAGCATTTCTTTTCGCTTTCTCGCTTTCAGCGTAGAGAAAAGAGTTGGTTGTATTGAAAAAGTGTGGAAAGCAAATTTACTTACTTCCGTTGGAGATTCCCCAACCTTGTGATCATTTGCTACCGATTAGTGAACCATGCCTTATCAAGTAAGAATTTCTGTGAGAATGGGTTCGGTGAACCAAATTTGATCTCGTACAAATACTTCAGAAAACGTCCACCCGCGAGCGGAGCCTATGTCGGACTTTAAGTAGCCCAAACTAAATACTTATCTTTACTGACTTCCTTTACCCTTCCGATACATGATATCGCCGCGACATGTGCTCTACCTAACAACTTGTCTCCAACCCGCATTTTTATGTCACAAACACCAATGGCCTCGAGTATAGACAAAAGCGTCAATGCTGAATTGTTTCGCCCTCAGTGGCTCGCATCCATGAATCGTCTCACTACCTCAAGATTCAAAGGGAACAGGCGAGTCCGTCTACCAGCCCAGACCTATCCTGCATGATGGCAAGCGGCCATAACCCTATCACAACCACCGCCCAACCAAAGTAATTGACGTCGCTAGCAACACCGGAAAACGCCAGACACCGTGCTCTCAGAGAGACTTCTCTCCCACCCATCCCAGAAGCCCTGTTTTTCCGGGCTCCGCAAAGCCTGCGCTGAAAAAAGGACCAAACGCGCGAATCATTAAAAGGTATATACAATTGTGCATGGGTAAAGCGATGCTGACCCAGCCGCGGGGTAGACAGCCAGCTCGTTTGGAAGAGTATCGTCCTAGTTCCGGTTCACCTGAGCCTGCTGCAGTCCTGGGCTCTGTAGCAATTGTGCACCTTGTGGTGTTGCACTCCTACTCGGTGGTCTGGCGCCCATGCCCGGACTACCCGCTGGTTGTCTCTGCTGCTGGCTCATCATCTGTTGTTGTCGGACAAGCTGCTGCTGGTAGTTTTGAACTGCGCTTGGAGAAGGGCTGTTGGCTCCCAAGGTACCGTTGGACATGGTTCCGTTGGACATGGTGCCATTGTTGAGGTACATATTATTTCCGAGCTGAGGGGAATTGTTCACGCCAGTGCCAGTGCCGGAGGAACCTGCCGCCGCATTCATTGCCTGTACGCGTTGTTTAGCCAGGAAGCGGGAGAGATGTTCAGAAGCCACTTTTTGGACCTGCTCTGGCGACCATTCCGGATGTTGTACCTTTATATTGTTTTGTATTTGCAAGAGCTGGGGCATGTGGCCGCTGGAGAGAGGACGGGCAGGACTTTGCATGACGGGATTGGCCTGGTTCAACCGTGGGGATCCGGCGTTATTGGACATGCCATTCATGGAGCCATTCATAGTTCCATTCATGTTGTTCAGATTCTGCCCAGCCATGGAAGCTATCATGTTGGCATTGGGCATGCCGTTGATGCCCATGTTTTGGGTAAGGTTGCTAGCCATATTGATCTGTTGTTGTTGCAGCTGAAACTGGTGTTGCTGGTTAGTATTGTTGAATGGTCCTCTTTGCTGCATGGCCATTCGTACTTGCTGATCCGGAGGAGGCATC
>Ga0247740_1000722_pt1 | contig 14946 bp, 13 predicted proteins | sample UWRJL148409B2_FD_180942 | JGI IMG/M metagenome (GOLD analysis project Ga0247740, IMG submission 180942) | Plant litter microbial communities from Arlington Agricultural Research Station in Wisconsin, United States - UWRJ-L148-409B-2 | ecosystem: Environmental > Terrestrial > Plant litter >...
GCCCCGCCCGCAGCGCAGACCCTGCTCGCGCCTGCGTTACGTCGCTTGAGCGTAGCCGAACTCGAGCTGGCGGCCGGTCACGTGCTTGGCGCCCCGCTCGCGCTGCGCGACAGCTTGCCGCCCGACGCCCGCCAGAGTGACTTCTCGCGCAACGTCGCGCAAAGCGTGGATTCGCTCACACTGCGCCAATTATACGACGCTACACGCAGTGCGAGTGAGACGCGCGCGCTCGAGAATCCGGCCTTGCCGAGCTGTGCAGCGCTCGCGCTCCCGACCGATGAGAGCTGCAAAACCCAACTGATCTCCGCGTTGGCCACGCTCGCGTTTCGACGTCCGGCCAGCCCGGAAGAGCTCGCTCGCTTGGGCGCGTTGTTCAGCGAGGGCGCCGACGGTCGCGCGTTTCGCGATGGCACCACGCTGGTCTTGCGCGCGCTGCTCGCGTCGCCGCAATTATTGTACGAGGCGAGCCTCGGTGAAGGCTTGGCCCAGCAGGGCGCGCTTCAGCTCGGTCAGAGCGAACTTGCAAGTGCGCTCTCGTTCATGATCAGCGGCGCCCCTCCGGATGACACGCTGCTGGCCGCCGCCGCGGACGGCCAACTGACGAACGGCGCCCAGCGCTACGCGCAGGCCGTGCGCTTGCTGAGCCGCGCCGAGACACTGGCTCAGTTTCAACGTTTCGTGGAAGAGTGGCTAGGCTTGGTGCAATTGCCTCAGCTCGCCAAAGCCAACACGGTGGTGGCTGATTTTGGCTCCTTGAGCCGCGCCCTGCAGGTCGAGACGCGCGCCTTCGTCGCAGACGTGATGGCCACCCAGGGTGGTTCCCTGCCGGCGCTGTTCGCGGGTGGCTATAGCCTCGTGCCCGACGAGGTCGCATCGCTCTACGGTATGCAGTCCGTACCGGCGGGCACGCGCGTTTCGCTGCGCGAGTTGGGGCGCGTCGGGATCCTGCAGCAAGGGAGCTTTTTGTCGGTGTTCGCCCATGAGGCGGAGAGCGCCCCGGTGTTGCGCGGCAAGGCCGTGCTCACGCGCGTCTTGTGTCGCAAGATCCCGGCCCCGCAGGAGCTGGGCATCGACTTGATGTTTCCCGCGCCCGATCCGGGGGCCACTACGCGCAGTCGCTTCGAGCGGCACGCGGTCGACCCCCAGTGCAAGGCGTGTCACGCGCAGCTCGACCCCGTGGGCTTCAGCTTCGAGAATTTCGACGCAGTCGGTCGGCAGCGCAGCACGGATGCCGGCCTACCCGTCGACACGCGCGGCTCGATCACGCTGGACCGCATCCCACTCGAGTTCAATGACAGCACCGAGCTGTCGGAAGCCATCGCGGAGTCGGACGAGTTGCGCACCTGCGCTGCACGCCAAGTCGTACGCTTCGCGAGCGGTCGCGTGGACGACCGAGCGGAGGCCGCCTTCGTGAGCGAGGTCGCGGCTCTGCCGCTCACTTGGCGCGCCTCGTTACTGGGCTTGTTCCTGAGTTACGTAAGAAGCGAAGGCTTCGCTTGGAGGGTTGGACGATGAGCCTTTTGCCGCGCATTTCCCGACGCTTGGCCCTGACCGCGTTGGGCGCGGGCGCGACCTACGCGCTCGCAGGCTCGACGCCACACGCACGTGCGGCCGAGGGGCGGCCCAAGTTCTTCATCGGCGTTTACATGCCGCACGGTGTGGCGCGTGAGCTCTGGGTGCCGAAGCCGGGCTTCGAAATCGACTACCCCGACAGCTCGCTCGCGCCGTTCGCGGATGCGGCGACGTTCGGACAAAGCTTTCGCGAGCAGATAGTGACGATTGAAGGGCTGGACCTGACCGCAGGCATGGCCGCCAGCACGTCCGGCCACGACGGCTCACGCGTGCTGCTCACGGGCAGCGGTGGCAACGGCCGCAACGCTTCGCTCGATCAGTTTCTGGCGGTCGAACAAGGGCTCGGCCAAGGCATGCCTCTGTCGAGCTTGGTGCTCGGCGTGGGTCGATCAGATCCGGCCCTGGGCTTTTGCATCTCGTATGCCCAGGGCGGCAGTGCGTTGCCCAAGATCATCGACCCGGCTCAGACCTTTCAACAAGCGTTCGCTCAATGGGTCGTGGGCAGCGATCCGGCCGCGCTGGCCAAGGCCGCTGCCGAGCGCAAACACGGCAAGAGCTTGATCGACTACTGGCGCGTCGAGTTGGCTGCGCTGCGTGCGCGCGCGCCCGAGAGCGAGCGCGACAAACTCGACCAACACGCCACCGCGCTGCGCGATCTCGAACAGCGACTCGACGGCGAACTGAGCGCTTGCACGCCCCCGGGCGCGCCCGATCCCGCCAACTTTCCGCTGGTTCGAGCGTATCAGGGCGGCGAGCCGTACTTCGACACGGTGACCAATCTGCAAGTCGATCTGTTGGTGCAAGCGCTGGCCTGCGGAGTCACGCGCGTCGCCACGCTGTTCTTGAACGACCTGAGCCGCACCCACGTCGACCCGGCGTTGCCGGACGACGTGCACATCGACGTCGCGCATCGTTACGAGAGCGCGGGCCGCGACGGCTTGGGCGGCGTGCCCGCGACGTGGCAAGCGCTCGCGCGCCAAAACCGTTACACTTACTCGAAGATCGCGCGGTTGTTGCAGCGCCTCGCCGAGCGGCAATTGTTGCAAGACACGGTGCTAGTAGCGCTGAGCGACATGGGCGACCCCGCTCGCCATAGCTCTCGTCAAATCCCCGCACTGCTCGCGGGCGGCTGGGGTGGGCAACTCGCGGGTGGTCGCCACATCGATCTGGGTGCCGCCGGAACGCCGAACAATCGGCTGCTCGTCAGCATTCAGCGAGCCTTCGGCGTCGAGGGGGAAGCGTTCGGCCAAGCCGCCGATCCCGCCATCGTCACGGGCGCCCTCGAGCTGGGGTAGGTCGAGGTTCGGTTAGCCCCGCCAGGTAAATTCAGCGTGAAACGCGAACGAGTCGAGCACCGCCGCGTTGCCTCCGGCCGTTACGGAGCCGAGCGGCTCCGCGCACCTGCCTTCGCCGACCACGCGATAGATCCGAAATTCGCCGAGCTCCGTTTCTTCCGTCCGCAGCAACTCGTGCTCGGTGATCGACGTGAGGCAGTCGTCGCTTTTCCAACTCTCCCCGGCGCCGTTGCTCAGCTCGAGACGGGTGGGATAGTCACCGCCGGTCTCGCCCTCGGTGACGTTCGCAATGACCAGCTCGATCGCCCCCTTGGCACCGTTGCCAACGAACACGGCTTCCAAGCCGGAGCTGAAGCTGTGTTGCGTCGCGCAAGCGGCGTCATTGCTGTCCGTGAACCGAACCACGGTGCCGTCCGTCACCTCGGCGCGCATGCCGCACGTGCCCGACGGTGACGCGCTCGACGAGCCATCGCCGCCGCACGCGCAAAGAGCGAACAAAGGGACGAAGGCGACCAACACACGACGCTTACTCACGAGAACCTCCCGGCGCACCTGACCGAGAGTAACGGCACGCCGCGCGGGTGCGATAAGTGTCGCTCAGTGCTGCGACAAGTCGATCAGATCGACGCCTTTTTCCGGGGCGGCGCGCTTGTGCACGGGTTCCGGGAAGGCCGTGACATAGACCTCGAGCGTCGGGCTCGTGATCGCGTGCAGGAGGTGGCCGCCCAGGGCCCGACCGCTACTGGTGCCAAGGACGGCGTGCATGTGAACGACGGGCTTGCCGTCCGGGCCCAATACGATATCGCCCGACAAGCTGAGCATCTCGAGCTGCTCGCGGAAAGTCATCGCCTTGTATTGCTTGCGCTCCAAGTCGAACCAGCCGACCTCTGGATCGCGAACCGCGCCAATGGCCTGTAGCCGCGCATCGACGATTTTTTGCTCGCGCGCAAAATCGTTGATCGCGGTGGCGACCTCGTCGCCGTCACCGAGCACGAGCACGAAGTTGCGCGTGCCGTCCGCCTCGGTCGAGACGAGGCGGAACTCCGCATGTGGCGCTTCGCCGTGTGGTTTCGCCTCCGATGCGGCGATGTAGCGCACGTCGGGGGCGTGGTGCCGCGAAGATCCGCAGCCTTGGCTGCCGAGTGCGGTCAGGACCAGGGTGAGCGCCGCCATTTTACGATTCATCACCCTGCGATGATGCGAAGAATGGGCCAGCGCCCGCCAGCCCCGTCGGCTAACCGCGGTCGTTGGAGGGGCCGATTTCGACCGTCAGCTCGGCCTCATGGGCCGGCCCGGGCTCTTCGTCGGCGCGAGCCGCAGCGCGCTTCAGCGGCGGCGGGCCGTGCAATTGCAGATCGCTCATACTTAGTTCGATCGTCGCATCGGGCGGCGCGCTGACTCGGTAAACGCTGCGCGCCAGCGCATCACCGACGAAAGAGGGCTCGCTGAGCGCGTGAACTTGGGCCGGCTGCGGAGACGTTGGCAAGGAGGACGCCGCTTGCGAGCCGCCAACGAACTTTTGCACCGCACCCTTGGCCGCGGCCCAAAACGAAGGCCGTAGGCCACTTCGCCGCTGGTCGCGAAAAGTCGATTCGAACGCCGTCCAAAGCGCGCGCACGTTGGCAAAGCGTTGTTCGCGATCCAGCGCGAGCGCCGCCGTCACCCAATCATCGGCCGCGAGCGGCAAATCAGGGCGCAATTTGCACAGGCTCGGGCGAGCCCCGGTGGTCGTGCTCAAGAATTTTTCCTGCAGGCTCGTGCCGGCGAAGGGCAGCTTGCCCGAGAGCACGCGGAACAAAATCACCCCGAGGGAATACACATCCGCCCGTGCATCCACCAAATCCGAAACGCCCTGCCACGCTTCCGGCGCCATGAAGCTCGGCGAGCCCATTACGGTACCGGGAGCCGTGAGTGGCGCGGACTTCTTCAAGCGCGCGAGCCCGAAATCCAACAAGCGAACGCCGCCGCCCTCGAGCAAGAAGATGTTCGCGGGCTTCAGGTCGCGATGCAAAATCCCGGCGGCGTGCGCGGTCTCCAGCGTACTCACGATCGGCTCGAAAATTTGGAGCAGGCGATCGAGCGGAATGCGGCCGTGGTTTGCCTCGATCGTGAACAAGTAGTCGTCGAGGTCCATCCCACGCAAGAGTTCCATCACCAGACACAGCTCGCCGGCGTCACCCCGGAACACATCGAACAGCTCGACGGCGGAAGTGCCTTTGAGCGCGCTCATCGCTTGTTGCTCGCGCATCAAGCGCTCTACCGCGTGCGGCTCGCGCAGCGCCTGCGGGCTCAACACCTTCACCGCCACCGCTCGTTTCAGCCAGCGATCGGAGGCGCGATAGACGGTGCCCTGTCCACCGCGTCCGATCACCTCGACCAATTCGTAGCGATGACCGAAGACCTCACCGCTTCTATCTTGGAGCTTGGCCACGGGCCCACTGTATCACCGCGTGGGCGCTCACGCGCCCGTGGCAGAAGTGCGCGGAACTGCACAGCTAAGGATCGATACCGCAGTGCGTTGGGCACTCACGTTGCACTTTGCCCGCATAAACATACGTCCGCCCTGGCCGTTCTCAATCTAAGACGGCTATGTCGGAGTCCAACTCACTGCGTTTCGACATCCTAGATCACGTGATGTTGATCGTGCATGCCGACATGCCGCCGACCGACAGTGATTGGACGCGGATGATGATGGTGCGCAATGCTCATCTCGACAAACTGCGCAGCGTGCTGGTCATTGCGCAGCCACGCTCCGGCATCAACGCCAGCCAACGCAGCGACGCCGCAAGCTTCATGAAGAGCGAAGGCAGAAGCATCGTGGTGGTGACCGACTCTGCCTTGATTCGTGGTCTCGCTCGCGCCGTGAGCCTGCTAGGCGTGAACGTGCGCGCGTTTGCCCCGACTGAGCTATCCCGCGCGCTCGAATTCGCGTTCGTGCCCCCGTCGCGCCACGCCGACTTCGTGCGCCGCATCGAGACGATGAAGGCGCAGCTCGGAGTCGACCCGCGCAGCGCATCGCCTCCCGGCCCGCGTCCGCGGCCTGACGCGTGAGACCACCGGGTGCGGCAAAGCCCACGTAGCCTTCGGCGACGCGGTCAGGCTTTGAGATTGGGCAGCGGACCGCCGGAGTTCAACAGCGGATCGCCGAAGCTCATCACGTCTTCGTAGCCCATGTAGTGGAAGCAGGAGACGAGCATGTCCGCGAACGAGGCTTGGTTCTGAAAGTCGATCAAGCGGCCCATCTTGAAGTGACCGCCCGCGCCGCCCGCCAGGACGACCAGCGCGTCGTTCTCGGAGTGCGCGTCGCCTTGGCCGAGTTCGTTCCAGTGCACGACGAGGGTGTTGTCCCAGAGGGTGCCGCCGGGGCCGTCCGGCGTGGCCTTGAGCAGGTCATGCAAAGTCACGCTTTGCTGCCACAAGTGCTTGTGGATCATGCGCACCTTGGCGAACGCATCGTCATCACTGATGTGAGAGATGTCGTGGTGACCGTCGGTCAAGCCGAGGTTCGAGTACACACGGTTGCTGGTGTTGCCGCTCCAATTGAAGTTGACCGAGCGGGTCTTGTCGCAGGCCAGAGCCCAGGCACTGACCTTGAAGAACAATTGCCCGAGTTCGACGTGATTGCCGTCTTCGAACACGTTCAGCTTCGGCCCGGCGAAGGGCACCGGGGCGCACGCGGCGTTGCTCGCGGTAGCGCTCAGCGAGCGCTCGATGTCGCGTAGCGCTTGCGTGTGCTGGTCGAGCCGCTGTTGATCGCCCGTGCCGAGCTTGGCGCGCAGCGAGCTTATCTCACCGACCGCGTTGTCGAGCGCGGATTGTTTCATCGCGATGCGCTTGGCGAGCGCAGCGGCCACGGCAGGATCGCTCGAGACCTCCGAGAACAGCGAAGCGTATGCGTTGTACGGGTCCGTCTCGGGATTGACCGGGTTTTGCTGACCGGCAGGGCCGGCGTGCGAGCTGACGGCCCAGATGTTGTTCTCACGCGTGTTGACGCGGAATACCAAGTGGCGCGTGGACACGCCCGGGTTGTCCTTCAGCACGCGGGCGCCGATCTCGTGATCGGCGCTCGGACCTGTCACATAGCCAATGGTTCGATCGGCACCGCCGATCGGAAAAGCGCCGGAACCAGATTTCCACGGGGCGAGCGAGGCCCCGCCTTGTTGGTGCCCGTCCGAGCGCTCGCCGGAGGCAAATTTGCCGTAGCGTCGGTCGAGGCGGTTCAGCAAGAGCAGGTCTTTGCGGTACGGCTCGAGTGGCGCCAAGAACTCATCGAACGTGAAGCTGGTCTCACCGGTGTCGATGAAGCGGCGCTTGGTTTGGTCGCCGTTGGCTTGAAAGACGAAGATGATGCGGCGCGGGGCGGTCGTGGTCGCGCCATGGGCGGTGCGCGGGAGCATGGCTTCGAGCAGCGGCAACCCGATGCCTACGCCGACGGCGCCGCGCAGCAGCGTGCGACGGCTGAGTTGCTTTTTCATGGAGCCTCCGAACTACGAACCGGCAGATACAAGAAGGCGTCGGTCTGCGTCAGCGCGACCAGCAGCTCGGACAAGCTGTACGCTTTGCCCTTGAAAGACTGGGAGAGTTGCGCGAGCGAGCAGGCGTCGGCCGTTGCGTCCGTATCGCGACCGTAGAAGAAGCGGAATGATTTGGTGACGTAGCAGGAGCGAACCTCCTCACTTTGCCCGAGCTTTTCCCCCAACTGTGCGGGGGTCGAGACGGGACCGTTCGCGTCCACCGTGTGCTCGATGGTGCTCGTGGTGTCGACGGTTGCGCCGTGCTCGTCCGCGGTGCGTTGGCGACCCACGGCGTCGAAGCCCTCGAATACGACGCCTACCGGGTCCATCAAGCTGTGGCATCCGGAACACGAGGGCGAGACGCGGTGTTGCTCGAGGCGCTGACGTTGCGTGAGGCTCGAGGTGTCGCTCGTGTCCAAAGTCAGATTCACGTTCGGGGGCGGCGCGGGCACCAGTTCACACAGCACGTCGAGTCGAACCTTGAGACCGCGGCGCACGATCGACGTGCGCGTGGGCTTGTCGCGCGCGAGCATCATGCCTTGCGTGAGCACGCCCGCGCGCCCCGGCGCTTCGACGCGCACGAAGTCGCTGCCAGCGGGGCCGCTCAGGCCATAGTGCTTGGCGAGCGAGGCATTGGCGAACGTGTACGGCGCCGTGAACAGCTCCGTCAGGTTACCGTCGGGCCGTGCGAGGACGCTGCTCACGAAAGAGCGCGTTTCCTGCTGCAATAGCGGAATCAAGTTTGGGTCCAAGCCCGGGTAGACGGTCGCATCGCGCGTAAACGTGGTCGGCAGGGTGTCCGTGCCGAGCCATTGATCGAAGTACTCGAGCAGGCGCGAGGCTTTTGGACTTTGGAGCATGCGCCGCGCCTGAGCCTCGACCTGCGCGGGCGTCGCCAGCTGGTCGCTCTCGGCGGCGTCGAACAGCGATTGGTCCGGCATCGATTGCCAGAACAGGTAGCTCAAGCGATTGGCCATCTCGTACGGCGAGGGGCGCGTGGTCGTGCCGCTCGGCGCGGCGCCGAATTCGACTCGGTACAAAAACTTGGGTGATTGCAGGAACGCGAAGGCGGTGGCCCGAACCGCGCTCTGAAAGTCATACGCGCTGAGCGATTTTTGGAAGATGGCGGCGTACTGGGTCGACTCGTCGGCAGTGAGCGGCCGGCGAAAAGCGCGCTTGCCGAAGTTCGCGATGAACGTCCGGGCGCAGTCCATCTCGGCGCCCGCGCTGGGCGAACACGACAGAAAGCTCGAATTGCTCGCGATCGGCTCCAAGAACTGCTCTGCCGCATCCACATAGCCTTGAGCGACGAGCGTGGACACGCCGAGATAGTCCGCATTGTTGCGAAAGCCGAGCGACTCGGTCTCCGATGGGAACGTACGCGTGGCGGTCGCAACCAGGCTCTGATTGGTCGGCGAGTCACCCAATAGGTCGAGCATCGTGTTGCGGTACTCGGCGTTGCTCATGCGCCGGAGCGGGGCGCGGCCCGGGGCGGGCGCTTTGCAGGCATCGGATGCCAGTATTTCCTCGGGCGTTTTGCCTTCGATGCCGCTCGCTCCGCTCGCGCCCGAAGCGCTGTCCGAGCCGTTGCTCATCGACACATCGCACGCGGTAGCGCCGAGTAGCGAAGCGCATAGGCCGAACGCGGCTGAAAATCGAAACCTCTTGGCCGCCATCGGTCCAACAAGCGTAGCTCGCGCAAGGCATGCGTGTTCGAACTAATCGACGTGCGCACGACGGAAGTCGAAGCGCTGCGCCGCACTTTCACAGTGCTGCAGAAAACTCGCGAGCGTAAGGGATGTTTACGACCTGCATCGCCGGAGTCACACTTACATCGAGACCACTGCCGTACGACACGCACGCACCCACGCCACGCAGCTCAATCAACCCTGCGGGTAGAGTCAGCCTGCGTCAGGCAAATCGAGATCGATCTTTTTTTCTACCGTGCAGCGCCGAGCGTCCCGTGAAAGCTCGAAGGTCTGCGTCTCGAAGCCGGTGCCGCTCACCTCCAGCTCGGTGAAGCCGGACGTCCAAAGCCGACAGTACAGGCCACGCACGGCCCCTGCGGGCGCGTCGGGATCGCTCGCGGCTCCGCCCGCGCCGGCGGCTCCCTGGGGCGTCGGGGCGGAGGCGTCCAACGGCGCGCCGTTCTCGTCTGCGACGTCACAAAACGCGACCTCGTGCGGCGCGCTCGGATCGGACAAGCGGAACTCTTCTTTGGCCGAGCCGGCGTAGGTCACGCGCACGACCAGGTCAGCGGGGAGCGAGCGACCTCCGAGCTGGAAGACGGCGATGAACGTCGGGTCTTTCGCCGAACACGTGCGGTCGCTTGGGTCATCCGGGCCGCAGCTCCACGCGAGGAGCGCCAGCAGGGACACGAATGCAAACGACCGAAGCACCGCTGCGTTCTATCGCGGAACCGTCAGCGCCGGAAGGGGAGCCCGAAAACGCCGCGCGTCAGAGACCTTTGAAACGCGGACCGAAGGCTTTGAGCGTGAGGCGCTGCAAAACGCTCGTGCCCGCTTGCTCCGCTTCGATCTCGAGCACGGTGATGCCGACGCCTGGGCAAAATACGGTCGTTGTCTTACGGGTGGCGGCGCCCAATTGCGCTTGCTCGACGGTCTGTAAGCAGCCGGAAAATTTGCCCGCCGGCGTATCGACGCTCTGGTCGACGCGCGTGACTTTGACCTTGCCGTCATCGCCCGTCCATTCCGAATTCAGGCCCAGGGGTGACTTCAACAGGTATCCGCCGTGTGAGCTACGCACCCCGCCGGGCTCGAAGTAGTAGCGTTTGCGTACCTGCCCGGCGAGGCTCAGCTCGGCGAGCTCGGGGCGAGGCCGTTTGATCTCGAACACGGCGATGCCTCGCTCGTTCGTGTCTTCGATGTACGTGTCGTACGAAAATACGGTGTCGTTCTCGAGCGGCAAGTAACGCGTGAGCTCGGTCACGACGGCCGTTTGCGGCGGAGCCGCCTCCGGCGGCGGCGCAGACGCGCATCCCAGCGCCGCGAACGCGGCGCCGGTCCCCACAACGCGCCCAATCGCCGCTTTCAATGCTGCCCCTGATAGGTGTGCCAGACGACGAACGCGAACAAGCCCAGCGCCACGAACAGCAGGAACTTCATCAGAGGATCGGGATCGATACGCCGACGCAATTCACGCGCGGCGGCACGTACGATCGGATCTTCGGTCGACTCGGCCAGCTTGGGCGCGCCCTCGCGCACGGCTTCGTAGTTGCCGGCCTCGAACGCGCGCACCAACTCATCTAGCGCTGGGTCGCTCGGAAACTCGAGCAAGAAGCGCGGACGCTCTCGGCCCTCGGCGTTCAGCGTGGGCTTTGCTTCGAGCTCTGGCAGCGCGGGGGCGGGCGCGGGGAGTGGCGGGGCGTCTTCGACTTCGGTCATCGGCTTTTAGAATTGAAAGTATACGAAGGGAACGGCCTCGGCGCTCGCCATTCTCCTAACCAGGAGCAACACGGCAAACAGCGCCACCCCCTGCACGATTCCAGGTAACGCGCCAAAGCGCACGCGTAACTTGGCTTCTAGCTGCAAGGGCAGGAAATGCACGGCCAGTCCGAATGCCAGGACGAGCAACACGCGCAAATCGAGGTTCGGATGATAAGTGGTGAAGGTCAGGATTTCGCCGAACAACGCGCGCGCGTCACGGAAGGTGTGAGCACGAAAGAAGACCCACGCCAGGGTGACGAACTGAAAGGTGACGAACGTGGACAGTACGCGCAGCGCTGGTCTTTCGCGCAGCACGTCGCCGTGGCGTGCGCGCCAAGCGCGATTGCACGCGAGCGCCACGCCGTGCAACCCGCCCCAAACCACGAATGTCCAACTGGGGCCGTGCCACAGCCCACCGAGCACCATGGTCGCGATCAAGTTCGCGTACGTGCGCAGCGAGCCACGACGATTGCCGCCGAGCGGGATGTACAAATAGTCGCGTAGCCAGGTGGAGAGAGAGATGTGCCAACGCCGCCAGAAGTCCACGATGTCGTGCGCTTGATAGGGAGCGGCGAAATTAGGCGGAAAGCGCACGCCGAGCAGCGCCGCCGAACCAATCGCGATGTCGGTGTAGCCCGAGAAATCGCAGTAAATTTGCACGGCGTAGCCGACCATCGCCACGTAACATTCGAGCGCCGAGTACTGTGTGGGTGCGTCGAACACGCGGTCGACCAGGTTCAGCGCCAGGTAGTCGGCGATCGCCAACTTCTTGAACAAGCCGGTCGCGATCAGCAAGAGGGCCGAGCTCGCCTCACCCTCTCGCCAGAGCGGTGGCTGCGCCAGCTGCGGCAACAGATCGCGCGGGCGCACGATTGGACCCGCCACGAGGTGCGGAAAGAACGCGACGAACGTCAGATACTCGAGGTAGCTCGCATGAGGCGGGAGCTCCTTACGGTAGACGTCGATCACGTAGCTCATCGACTCGAAAGTGAAGAAGCTGATGCCGACGGGCAGCGCGATCGACAACGCGGGCGCAGGTACGTGCAGGCCCATGGCCTCGAGCGCGGCAAAGGCCGTATCGACCCCGAATTTGGCGTACTTGAAGTACGCAAGCACGCCCAGGTTCATGATCACGGTCAGGGCCAGCCACGCCTGGCGTCGACTTTGGCTCTGGGCGCGGTCGATGGCGTGTGACAGCAAGAAATCCGCGGTCGAACAGGCGAAGATCAACGCCAAGAACGCCACGCCCGACTGGGCGTAGAAAAAGTAACTAGCGCCAAGCAAAAATGTCAGCCGTAGCAGGCGGGAGCGCGCGCACAACCAGGTCACGACGAAGGCCAGTGCGAAAAACTTGGCGTAGGCGAGCGTCGTGAACTGCACGTCGGCGGCGCACGTTACACGAACGCCGCGCTCGGGGTAGACTCAGAACGCATGCTTCGGCTTCTTCCTTTCGGACCGCTCTGAGGTGCCCCTCGCGCGCCTTTTGCTCTGGCTGGTCAGCCTGAGTTCGCTCGCCTGGTGCGGCCTTTCTTGGCCGAATTTGCCGGCAACGCTCGAACTCGGTTTGGCTCTCGGCGGCCTGTTTTTGTATGCCACCCTGGGTGTGTTCTGGCCGCAGTGCGGAATGTACGGGCGTGCCCTTGCCCACGGCAAAGCCGGGACTCGCAGCGTCGCCCTGACGTTCGACGACGGACCGCACCCCGTCACGACGCGCGCGGTGCTCGAACTGCTACGGGCTCACGACGCCCGCGCGACGTTCTTCGTTCTCGGTCACAAAGTGGAGGCCCACCCCGAAGTCGTGCGTGAAATCCACGCCGCGGGGCACACGCTCGGCATTCACGGCTACCAGCACGACCGCTTGTTTTCTTTGCGTTCACCGGCCTACGCACGCCAGCAAATCGAGCGCACTCGGCAGGCGATTACGCGCGCGTGCGGCGTCGTACCGGACCTATTTCGCCCACCCGTCGGCTTTGCTAGCTATCGCACGTTCCTGGGCGCGGAGAAGGCGGCGGTGCGCATCATTGCCTGGAGCGTCCGTAGCTTGGACGGCATCCGCAGCGCGGACCCTGCACGCGTCGCGCAGCGCGTGATCGCCCACCTTCGAGATGGCGCAGTCGTGCTCCTGCACGACGCGGCCGAAAACGACGACTTCACCCCCGCGTCGATCCGCGCGCTCCCGGAAATTCTACGCGCGCTGCACGAGCGTGGGCTGAGGACCGTGAGCGTCGATCAGATCGAGAGCTGAGCCTCAGCCGGGCGCGAGTTCGCCGGACGCGCCGAGCACGAAGCGGCGCTGGTAACCGCGCGTTTGGTTCTGGATGGTGACGGTGACGGTGCCGTCCCGCCCGTAGTGGTATTGCTCGACGATTTGCTCGGAAAGGCCGTCGCAGCGCTCGGCAGAGCGGCCCCTCAAGTCTTGATCGCCGAGGAAGCGCGGGTCGTACGGAAAGTAGATGTCACCCCAGGGCGTGAGATCCCCCTCCGGGCGGCCGTCACCACCGAGCTCGCTGCATTCCAAGAAACGCAAGTGACCGACCGCGTGCACGGGGCGATAGCTGCGCTCGATCAGAAAATCTCCCGACTCGCTGACGGTGCCTTTGTCCAAGATCGGGTCGAACACTTTCTCGCGACCGGCTTCTCCCTCGCGCCAGACACCGAAGTGACGAGTGATGGCTTCACGCACGAACACGCCCGCGTCTGGGTCGGCCGCGATCGCCAAGCCCACGGCGGTTGCCGCGTGCGGCTGCGGCGCGAGCTGCACTTTTCGCTTGTAACGTTCGCGCAGCATTTTGCCGACCATCGGGAAGGCGGTCGCTCCCCCCACCAAGTACACCGCGCCGAGTTGGCGCGCGTCGTTCGGGTCGATGCCGCGATCTTCCAATTTGCCGAACACGCGCTCCAGGAGCGCCAGCGAGCGGTCGATCAGCGGACGCGTGGCGTCGTACAGATCGGCCAGGTCGAGGGTGATCGACTCGGCGCCCGGCAAGATCCGACCCAAATCGATCAGCATTTTGCGCGATGAAGAGGTGAGCGCCTCTTTGGCCTCGCGGCACAGCTCGAGCAAGCGTGCGCGCTCGACGTAGCTCAGCGATTGCGCGTCCAACTTGGCCGCGCGCAGCGCGAACTCGAAGATCAACTGGTCGAAGTCGTCACCCCCGAGCTCACCGATGCCCTCGCTGGCGATCAGCTCGAAGCGCCGGTGCTCGAGTGACACCGCCGACGTGTCGAACGTGCCGCCGCCCAGGTCGTAGACCACGACGTAGCGCTTGGGGCTGCGCTTGCCGATCACACCCAAGTTGCGATGCGCGAACTCGATCGCGGCGGCCGTGGGCTCGTTGACCATGCCCAGCACTTCGAAGCCCGCACGCCGGAACGCTTCGATCGTCAGGTAGCGCTGGCGAGTGCTTGCGTTCGCGGGCACGGCGACCATCGCTTCCAGCGGTTCATCCGGCGAAATATCCAGGTTGCTTTGTTCGACCAGCAAACTGCGAATGCGCGTCAGGTAGGCGGCCACGAGCTCGACCGCGCTGGTCTGAGCCATGCCCAACTCCGCGAACACTTCGTCGGGCGAGACGCGACTGACTGCGCGTTTGATCGAGCGCAGCGCGCCATCCGGATTTTGATTGAAGCGCGCGGCCGCCTCCCAACCGAGCTCGAGCTTGCCATGGCTATTGGCGGCCAACCCCGGCACGAAGTCCGAGTAGCCCTGCGCAGTTTCGAATTGCGCGACCGGGTAGCGGCCTTGGTCCACCGCAGCGATTACGGTTCGTGTCGTCCCGAAGTCGATGCCGAGTCGCATGGTTCCGCGCATTTTGCGCCGCTTCGCTCGCGATGGACAAGCGATGGGCGCTCAGAGCGGTGTTTTTTTGCAAGCGGCCGCCCGAAACCAGCGAGAATTGTCCAATATTTACGATAAATTCGCGCGCTTCACGCGCTGGGCGGTCCGCTCGACCCGCCGCGGTTCGAGCTCGGCAATTCGACCACGAAGCGCGCGCCACCGAGAAAGCCGAGGTCCAAGGCAATGGTTCCCCCGACCGCCTCGACCAAACCGCGGCACACGGCCAGCCCGAGGCCCGTGCCCTTACCGACTTCTTTGGTGGTACCGACCGGTACGAACAG
>Ga0247740_1000723_pt1 | contig 14835 bp, 14 predicted proteins | sample UWRJL148409B2_FD_180942 | JGI IMG/M metagenome (GOLD analysis project Ga0247740, IMG submission 180942) | Plant litter microbial communities from Arlington Agricultural Research Station in Wisconsin, United States - UWRJ-L148-409B-2 | ecosystem: Environmental > Terrestrial > Plant litter >...
TAAACCCAAGCGATGATGGGCGAGTGATTCGCGTGCCAATTCCACCACTAACCGAAGAGCGCCGTAAGCTACTGGTAAAGCAGACCAGCGAAAAGGTGGAAGAAACGCGCATTCAACTGCGTAATACTCGCCAAGATGCTTTTAAAGAGACCAAGCGCAAGAAAGATGCCAAAGAACTTTCTGAGGATGATCAGAAGCGCGCCGAAAAGCTGATAGACGAAGCGATGGCCAAGTTTAATACTAATATTGACGTATTGTTCAAGGACAAAGAGAAAGAAATTCTTACCCTGTAATGTCTGCTGCTGAGTCTTCAATTCCGCGTCACGTTGGGTACATTATTGATGGGAACCGTCGTTGGGCCCGTAAACATGGCTTACCGACCTATGAAGGTCACTTAGCGGGCTACAATGCCGTGAAGGAAGTTGCCTTTGCCACACTTGAGGCGGGCGTGCAATATATGAGCGTCTACGTGTTCTCAAGTGAGAACTGGTCGCGGAGCCAAGAAGAAATCAAAGGTTTAATGTCTTTGGTGCTGCGACTCTTTACGACCGACGCCAAATACTTCGACGAAAATAACATTCGCTTGAAGGTCCTGGGGATGCGTGAAGGCCTAGATGACAAGATTATTAAATCAATTGCCAAGCTTGAAGCTCGCACTAAAAACAATACTGCCGGTACGCTCGCGATTTGTTTGAACTATGGGGGCCAACAAGAAATTGTGGATGCCGTGAAGCACATTGTATCTTCAGGCATTAAAGCTGAAGACGTTACGAATGATGTTATTGCCGAGAACTTGTATGGTGCTGAGATTCCACCGATGGATGTGATCGTCCGCACGAGCGGCGAAAAGCGCCTTTCTAACTTTATGTTGTGGCGCGCGGCCTACAGTGAATTCATCTTCCTAAAAAAGATGTGGCCGGATATGACAAAAGAAGACGTTACGGCTATTATTAAAGAATATACACGTCGTCACCGACGCTTTGGGGGGTAATACAAGCACATGGAAACTATTTTTGGTGTCATTATTGGATTGATTGTACTGGTTATTTTAGTAGTGCTACATGAATTTGGGCACGCTATTGCGGCGCGCAAGGCCGGAGTTGTGGTTGAAGAGTTCGGCATTGGCTTTCCGCCACGTGCTTGGGGTAAAAAGCTCAAGAGAGGCTTTTTGAAGGGCACATTATTTAGCTTGAACTGGCTGCCGCTTGGTGGGTTTGTAAAGTTACAGGGTGAAAACGACGCCGCTAGTAAAAAAGGCGATTATGGCGCAGCAACCTTCTGGCAAAAAACCAAAATTATGTTTGCCGGTGTGCTGATGAACTGGTTGGTGGCGGTTATTATTTTGACGGGACTCGCTCTGGTTGGGCTTCCAAAGATTATCCCGAATCAATTCTCAGTACCGAGCGACACGACGACTATTAGCGGCCCAGTGCAAATTACTTCAGTAGCAGATGATTACCCAGCCGCAAAGGCAGGCCTCCAAAAGGGTGACAAGATTACCGAACTCGCGAGCCTCCCGATTTCGACGGTACAAGAGTTGATAGATACGAGTGTAGCGAATCGTGGCTCTACCGTGCCAATACGCTACGAACGCGATGGTGCGATGCAGGCGACGTTTGTCGAACTGCGCGACGCTGATAAAGCTGTGTTTGGGGCAAGCCTTGGCCAAGACCAAAAACAACGTTCAACCTGGTCGGCCCCGATTGTTGGTGTAGTGACAACGGCTCAGTTTACGTGGGTGACGCTGCAAGGCCTGGGTAACTTGGTTGGCGATTTGGTGAGTGGGCTCTTTATGCAGCTCAGCACCAGTGAATCTGCGCGCCAAGAGGGAAGTGAAAAGCTTGATGAAGCGAGCAGTAGTGTCGCGGGGCCAATTGGCATCTTGGGAACAATCTTCCCGGCGGCTGGGCAGGGTGGTATCTCTCAGATCCTATTCCTCACAGCCATCATTTCACTCACTTTGGCAGTCATGAACGTCTTGCCGATTCCAGCACTCGATGGCGGCAGCTGGTTCTTGATGGCGCTCTTCCGGGTCCTGAAAAAACCTTTAACCAAAGACCTCGAAGAGAAAATTAAGGGCATTGGCTTTATGGTCCTTATGGGTCTCGTAATCTTGGTGACAATTGGCGATGTTACAAAACTTTTCTCATAAATTTATTGAAAAGAAAATGTGGCTCGCACTGGCTCTGCCGGTTTGGGTGCTGGGAAGCTTCATCCTTGTTCAGGCTTTGTTAATTTTTGGCATTCAAGCTTTACAGTGGCTGGGCGTCTCTTTTGCGGGCATAAACCCAATTATCTTGAATACGGCTGCAGGTGCTATCATCTATGTTCTGACGATCGCCATGGTGATTGGCTTGCCGTGGCTGGTGAAGAAATATAAAACAACGCGGGCAGAGCTAGGGATTGATCGCCCGGTTCATTGGCTTGATTTCCTTTTAGCACCAGGTGGATTTATTGCCTATATTATAATTTCAGGCATATTGGTGACACTCGCTGGGCTATTTTTGCATTTCATTGACCTCGACCAAGTGCAAGATACTGGCTTTAATGGCCTCAGCCAGTCATATGAATACGCCTTGGCCTTTGTGACACTTGTAGTGGTGGCGCCAGTCGCTGAAGAAGTATTATTCCGCGGCTATTTGCTCGGGAAGTTACGCCAGCATGTATCGGTATGGCTTTCGATACTCATTACAAGCGCCTTGTTTGGCTTAGTGCACTTTGCTTGGAACGTCGGGATTGATGTCTTTGCACTCAGTATCGTGCTGTGTTTACTGCGCATCTATACAAAGCGCCTATGGCCATCAATCATGCTTCACATGCTCAAAAATGGCCTGGCCTTTTATATCCTCTTTATTAATCCGACCTTTCTCGGTACACTAGGAGGATAAATTATGCGAATTTCTAACCTATTTACCAAAACCCTTAAAGACGCACCGGCCGATGAAGTTGCTAAAAATGCGCAGCTCCTGATTCGGGCTGGCTTCGTAAACAAAGAAATGGCCGGCGTGTACACGTACCTGCCACTTGGTAAGATGGTGTTGGCTAAGATCACCCAAATCATCCGCGAAGAAATGGATGGCATTGGCGGTAATGAAATTAGCCTGACTGCTTTGCAGCAACCTGACGTTTGGCAGGCTTCTGGCCGCTGGAGCGACGACGTGATGGACGTCTGGTTTAAAACTAAGCTTGCCGATGGCAAAGAGATCGGCCTCGCCCCAACTCACGAAGAACCGCTGACCAAGCTAATGAAAAACTTTATTCATAGCTATAAAGATTTGCCCGTTTATCCGTACCAGTTCCAGATTAAATTCCGCAATGAACTTCGTTCAAAGAGCGGCTTGATGCGCGGCCGCGAATTCTGGATGAAAGATTTATACAGCTTTAGCCGTAGTCAAGAAGAGCATGATGCATTTTATGAAGTGATTAGCCAGGCGTACACTCGCGTTTTTGACCGCCTTGGCCTGGGTGAAGGCACTTATAAGACGTTTGCGAGCGGTGGTAGTTTTGCGAAGTTTAGCCACGAATTCCAAACAGTCAGCCCGGTGGGCGAAGACACGATCTATATTCATAAAGAAAAGAACATTGCCATTAACGAAGAAGTCTATAACGACGAAGTGTTGGCGGAACTTGGTGTTTCTAAGAATGAACTAGAACAAGCAACGGCAGTAGAAGTAGGGAATATCTTTACCCTTGGTACGCGCTTTAGTGATCCATTAGAACTTAATTTTACCGATGAAGACGGTGTTTCTAAGCCGGTTGTTATGGGAAGCTATGGGATTGGCCCAAGCCGCCTGATGGGGCTGATTGCGGAGCACTTTGCTGATGATAAGGGGCTTGTGTGGCCTGAGAACGTGGCGCCAGCGAAGGTATATTTGGTCAGTATCGGTAATGAAGAGGCTACTCAGCAAGCCGATACACTGTACGAGCAGATGACAACTGCAGGTATCGAAGTACTCTATGATGATCGTGCTGAGCGCCCTGGTGCGAAATTCGCCGATGCGGAGCTTATGGGCATTCCATATCGCGTCACGGTGAGTGATCGACTGCTCGAAGGCGGAAAATTTGAATTAACCCCTAGAACAACTGGTGAAACAGAACTATTGACACCTGAAGAACTGCTTGCTAAACTAGGCTAATTAGAGATGGTCACGCGGCATCCTACGCTATATATGGTGTAGGGTGCCTTCAAAAAAAGGGCTTTTGCCCATGAAAGAATAAAATTATGAAGAAACACTATCAAATCACTCTCGATGGCCAAAAAGAACTTGAAACAGAGCTCGAAGGCTTGAAGTCTCGCCGCGGCGAAGTTGCCGAAAAGATCGCGAATGCTCGTGATTTTGGCGACCTGAGCGAAAATGCTGAATACGACGCGGCTCGCGAAGAACAAGGCCTCCTTGAAACTCGTATCGCTGAAATCGAAGATATTATCAACAATGCCGAGATTATTAAAGGTGGCAAGAAAAAGACGATCGACCTTGGCAGCAAGGTAGAACTTAAAGTTGCCGGCAAATCAGTCAGCTACATTATTGTTGGCCCGGTTGAAGCGAACCCAATTGAAGGTAAGATCAGCAACGAATCACCAATTGGTATGGCTCTCTACGGTAAAAAAGTAGGTGATAGCGCGACAATTAGCACTCCTAAGGGAGATGTGAGTTACAAGATTTCTCAGATTAGCTAATTTCTCTAAATTGTGCTATAATATGCTTAGTAATGAGTACAGATCAATCATCTTTTGAATTCTTCAGGTTTAAGTCTGCTTTGCTTTCTGGCTTAGAAACAGGCACTGTTGATATTGGCGTCCCGGCTACAAATGATGTTTTTCGTATAGAGCTCGACCAAGATAATCCTATTAAGCCCCGTCTTGATGTATCGATTGAACAAGATAAGCTGATTGTCTTGCGCCGGCAGGATAAAGGACTTATTCAATTTGAAAGAAAGCCTATTGTTGGTTCAAAGATGATCGAAGCACTCGTGCGGCCAGTTGCCGAATTGGTTATTGTGAAGGCGCCTGAGCCGCATGTCTGGAACGTCACGGGTGAGGGTGTCGAAGTCGCCAGTGGCGCCGCCCTTATCCCATTGATCGATAAGGTGCGTCACTTTAGCTATGAAAAGCAACACCCAGAGCAACAAACGCGTTCGCATGTTCGCGAGCCACAGAACAGCATTTTATAGGCAGGCTCTGAGCCGCAGTCTATGCTATACTACAGGGTAATATGGCGACTTTAAAAGACTTCCGCGACGAGCGGCTTCGCAAACTTGACCGGCTTAAAGAGCTTGGTTTTAATCCGTATCCCGCTGAATCTCACCGCACACATACTGCGGGTGAAGTTGTGGCTGATTACGCTAAGCTAGAAGGCGAAACCGCGACGATTGCTGGGCGAATTGTGGCTATTCGTAAGTTTGGTAAGCTAGCTTTCGTCGTTGTAAAAGACTTTAGCGGCCAGATTCAATTTTATTTGAATGAAGCCGATGTTGCCCCGCGCGACGTTTCAAAAAATCAATTGGGGATTGAAGATCTGCCGCTGCTTGATACCGGTGACTTTGTAGAAGCAACGGGTGAGATTAAGAAAAGCCAAAGCGGCGAAATCTCTATTTTCGTCCAGGAAATTAATCTTTTAACTAAGGCGCTACGCCCAATGCCAAGTGCTGTTGAAGGCTTCACCAACAAAGAAGAACGCATGCGCCGCCGCTACGTTGATATGAATGTGAACATGGACGTGCGTGATCGCTTTGTGCGCCGTAGTAAATTCTGGCAGGCGACCCGTGACTTCTTGAATGACAAGGGCTTTACGGAAATTAACGTTCCTGTGCTTGAACACACGACTGGTGGTGCCGATGCTAACCCATTCGTGACGCACATGGATGCGCTCGATTCTGACTTCTATCTGCGCATTAGCCACGAATTGCCACTGAAGCGCCTCCTCGGTGCTGGTTTTGAAAAGGTCTACGACATTGGTGCGCGCTTTAGGAACGAAAACTACAGCGACGAACATCTTCCTGAGCACGTGGCGATGGAGTGGTACTGGGCCTATGCCAACTGGCAAGATGGTCGCCAGATGATGGAAGACATGTACAAAGATGTCCTTAAGAAAACTTTTGGCACATTGCAATTTAACCTCGGCCGCTTTGAAGTAGATATGGATAAAGAGTGGGAAATTTGGGACTACGCGACCGTTATTAAAGAGCGCTACGACATTGATGTGTTTGAATCGTCACTTGATGACGTCAAAAAGGCCCTGGCTGACAACAAACTCGAAGTCGAAAAGACTGAAAACCGCGCGCGTGGTATCGACAAACTTTGGAAGAATATCCGTAAAGATGTGGCTGGCCCAATTTGGCTTGTAAACACACCGACATTTATTAGCCCTTTGGCAAAAACCAATCCTGAAAATCCTGAAACTGTGCAACGCTTCCAGCCGGTGATCGCCGGCAGCGAACTAGGGAACGGATTCTCTGAGCTCAATGATCCACTTGATCAACTAGCTCGCTTTAAAGAGCAGCAAGATATGCGTGACGGTGGTGACGAAGAAGCCATGATGCTCGATATCGACTACATTGAAATGCTCGAATACGGTATGCCGCCAGCCTGTGGTTGGGGATACAGCGAACGGGTCTTCTGGATCTTTGAAGGGGTGACTGCGCGCGAAGGTGTGCCATTCCCGCAACTACGCCCGGAATACGACGAAACGACGCGTGCGATCTACTCTGATATTTCTTTTGAATAAATAATGTTTTCACTCTATGGTTGTATCCTCTTGCCAAGATGCTATACTAAGTATAGTAATAAATAACTTTTGAATGAGGAACTTGATATGACAAAAATTGCCGTATTTGTAGGCAGCCTACGGGCTGAATCAATTAACAAACGTTTGGCGCAGGAGCTTGAGAAGCTACTACCTGAAGGCGTTACTTTTGAATATGCCGACCTGAACGTGCCATTATACAACCAAGATCTTGAAGCGAACTATCCAGCCGAAGCGCAGGCGCTAAAGACTTTAGTTGAGAGTAGTGATGGTGTGTTATTTGTGACGCCGGAACATAACCGTAGCTTCCCAGCGGCTTTGAAGAATGCTATCGACTGGGCATCACGCCCATGGGGTACTAATTCGTTTAATGGCAAGCCAGCGGCGATTGCTGGTGCATCTGCATCTCTCGCGACAACCCAGGCGCAGCAACAACTTCGTAATGTGGCGATTTATCTAAATACGCATTTACTTGGTCAGCCAGAAATGTATATTGATGTGCAGCGCGTGCACGACGAAGAAGGTAAACTTTCGCCAGAAGCGAAAGAATCGTATCAGAACTTCTTGACCGCTTTTGTTGCGCACATCAACAAGATTAAATAAAAACTAGTAACTTTTTATGGGCGCCGCTGTCATTAGCGGCGCCTTTCTTTTATACTAGAAGATATGATTGAGATTAAGGGTGTTACCAAGACGTACGGGAAAAAACAGAATGCTTTTACGGCACTCGATAATGTAAGCTTTACGATTCCAGATGGCGCCAGTGTTGCCATTTTGGGTAAATCGGGGAGTGGGAAATCAACCTTAATGCACGCTATTAGTGGCTTGGATCGTCCGGAGATCGGCGAAGTGCTGATTGATGGCCAAGACATCTTAAAACTTAAAACCAAGCAGGTAGATAAGTTCCGCGCGCAGACGATTGGTTTTATCTTCCAAAGTTTCTTTGTGCAGGCTAACGAAACGGTGGCCGACAACGTCAGCTTGCCCCTGGAAATTGCCGATGTGCCTTTTGGTGCACGCAAGAAGAAAATCCACGAAGCGCTCGAGAGCGTTGATTTGATTGAGAAGATCGGCAACAAAGCCAAGAATCTTTCTGGTGGCCAAAAGCAGCGCCTGGCTGTAGCCCGTGCGATTGTGAATCGACCGCAAATTATTTTTGCCGATGAACCAACCGGAAACCTCGACAGTGTCACCGGAACCAAGGTTGAGGATATGCTGTTTGGCTACAACAAAAAGAACGGTGTCACGCTTATTATTGTGACGCACGACCCAGACTTGGCCGCAAAGTGCGATATGCAGGTGAATATTAAAGACGGTAAGATTGAATCAATCCGCGAAAAGAAAACGGCTGCCAAAAAACCAGCAATAAGGAAGGCAAAGTAATGAAATTAATTGATACTATTGCTCGCGCTGGCCGCAGCTTAAAGAATGCTAAGGCTCGAACACTCCTCACCAGTCTTGCGATTGGTGTGGGGGCGTTTACTATTACTTTGAGTCTTGCGGCAGGCCAGGGTGGCCGTGCCTATACTGATCAAATTGTCACTGCTAATACTGATGTTCGTGAACTGGTTGTGACAAAGAAGCAACCAGAAGTGAGTAACGAGCCTCAGAAATACAATGAAGCTGGCGTTGCGCAACCTAGTGGCACGAGTGGACCTTTTGGCGGCGGAGCGGCGTCACAAGTAAACTACTTGAATGACGCTGACATTGCGGCGATTAAAGATGTCGAACATGTTGTGTCTGTCTCGCCAAATTATGCACCGCAGGTCGCCTATATTGGTTCGGGTGAGCATAAGTACGTGGTTGAATCACTGAGTACGTTTAGCCCAAGCGTGCGCCTGGAATACGCGGCTGGCTCTGTTGATGGTGACTTAAAAAAAGATGAGATTATCTTAACCGAAGCTTACGCGTCTGTCCTGGGTTTTGCGACACCTGCTGATGCGGTAGGTAAAAAAGTGACTATCCGCGCCGATAAGCTTTCGACCGCGCTTGGTGCTGCTGAAAATAAACTGTTTGAATACACCGTCCGTGCAGTGAGCAGTAAATCAGGGTTTGCCTTTCGGGCTCAAAGTTCATTGCTCGTAACAAATGATGCAGCAAGGGAGCTTTATGAATATATCAATGTGGGAACACGTGCTTATGGCAATTTCTTACTCGCATCAGTGCAGATTGACGACGAAAAGAATGCAGAGGATGTGAAGAACGTTTTGGTAAGTAAGGATTTCGAGGCACAGACGGCAGCTGATATTTTGGGAACGGTGAACACCTTCATCAATGTCTTACAGGGTATTTTGATTGGCTTTGGCGCCCTCGCTGTTCTTACTTCAGTGTTTGGGATTATCAATACGCAGTACATTTCTGTCTTAGAGCGAACGCAGCAAATTGGGTTGATGAAGGCCCTTGGTATGCGCCGCCGTGATGTTGGCCGCTTGTTCAAGCTCGAAGCTGCCTGGATTGGCTTCTTGGGTGGCGCGATCGGTTCTGGCGTCGCAGTGATCGCAGGATTGGCTGCGAACCCAGCTATTAGCGATGCGCTTGGTATCGGCGATACCTACTTGTTGATCTTTGCTCCGATGCAAGTGGCAGTCGTCGTTATTGGTCTCGTGATTGTCTCGGTAGCGGCGGGTATCTTGCCAGCACGAAAAGCCGCCAAGCTTGATCCAATTGAAGCGCTGCGTACCGAGTAATCCTTGTGCTTATTCTGAGAGGGTGATTAAATAGGCTTACTATTTCATGAAGGGGCATCAATGAATCACCGTTATCAATCAGGCAGCACTATCCATATCGTAATTATTACCATCTTAATTGCTGCAGTACTTGGGCTTCTTGGTTTTGTTTTTTGGCAGAATTTTGTCAATAAACCAGCAACATCGACAGAATCTACCGGCAGTTCGACGGTGGCTGACGAGACTCCAGACAGCACCGCATCCGAACAAGTTGGAACAGGCACGCTACTTGCCGTTAGCTCATGGGGCATTCAGGGTCGCTACGTTGATGGTTCCGTAAAGCTTCAATATGAACTCAACACATCGTTTGGCTCAGAGAGCTTGAGCCTCACTGACCCTCGCCTGGCAGATTATACTGGCTGTACTGATCCACATGAGGCTGGATATGTGCAGCGATATCTTGCAAACCAAGAGTTCTTTACTATAGGGGATCAGACTCCTAAGAAAGCCTCGGTGCGCTACGCCGAAGGCTACGGTGCCGCGCGTGGACATGCTGGCGATTACTATTACTTCTATACGAGTCCCCAAGCTAGCTGCTCGACAGATGCAACTGCTAGTGCAATTCAAGAGGCAGCTGCGAACGCAGCGAAAGAATTTGTAACGAGCTTAGAGGAAATCTAAATGAATTATCATGACGCACAGCAGGGAAGTGGGCATATTGTTCTGATTATTGCTGCAGTTGTCGTAATATTGGGTGGGCTTGGCTTTGTACTATGGAATAACTTCTTGCGGACGCCCGCCGCATCAACTTCATCGACGACTTCGACCAGCTCAACGAATACGAGCGATAGCACAGGTGCGTCTATTGCTGATATGATCTCAATTCCTGAATGGGGGATCAAAGGCCCGACGAGCGGCGTTGCGGGGCTAAAGTATAAAATTGGGACAGTCTATAATATGCAATCTTTGGTATTTACGACACCAATTCTTGAAGCCGATTCTGAATGTGGCGTGGGATACGCGCCCGCAATTACTCGCTATGAAGGAACTGCGGTTGCTAATATTGGCGCCGGCTCTGCGGGCAATCCGGAAGCAACGGCGGCCGAAGCCTATGAGACGATGGCTGTGCCTAATACAAGTTACGTAGCGAAAGCTCGTATCGGGGATTACTATTTCTTTGTTCTTCGACCACAAGCTAGTTGCGACTCGGCAACTGCCGAAATCGATGCTGAGCTTGGCGTTGTTTTTGCTGCGACTCGCGAATTCATTTTGAACGCCGAAACCGAATAATAACAGAGATTCCCAGGCCATTTCTGATACAATAATGACATGTTAGATATCCGTTTTATCCATGAAAATCCCGATCGTGTTCGCGAAGATGCCCGTAAAAAAGGCTACAGCGTTGATATCGATGAACTTCTGCGCATCGACGATAGTCGCCGTGCTTCACAACAACACGCTGATGCTCTGCGTGAGCGCCGCAACGAACTCTCGAGCCAGCTGAAGGGCCAACCTGAACCTCATGTCATTGAGGAAGTGAAGGGGATTAAGGAAGAGCTTGCAGCAGTTGAAGCAACGCTTGCCAAAACAGACGCGACGTATACTACTCTATTGCATAGCATTCCAAATATTCTTGCAGCTGACGTTCCTGTTGGTGGTGAAGAAGATAGCGTTGAGATTAAAACTTGGGGCGAAAAGAACTCAGGCGCTATTGATCACCTTGATTTTGCGACTAATCGTGATTGGGTTGATTTCGAGCGTGGGGCGAAAGTGGCCGGCGCGAAGTTCTATTACTTAAAAGGTGATTTAGCACTACTTGAGAATGCCATTACGCAGTTTGCTTTGAACCTTGTGTTGAGTAAGGGCTTTACCTACTTAACTGTGCCAACGCTAGTAAACACCCGTACCGCCACTGGGACTGGTTTTGCGCCGCGCACTAGCGACCAAAACGATGAGTATTACATTGAAGGTGAAGACCTGACCTTGATTGCTACTGCCGAGATCCCAATTACTGGCTATCACGCTGATGAAATTATCGACGAAGCGAAATTGCCATTATTTTATGTTGGCTACAGCCCGTCTTTCCGCAAAGAAGCGGGAACCTATGGCAAGCACAACCGCGGGCTCTTCCGTGTGCACCAATTTAATAAGCTGGAAATGTACGCTTTTACCACGCCCGAACAGAGCCAAGAAGTTCACGAAAAGATTCTGGCGATTGAAGAAGAGATTTGGCAAGCGATTGGCATTCCATATCACGTGATTAATATCGCTAGTGGTGATCTTGGCGCCCCAGCAACCAAAAAGTATGATCTTGAATACTGGTCTCCTGTTGATGAAATGTACCGCGAACTGACCAGCGCTTCGAACTGTACTGATTTCCAGGCCCGCAATTTGAATATCCGCGTGCGTGGTGAAGATGGAAATGTGCGCACACTTCATACATTGAACGGCACGGCCGTTTCACTGGCTCGCTCACTAGTGGCCATCCTTGAACACTACCAAAATCCAGATGGGACTTTGCGAGTTCCGGAAGTCTTGCAGCCGTACATGGCTGGCCGATCAGTGGTATAATAGAGACACACCAAGCACTAACGAGCAAGGAGGTCCACATGATAGCATCAATTGACATGGCAGGCGTAAAGTTCACGATCGACGAATCGACGAAACAATACATTATGCAGAAAATTGGCAGATTGGATCGCTACTTACCGCGGCATGCCCGCAAAAGCGTCACCGCTGATGTGAAACTTAAACTAGTCAATCAAGCTAACGGCGATAAGTATGAAGCCGAGATTATGCTCAATGTCCCAGATAAGGTTCTGACGGCAAAAAACTCGGCCACGAATGCTTTTGCATCGATAGATTTGGCTGAATCAAAGATTTTAGCTCAGCTACATAAATACAAAGAAGCGACGATTCTTCATGTTGGTCGCCGGCGCCTATTCTCGAAGCGTTAATTGGCTTGTTTCAAACCCCTCTAGCTCGTATAATATAAGGAAAGAACAATACTGAATTACTTTCCGAAAGGCAGGGGTGTCAATGATAAGCAGGCAAGGTGCGCTCACTAAGATTTTTGGTGATCCACAACTAAAGACACTGAAACGACTTCAAAAAAAGGTCGTCGCTATTAACGCACTCGAAGACAAATACAAGAAGATGACCAAGGCTGATTTGAAAAAACAGACCGAAGTATTGAAGAAACGATTGCAGAAAAAAGACGGCTCGCTTGATGCGCTATTGCCTGATGCTTTTGCACTCGTTCGTGAAGCGAGCGATCGTATTATGGGGATGCGCCACTTCGACGTCCAGCTCGTGGGCGGTATGGTCTTGCATGAAGGTAACGTCGCTGAGCTGCGTACCGGTGAAGGTAAGACTTTGATGGCCACCTTGCCAAGCTACTTGAATGCACTTGAAGGCAAGGGTGTTCACATTGTCACAGTAAACGATTACTTGGCCCAACGTGACGCCGGCTGGAACGGTGAACTGTTTGATTTCCTCGGTATGACCACTGGTGTTATTATTAACGACGCCTCTTTTGTCTATGATAAAGATTACTTGAACGAAGCACATACCGACCCACGTATGCACCACCTGCGTCCAGCGACTCGTAAGGAAGCGTATGAAGCTGATATTACGTATGGTACCAACAACGAGTTTGGTTTTGATTACCTGCGCGACAACATGGTGAATGAAGTTGATCTACTGCGCCAACGCGATTTGCACTATGCGATCGTCGATGAAGTAGACAGTATCTTGATTGATGAAGCGCGGACACCACTGATTATTAGTGCGCCGGCTGCTGAAAACCCAGAGAGCTATATCCAATTTGCCAAGGTGGCTGCGAAGTTGAAGGATTCTGATTACGTGCTCGATGAAAAGCGCAAAATGGTGTCATTGACCGACGAAGGCGTGGAACGCATTCAACGCATGCTTGGGGTAAAGAACCTGTACAGCCCGGAATATGTTCGTTCGGTCTATCACATGGATCAAGCACTTCGTGCGCAGACACTATTCCGCCGCGATAAAGACTACGTGGTAACCAAAGACGGTGAAGTGGTGATCGTTGATGAGTTTACTGGTCGTTTGATGCAAGGCCGCCGTTACAACGAAGGACTCCACCAAGCGATTGAAGCCAAAGAGAATGTTCCTGTCTTGCAAGAAAGCATGACACTGGCGACGGTTTCTTTCCAAAACTACTTCCGCCTCTACAAAAAGCTTTCCGGTATGACCGGGACGGCGTTTACTGAAGCTGAAGAATTTCAACAGATCTACAAACTCGATGTGGTGCAAGTTCCGCCAAACCGCCCAACCGTTCGTGACGACAAAGAAGATCTTATCTTCCGGAGCGAAAAAGCGAAATTGAAGGCGATTGCTGATGCGATTAAGGTCTATCACGATGCTGGCCGCCCAGTGTTGGTGGGCTCGGCTTCAATTGCCAAGAACGAATTGATTGCCGGCTGGCTTGATAAAGAAAAAGTTCCTTACGAAATTTTGAATGCTAAGAATAACGAACGTGAAGCGGCGATTATTGAAAAAGCGGGCGAAAAGGGTGCAATTACACTTGCCACCAACATTGCCGGTCGTGGTACTGACATCAAGCTCGGTGAAGGTGTCGTTGAGCTCGGTGGTTTGGTGGTGATTGGTTCTGAACGACACGAATCTCGCCGTATCGACAACCAGCTGCGTGGACGTGGTGGCCGCCAAGGTGATCCTGGTGAAACACAGTTCTACGTTTCGACTGAAGATGATCTGATGCGTATTTTCCAAGGTGAGCGCATTGCATCATTGATGGGCCGCATTGGACTGAGTGATGACACGCCAATCCAACACAAGATGGTATCAAAAACTCTTGAAAACGCCCAAAAGCGTGTTGAAGGCTTTAACTTTGACAACCGTAAAAACGTCGTTCAGTACGACAACGTGATTAACCGTCACCGCCGCGTGGTGTATACGATCCGTCGTAAGATTCTTGAAGGTGGCGACATCAAACCAGAGATTGAGCGATTGATTGAATCGAAACTCCGCGAGCTAACAGTGGTACCAGCGAAGAACAACAAGAACTTCAACGTCGAATTCGAAGAAGTGTTCCCACTAAACGAGAAGCGCCTCAAAGCGATTGGTGATGAAAAGCGCGATAAAGCTCGCTTTGACTTGGCGCTTAAAGAAGTTACAAAACTCTACAAGAGCAAAGAAGATGAGCTTGAAACAGAGACGCTTCGTAAGGTTGAACGTGAAGTCTATCTTCAGGTACTTGATACTTTGTGGATGCAACATCTTGAAAACATGCAGCACCTCCGCGAGGGTATTCACTGGCGCAGTGTTGGGCAGCGCGATCCATTGGTAGAATACCGTAGTGAATCACAGAAGCTATTTGATAGCTTGCAGGCGACACTGCGCGATGAAGTACTGCGTGCAGTTATGCATGT
>Ga0247740_1000727_pt1 | contig 14802 bp, 14 predicted proteins | sample UWRJL148409B2_FD_180942 | JGI IMG/M metagenome (GOLD analysis project Ga0247740, IMG submission 180942) | Plant litter microbial communities from Arlington Agricultural Research Station in Wisconsin, United States - UWRJ-L148-409B-2 | ecosystem: Environmental > Terrestrial > Plant litter >...
GACAGTGGCGCAGGTGGGATTCTCGTCACACACGATGCGCGTCATGCCGCCTGGGCCGACCGCATAGTGTTTCTGCGCGACGGACGCATCGTTGACTCCAACCGGGCCCCTGCCGTCGACGACCTTCTCACCGGATCACGACGGTGAGCCGCCTGTCGATCGCGCTTCGCATCGCCCGTCGCACCTCGGCGCGATCGAAGGCGCGCAGTGCACTCATCATCGCAATGATCGCCCTACCGATCGCGGGGATGTCGGCGGTCGCAGTCGTCGGCACAAGCATGACCCCAACGGCGCAAGAGACCGTGAGCACCAAGCTCGGTAAGACCCAGGCCCTCATCGAGGTTGTGGGTACCGCCGAGGATCACGTGGTGCAGGTGCCCGACCGCCCCAAAGACTTCGAGTGGACAACATTCACCGAAACGACGAGCTACGTTCAAGCGTCGCGCGACGAGGTCTTCGCGGGGTTCGACTACCGCGTTATCCCCACCTACCCGACTTCCGTTCGAGCGACGACAGCGACCGGGTTGGGCATCTTTGCCGCAGTTGAAGGCGCGGTCTGGGATCCCTCCTTCGCCGGCCGCTTCGACGTTGTCGATGGGCGAGGTCCGACATCCAACAATGAAGTTATGGTGACGCCGGCGACGCTCGATCGGCTGGGGCTCGACATCGGAGACGCGGTCGAACTGAGCGCAACCACCGCTACCATCGTCGGCACTCTCGACGACCAGTCACGCCCAGACTCTGAACAAGTGTTCTTCGGCCGCACGGGCGCATTCGCCGCGCTCGACATTGCGGACAGAAACCAGAACACAATTTTCTACGTACCCGCGGAGCCCATCAGCTGGAACGACATCAAAGAACTCAATGCGCGCGGCGCGCTGGTTCTTTCTCGTGAGGTCGTTCTCAACCCGCCTGCACCCGCGCCCGACATCATGGTTGCGCGTGACAACGAGCTGCCCGTCAGCCTCTTCGCTATCGCCGGCATGATCGGCATATTCGCCGCCTTCGAGGTTGTCCTGCTCGCCGGCGCGGCGTTCACGGTGACGGCTCGCCAGCAGCAGCGCACACTCGCGACGATCGCGAGCGTCGGTGCGACAGCATCCACTCTTCGCAGTGTTGTGACGGCAAGCGGTCTTGTGCTCGGCGCGGTGGGCGGCATCGCCGGAACCGCAATCGGCGTTGGCGCGGGCATTGTCTTTATGGCACTCAGCGATGACGGGAGTCGCATTCAATACTTCGGGCTACACGTGCCATGGCCGCTGCTCGTGGCCGTCGCTGCTTTCGCTGTTCTCGTTGGTTGGCTGGCTGCACTTGCGCCAGCCCGACTCGCCGCAAAATTGGATGTGGTCGCGGCACTTCGCGGATCCCGCAGGCCGCCCGACACCAGCGTTCGCCGGCCCGTTGCGGGGCTCGTGTTCCTCCTCGGAGGCATAGGGCTCACGCTTGTCGGCGGCTTGCTTATGTCGCTCCAGGTCACCGCGGAAGAGAGCGCGTTCGCGACGGACGGCGCGCTCAACTGGCTGCCAGCCACAACCCTCGCCGCCGGGCCGGTGCTGGCGCTCATCGGACTCATCGCGTGTGGGCCACTTGTGCTCCGCGTACTCGCCCTGCTCCTGCAGAACGGCTCCATCGGCGCGCGACTCTCATCGCGCGATGCAGCGCGCAACCCCGGCCGCTCGGTACCGGCTATAGCCGTGACAATGACTACCGTGTTCATCGCCGTGGTCGCCATGAACCTCATCGCCTCCGTAGAGGCGTTCAGTGCTAGCAACTGGAACCACCGTACCGTCGAGGGCCAAATCGAGGCCAGCCTCAACAATCGCTACAACTACACGGGACTCGACGAGGACTTTATCCAGTACGACGTCGAGGCCGTCGAGCAAGCTGTGCGGTCGAGCGTTGATGTCGACGAGCTTGCGATTCTCTTCAGTGCGCCCGAACCCGTGCAGATCGACCGCGCCGAGTCGGCACCCACGGACGCCGAGACGTACCCGTTCGTCGCCATCCCCTCAGAAAATAGTTGTGACGACATCGATTTCGACATCGAAGACTGGCGTTGCCAGAGCAACTTCGTCGATCCCGGCAACTCGGGAATGCGCGACCGCATAACAATTGGCGATGCCGCGGGCCTCGCAGTTGTTCTAGGCCATACGCCCAGCAGCGCTGCTCTCGACACCCTCGCGAACGGTGGCATCGTCTCGTTTTATCCACACCCCGTGGCGAACGGAGAGATCACTATCGACTGGTGGAGCAGCGCACAGGTCTACAACGGCGACAACTACCTGCGTACTACGCAACCGAAGCGCACGGTCACCGTGCCCGCGATTGTCGAACTACCCGAGTACCCGATCGAATTCGGCGTATACATGTCTGCCGAAACAGCCGATGAGCTGAATATCGACGCGGAACCGAGCCTGGTGCTCGCGTCGACACAAACACCGATAACACCCGAGCAGGAAGACGCGCTGATGTTCGCCGTCGAGGCCGCGAAGCCCGGAATAGCGGCAGGCGAAAGCGCCGCAATCATCTCGCGGGGTCCCGAACCGATCGCGCAGACCTGGGCGTGGGGGCTTCTTGCTCTGAGCGGCATAATCGCGCTCGCTGCGGCGAGCGTCGCGATCGGGCTCGCGCGATTTGATGGCAGACAGGATGACGCGACCCTCGCCTCACTCGGAGCGGCGCGCTCCGTGCGGCGCAACTTCGCCTACTGGCAGGGACTCGTGCTCGTCGGCACCGGGGCCGTTCTTGGGGCAGCACTCGGAATTGTTCCAGCTGTCGCACTCTCGCAGAGCAATGTCACTCCGTTTGTGCCGGCGTGGCCCCAGATCGGTCTGGTTGTCGTCGCGCTTCCGCTGCTCATCGCAGCCGGCAGCTGGCTTGTCGCCGGTCGCGGCGTGTGGACGCTGCGGGTGGCGGGCGAATAGCTACTTCGCATCCCCGTAGTTGTCGACCGTGACCGCCGTCACCGGGAAATCGACCGGCAGCGCACCGAAGATTTGCCGCCCGGCGTCGGCTGCCGCCTTACGCACCAACGTGACGACCTCGTCGGCGAGCTCCACCGGAGTATGAACTATGACCTCGTCGTGCAGGAAGAACACGAGGTGCGGACCATCGGTGAGCGCGCCATCGGTGAGAGTCCACAGGGCGTTGCGAAGGTTGGCCATCCAGCACAGCGCCCACTCTGCCGCGGTGCCCTGCACGATAAAGTTGCGCGTGAAGCGGCCCCAGCTGCGCGAGTGGCTGCGGGCGCGTGCCTCCGATGCTGCGTCGAGGTTCGCGGCCGCCTGGATGTCCTGCCACTGGCTGCTGGGCAGGGGTGAGCTGCGACCGAGTTGCGTCGAGACGACCTCGCCCCGCTCCCCCGCGCGCGCTGCGGCCTCGACCATCGCGATGGCCTGGGGAAAGCCCTGCGCGAGACGCGGCATAAGCCGCCCGGACTCACCGGTTGTCGCCCCGTACATCGCGCCGAGCAGCGCGAGCTTCGCCTCCGCCCGCGTCGCGACGGCACCGGTAGCCACTATGCCCTCATAGAGATCCCCGCGACCCGCCTCGGCCATACGACGGTCGGCACTCATCGCCGACAGGATGCGCGGCTCGAGCTGCGATGCGTCGGCGACGACGAACTTCCAGCCCTCGTCGGCGACAACCGCACCGCGAATCTGCTTTGGCAGTTGCAGGGCGCCGCCACCGCTCGCGCCCCACCGACCCGTCGCAGCGCCACCGGGAACATAGTCGGGGCGGAATCGGCCGTCGACGACCCAGGTGTCGAGCCAGTGCCATCCATTCGCCGACAACAGGCGCGAGAGCTTCTTGTACTTGAGCAGCGGCTCGATGACGGGGTGCTTGATCTCCTGGAGGTCCCAGGAGCGGGTCGACTCGGCGGGTATCCCTGCGCGGCGCAGGGCCTTGAGCAGCTCTGCGGGAGAATCGGGATTGATCTCGGCGCCATCCAACGCGGCGCGCATCTCGGCGAGAAGTGCCTCGAGGGCGGCGGGGCGCTCACCGTTCGTCGGACGCGGCCCCAGCGTGGCGGCAAGCATGGAGCGATGGATGTCGGCATCCCACGGCAGACCGCCGTGCTTCATCTCGACCGCGACGAGCCCACCCGCGCTCTCGGCGGCGAGCAGCAGGTTGAGTCGGTTGGGGTCGGAGCTCTGAGCTATTGCCTCGCGCTGCAGCAGAAATTCGGCGACCGGGTCGGGTTCGTCAATGCCCGCGGCCTCGTGAAAGTCGAAGAGTGACTCGTGCGGGTCTGCGACGGGTTGCGGGGCGAGGTCGAGGGGAACGTTTGAATCCCACGGGCCCTTCGGCGCGCGGGCAAGGCGTGATGCGGCAGTCAGTGCGCTCAGGCGCAGGATGTTGTGGCTCAACCGCAGATCGACGCACCGCGCGATGCGCACACCGCCCTCAAGCAACTGCGGGTACCACTTTCGTGAGTCGTCCCAGACCCAGCGCGGGTTGGACTCATCGTTCTCGAGGTCGGCCCAGTCGGCGAGGTCTTCGTCGTCGATGAGCTCGGGCTCATCGGCCGGGCGCGCGTTGGCGTCGAGGCGGTGAGCGACGATACCGTCGGGAGTTCGGGCGAGGACTACGTACACGCTCCCAGTCTGCCTTGTACCGCCGACACCTCCGACCGCGCGCTAGCAGTCCTTGAAGGGGTAGGGCGCGCCGATGCGCCAAACGATGCCGTCTTTCGCGTCGGTTGCGCCGCCCCAGGCGATGGCGTCGGTCGCAGGGTTTTCCTGGTACAGGATGTCGCCGTCTTCGAAGTCTTGAAGGTCAAAGAAGGTTCTCGTGTTGACAACGCCCTCGGACTCCCACTGGTCTTTGTGTCGATCGTCCGTCGCCTCGAAGACTGCGGTGTTGTCCTCTCCGAGCACAGACCCGTCAGATGCCTCGACCGGCAATGGGGTGCTGCCGGATACTCTCGCGCCGAACAGTTGACCATCGGGCAGGTACCCGGAATCGCTGAAGATCACGAAGTCATCCCACGCGTTCGTCGTCTCGGCAGAGCCGCAACTCTTCTCGGGAACGTCAGTTACAACCGGCTCCACACCGAACGCTTCGGTCAGCGCGGCGATCGCGGTGTTGGGGTCAGATGAGTATGCAAAGGTCTCGCTCGAGTTGTCGTCGAACTCGATTGACATCTCCGTGCCGCCCACGACTATCGAGGTCGCTTCGGGCTCGGCGATCGCCGAGGGAGACGGAGACGGGGCTTCGGCCTTGGGCGTCGGCTCGGGCATTGGCGTCACGCACCCGCCGAGTGCGACGGTGAGACACAGCACGACCCCAGTAAGCAGAATTTTTCTCATGCGCCAAAGGTAGGGGTTCGCGCTATCAGACGCCAGCGATTGTAAATACTGCCAGCTAGTGGCGCGGCCCCGGGCGCCGGGGCTGTGCAGCCACCGACACCCATGGCGAGGCCGACGACACGTGCGGCAAGAAGATTTTTGCTCATGCGTCAAAGGGCACGGGGACGCGGCGTGTCACTCGTCAGCCGTCGGGATGATCCGTGCGTTGGCACTCCAGCACGAGACCCGCTCGCGAACTTCACATTGTTTGTTGGGTACCGAGGTGGTGAAAACTTGTTGGTGGGCTCAGCAATCGAGATACAACGTGGGCGCAGAGATCCGCTCCACGATTCCGTCACGCGAGAAGGTAGTGCCGCCCCACGCGAACTTTCCGTCGACGGAGTCGCTCACGGGTCCGGTTTCGTCATAGAGCACTTCGCCCTGGACGAGGTCCTGCACGTCGAAACGCACGGTCGTCAACGTCGAGCCCTCGCTCTCGAAGGAGTCTTTGAGAGCGTCGTCGGTCGACTGTATGACGGCGGAATTGTCGGTGCCGAGCACGGAACCGTCAGTGGTCTCGACTTCGAGCGGGGCACCCTTCTGGGCGAAGACACTAAACACCTGGCCGGGTGCGGGCGCCTCAGTGTTGCTGAAGACCATAAAGCCGTCCCACTCGCTCAGCGTGTACGGTGCGGTGCATTGCACCTCTCCCGATTCGCTTACCTCTGGTTCGCTGGCGAAAGCCGTGCTGAGAGCAGCGATCGCAGCGTCCGCGTCGGACGAATAGGGGTAGTCGGCGGTCGAGCCGTCGTCGAACTCGATCGAGAACGACAGTCCGCCTACGAGCACCCTTTCGGCAACCGGCTCCGGCTTCGGAGTCACCGACGGCTCAGCTGTCGGCTGGGTAGCCGGGGTTTGCTGAGCGGCGCACCCCGTCGTCGCGAGCACCACGGACAGCAGTGCTGCCAAAATCACACTTTTCGTCATGTTCCGACGCTAACGAGTCCGTCTTGATGTTGCGTCATCCTCATGGATGATCCACTCCACTACGCGTGCAGCAGTTCGCCCGACTTTGTCAGCACGTTCTTCTCGCCGGCCTCGATCGGCACCGCGAAGCGGTTCTGCTTCGGCGGCATCGGGCAGTTGAAGTTGTAGCTGAAGGCGCATGGCGGAAGAACTGCTCGGTTGAAGTCCAGCGTGATAGTGCCGTCGGGGTTGGGCGCGAGAAAGAGGAAGCGGCCAACCGAGTAGGTCGAGTCACCCGAGGTCGCGTCAGCGAAGACGAGCTGCAGGGCGCGTCCGGCCTTGAACGCGGCGAGGTCGTAGTCGACGCCGTCTTTTGTGAACGTGATCGAGCCGGGAATTACCTCGTCTTTTGTGTTGCCGTTGTCTTTGAGGTGCTCAAAGCCTAGGGTCGTGCCCGCTGGGTTCTCTGCCCACTGTGCGGTGATCACCCAGTCGGGGTTGTAGTCGAAGGCGTCGATGCCGCCGAAGTTCTGAATGTCTTCGGAGTTCGAGTCCCATACGCGAAGCGCATAGCCACCCTGGCCGTTGGCGATGACGAAGCCCGACTTCGTGCCTCCGAAGTCGATCTCGCTCGGCGAGGCGTTGTCTTTGCCTCGAACCGTCACGGTCCCTTCGACAAGTACACCGTCAACGGTGATCGCTTCGTCGGCCGTGGCCGTGACTGCGAGTCCGCCCTCCGCGGGAGCCCACGTTCCGGGCACTCCCCAAATCGTCTGCTCTGAGTCGATCCACTGCGTATTGACGAGCGCAAGGTGGCCCTTGGGCTGCACGACCGCCAGTTCGCGGCGCTCGCGATATACGGCGAGCAGGGATTCGGGGGTCGTTGCGTCAGTCATGCGTTCCATCCTTGTCGAGGTCACTGACGTAACCCAATTCGACACGCGAATATTGCATGGATGGCGCGGAGCCCGAGCTTTCTAGCGCTTAATGAACGCGTCCTGCGCTTCTTCGAGGGTCTCGAATGTGCCGAGACCGCGACCGAGCCGCGTTGTCACGGCATATCCCTCGCCCCAGCGGGCCTCGACCATGCCGACGAAAGCGCCACGAACACGACCGATCCAGACCGTGTTCTGCACGCAATCCACAACCTGCCACTCGATGCGGGGTCCACCCGTCGAATTAGTCGACGGTGCCTCAATGGTTGTGCTCATGATTCCCTCCCTCGGGGTGTTTACCTGAGGGAGAAATTACCCCCTAAAAGGGGGCAGAACGTAGAGGTTGCCAAACTGTCTTGTGCGGGTGTATGAAGTCGAATCAGAATCCGAAATCGCCGAAGCCGCCCCCGACGTCTCCACCAAAGTCGCCGCCGAAGTCGCCGCCGCCATCGGCACTCGCGGCGTCAGTGGACGCGTCGCCGGACGCATCACCCGATGCATCGCTCGCAGAGGCATCGGCGGCCGGGTCAGGCATGAACGCACCAACGATCGCCGAGCCGATCACATACCCCGCTACGGTTCCGAGCAGCGAACCCATGACTATGCCGCCGAGGCCAACACCCTGGCCACCATTGCCGCCAAGGGTGCGCTCCATCGTGCCGGGGTCGCGCAATTCGGAACGCGTGGCCGACACCGCGAGAGCCTGAGGCTCTTTCGAGGTAGGTGCGTCGCCCTCCGCCGCGTTCTCCTGAAGCTGTTCGAACAGGATGTCGCGCTGTTCGGGTGTGAGCTTCGAGAAGGCCTCGGTGTGCACCTGCTCGATGGCCTCGGGGGGAGCTGTCTTGAGGAGGTACCGGTAGCGCTCGACGGCAATCTCGTCGTCTGAGCGGTTCGCCGCAGCACCACGCTGTGCGGGCTGCTGTTGTGTGTCATCACCAAAGAGTCGGTCAAAGATTCCCATGTGCCGAAACTAGCGAGCGACTCTGAGAGTCAGCCGCTTACCAGCCCCTCGACGGCTACCAACCCCAGGTACCAGGAGCGCCCTTGAACGGTCCGACGATCTCAGGGGTTATCCAGCCGCCGTAGAAGTCGCCCTCCTGAGCAGTGACGACGTCGTCGCCGACGAGGCAGCGGTCCATTGCGGCCGGGTAGACAGCCACTCGGTCGGCGAGCTCTTCGAACCCACGTGTGGGGGTCGGATAGAACCACGCAGCGCGGTCGGCGCTTCCAACCGACAGGTAGCGCGCCTCACCCTTGAATTCACAGAAGCTTGTGCCTGGCGCGGGTTGCAGAACCCCGTCGGCGAATGCCGAGCGCGGCAGGTAATAGACGGGAGGGTGACTTGTCTCGAGTACACGAACTGCGTCGTTCGTCGAGGCGATGACCGCGCCATCCATCTCGATTGTGACGTGCTTGGAAACGGGCTCGACGCGCGGCGGCCTCGGGTAGTCCCAGACGCTTTCCTGGCCGGGGCCGGGCTTGATGGGTTTCATGTTTCCCACGGTACGCCTCGCTTAGGGTTGTCGCATGACGCTTCCCACCACTGCAATCACCGGCTCGACAGGAATGGTCGGCGGCATCGTTGCCCGCGAGCTTTCCGACACCGGGATGCCGCTTCGCCTGCTCGTTCGCGATCTGGCCCGCGCCCCGCAACTCGACAGGGCAGTCGCCGCGAAGGCCGTTTACGGCGAACCGACCGACGCGCTCGACGGCGTTGAGCTTCTGTTTATGGTGTCGGCGGCCGAGAGCGAAACGCGTCGCGACGAGCACCTCGCCTTCGTCGATGCCGCTGCGGCCGCCGGTGTGCGCCACATCGTCTACATGTCGTTTCTTGGCGCGGCCCCTGACGCAACATTCACCCTCGCGCGGGATCACTTTGCGACCGAGCAGCACATTCGATCGAGCGGCATGAACTTCACGTTTCTGCGCGACGCGTTCTACCTCGACTTTATGCCGTCGTTGGTCGGCGAAGACGGCGTGATTCGCGGGCCGGCCGGCGACGGACGAGCGGCGATCGTCGCACGAGCGGATGTCGCGCGCACGGCGATCCGGGTGCTCGAAAACCCCGAGGCGCACGCCAACCAGACCTACAACCTGACCGGGCCGGAGGCGCTCTCACTCACCGAGGTCGCGGCAATCATCACGCAGCACACCGGCCGTGCCACGAGCTTCTCCAGCGAGACGATCGATGAGGCCTATGCGTCGCGCGCTCCATACAACGCACCTTCGTGGCAGGTCGACGCATGGGTCACCACGTACACGGCAATTGCCGCCGGTGACCAGTCCGTTGTCAGCGACGATATCGAGCGCGTCACCGGCCGAGTGCCCATGACCCTCGCTGAGTTTCTGGGCGCCAGCCACTAACACATTTTGAGAGTTGGTTGAAACTTAACCGTTAGCACGCTGAGAACCACACGTCGATCCCTATTGGGTTATCGCGCCCGCGCGTACTGTCGCTGACGGAAGCGAGGTGTGCCGTGCGACTGACTCTGGCATATGGCGACAATCGCCTCATTGGGCACGTGAACGACGACAGCGTCGAATCTGTAAACGCGGCGCTTGCCCTCGCCGTAGAACTCGGGCGTGAGAACGTCTACCCCGGCCGCGGTGAAACCGCTGAGCTCTGGGCGGCTCTCGCGCACATCGCCGCCCTCGACGTAGGCACAGCCCGTATCGTCGAACCGCACCTCGACGCTCTCGCCATTCTCAATGAAGCGGATGCCACAGCTGACACCGAGCGCACGTGGGGCGTTTTCGCCTCTGAGGCTCCCGGCACAACGCTCGTCGCGCACGAGAGCGCAACAGGCTGGACGCTCAGCGGCACAAAGCAGTGGTGCTCTCTCGCGTCGCGACTCGACTCGGCGCTCGTCACCGCGTCGGGCCAGCTCTGGGCAGTTGACCTTCACGACGCGGGAGTCAGCGTCGACGACGGCGCGTGGCACGCACGCGGTCTCGTCGAGATTCCGAGCGGCCCCGTGACCTTCAGCAACGTCGCGGCGGTGCCGATCGGTGCCCCGCGCTGGTACCTCGAGAGAAGTGGCTTCACCTGGGGCGGTATCGGCGTGGCCGCGTGCTGGTACGGCGGCGCTGTGGGCGTTGCACGAGCCGTGTTCACGGCGGCCAAAAAACGCCCCGACGACTTCGCCCTTATGCACCTTGGCGCAATTGACGAGCAACTGGAAAGCGCCCGCCTCGCGCTCAGCGACGCGGCGCGACTTGTCGACGAGGGCGCGCCCGTGCGCGTTGTCGCCAAGCGCGTGCGTTCCACGGTCGCGCGCACCGTCGAAGACGTTCTCGCTCGCGCGGCCCACGCGCTCGGGCCTGCACCCCTCGCGCTCGACGCCGGATACGCGAAGCGTGTCGCAGACCTTCAGCTGTACGTGCGCCAGCATCACGCCGAGAAAGACCTCGCGTCTTTGGGTCGCGCCCTCACCGAGCAGGACGCACCCTCGTGGTGAGCTTTGATTCCACTCTCGCCGGCACGTCCGTCGACGAGTGGGCGGGCACACTTGACGATGTTCCGATGGTGAGTCTCGATGGGCTGCAGTCAGTTGTTGTGGTCGCCGCGCATCCCGACGACGAGACTCTCGGCGCGGGCGGGCTCATCGCAGCCTGCGCGGCGCGAGACATCGACGTACGAGTGATCATCGTTACCGATGGCTCCGCGTCACACCCCGACTCCCCCACCCACACGCCGAGCGAGCTTGCCCTGCTGCGTGCGCACGAGGTCACAACCGCCGTCGCTCTTCTCGCGCCCGACGCACACCTCGACCTTCTCTGGTTTGCCGACGGTGAAGTCGACACACACCGCGACGAGATCGCCGCCCAGCTCGCGAAGCTGACAACCGGGGCCGATCTCGTTGTCGCCCCGTGGCGCGGCGACGCCCATCGCGATCACCGCATCGTCGGCGAGCTGTGCGCCGAACTCGGCATCCGCCTGCTCGAATACCCGATTTGGATGTGGCACTGGGGAACCCCGACGCACCCCGATGTTCCGCTCGGCCGCTTTGTGCAACTACCTGCCGACAAGTCGGCTGCAATCGCGGCGCACGCGTCCCAGGTTGAACCGTTGAGTGACAACCTCGGTGACGAGGCGATGCTCTCGGGCGAATTTCTTGAACACTTTGCGACGGGCACCGAGTATTTCATTGCACCCGAGGCGAGTGCGGAGCACTCGAGCAGCGAGAACGCGAGCTCGGAAAGCACACCTGCCACGAGCCTCGGCACCGATTACTTCGACGATCTCTATGATCGCCACGACGACCCATGGAAGTTTGAGTCGCGCTGGTATGAGAGGCGCAAGCGAGCAATAACCGTCGCGAGCCTGCCGCGCGAGCGCTATGCAACAGCTCTCGAGATCGGGTGTTCCATCGGAGTACTGAGCGCCGAGCTCGCCGCCCGCGTCGATGACCTTCTCGCCGTCGATCTCTCGTCAGCGGCGATCGACCGCGCGCGAAGCCGTGATCTGCCCAATGTGAGATTCGAGCTGATGGATGTCGCGGCGAGCTTTCCCGACGGCGAGTTCGACCTTATTGTGCTGAGCGAGGTTGGCTACTACCTGTCGACTGACGACCTTGCGCTACTGCTGGAGAGCGCCCGCAGTCACCTCAGCCCCGGTGGCACGCTGCTCGCCTGCCACTGGCGCCACCCCGTCGCCGACTACCCGCTGAGCGGTGACGAGGTGCACGCGGCAATCGACCTGCCGCGGCTGGCGCGCCACGAAGAAGATGACTTTATTCTCGAGGTCTTCTGCCTCGACCCCGCTTCGGTCGCCGCCAACGAGGGACTCCTGTGAAGATTCGCGCAATTGCCGTTGTGATTCCCGCACGCAACGAAGAGGCACTCATCGCGCGCTGCCTCGAGTCAGTGCTCGCCGCTGCTGCCGAGAGTTCCGTGCCCGTGCACGTGACGGTCGTCGCCGACGGATGCACCGACCGCACCGCCGAGATCGCGCACCAGTTCGAGGGCGTACACGTGCTCGAAGTGACCGAGGCCAACGTGGGCCGGGCTCGCGCGGTAGGAGTCACCTGGGCGATGCACAGGGCTCGCGTCGCGACATCCACCCTCTGGATTGCGAACACCGATGCCGACAGTGTGGTTCCCCGCAACTGGCTCGCCGACCAGGTCGCACTGGGGTCGAAAGGCACCGACCTCGTCATCGGCACGGTACGCCCCGACTTCAACGACCTCAGCGAAGCGCAAATCGCAGCCTGGCATGCGGGCCACGTTGCGGGAAAGCCCAATGGTCACGTGCACGGGGCGAACCTGGGCATTCGCGGATCGATCTACGAAGCGGCACGCGGGTTCGCCCCGCTCGCCGAGCATGAAGATGTCGACCTCGTCGCGCGCTGCGCGGTTCTCAACTGCGTCGCCATCGCGAGCGACGACTTCGAGGTACAGACGAGCGGCCGCCAGTATGGCCGCACCGAGGGCGGCTACGCGCGCTACCTGCGCGAAGAGCTGCTCAACAAATGAGAGGAAACGCAATGGCTGACACAATCCCCGCGGGCTCAGGAGCTCGCATCACCCGCCGCCAGAATGCCGAAAAGGGCTTCAAGGCTTCCAAGACGCTGAGCGACAACCTGCAGAGCGTTCTCGTTGACCTCATTGAGCTCGCCGGCCAGGGAAAGCAGGCGCACTGGAACATCGTCGGCCGCAACTTCCGCGACCTTCACCGCCAGCTCGACGAGATCATCGACTTCGCCCGCGATTCGAGCGACGAGGTCGCTGAGCGCATGCGCGCCCTGCACGCCGTGCCCGACGGTCGCAGCGACACGGTTGCGGCAACCACGACGCTTCCCGAGTTTCCGGCAGGAGAGGTAGACACGAAAGACGCCGTCGACCTCGTTACCGTGCGCATCGAGAACACGGTTGGAACCATGCGCGAAGTTCACGACGCCGTTGACGAAGAGGACCCGACGAGCGCCGACATCCTCCACGCCATCATCACCGGGCTCGAGCAGCACGCCTGGATGGTTTCGGCCGAGAACCGCACAGCGACGAAGGGCAGCTAGACCCTTACGCCGCCTGGTCGAGCAGACGCGCGAACTCTGCCGACGAGGGCAGCAGCGGTTCACCGTCGAGCCAGGCTTGCTGGGTCTCGGTGCAGAGCACGAGCGACCCGCTCACGATGTTCGACTCGAGAAGTCCCTGGCGGCGAAACACCTCGCGCAACCGGTCGGTGATCTGCTCGAGACCGAATGGCTTCGTGACATAGTCGTCGCCACCTGCGGCGTATGCGGCGAGGCGGTCGTCAATCGAATCGCGCCCGGTCAGAAATATGATCGGCGTTGTGACGCCCGCCTCGCGCAGCGACTGCGCGACAGTCACTCCGTTGATGTCAGGCAGCATGATGTCGAGAAGGATCGCGTGCGGCTCAAAATCCCGCACCGCCGCGAGGGCGAGTTCGCCGAGCGCGACGGTTCTTGACGACCACCCCTCGAAGCCCAGCGCGAGGCCCACAACATTGGTCATGCCCTCTTCTTCGTCTACGACAAGAACGCGGATTGATTCACTCACGGTTCAAGCTTGGCAGCCCCGATGAGGCACGACGTGCTCCGACGGGAGCATTGTCGGCTACCCCATACGGCGTACACAGGATGAACCACACAGGAGGATGACACGGGTCATCCCTCTGGGCGACGCGACAGCCGGTGAGCCGCTCATACGCTGGCGACATGACACGATCGTGGAGTACAAGCGTCGCAAACACACTCACTCGAATGTTCGACTGCCCGAGGTGCGATTCGCCCCTTCGCGACGGCATCTGCACCCGCTGCTACGCCGACCTGACCGGAGAGGTTGCAGTCGAGGTCTGGGAGTCGTCGATCATCGCCGCCGACGCCATACTCGCGCGCCAGGCCATCATCGATCGCTTGCCCGTCGCGATCACGCGAGCGTCACCCGCCCTACACAAGCCCGCACCGCGAGTTGTGCTCGCCGCGCGCGATGCCCCTGCGAAACCGGTGACCACCGTCAGCCAGCAGTCTGTACTCGCGACCGCCGGTGCCGCCCTCGTCGCCATCGCGGCCTTCGTCTTCACGTTTCTCAACCCCGACCTCACCGACGAACTCGTGCGCTCGCTCGTCGTCGCCGGAGTCACTGTCGTCTTTCTCGGCAGCGCATGGTTGCTCATGCGCGCCGGCCTGCGCTTCTCGGCAGAAGCCGTCGGTGCGCTCGCGATGGTCTTCGTCGTTCTCGACATCGTCTCTATTGCGGGCCCGAGCAACAATGTCTGGCTCACCGCAGGACTCGCGACACTGCTCGTCTCCGCGGGCGTTGTTGCACTCGCCACTGTCACGGGCCTACGCACCTGGTTATGGTGCGGACTCGTCGGCCTTGCCCTCGCACCCGCGTTCATCGGCTATGCGGGAGGTTCGCTCTGGACCGCCATTCTCGGTCACGTGGGGCTCGCCGCGGCTGCCCTCGGCCTCCAGCTCGTTATGACGAAGCTTGAGCCGCGTTTCTCGGGCGCCCTCGCGATCGATCGGCACACGGCATCCACTCTTCAGATCGTTGGGGTGGTCGTGATCCTCGCACAGCTCTCCGTTATGTTCGGCTTGGATGTCGCGCAGTCGGCCATTCTCGGCAACTCGACGATTCTCGCAACC
>Ga0247740_1000728_pt1 | contig 14798 bp, 13 predicted proteins | sample UWRJL148409B2_FD_180942 | JGI IMG/M metagenome (GOLD analysis project Ga0247740, IMG submission 180942) | Plant litter microbial communities from Arlington Agricultural Research Station in Wisconsin, United States - UWRJ-L148-409B-2 | ecosystem: Environmental > Terrestrial > Plant litter >...
GCGCTCCGGTGACAAGAAGCTCCTTTCGGGAGCCTGATCACCGATGTCCGTCAGTCATGAAGTTTCGCCACTGATCCGTCCGCGCTCACGGATTTTGACGCGCTTCGGGGGCGAGGTGAACTGGGGGGACTTCGTGTTTCGCCGCACGACGGCGCTGCTTGCCGCAGTGGTGATCGCGGCCCTGGCGGCCATGGCCACGGCGATGGTCCACGGCTCTGCCGAGTCCATCGCCAAGTTCGGGCTGGGCTTCATCGGCTCGCGCGTTTGGGACCCGGTGCGCGAGGTATACGGCGCGCTGCCGTTCATCTACGGCACGATCGCCTCCTCGCTCTTGGCGCTGCTCTTCGCCGTACCTATTTCGCTGGGCGTTGCCATCTTCCTATCGGAACTGGCGCCAGCCTGGCTGCGGGCCCCGGTTGGTTTTTTGGTGGAGCTCTTGGCGGCGGTACCGAGCGTGGTCTACGGCCTTTGGGGGATTTTCGCGCTGGCGCCTTGGCTGCGCGAAACGGTCGAGCCATTTCTGGCAAATTCCTTCGGCTTTTTGCCTTTGTTTCAAGGGCCGCAGCGCGGCTTCGGCATGCTCGCCGGCGGCATCATCTTGGCCATCATGATAACGCCCACGATCTCGTCGGTGAGCCGTGAGGTGCTGCGCGCGGTGCCGAGCGCCTTGCGCGAAGGCGCGCTCGGGCTCGGCGCGACCCCTTGGGAGGCGGTGCGCGTCGCGGTCTTACCGTATGCGCGCTCGGGTTTGGTCGGCGCGACGATCCTCGGCTTGGGCCGCGCGCTGGGGGAAACCATGGCCATCACCATGGTGATCGGCAATCGCAGCGAAATCAGCGCGTCCCTGTTCGCACCCTCGTACACGATGGCGAGCGTGATTGCCAACGAGTTCAGTGAGGCCACGGGTAGCCTCTACCTGTCGGCGTTGGCCGAGGTTGGACTGCTCTTGTTCGTGGTCACGGTGCTGCTCAACGTCGTGGCGCGGCTCCTGGTGTGGCGTGTGGGTCGCCTGCCGGAAGGCGGAAGGCTGTGATGGATCGCTACGCGCTGCGAAAACTCACGGACGTGCTGGTGCGCTCGGCGTGCGTGTTTGCCGCCGTGATCGCGCTCGTACCGCTGGTGAGCGTGCTCTACTACGTCACCTCGCGTGGCCTCGGGGGCATCAATTGGGCGTTCTTCACCGAGCTGCCGAAGCCGGTGGGTGAAAGCGGCGGTGGCATGGGCAACGCGATCGCCGGGACATTGAAGTTGGTGCTGCTCGCGTGTCTGTTGGGGATCCCCACGGGCGTACTCGCCGGCGTGTATTTGGCTGAATTCGGTCATTCTCGCTTCGGTAAGTTGGTGCGCTTCAGCGCCGACGTGATGTCCGGCGTGCCCTCGATCACGGTCGGCATCTTCGTCTACTCGCTGGTCGTTTTGCGCACCAAGCAGTTCTCGGCTTTGGCGGGCGGCATCGCGCTGGCTCTGCTCATGCTCCCGACGGTCACGCGCACGACGGAAGAGTTGCTGAAACTGATCCCCGAATCCTTGCGTGAAGCGGCGCTCGGTCTGGGCTTGCCCAAGTGGCGAGTGACGCTGCGCGTGATGCTCCGCACGGCCGCGCCTGGCATCGCCACGGGTGTGATGCTCGCAGTCGCGCGCGTTGCGGGAGAGACCGCGCCGCTCTTGTTCACCGCCTTCAACAATCGCTTTTGGAGCAACGGCTTGAACGAACCCACCGCATCTTTGCCGGTGATGATCTACAACTATGCGGTTTCGCCCTACGAGGAGTGGCATCGGCAAGCGTGGGCGGCCGCGTTGGTGCTGCTGATGTTGGTGCTGCTGCTCAATGTTTCTGCGCGCTTGCTGGTGCGCAACCGAGTGGGTGCACGATGAACGTAGGGTCGCAGAGCAAGATCTCGAAACCGGGCAGCAAAAAGGGCTCGCGTGGCGAAGGCGCCGGTGGCGACGACAAGTCGCGCTGGGAGGAGGTGTCGGTCAGCACACTAGTGCCCAAAATGCGCACCGAAGACCTGCATGCCTATTTCGGCCCTGCCGAGGTGTTGAAAGGCATCACCCTGCCGATCGCCGAAAAGCAGGTCACGGCCGTGATCGGCCCCTCGGGCTGCGGAAAATCGACGTTCGTGCGCTGCCTGAACCGCATGCACGAGGTCGTGCCCGGCGCACGCGCCACGGGCCGGGTGCTGCTCGACAAGCAAGAAATTTACCAGAGCGATGTCGACGCCGTGCGCGTACGGCGTCGCGTGGGCATGGTTTTTCAGAAGCCGAACCCGTTCCCGACCATGTCGATCCGCGACAACGTGCTCGCCGGTCTGCGCCTGAACGGTGAGCGTCCCGACGACCCAGACGCGGTGGTCGAGAAGATGCTGCAGCGCGTGGCACTGTGGGATGAAGTGAAGGATATCCTGGGCCGTGCTGGCACCGGGCTGTCCGGCGGTCAGCAGCAGCGCTTGTGCATCGCTCGCTCGCTCGCGCTCGAGCCGGAGGTCTTACTCATGGACGAGCCGTGCTCGGCGCTCGACCCGATCGCCACCGCGCGCGTCGAAGAGCTGATCCACGAGTTGCGCAAGTCGTATACGATCGTGATCGTCACGCACAACATGCAACAGGCCGCGCGCGTCGCGAATTTTACGGCATTTTTCTATCTAGGTAAGCTCATCGAGCACGACCGAACGGACGTGATCTTCACGCGCCCGAAAGAACAGCGCACCGAAGATTACATCACGGGCCGCTTCGGCTGAGGGGAACGACATGGACCGCCGGCACACCGACCGAGAATACGAAGGAGAACTCGAGAGCTTGCGTGAGCGCGTCTTGCTCATGGGCGCCCACGTGGAAGAGGTGCTCGCCCTTTCGATGCGCGCCTACGTCGACCGCAACGTGCTGCTCGCCCGCGGTACGATCGAGCTCGACAGTAACATCGATCAACTGGAACTCGAGATCGACGAAGCGGCGATTCAGATCTTGGCGCGGCGTCAGCCGGTCGCTTCTGACTTGCGCTTCATCACCACGACCCTCAAATTGGTGACCGATCTGGAGCGCATCGGTGATCTCGGCGTCAACATTTGCGAGCGCGTGGCCGAACTGGGGACTGACCGTAGCGTGAACCCGCATGACCCGATCCCGCGTATCGCGGACGTCGCGCAGGCCATGGTTCACGACGCACTCGATGCTTTCGTCGCGGGCGACGCGGTCAAAGCCAATCAAGTGATCGAGCGCGACAAGACCGTCGATGCCTACTACGCGCAGCTCTATCCGGAACTGTTGCCGCGCATGATGTCGAACCCCAGCGTAGTGTTCGAGTCCACTCGCTTGCTCTCGATCGGGAAATCACTGGAGCGGCTCGCCGACCACGCGACGAACATCGCCGAGATGGTCGTGTTCATGGTCAAAGGCCAAGACGTGCGACATTCGGGGCCCGCCTCGCACCAGTAGCTGACGCTGTCGCGGCGCGCTACGGGGCGCGCCGTCGTCGCCGGCCCCCTGCGAGCGCCAATAAACCCAACAGCCCAATTCCCGAGGCCGCGCTCGGCTGGGAGCCCGCTTCGGCACAGCCGCATCCGGACGCCTCGGGCTTTGCAGTCGGTGAAGGTTGCGAGACCGGATCGACATTCGCGTCGCCGGCCGCGCCCGCCCCGCCCGCCTCGACAGTGCCGCCGCTCGTGCTCGCTTCACCGCCCGAACCAGTCCCCGGAACGCTCGTCCCGCCTGAACCCGCCCCCGCGACGAGTTCGCCGGCACTGCCCCCGTTGGCGTCCCCACCGGTACCACCAGTGGTCAGTGCGCCTGCTGCGCCGCCACCGCCCGCGGGCGAGCCTGCGCTACCTGAACCACCTGCGCCAGTGCCGCCTGTGCTCGTCGTCACACACGTGCCGGCGCTGCACGTGCCATTCGCACATGGCGAGCCATTCTGCGCGTTGCTCGTCGAGCATTGGCCGGTCGCGGGTGAACAAACTCCCCCCATCGTGCATTCGCTGACACCGCACACGACCGGGTTTGCGCCGGTGCACACGCCCGCTTGGCAGCTATCGGTCTGAGTGCAGGCGTTGCCGTCGGAACACGTAGAGCCGGAGACAGCGGCTTGGCACGCCGAGCTGCAGCAAGAACCTGCGCCGGCAATCGCGGGGTCGCATTGTTCACCCGCGTCGAGCGCGCCGTTCCCGCACTCATTGGTGTTGGTCGCGGTCAGCGAAAAAGTGCCGACACCGCTGATGCGCTTCACGAAGACGTACGCGGTCTCGACGGTCTGCGACGTGAACGAGATCGTCTCGTCCGTATCGAGCCCTGCATTGCTACTAGAAGCGCGGACTACCGGATTGCCGCTCACATCCGGCGTGCCCGAGTACAAATAGAGGTCGAAGTCCGCGCTGCTCGGCACGCGCAGCGTGAGCGCTACGCTCGAGCCTGCGATTAAATCCAGCTTGCGGCCCCAGGCGCGTCGCTCCCACTCGATGCGCGCGGGCGAAGCGTTGCTGGCACTTCCGGACAACGACGCGGGCAAGCTTTGCGTGATGGCTTCGATCGCGGCGTCCGGGTTCAAGAGCCCGAACCCTTCGTACGAGTCCTTGGGCGCCGCGGCTCGGCCCAGCGTCGGGGAGTTGGCCGCGGCTTGCTCACGAGCCGCATTGGTCTCGGTGGCCGAAGCCAGCATCAGCATCTTGATCAACAGCGGGTGCTCGTTCGAGTTCGCACTCCAAGTCACCCCGGACTTCTGGAGCGCGTCGATCATCAACGCGGCCGCGCCCGCCGCAAACGGGCTCGCCATCGAAGTCCCTTGGAGCGCCGTATAATCGTTGCTCACTCGATCGTCGAAGGCGCTCGATGCGGCGTCGTTGGTGTTCGAGTCTGCCGCCAGGATCATCGAGCGAAAGCTCGACCCGCCGGGCGCGAGCACGTCTGGTTTCGAATCAGTCGTCGATTCGAGCGTGTCGATGCCCTTGCTCGTGTATGTCGTGAGCTCGTTCTTGTCGTTGCTGCCGCCGATCGTGATCACCTTGTTGGCGCGGCCCGGATCGCCAATCGTGCCCGTGGGGCCGTCGTTGCCTGCGGCGATCACGACCACGATGCCGTTGTCGACGGCGTTGTTGGCTTTGGCGCGCAGCGTGGTGTCGACTCCGCCGCCGCTCACTCCCAAGCTCATGTTCAAGACTTTGATGTCGTGCGTGACGCGCAGCGCCACCATGTCGTCCAACGCTTTGCCGATGTCGGCCGAATTGCCCGCGCCCGACTCGCGGAAGACCTTCGCGCCGTACCATCGGCAGCCCGGGGCCACTCCCCGCAGCGCGCCGAAGCCGTCGCCCACCGCGGGATAGTTAGATACCGTGTTGGCGACCGCGAAATTCGTGATCGTGCCCGAGCTGGCTTGGGTCAGGGCGTCGGTGAAGCGCGCGGGCGAATTGCCCTGGTTGCTCGTGCCTACGCTGCGCGGGCTCGTGCCCACCGAGTTGGCGAACTGACCCCAATTGCCGTTCGGGTCCGTAGAGCTCACCGAGTATAGCGTGGTCGAGGCTCCGCCCAGCCAAATCGCGTTCGAGCTGACACTCAACGTGCTGCTGCCGCCGAGGTAATTCGGGGTGTGGATCACGCCCGGCGTGAAGAAACCCGCCGACTTGCCATTGAGTGAGCCCGAGGTCGTGTAGCGCAACGTGCCCGGGCCGAGTCCGAACGCGGCACCGGTCCCGACCGCGATCGAGGCCACGTGCGTTCCGTGTCCGACGACGTCTGTCGCGCTCGGGTTCTCGTCCGCGGTGTAGTCGGTGAAGCCGGAATTGCCCGACGCGAGATCGAGGTGCGTGCCGTCGACACCGGTGTCCAAAATGCCGATCGTGATGTTGGAAGTGCCGGAAAAGCCGCTGGCTACGCCGGCAAAGTTAGCGGCCCAGACGGGGCGCACGCGCCCGGTACGGGTGGCTTCGTCCAAGAACAGCGACACTTGCTTGGGCGCTGCGATCAACCGCAAGTCAGGGCCGAGCTCGTCGCGCAGTGAGCTCAGTCGAGCGCGCGCCAGCGTACCCGTCCAGCCGTAGCTGACGGCACGAAACACGTGTTCCACGTGACCACCCAGGGCAACGAAGGCGTCCAAGTGACCCTGCCGTGTGGGCGCATTGAGAACCACTTCCAGACTCACGGCGCTGCCATCCCCGCTCTGACCGAGGAACGCGTCGTCGATGCGGTCCGCGTCACGATCGCTGTCCGACACGTCGGGCAACTCGGGGACGATCAGCGGTGGAGTAGGCGCCACGGCACTCGGCTCCGCGTCGGGTGCGCCGCTCGACACCGAGCCGGAGCAAGCGGAAAGCGCCGCGGCCAGGGTGATCAGGCCCACCGCGCGCGCGCCGGCTCCGAGATTGTATGTGCGAGCCGCGCAGAGAGCCCTGTTGTCGACCATCGAGAGTACCGGTCAGTCTGGTACGGCCGCGAACGTAGCCGTTTTTAGGCACGCCCGCGCGAATTACAGGTCGCTGAACTCGCGCGTCGGGCCAATCGCTTCGAGTGAATCGAATACCGGCCTTCCATAGAGCGCCCGTGCTTCATCCGCGCTTTCAGGAGAAGTCACCTGCGTTTCGTCGATCACGAAGGCGCGCCCGTCGGGCCCCAAGAGCCATGGGGGTAAGCGGGTGAAGCGATCGATCAACGCATCCACGAACAGCCGAACGCGCGCGGAAAGGTGACGGCTCCCCGGATACACGACGTGAATTTCCGAGCGACCGAGCGACCAATCTTCGAGCACCGGTGAGAGGTGTCCGGCGCGCAGCGCTTCCGCGCAAAAGAAGGCGGGCAGCACGGCGATACCCGCACCGCGCAGCGCGGCGTTCAGCGCGAGCTGCACCGAGTTGACCGAGTACCGCCCCTGAATCGCGATCGACTCGGATCGCCCCTCTTTCGAGAATATCCAGTTGGCGCGGCGGTCGTTGCTCGAAACCAAGCACGAGTGCTTGAGTAGGTCTTTGGGCGCCTGCGGTGGATCACGCTGCGAGAGGTAGCTCGGACTCGCGACACACATGCGCTCCGCGCTGCCGATCTTGCGTGCGATGAGCGACGCTTCGATCGGGCCCAACACGTGAATCGCCAAGTCCAAGCCTTCTTCGACCACATCGAAACGACGGTCGGCGACGATCAGCTCCACCTCGACTTCGGGATGGGCGACCAAGAACTCGGACACGAAATCACCCAAGAAGGCGTGCCCGAACAGCAGCGGTGACCCAACGCGCAACAGACCCTTGGGCGAGCGATGAATGTCGGTGACGGCCGCGTTCGCTTCTTCGATCTCCGCCACCACGCGAGCCGCCCGCTCGTAGTAGGCCGCCCCCGCCGGAGTGGGGCGCACGTGGCGAGTCGTGCGCTCCAAGAGTCGCACTCCCAAACGCTCTTCTAGCCGCGACACCCGCTCGCTGACCGTGGACTTGGGTAGACCCAGGGCTCGCGCCGCTTTGGTGAAGCTCTCCTCCCGCACGACGCGAGCGAAAATGGCGATTTCGTTCAGGTCCTGCATTGTTCGCCCCTACGGATAACGTGTTCGATTCCGGGGGTCTAGTCCGTATTGCCGAACGGCCCGAAAGAAGTGCAGCCCGTTTCCCGAAGCAAGGTCCAATGGCCAACGCAGCCGTATCTTCAGCCAACTTGTCCGCCCCCGAGTCTGTTCCCGCGCCGCCGGTCGCCCCGCCCGCTAAACGCTCCCGCGCCAAAGTCGTATTGCCGGCCCTAATCGGCGTGGCGGCGGTCGTCGGTGGAGCCATCTACCTACACGGTAGGGGCAAAGAGACGACGGACGACGCGTTCGTCGAAAGCCACGTAGCCAATGTTGCGCCCCGCGTGCAGGGCCAAGTCCTGCGCGTTCTGGTGCGAGACAATCAAGCCGTCAACGCCGGAGACGTACTGGTCGAGCTCGACGCGCGCGACGCAACCGCGCGGCAGCATGCCGCCAAAGCCGACCTAGAGTCGGCCGAGGCCGCGTTGGCGGCCAGCAACGCACAGTTCGCGCTCGCCCAACACTCCGTCGACGCCGGCCTACGCCAAGCCAAAGGCGGCGTGACGCAAGCCTTCGCCTTGTCCGGCAGCTCGAAGGCGCAGATCGACCAAGCGCGGGCCGACCTCGTCGCCGCCCAATCACGCGCGGCGCTGACCGCAATGGAGCTCACGCGCTCGGTCCGGCTCAACCAAGACGGAGCCGTTGCGCAGGCCGAGCTCGACCGGCGTAAGGCCGAAGACGATCAGGCGCAGGCCTCGGTCGATCAAGCCAAAGCGCGTTTGTCCGTGGCCAGCGTCGGCCTCGTCAACGCCGGTGGTGGCATCGAGAGCGCGCAGGGGCGCCTCGCCGCCGCACAGACCGGCCCCGATCAGGTGCAGGTCGCGGCCGCGCAGGTCGATGTCGCGAAGGCGCGCGTCGATCAAGCCAAAGCCGCGCTCGAGCAAGCCGATCTCAACCTGTCTTACACGAAGGTGCTGGCGCCGACGCGGGGCGTCGTTTCGCGCCGCAGTGTCGAGCCCGGCCAGCTCGTCGACCCCGCCCGCCCGCTGCTAGCCCTCACCGAGCTCGACGACTCTTGGGTCGTGGCCAACTTCAAAGAGGACCAAATCGGCAGCTTGCGGGTCGGTCAGCCCGCGATCGTAACGCTCGATGCATTCTCGGGCCGCAAATTGCACGCGCACGTCGATAGCTTCTCCGGGGGCACGGGCTCCCGCTTCGCGCTTTTGCCCCCTGACAACGCCTCGGGCAACTTCACGAAGGTCGTGCAGCGCGTGCCAATCCTGATTCGCATCGACGACAAGCCCCAGGACATCGTGCTCCGACCCGGCCTGAGCGCGTTCGTCACCGTCCGCACCGACGGAGGCTGATCGTGGACGCAGCCGTTACCGGCTCGAAAAAGGCCATCACGTTCGTGGTGATGATGGCCGCGCTGATGGCGCTGATAGACATCACGATCGTCAATGTCGCGTTGAACGACATCCGCGCGAGCTTCGCGACGCCCATCGACCAAATCGGCTGGGTGTCGACCGGCTACATGATGGCGAACATCGTGGTCATCCCGATGACCGGCTGGTTCCAGCGGCGCTTCGGCTACCGCCGCTACTTCGCCGGCTCGATCGTGCTGTTCACGGTCGCGAGCGCGCTGTGCGGGCTGTCCTGGAACCTGACGTCGCTGGTGCTGTTCCGCGCGTTGCAAGGCCTCGGTGGCGGTGCGATCATCCCCACCGCGCAAGCCATCTTGTTCGCGCGCTACCCGCGCAAGGAGCATGGCATGGCCTCCGCCTTGTTCGGCCTAGGCGCGGTCACCGGGCCGTTGCTCGGCCCGACCATCGGCGGTTACCTGATCGAATGGTCCAGTTGGCACTGGGTGTTCTTGGTCAACGTGCCGCTCGGTATCATCGTCGCCGTGATGTGCACGCGGGTGGTGGAGGAGCCCAATTTCAAGCCCGCCAAGTCGCCCATCGACGTGTTCGGTATCGCGCTTTTGGCGATCGGCATGGCCTCCCTGCAATACGTGCTGGAAGAAGGCAACCGTGACGGCTGGGACTCACTGCCGATCATGGTGCTGATCGCGATCGCTTCGGTGTGTTTGATCACGTTCATCGTGCACGAGCTCGAAACGCCGTATCCCGTCGTCGATTTGCGAGTATTCAAGAACGCGAGCTACTCGGCGGGGACCGGCATCAACTTCTTGCTCGGCTTGGTGCTATTCGCAGGCAACTTTTTGTTCGCCCTCTATTGCGGCACGGTCATGCACTACGTCGCGCTCGACATCGGGAAGATTTTCCTGGTTGCGGGTCTAATTCAAATCGTCGTCATGCCCATCATCGGCAAGATGGTGACGCGCGTCGACCCTCGGCGCATGCTCGTGTTCGGCATCCTCGGCACGTCACTCAGCTTGTGGCTGAACGCACACCTCACCGATCAAGCCGGCTTTTGGGACCTCACTCGCCCTCAGTTCGTGCGCTCGGTTTCGATGGGCTTCATTTTCATTCCCATCAGCATGCTGGCGCTCTCGGATCTGCCCAACGAGATCCGCGGCAATGCCACGGGCCTATTCAACCTCACCCGTGAGCTGGGAGGCTCGATTGGCACGGCCTGGATGGGGCTGCTCGTCGACCGCGGCAGCAAGATCCATGCGTCCTACCTGCGCGAAGCGATCAATCCCGAGAACCCCCTCGTGCAGGAGCGCCTTGCCCAGCTACGCAATTCGATCGGCCAACAGACGTACACTTCGGATTTGGTGCCGGAGGCGATCCTCGAGTTCAAGGTTCGAGTGCAGGCTCTGATCTTGAGCTTCAACGAAGGGTTCGCGCGTGTGACGCTTTTGTTTTTGACTTGCTTGCTACTCGTGCTTTTTCTCAAGCGCCCCAAGCCGGGCGGAGCGGGAGCGGCAGGGGCGCACTAGCCGGCGTGCGAGCCTCGGCCCCAATGGACGTCAACGATGCGCACGATGCGCGGCGTTGCCAAGCCGTCCAGATCGGCTTCGGCTTCCGCCCGCGTGCGGTATGCGCACCAGACTTGGCCCGTCGTGTTGGGCGCCGTGTAGCCAGGGCCTAGTTGAACATCGGCCCAGCCGAGGGCTTCGCCCAAGGCAGCTCGAGCTTTTTCCAGGCTTTCGAACGTGGCGCGTGGGACATCGGCGTCCTGCGCGCCGACATTCCTGATGGCGAACTTCATACGTCGAGGTATGCAAGCCGTGCGCCCAGTTCCATAGTTCCATCGCGGTGGGCCGCGAGTCTGCCGACTGCCACCGATGACCCCCATCCGAATTCAGCGCAGCCGTGCGAAAGGATCGCGCTTGCAAGCGGCGAACGATCTGCCAATCGTGTGCGTGAGTCGGCCGAGCAAATGGGGCAACCCATTTTCGGGCGGCCTCGCTGACGTCGCCGGAGACCGAAAAGCGGCACTGCGTGCCAAATCCGTCGCGCAATTCCGACACGCATTGGCCACGGGCGACCCTTCGCTCGGCTTCAGCATCGTCGAGGTGAGACGCGAGTTGCGCGGTAAAAACTTGGCCTGCTGGTGCCCATTGGACGAACCGTGCCACGCAGATGTCCTGCTCGAGGCGGCAAATTCGAAATAGCGGCCGCAGGCAGCGAAGCCGTTCTCGACCCCGCGCTTGACTCTACGCTTTGGCGACCTATCACTGTGGCGTGCGTGAGCTGGCCGATCTCGATGTGCTCATCGTCGATTGCCAGACCACGGGGGCGAGTCCGGCGTTCGGCTGTGTGCTCGAGCTCGGCTGGGGCGTAGCGAATGCGAAGCGCCCCGAACTAAAGGGCGCTGAAGCGCATTGGATCGCCCTGCCCGAGGGCCAACGGGTGCCGCGCCAGGTGCAAAAGATCACCGGCTACGAGCCCGCTCATGCCGAACACGCTTTGCCGGACGGTGACGCCTGGGAGCGCCTGCGGCAAGCCGTGCAACGCTCGGCGGCGGCGCCGACGGCCATTCACTATGCGCGCTTCGAGCTCGCGTTCTTGCGTGAATGGGCTGCTCGCTTCGAGCCACACGGTCCATTCCCATTCGACGCCGTGTGCGTGCATGCCATCGCCACGCGCCTGTATCCAGACCTGCCGCGCCAGTCACTGCGCGCGCTAGCCGGCTATCTGGGCCATAGTTTGGACCTCGCGCGCCGCTCGCTCGGCCATGTGGAAGCCACCGCCTTCGTGTGGCGTAGCTCGTGCGCTGAGCTTGCGGCTCGAGGCATCGTCACTTGGGAGGACCTCCAGAGCTGGCTCGCTGAGCGCGCGCCCGCGAAAGCTCGCGCCAAAAAGCCGGTCTATCCGATCGCCAGTGAGCGCTACAAGAGTTTGCCCGACGAGCCAGGTGTGTACCGATTTCTGCGCAGCAATCGCGATCTCTTGTACGTGGGCAAGGCCGCGAGCTTGAAGAAACGCGTCAGCAGTCATTTCATCGGCCGCGCGAGCAAACAGCTGGCTCCTGAAATGCTCACGCAAGTGGCCGACATCGACTTCACGGTCGCGGCCAGCGCGCTCGAAGCCGCCCTGCTCGAGAACGACACGATCAAAACCTTGCGCCCGCCGTACAACGTGCAACTCACCATCGCCGAGCCGCGAGTTTGGTACAGCGCGATCGACTTCTCGAGCGCCGCTCGCTCGCCCGACGATCGGCACATCGCCGGCCCCGTCGCGTCGCAGTATTCGCTCGCCGCGTTGGCAGCACTGGCCGAGCTTACATCCGGCGCTTCCTCGACTCCGCGCTTGCGCTCGCAGGCCGTCGGGGTCTCAGACCTCTGGACGCCCGACGAAGCCGTGTTCGCCGCGGGCTGGGCAGAACTCGTCGCTCGTCACCCCGTGTGGCTCACGCCCGGGGCCGCGGATCCGCGCCGGCGCGCCCTGCAATTGGCCAAGCAGTTGCTGCTCACCGCTCCCACCAAAGCGACCGAAGACGCAGAAAACGCGGCCAAACCGGAAGGCTGGGACCCCGAGCGAGTCGCTCGCCACGTCGAACGCGCCGCAGCCGTCGCTTACCAAGCCTATCGCCGCGCGCGCTTTCTGCAGCTGCTGCACGATGCGGACATCGTCTATCGGGAACCGAGCAGCGCGCACACTCGCCTGTTGCGCATTCGCAAAGGCGCGCCGCTCGATGCGTGCGATGTGGCCCCCGACTGGGCGCCGAGCGAGCGCGCGCGCCCGGCCGCCGCCCAGCGCATCCTTGCGGACTTCGACCGCGCGAAGTACGACCGCTTGCGCGTGTTGACCAGTGAGCTCAAACGCATCATGCGTGACGGCGGCTACGTGGCCGTGCACTTCGGCCCGCGTTCGGCAATCCCGAAGCGATGGCTGCCCGGTGTGCTGCGTTTGGTTTGAGTCGACTCGGCGCGATGCCGCGCCTGCTACGGCTCGGCCAGAACGCGAACACAAGCCGCTCGCACGCCCTCCGTCAGCGAGTGGTTGGCCCGCTGCGGCCGCTCGCTTTCGGCAACCTTGACCGCTTGTGAGGAGATTTGAACGCCGGTCGTACACGCCGCGCAGACTGCGATGCACCAGACGCCCAAGGTTCGCTTCTCCCGCGCGCAGGCGAGTAGAACCAAGAACCACGCCGCCTCCGCAAACATGACGAGCAACGGGCGGTATGGCTGCTCATAGTGCGTGGCCATGACGGGCGTCACCAAGAGCGCGGCCGCCAACCACAGCTTGTGCGCCTGCGCGCGGCGGAGCAGTGACGCCGCGAGGAAAACCAGCAGCATCGAAGAAAGGGCTTGAAACAAGGTCTCGAAGTCCGCCTTCAGCCAGGGATTGCCAGTGCGCTGCGCGAACTCATTCAGTCGAGCCGAAATGGCCCCTAAAGCGAGCCCGATGGGCAGTACGACAGCCAGTGCGAGAAGTGGACGCCGCGTCAGCGAGTCACGCCAGGTCATCTAATCACCCCGCACAGCAACCGGTAGGTGGAGCAGTTTTGGCTTGAGATAGGCTCGGGCATGGCACTCCTGTCGTCGCAGTGCTGTCTCCTTCGGTCACCGACGGCACCGGTTGCGAGAAACCGCAAAAGTTTTTCATTCGAGGGCGTGGCAGCCCGCTACGACCGAGGCGGAGCGCGTCGCAAGCCAGACTCGAGATGGGCTGGGTTAGCGGGCGTAGAACGCGGGAGACGGCGCAAAGCTCGCAGAAAGGCCGGGCTGAACGCGCGTCGAAGCGTCAGCAGACGCGGAGACGCGAGTTGGCACTGCGTGTGCTCTATAGCGAGCAACTCGAACCAAGAGGAAGCCACGCAGTGTCAAAGAAAGATGCGCAATTCGGACAGCAAAACGAGGGCTCCGTACCCAGGGTCGATATGCTCGATGTCGCGCTCGGATCGGGCGAACCGCTCGACGACGAAGCGGGTAGCGGAGTCACGGTCAGAGTAAACGACCATGTCCCCGCGCTGACCACGGGCGACGACGAAGAGGCGCCGTCCCCCGACGACCTGGGCCGCGCATTTCTCAGCCACGCGACCGAATCCGAGCACAGCCTCAGTCCGGACGAGCTAATCCCCGACGTGAACGAGCTGCCCGTGGTCAGCGCCGGTTTGGGCGAAGCTGGCGCAGATTCGGACGAGGACGGCCCAGAGGAAGACGAGACGACAGCTGAGTACATTCGTCGGCACCGCATCTCGCTGCTGGGCTAGCTAGTCCGTGCTCGGGATCATGGGCGAAGCGCAACGGACCTTGTTGTGAGCGGAGGCTAGACGCGCCGGTGAGCGCGGCCTACATTTTCGCGGATGAGCTCTCCAGCAACCACAGTCGAGACGTTCATCCGCGCGTGGCGTGAGCGAGATCCACTGCAGCGCCAGCAGTTGCTCGAGGCGTGCTTTGCCAGTGACGGTCGATTCGTCACGCGCAGTCGTGAGTTTCGTGGGCGTGAAGCCCTGGCCGGCGAGATGGCGCGCATTCACGCCGATCCGCGTATCGTCAACATCCGCCTGGCCAGCGTGATCGACGCGAGCGGCACCACCTTTCGCTATCGCGGCCTGGTCGAATTCGAAGATGGCACGAGTGCCGAAGCGCTCGACGCCGGAGAGATCGACGAAGCAGGCCTGATCTCACTCGTCCTCACCTTCGCCGGCCCTCTGCGCGAGCTGCCCAGCTAGAAACGGGCTGCAGCAGCGCGCTGCCGCAACGGGCTGCAGCAGCGCGCTGGCGTCAGTTCGCACCCGGGCTAAACTGGAAGGCCAATGGATCAGTTCGCTGCGCGCCGTCAGCTCTTGCGCTCCGTGGCCCTCGGGCTGCCCGCGGCGGCCCTCGTCAATGCCGCCACCGCGGCCTGCCGTTCCGCAGAGAATGGGCTCGCGCCGGCCCCGGCCCCGGCCCCGGCCCCGGCGCCCGCGC
>Ga0247740_1000731_pt1 | contig 14790 bp, 11 predicted proteins | sample UWRJL148409B2_FD_180942 | JGI IMG/M metagenome (GOLD analysis project Ga0247740, IMG submission 180942) | Plant litter microbial communities from Arlington Agricultural Research Station in Wisconsin, United States - UWRJ-L148-409B-2 | ecosystem: Environmental > Terrestrial > Plant litter >...
CCGCGCGAACGCGCGTACTCACCCACCGCGACCCGCCGCTCGGCATCCCAAGGCAAGGCCAAGGCCGGCTCGCTCTCGTGCGCAAAGTACAAAAAGCTAGGCAAAAGCGCGCGTTTGGCCACTTCAACGGCGGTCACCAGTTGCTCGATTTCGAGCACGCGGACGCGCTCGTCAGTACCGGCCAGCTCGGCCATTGCGAGCGCCGAATGAGTCGTCCCGAGATCGATGCCCACGACGAATTTGGCGCTCATGAAAGCTCCAATTCGGCGGGCGCCACGAGCGTTGGATCCTGGGCACCGACCACCTTGGGCAAGCTCAGCTCCTCCACGCGCCAACCGCGATGACGCAGCACGCCGCGGAACGGCGCCGAGCCCGCGACATTGCCAACCAGCTTCACGTCGTCCGATGCACGCTCCAGCGTCAATGTCGCCCCCTCCGCCTCGCTGCGCACGCTGACGACACGTGCATGCGCGCGGAGCGCGCGCCGACAGCCCTCGTGCACGACTCGCGCTGCGGCGCCAACGTCTGCATCGTTGAACGCCGCCACATCCTGCTGCAGGAAGTCTACGAATCTTCCCTCACGCTGTAACAGCGACAAGAGTCGAAGCGCAGCACCGTTCGGGTCTGGCGGGGCCTCTGGCGAAAGCGGAGACTCGGGCGGTAACGACGGCGGCGCAGACGGCCGAAGGTCACTCTCGCCGAGCGACGCTACGCGCGCCGCATAGCGGCCATCGAACAAGATACGAAAACTACAGGCCCAAGAGAGCCAAAAGCGACTCAGCAGCGGGAGACTCGTCACCGACATTGCGGCGCAGTCTACGATCGCCGCCGCGATCCACAACGGCTAAGAAGCTTTGGCCGCGGCCGCGGGGCTCGGCCCGAAGTCCTTGATCACGGCGAAGGTGCCGGTCACCGTCTCGGAAGGCGCGGGAGCCGTCAGGCTGCTGCCGTCGAACAGCGCTACGACCGCGGTCAGGTTGTCTTCACCCCCCCGATCATTGGCCAGCTGAACCAGGTGGGCGCATGCGGGCCAAGGGCCATTCACACTCAGGATCTCCAGCAGCTCGTCGTGGGCCACTGCGTTGGAGATTCCGTCCGAGCAGACCAAGAGCTTATCGCCCTTACGCAGCTCGACCTGGCCAATCGCCGCGTGCACTTCCTCCACGCTGCCCATCGCTTGCAGCAGAATATTCTTGCGCGGTGAAGTCTCCGCCTCGTCGGGATGCATTAGACCTTGATCGACCAACATCTGCACCAAACTTTGGTCGCGCGTCAGTTGCTTGAGCTGACCCGAGCGCAACAAGTACGCGCGCGAGTCACCCACTTCGGCCACGTACGCACAGGTGCCGTCGACCAACACGGCCGTCAGTGTCGCGCCCATGCCATGACGGCCCTTGATGCGCGCCGCCGCAATCACATCGGCATTCGCGCGCCGCACCGCGGCCTCCAACCGTTGCTCCGCCGTGCCTCCGCCGCCCGCTTGCAGCGTCTTCTGCACCGAAGAAATCACGGTAGAGGCGGCGACTTCACCGGCGGCGTGGCCACCCATGCCATCCGAGAGCGTGAGCAGAGCTCCGCCTTGCCCGACGTTCATCTGCCCGTTCGACGGGCTGGCCTCGAAACTGGCGCCTGTCGACAAGTCGGTCAGCTGAAAGGCATCCTCATTGACGCTCCGAGTCAGCCCAACATCCGACAATGCGGCGAAAGTAATGGTGATGTCAGTCATGTCATTCTCACACAGGGTTTGCGCTTGGTTGAGCAGATTCTCGTGGCAGAAGTGCGGGCTTGACCGAGCAACGTAGCAAGCCGCCTCACACCAACCGCGCACTTTTGGGCCGCCAACTCGCGACCTACTACGCACGCTGCAAACCGCGCGCCAACGCGCGAGACTCGGCGAAACCCTCCAGAAGCATGGCCGGATTCGCGAGACGGTCTCGGATCAGCCGCTCTTGTCGTTGACCCTGCCGCCGCCGGTAGAAACGCGCGTTCCTGTCTAGATCGATGTCCGGAAGTGCAGCTCGAAGCCTGTCGTCTCCGCGCCCGGCCCGGCGAATATCGATCGTCTCCCGAGACGCGTACGGGCGCAGCCGATATTTCATCGGCACATCCCCATTGCTCACGCCCACTGCTCCCGAGTGGGTCGTCGCTGTCGGCAATTGAGGAAGCAGTAGCTCACCGTGCGCGTGTTCGACAATGGTCATGTATGTAGATCCAGTGCCGTCCCTTCTCGCCCGGCGCTTCCCCGCGCGCTGATCGCGAGCGCAGAATCACCTGTGTCGCATTGGGGGTTTGGTCAGCGGGCGCGGCGCTCGCGGCGAGGCGCGTAGCTCGATGTTCGGCAACTCACAGGGAGCCGGGCGTCAGGCAGCAACCGCGCTTTCACGGACGGCAATCGCACCGACCCACGCGGAGCAATTGGCCCAAATGTCGGTCAGTAACGCGGCAAACGTACCAAGAATGCAGTGCCCTGTGCGTCGGAGTCGACGCTCACGTTGCCGCCGTGGGCAAGCGCGATTTGCCGTACGATGAACAAACCTAGCCCGATACTGCGGTCGCTGTCGCTCTTGGTTGCGGCCCCGCGCTGCATCGGCTCGAACAGTCGTTCTCGCTCTTCACTCGCGATGAACGAGCCGATGTTGTGCACGCTCAGCGTCACCGCGTCCGCCGCTTCAGCCAAGACCGAGAGCGTGATCGGAGCAGCCGGCGCGCCGTATTTTGCGGCATTCGAGCCCAGATTGCCGATGATCTGGCCGAGGCGATCGGCGTCCCAAGCGCCGCGCGCATCACCAATGATTCGCACTAGAAAGGTGGCTGCGGGGAAGCTCGCGCGTAAGTCGTCGGCGCTGATTCGAAGCAGCTCCGCGAGGTCGAGCGGAGCGCGCAGGACCCGAATGCCGCCGCCGAGCCGGGCTTGGGTGAAGTCGAGCAAGTCACGCACGAGGCGAGTGGCGCGTTCGCTGCTGCTGGCGATCCGAGCGAGAGATTTTTTCGTGCGTTCGTCGGGGTGCTCGCGACGTTGGAGCACGGTCGTGGCAAGGTGGATGGCGCTGAGCGGATTGCGCAGATCGTGGCTGACGATGCCGACTAGTTGCTGTTCGAATTCGGTCTGGCGGCGCAGAGCGGCTTGCGCCTTCTGTTCCTCCGTTACGTCGCGGAAGAAAACGGCCAAGCCTTCGGTCGTGGGATACGCGCGGGTGTCGGTCCACAGATCGAGCGGCGGGTAGTACTCGAGGAAGTGCACGGGCACTTGTTGATCGAGGCTGCGCTGGAGTTCAGCCCGGTACTTCGAGCTTTGGTCGGCAGCCAGCGGGAATACGTCCCAAACCACGTGACCCAAAGTCTCGGCGCGCGCTTTACCGGTAAGTCGCTCATGACTGGCATTGACGAGCAGGAAGCGCCAGTCGCGATCGACGACGTAGAATGCGTCACCCATGGCGTCGAGCACTTCGGTCAAGCGCGCTTGCGTGCGCGCCAGGCGGATGCTCCCTTCGACGCGCGCGAGCAGTTCGCGCGCGGAGAACGGCTTGACCAAGTAATCACTGGCGCCGGCGCGGATGCCTTCGACCTTGGCTTCGTCACCCGCGCGCGCAGAGAGCAAAATCACGGGCACGTGGCTCAGGCGAGCGTCGGCCTTCAGTTCGCGCAGTAGGCCGAAGCCGTCGAGCTGCGGCATCATCACGTCCGACAGCACGAGGTCGGGCGGGCGACTGCGCGCCGCCTCGAGCGCGGCCTGGCCGTTGCTCACGGCCTCGATCGTGAATCGACCTTCCAACAGGCGCGAGACGTAAGCGCGCATGTCCGCGTTGTCGTCCGCGATCAGCACGCGACCGCTGGGCGTGGCCGAAACGGCGGCGGGCAGGAAACTGCCGCGGCTCGTACCGATTGGCGTTGGCGCGGTCGCTTCGCGATCGGTCCGGGCCTCGCTCCACGCCTCTGCTTCGCGCACGAAGGCGTCGGCGCGGGTGGCGGTGGAAGACTGCGTGCGCTCGCCCTGTAGCCGCTCACTCGGCAGGTGCGCATTGCCGACCGGCAGGCTGACCCCGAACGTAGTACCGACGCCCAACTCACTGCCGACCGAGAGCGTGCCGCCGTGGAGGCGCACCAGTTCCTGCACCAACGCGAGGCCGATGCCGCTGCCCTCGTAGCTGCGCCCGCGAGCGCCTTCGACGCGATGAAAGCGCTCGAACAAACGCGACAGCTGCGCCTCCGGGATGCCGGTCCCGGTGTCCTTCACCGTGAGCTCGACGCGCGCGGGGAGCTCGCCTCGAGCCGCGTGCATGCGCAGCGCGACTTCGATCTCGCCTTCGAACGTGAACTTGAACGCGTTCGAGATCAGATTCAGCACGATCTTCTCCCACATTTCGTGGTCCACCCAGATCGGCTCGGGTAGCGGCGCGCAAGCGACGAGCAAGCGCAAACCGGCGCGCTCGACCGTCGAGCGGAACGCGCTGGCGAGGTCGGCGGTCAAGCTCGCTAGATCGCTGGGCTCATACGACGCTTCGACGCGCCCGGCCTCAATCCGGCTGAACTCGAGCAGAGAATTGACCAACTTCAGCAGCCGCAGCTGGTTTCGGTGCACGGTCGCGAGCGCGGCACCCGACAATGACTGCTCCGGTGAATCGAGCGCGTCTTCCGTCGGGCCGAGGATGAGCGTCAGCGGCGTGCGGAACTCGTGACTCACGTTGCTGAAAAAAGCGGTCTTGGCGCGGTCGAGGGCGGCCAGCTCGTCCGCGCGGCGCTGCTCTTGTTCGTACGCGCGCACGTTGCCCAGCGCCGTGGTGAACGTAGTCGCAAGTGACTCGAAAAATGCCTGATACGCGGCGTCGAGCACGCGCCGCGGACTGACGCCCGCGACCAAGCAACCGAGCGGCGCGGGGGCACCCGCGGGGTGGATCGGTAGCAGCACCGCGGCACGCGGCGGCTCGGCATACGGTCCACACCCTTGCAGCGCGCTCCCGAAGCGCTGCGGCAAATCCTCGACGCGCAGCAACCCACGCGCATCCAACGCCTCTCGAATCGGCCAAGCCCCGCTCGCGCCCCCGTCCCCGGGTGAGTTCACGCTCGACCCAGGGGCGGCGAGGGAGATGCGCAAGGGGGCTGCGGCGCTGCCTGCCGTCAGGCCCATTGCGCCATGTAACGTTGCCTCCCGTGCTGCGTCGCCCAGTTGGTAAAACAACAAAAAAGGTAAATCGAGCGTTACGTCGGCACGGCCTTGCTCGGCGAGCTGCCAGGCTTCGGCGACGGTTTTGGCGTTGGCGACGCGAACGCTCAAATCACGCAAGGTTTGCGTGCGGCGTTCGCCGAGCATCTTGTCCGTCACCTCCGTGATGGGGTGGAACAGCCCGCCGACTTGCCCAGATTCATCACGGATAGGGCTGAACGAAAAGGTCATGAACGCCTCTTCGAGGTAGCCGTGACGATCCAAAAACATGCGCAGGTTCTCGATGTACGAGCCCTCGCCCTGCTGCGCGCGATCGACCACGTGCCCGACGGCCTCCAACGCGGAGGCCCAGCACTCGTTGAAGCGCTGGCCCATCGACGTGGGGTGAAGCTCGCCGGCGATCGGCCGGTACGAATCATTGTAAATCTGAACGCGCTCCGGACCCCAGGCGATCAAGATCGGGAAGGTAGAAGAAAGACACAAGCTGACCGTGGTGCGCAAACTCTGAGGCCAGTGCTCGAAGGGCCCGAGCGGGGTTTGCGACCAGTCCATCGAGCGGATGAGCGTGCCCATCTCGCCGCCGCCGGAGAGCCAATCGAGACTTCGAGCTTCGCTCACGAGACCGACTCGGCGCCGGCCAGCCACTGTTCGAGTTGTTCCAACCGCAGCGGCTTCTGCATGAAGCCGTTACACCCCGCTTGCGAGGCACCCTCGCGCCGCTCCGGATCGCTGTAGCCAGTCCACGCCACGATGCGGCAAGCCGTGCCCCAGCGCGCGCGGATCGTGCGAGCCACCTCCGCGCCGGTCGTGTCCGGCAGGCTCAAGTCCAAAAAGACGAGATTGGCCAGACGCTCGCTCAGCAACTCGAGCCCCGCCGCGCCCGTTACCGCGATGCGCACGCGGGGACCGTAAGATTCGATCAGCTCCGCGAGCAGCTCGGCGTTTTCGAGTGAATCATCGATCACCAAGACGTCGAGCGAAGTGGGGGACGAGGGCGAAGGGGTTTCCGACGAGGCCAAGTGTAAGCAAAGGTAACCACGCCTGAGCGGGCGCATGTCAGAAATCGGTCACGCCGCGCCCTGGCTCGAGTGATTCGATAGCAGGGTGATTTTCCAGTGCGCATGCCTCACGGCGCGTCGATCTCGATGATTTCCACCGCCCAAGGCGCGGGCACCTTTTCGTCCGTACCGCCGCCCTCGGCTTTGAAGGTCCGAGACTCGAAGTCCGCGGACCAAACCACGTCGACGCGCTCGTCTACCGCGGACGCGCTCGGCTGATCCAAAGCGAAGGCGAGATCGATCTCCGCCTCACAAGGCGCTCCCTGTCCCGGCGCTGCGCAGTCCCCCGTGAAGCGCAGCGGGCGCGCGAGCTCGAACCCCGTTTGCACCGTGGCAGATTCGCTCGCTTGGCCCTCGGCGCCGAAAGTGACGCGCACGAACGGGCGCAGCGGCGCGCTCTTCGCGGCATCGCTCGAAGTGATCAGTCCGTGCACCGTTGCCAACGCGGTATCGGTGGTGTTCGCTCGTTCGGGGCCCAGGGCGAGCACGGACGCGCGCAGCCGGTAGCGCGCTCGCGGTTGGTTCGCCGTTAGCGTGGTGGCTGGGCCTTCGCTGGTTTCTCCGAAGCGGTACACCGTGCGCTTCTCGGGATCGGCACAGGACGAGGTGAACAACACCGTAGCCGCGAGCGGCAGGGCGATCACCCAAAGGCCGGTGCGCATGATCGATATCGTAGTGAGGCGGCGAGCGGGTCGCAATGGGCGAGAAAAAGCCGAACCGGTCGGGCCACGCGACGCGCCCGGGCGCCAGAGAGCTGCTAACTTCGCCGGATGCAGCTGGCGCAGGCGCGGCGATGAGTGTGTTTGGCCGCGCGCTGGCACGCCATGCGCATGACCCGAGTGGGCGGCGTTGGTTGTTCGTGCCCTACGATCAGCTGAGTTCGGCGCTGGGGCCGCTGGCGCGGGCGCCGGCGCGCGAGTTGGGGATCGTGCTCGTAGAGTGTCCGAGCAAAGCCGCGACGCGACCATATCATCAGCAGAAGTTGGCGCTGGTGCTCACGAGCCTGCGCCATTTTGCCCTCGAACAGGCGGAGCGCGGCGTAGCCGTGCGGCACGTCGTGGCGCCGAGTCATGCAGCGGCGCTATTGGGGCTGGGCCCACTTTCGATGATGCGGGCGGCGGAACGAGAGTTGCGTGTGGAGCTCGAGCCATTGGTACGGAGCGGGCAGCTCGAGGTCATGGAGCACGAGGGCTGGCTGACTCGCAGCGAGGACTTCAGCGCCATTTTGCGCCCGACCCCAGGTGGAGCCGGTCGGCAAGCGCGCATGGATGACTTCTACCGCCGAGTGCGCACGCGGCTCGGGGTATTGATGGACGCGCGCGGCAAACCACTCGGTGGGCGGTTCAGTTTCGACACCGAGAATCGTCGAGCATGGTCGGGTGAACCCGCGGCGCCCCGCTTGCCGACATTCGCGGTGGACGAAATCAGCGCGGAGGTTTGCGAGTTGATCCGGTCTCACTACGGGCGTCACCCCGGCACGCTCCATCCGGAAGCGTTGCCAGCGACGCTGGCCGACGTGGAGCGCGTGTGGGAGTGGGCGAAGCGCGCGTGCTTGCCGCACTTTGGTCCGTTCGAAGATGCCATGTCGGCCAGTGAGCGCTCGTTGTTTCACACGCATCTGTCGCCGTTGCTCAATCTGCATCGGTTGCCGGTGCGACGTGTCCTGGATGAAACGTTGGAGCTCGACTTGCCGCTCGCGAGCAAAGAGGGATTCGTACGGCAAATCCTGGGTTGGCGAGAATATCTGCGCCACGTGCACGAGCATACGGATGGCTTTCGCGTGCTCGATGGCCAGGCGCAGCCTTGCGCCCCCGCGCCGGGTGATGGCGGCTACGCAGCCTGGAAGGGTGAGCCTTGGACCGCGCTCGAGGCCGCAATGCCGAGCGCCGCGGGTGGTTCGCTCACTTCGGCGTTGGGCACGACCCGTGACGTGCCGCCTGCTTACTGGGGCGCACGCTCGGGTTTGCGCTGTTTGGACGAGGTGGTGAGCGCGGTTTGGGACGACGCTTACAGTCATCACATCACGCGCTTGATGGTGCTGTCGAACCTGGCCACATTGCTCGACGTGTCACCGCGCGCGCTCACTGATTGGTTCTGGGTGGCATACGCGGACGCCTATGACTGGGTGGTCGAGCCCAACGTGCACGCGATGGGCATGTTCGGCGTGGGTGACCGGTTCACGACCAAGCCGTATGTATCGGGCGCCGCCTACATCGACAAGATGAGTGATTTTTGCCACGGCTGCGCGTTCGACCCGAAATCCGATTGTCCGGTGACGCCGCTGTATTGGGCGTTCCTCGCGCGGCACGGCGCCGCTCTATCCAGTGTTCCACGCATGAAGTTGCCGCTCGCGGCGGCCACCCGGCGTTCGGCCGAGAAGCAACGAGCCGACACGCGAGTCTTCGAGCGAGTAAGCGAGGCGCTGCAGCGCGGTGAGGCGCTGCGACCCAGCGCACTCGGAGGCCCGCAAGCTCAGCTACCCGGGGTGACGCCCCGCAAGAAGTAAACGCCGGCGTTGGCATGCTCTTCGCTCTACCCCGCGCCTGAGCCATGGCCGCTGAGAAAAATTCGCTGGTCGCGAACATCAACCGCCGTAAACGCCAAGGAAAGAGCCGTCCCAAGTCCCGCTCCACGGTTTCGAAAGCCGCTTACGAACGGATGGAGGCGGGTTGGCCCAAGAAGAAGACGGCAAAGAAGAAAACGGCAAAGAAGAAAACGGCAAAGAAGAAAACGGCAAAGAAGAAAATGGCAAAGAAGAAGGCCTGAGCCGTCCCGGCGGGAGACGAGCGCGCCAGCGTATATGTCCTTGCGCTTCCGCAGGAGCTGTTACATTGGACCTCGTGACCGGCGCCTTGTTCCAGCCCTTTCCAATGTTGCCCGGGCGGCGCGCTCAGGCGTGGCTTCACCAGCCCGCTTACCGACGCCCTCGGCACTTCCACGCGGAGCCCGAGCTCAACGTGGTGACACGAGGCAGCGCCACGTTCGGCATCGGTGACGAGCAGCGAACCCTCGGGCGCGGTGATGTCGTGCTCTTCCACCCCGGGCAAGACCACGTGCTGCTCGAGGCGAGCGCTGATCTCGGCTTGTTCGCGGTCGCGCTTTCTCCCGAGCTCGCCGTGCGCGCTCGAGTCGCGATCTCGCAAGTCGCGAGCCGCGGCTGTCACTTGAACGAACGCGAGACCAACGAGCTCGAGACGACGCTCAACGAGCTCGCACTGACGGGCAGCCCGAAAAGCGCAGAAGCGTCGCTGGCCGATTTATTCCGCTCACTACGCGCCCGCTCGGCGCGCACCCACGTGCTCAGCCGGTTGGCGCTGGAGCACGTGAGCGCAGATCCGGCTCTGTCGGGCGAGGCGCTCGGCAGCGCGCTCCGTGCGGGTCCCAGTGCGCTCAGCCGCCATTTTCACGACGACATGGGCATGCGCTTCGTCGAGTACCGCGCACGGATGCGGCTAATGACCTTCATCGAGCTGGCGGACCGCGGTCACCCACTGAGCCGCGCCGCGCTGGACGCTGGCTTCGGCAGTTACGCGCAGTGTCACCGTGTATTCACGACCGCACAGGGGTGCTCGCCGCGGCTTTACTTCAACGGCGAACGGCGGAATATCGATGATGCGCTGTTCGGGATTTCAGACCAAATATGATCCGCGTACGCTCGACACTCGCTGCCGGCGCCCTGCTCTGCGCTGGGTTGGCCATGACCGTCACCTCGCACGCGGCCACACGCTACGTATTCGCGACTTTTCTGGGCGACGCGGCCGACAAGCAGAAGCTCTCCCTCTACACGTCGAAGAACGGCCTCGATTTTACGCTGTTCGCGGACACGGGCTACACGGGGCCCACCGGCGTATTGCGCGATCCGAGCATCACGAAGCACACCGACGGCAACTATTACATCGCTTACACGATCAAGTCGTGGACAACCACCTCTTCTGCGTTCGCGATTGCCTCGAGCCCAGACCTGAAGAGCTGGACATTTCGAGCGGAAATCCCGGCGCAGGTTTCGGGGGTGAAAGATACGTGGGCGCCCGAGTGGTTCAAAGACTCGGACGGCAGCATCCACTTGATCGTGAGTATCGACACCAACGATACGGCGTTCAAATCTTACTTGTACACCGCGAGCGACGACACGCTGACCCAATGGAGCGCGCCGAAGCCGCTCGGCATCGGGCCGAACTACATCGATACCTTCGTGGTCAAGGTGGGCGCTACGTACCACGCCTTCAGCAAGAACGAGACCAGCAAGTACATCGAACACGCGACCGCAACCGCGCTCACCGGACCGTGGACATTCACGGATACGGGCAACTGGGCCGGCTGGGGTTCGGGCAAAGAAGGGCCCGCGCTGTTTCAGCTCGACGACGGCCAATGGCGCATGTTCATGGATTGCTACGGCAGCTGCGGTACGTACCTGCAAGCCACGAGCAACGATCTCCTCGTTTGGTCCGGGTCCTCCACGGTCAGCAGCTTGTCGGGCAAAGTTCGTCACGGCACCGTGCTCCGTGAAGGCGATTCGTCCGCGGGTAGTGGCGGCACGAGCAGTGGCGGCACGAGCGGCGGCGGAACGAGCGGCGGCGGCACGAGCAGTGGCGGCACGAGCGGCGGGAGCGAGAGCGGCGCAGGCACGAGTAGCGGCGGAACGAGCGGCAACGCTGGCGGGAGTGCCGGCAACGCGAGTGGTGGCGGCGCGGCTGGCTTCGGCAATGGCTCCGGAAGTGCGGGCGCAATCGCCACCGGCGGCTCGCCGAATGGAGGCGGAAGCGCGGGGGCTTCTGCGACCGGCGGCGCGCGGCCCGCGCAGGCGGGCGCAGCTGGAGACGACGCCACGAGCAACGGCGACGGCTGCAGCTGCGCGGTACCGGGCTCGGCGTCGAACTCGCAGCGACGCGCGTCCGTCGCACTGCTGCTCACGCTGGGCGCCGCGCTGCTTCGGCGCCGGGCCCAATCACCCTCGAGGTAGGTCGCGGCCTGGCTCGAGGTAGGTTCTCGTGCGTGGGCGTCTCCCGGCGGGACGGCCCAACACGATGAAGGAGTGGAGTGCTTACGAACTCCTACGCCGGCTTCGCAGCCTGATTTGCTGAGTAACAGCGCTTAACGTTTTCGTTCGGTCGGCAGCTGATTCCAGCAGAAAGCACTTCGTGCAATCGCACTGGTACGCGTTGCAACCGTGTCCGCTTTGCGCCAAATACTCCACCATGGTGAGTCGGCTCCGACGCGAACATTTGTGCATGATCTTGCCGCTCTTAGCGGGCTCGATCGGTTGCGTCGACGGCAGCCTCTCCGAGGGCGCAGCGCAGCGACCGGTCGGCTCAGCGGGTTCCGGTTCGGGAGCGTCGGGCTCGGGGAACGGTTCGGGGAGCGCGGGCAGTGGGCCCGCCGGCGATCCCACGTCGCCGCTACTGCCCGCACGCATCCGTCGCTTGTCCAACGCAGAGTACGAGAACTCAGCGCGTGCCATCGTCGGCAGCAACGAGCCGGTCACCGGTGACTTTGCGCCCGACACCCGTCAGAGCGGCTACACGCTGAACGACGCGCAGCGCGTCGACTCCGTGCTCATCAAGCAAATCGCGGGCGCCGCGACCAAGCTCGCTGCGCAAGTCCGCACCAAGATCGATACCCTCGCCCCCTGCGCCAACCAAAGCGCGGGCGGTGAGGCTTGCGCCAAGACCTTCGTTCAGTCGTTCGCGACGCACGCTTTTCGTCGCCCGCTGGCTGACGAGGAAGTATCGAAGCTGGTCGACCTATACAAGGTCGGCGCTGACGGCGGCACCTACGCCGACGGTATCGAGCTCGTTGCCACCGGCGTGTTGCAGTCGGCAGGCTTTCTTTACCTGACCGAAACCGGCACTGACGCGAGCGCGGAGCAGGTCAAACTGACTCCGTACGAAACGGCCAGCGCTCTGTCCTACCTGATCACCGCTGGCCCGCCAGATAGCGAGCTGATGGCGGCTGCGGCCAATGGTTCGCTGGAAACCCCCGAGCAGCGCAGCGCGGTGTTCACGCGCTTGGTCTCAGGCGGTGATCCGGCGGCTTCGCGCGCTCGCGTCGTACGCGTGATCCAAGAGTGGCTGGGCACCGACCGCATCTCCGAGACCGCGAAGGACAGCGTGGTGTATCCCGGCTTCGCGGGCCTAAAGCCGGCAATGGTCGCCGAGACGAGTCTGTTCGTCCAACGGCTGCTCGAGAAGAAGAGCGGTACCGTCGGCGAGCTGATCGGCGCAAATTGGACGGCCACGCAAGACGCGAACCTAATCCAGCTCTATGAAGGGACCAGCGCCGGTGATGGCGAGGTCGCCTTGCCGAAGCGCCGCGGAATCTTGAATCAAGGCGCGTTCCTCTCGGTCTATGCGCACGCCAGTGAGACAGGCCCCGTGCTGCGCGGCGTCGCGGTCGAACGTCGTCTCGCCTGTGTGACCGTCCCTTCGCCCGCTACGTTGATGCTCACGGTCCCGCCGCTGCAGCCTGATCCCAGCAAGACGACGCGCGAACGCATGGAGATCCATGCTCGCGACCCAGCGTGCGCGGGCTGCCACAAGGTCATCGACGCCTTCGGCTTCCCCTTCGAGCAGTACGACGGCATGGGCAAGCGTCAGCTCACGGACAACAACAAGCCCGTGGACAGCACGTCGACCGTAGCCTTGGGCAAGGATTTCGACGGTGATTACGCGGATTCCGACGCCCTCGCGACGGCTCTCTCGACCAGCGCCGCCGTGCGTGAATGCTTCGCGCGCAACATCTTCCGTGCCTCCGCCGGCCGCAGCGAAACCGACGTGCAAGCGGCGGAAAAAGCCTTCATCGACTACTGGCAGACGGTGCCTGCTCCGGCCGCCGACGCCGCTCACCCGACCCCCGCCTCGGCCGCAGAAGGCAGCATTCTGGAAGCCTTGCGCGCCTTCGTTACCAGCCCCAACTTCACGCTGCGGAGACCGCAATGAACCGACTCAGCCCGACACGCCGCAGCTTCCTCCGTGCCATGGGCGCGGGCATGGCCGTCCTCCCCTTTTCGCGTTTGCTCGAGAACTCGGTCGCGCAAGCCGCGGGTGAGAGCCTGCCGCTCAAGTTCATCACCATCTACACCCCGCACGGCCTCTCCGCCGAATACTGGGCCATGAAGAGCGGCGATACGGAGACGGACTTCAATATCGCCTACGACAATTGCTCGCTACAACCGTTCGACGACGCTGCCACCTACGGCAAGAGCTTCAAAGACAAGATCTTGGTCATTGAAGGCATCGACCATTTGTCGAAGGCGAACGGTCACGACTCCGCCGGCACGATCTTGACTGGCAGCTGGATTGACGGCGGCGCCAAGCGCCCTTCCAACGCCTCGCTCGACCAGTACCTCGCCGTCACCAAAGGCCTGGGCAGCGACACGCGCATCACCAGCATCAACCTGGGCGTCGGCAATGACGCGACCGATCCCGGGCTCACGCTCTCGTACGGTGACGGCGGCGCGCCGTTGCCGAAGATCATCGACCCCGTCGCGGCCTTCAATTTGCTCTTCGACGGCGTGGCCGTCAGCTCCGATCCAGCCGCCATGGCCGCGGCCGCGCGCAAGCAAAAGCTCGGACAGAGCGTGGTCGACTACGTGCGCTGGGACATCACACGCCTGCGCACCGGCCTTGCCGCGAACGAGCAGCAAAAGCTCGATCAGCACTTGAGCGCGTTACGTGATATCGAAAAGCAGCTGGGCGGAGGTATGGGTGGCACCGGCGCGGCGTGCACCGTGCCCACCATCCCGGATGCCGGAAAGTTCCCGAAGCTCAAGCAGTACAACGGCGGCGAGCAGTACTTCGACGCGATTACGGACGCGCACATCGACATGCTGGCGCAAGCCCTGGCGTGCGACGTAACCCGCTTCGGCACGCTATTCATGAATGACCTGTCGTATGCCGACAATCCCCTGAAGTTGCCGTCCGACAATCACGGCGCGGTCGCGCACACGTACAACGCCTCGACCGTCGGCAACAACAACATCACCAACACGGGTGATCCCGCGAGCTGGCTGCCGCTCGCCAAGTTCAACAAGTATTGCTACGGCAAGGTCGCACGGCTGATGCAAAAGCTAGATCAGCTCGGCATCTTGGACAGCACGATTATCTACGTCACGAGTGACATGGGTAATCCGAATTTGCACAGCACGCGCAATGTGCCAACGCTGCTCGCGGGCGGAGCCAACGGCAAATTCAAGATGGGCCGCCGGCTCAAGATGACCCCCGGTTGCCCGACGACCGATGTCTGGTGTGACGCAAAAACGGGCGCTGACAGCACGTACAAGCCCACGACCAACAGCAAAATCTTGGTCTCGATCGCCCAGGCGTACGGGGTCGAGGTCAATACCTATGGCACTCAGCCGAACCCAGCAGACATCACCGGCGCCCTCAGCGCCATGATGGCCTGAGCGCGCTGGGCGGGCGGTGCGCGCGCTGGGCCGCGCTGCGCCTGAGCCGCGCTGAGCTGCGCCTGAGCTGAGCCGCGCTGAGCTGCGCCTGAGCCGCGCTGAGCTGCGCCTGAGCTGCGCTGCGCCTGAGCCGCGCTGAGCTGCGCCTGAGCCGCGCTGAGCTGCGCCTG
>Ga0247740_1000733_pt1 | contig 14784 bp, 18 predicted proteins | sample UWRJL148409B2_FD_180942 | JGI IMG/M metagenome (GOLD analysis project Ga0247740, IMG submission 180942) | Plant litter microbial communities from Arlington Agricultural Research Station in Wisconsin, United States - UWRJ-L148-409B-2 | ecosystem: Environmental > Terrestrial > Plant litter >...
CGTAGGAGTCTGGGCCGTGTCTCAGTCCCAGTGTGGCCGGTCACCCTCTCAGGCCGGCTACCCGTCGTCGCCTTGGTGAGCCATTACCTCACCAACTAGCTGATAGGCCGCGAGTCCATCCTTGACCAAAATTCTTTCCAACTCCTCACCATGCGGCGGAAGCTCGTATCCGGTATTAGACACCGTTTCCAGTGCTTATCCCAGAGTCAAGGGCAGGTTACTCACGTGTTACTCACCCGTTCGCCACTAATCCAGTAGCAAGCTACCTTCATCGTTCGACTTGCATGTGTTAAGCACGCCGCCAGCGTTCATCCTGAGCCAGGATCAAACTCTCCATAAATGTTTATCTGCTCAATACCGAAGTACTGGCACATCTAGTGTCACCCGCACCCGGAATGGGGTGTCGAGGCGACAAGTTTGAAACTGACAAGAACAAACCAATACCGGATAAATCCGGACTGACTTGCTTTGTTTGTTTATATCTATTTCCAAAGGAATCTCCTGTGGCTCACCGGCTAGAAACCGGATCCCCACACGAGGTTTTTGGCATTTGACATTGTGCACGCTGTTGAGTTCTCAAGGATCGGACGCACCTGATCCCACCTCACGGTGTTCCTCAGGGCAACTTCACAAACCTACCACACCACGCTGACCGTTTGACACACACCCTGACTTCGAAAAGTCAGACCCGTGACAGAAGGAACAACATCATGTGGGTAAAACATCCAAACAACCAGAACACACAACAGAATCAACTGCTGCGATCTAGAAGGGATTTGGTCCCGCTTGAGGCCGGTAAGCACTTCGACTTATTCCGAACCTGTGGGGTGACAAGAGAAGAGATTACGTGGCAAAACACCCCCCTGGCAAATACCCCCACACCCCGGGCGTGTCGCCACCACCCAAGCATCCACTCCCCCCTTACCAAATAAGGGATCCGCCCTCACGAGCGGCTATACCGGGGCAACCAGGAACACATCGAGGGGGTCTTCGCTCTCATAGATAAATCCAGCACGCTCGTAAAGACGCCGGGCCGCGCTGCCCTGCATCACGTCGATGCGGAACGGACGGGCATCAGCATGCAGCGCCATCACGTGCTGCAATACCGTACGGCCGATACCCCGCCCCTGGTACTCCGGTGTGATGTAGAAGTGCTCGATCCACTGGTCGTCAGCTTCGGCACGAACGGCAATCAGTCCGACAGGTTCGTCCTCTACCTGAATGACGTAACTCTGAGCCGGATGAAACGCGTCCAGAAATCTCTGCCGTACCCGCACGGGATCCCACCGACCGAGGCGCTCCAGGTCGGGACGCATCACCACTGCGCGGAGCTCCGCCATCCATGTCGCATCTGCGGGCACCGCGGTGCGCAGCGTCCACTCGAACGAAGCCAACCGCGAGAGGTCCTTGATGCGCATACCGGTAGTACACCAGACCATGGGCAACGCGCGACGACGCTCGGCGTGCGATTAGGTGAGCGCAAGCACCGTCGGAGTGGACTGCTCCTCGGAGGTGAGCTCGACCGATGTCGGAGTGGACGTCATTTTTTCCGGCACTGTAAAGGTGTACGTCGTTGCAGCCATATCCGCCGTGCACATTTCCTCGGCGCTTGGCTCGAACTCGATCGTGACCACGTCACCCTCACCGACAATCTCGATAGGTGTGGCAAGACAACTCGAGCTTCCCCACGTCACAACGGCAAACGTTTCGCCTTCCTCGATCCAGGTGGCGAGCGGCTCCGTCGATTCCGGGTCGACGGTTACCGACTCGGGCAGACCTTTGATCGTCTCGTCGGCGACACTCGTTGGCGCGCTGCTGGCAGATCCGCTACAGCCGGTCAGGACAAACGCGATGACGGCGATCGGGATGATCCGGAGCAGAGAAGTCTTCATCCATTCAGTCTGGCCAGCACCCGAAAGAAGCACCACCCAACGAAATTGGGGACTTCTTCGTCAGCGTGGAGCAGTTCTGCTGTCAGCGACGAGCCCTGGCGTGGGATGAGGCGAGAGGGTCAGCGGTAGAAGTCGGCGAGCGCCGCAGCGAACGTGACCGGTTGCTCAACCCACGGATAGTGGCCAGCGTCGGGAATTGACACACATGTTCCGCGCGGGAACAGATCGGCGACTGCCACGACGGGTGCATACCCGGTGAGGCCATCGTCAACCCCCGCGACCACCAGCACTGGGCAGTCGACTTCACTCAGTCGAGCCACAATGCCACTCGAATCAACACCAGCGAAGAACAGTTTTTGCGCTGCGGGATACCACTCCCCCAGACTCTCGTGAGTGCGAGCCAGGTCCGTCCAGTTCGACCACGCGGAATTCTCATTCCGCGCGACGATGGCACCGCTGTCATCCGGCAGGTCAACCAACCACTGCGCGGGTGGTGTGACCAAGCACAGGGTGGAGAGTCGCTGCGGATACCGTGCCCCATACGACACCGCGATACGAGTGCCAGCGGAATGGCCGAGAAGCTCGATCGTTTCGAGACCCAGGTGCATCCGGAGCGCCTCGATGTCTTCGGCAAGTTCTGGCCAGGACGCCGCCTCCGCAGTGGGCGACGGATCGGACAACCCCACACCCCGCTGGTGCAGCACAACAAATCGGCGCCGCTGCGACAACCCTGCAAGGTCGCCGAGGTATTCGGGATGCCGAGCCGGACCGCCCGCCTGCACAACCAGCGCGGGAAGTCCTTCGTCGCCAAAAATATCGAAGTGAAGTCGCGTGCCATCGTGGGACAAAAAGGTGGGCATGCTTTACGGTAGCGGTCACCGCGAACCGATTCGGGAGTGCCGCCGGCCCGCGGTGGCGTCAGCGTGGGGCGTCAGCGCGTGGTGGCGGCAACCCGATCGCGCAGTGCCGCGCCCACGCGAGGCCAATCCTCTGCGGTGATCGAGAACATCACGGTGTCGCGCACCGTGCCATCGGCGCGACGCTGGTATCGCCGAAGGGTTCCTTCGTAGGATGCCCCGAGGCGCTCGATCGCCCGCTGCGAGCGCTCGTTGCGAATGTCGGTTTTCAGCTGCACCCGGCCGGTGCCCAGCACGTCGAACGCGTACTCGAGCAGCAGCAATTTGCTTTGCGGGTTCACTGCGGAGCCCCAGAACGGACGCGCATACGCGGTCGACCCAATCTCGAGGCGCGCATCGGGCACCGAGATGTCGAGGTAGGCGGTTGTTCCGATCACAGTTCCGGCCGCGAATCCTTCGCGGTCCCGAGTCAGCGTCACAGCCCAGGGGTGCATTCCGGCATCGATCGCACGCTGGAGGTTCGCGGCATACTCATCGGGCGTGGTTGGGCGCCCGGCGAGATGAGCCCAGACCGCATCGTCATCAAGGGAAGTGAACAGCTGCGGAGCATCCCGATCCGGCGCAAGCGGAACCAGCGTCACCACATCTCCGGCGAGCGCGACCCCGGGGCGGGGCGGCCAGGCGAGTGCTGGCCATTCGGTGTCATTGGGCCTCGAATCGGTTAACGCCACAAAAACGGAAGGATCGGATTCCGGCAAATGTGAGTTGACGGCGCTCATGGGGTCTCCTTGTGTGTGACGATCGAGGCGTGACGAGACTATCGCCGACAAACCCACCCTGCTTCGCCGAACTCACCGCTCACCGTCAGGTCGTTTCGGCCGCGGACCGTGTGGACTATGCGGGCCTTGAGACGGGGCAACCCACATGACAACTCCCGCTCCCCAGCTGGCACGACGACTCGGGTTGACCGATGCGGTCGTCATCGGTCTCGGGTCGATGCTCGGTGCCGGAGTGTTCGCGGCGTTCGCCCCTGCCGCTGCGGCCGCAGGCGGAGGTTTGCTCATCGGTCTGGCAATCGCTGCGCTGGTGGCCTATTGCAACGCCACGGCGTCTGCCCAACTGGCGGCGCAATATCCTTCGTCCGGCGGAACCTATGTCTACGGCCGCGAGCGACTGGGACACTGGCCGGGTTTTCTCGCCGGCTGGAGTTTTGTTATTGGTAAAACGGCAAGCTGCGCCGCGATGGCACTCACCTTCGCGGCCTACGCGGCGCCCGCCGGCTGGGAAAAACCCGTCGCGGTCGCAGCCGTTCTAGCGTTGGCCACGGTGAACTATTTTGGGGTCACCCGAACGGCCGGGCTGACCCGGATCATCGTCGCCGTGGTGCTCGTTGCCCTGGTGGTGGTGCTTCTCGCTGGTGCGTTTGGCGGCACCTCCGCGCCACACGATCTCGGGGCTGACCTGTTCGAGCACGGCTGGTACGGCATCCTGCAGTCCGCGGGCCTGCTCTTTTTCGCTTTCGCCGGGTACGCCCGCATTGCGACCATGGGTGAAGAGGTAACAAACCCCTCGCGCACCATCCCTCGCGCGATTCTTACCGCGCTCGGCATCGTTCTTGTTATTTACGTGCTCATCGCGATTGTGGTGCTGCGATCGCTCGGCGCCGATCAGCTCGCGGTATCCGATGCGCCGTTGGTGGATGCCGTGATCGCCAGCTCCTGGAGCTGGGCCTCCCCCGTGGTGCAGATCGGTGCAGCCGCCGCAGCACTCGGTGCGCTTCTCGCCCTCGTTGCCGGGGTCGGACGGACGAGTCTGGCGATGGCGCGGAACCGGGACCTTCCCCCGTGGCTTGCGGGAGTCCACCCGAAGTACCAGATTCCCCACCACGCGGAGATCGCCCTCGCTGTGGTGGTGAGCGTCCTTGTGTTGACGGTCGACCTGCGCGGTGCGATCGGGTTTTCGTCATTTGGTGTGCTGGTGTACTACCTCATCGCCAACGCGGCGGCCTTCACCCAGGAGTCGTCGCAGAGACGTTTTCCCCGCGCGCTGCAGATTGTGGGGGCACTGGGATGTGTGGTGCTCGTTGCGACGCTTCCCCCGGTCTCGATCGCGATCGGTCTTGGTGTGCTCGTCCTTGGGCTGGTCTATCGCCTGGTTCGGATTCGACGTGGATAACTTCAGCGAAGCGGCATCCCGATCCCACCTCGTTTTTATCCACGGCGCCGGGATGGGGCCCTGGATGTGGGACGCGCAACGTGCCGCCTTCGGCGAGCGCTTCCACGTACATACCCCCACACTCCCGGGGCACGATCTCACGACGAGTGAGGATTACACCACTCACGCACGGGCTGCTGAGTCGATTGCCGAACAGATACAGCTCGACGCTCTCGAGGGAGACGTCGTTGTTATCGGTTTCTCCGTGGGCGGGCAGGTCGCCATTGAATTCGCCACGATGTTTGCCAATCGAGTGACCCACACCGCGGTGATGAGTTCGCTCGTCAGTCCGTGGCGGTTGGCTGCGCTGTATGTGTCACTCGCCGGGCTGGCCGCACCGCTCGCCAAACGCCGCGACTTTGCTCGTCTGCAGGCGAGCCAGCTCGGACTCCTCGATTCGGACATCGATGCCTACGTCGAGCTGTCCCGACACCTGTCGACCACCACTCTGCGCAACATCGTACAAACGAACTTCTCGTTCAGCCCTCCGGCGGAGTTCATCCGGTCGTCCCGACCCGTACTTCTTCTTGCTGGCGACCGCGAACAGCGCACACTCATCAACAACCTTCGGACGTTGAGCGAAAGAGTGCCCGCCGGTCGATTCGAACTCGTTGCGGGGACGGCACACAGCGCGCCGTTCACCGCACCCGACTACGTCAACGGGGTGGTCTCTGAGTGGCTTGCGCTCGATCGCGTCTAGCCCAAGGCATCCACCCCGGTTCGCCGTTAACCGCCGGAACCCGTCTCTCGCCCCGCAAGGAGATTGCTGGTGAATCGTGCAATGTCGTCGCGGAGCCTCGGGTACGCGCCCTCAACAGGATTTTCGGTCTCGATAAAATCGCGGATGCTCTCAAGCGTTGACGTCACGAGCTCACGCGCCGAGCGAATGTTCCATGACTCCCCCTCCGCAACAAGATCGTCGAGGGTGATCGACCCATGGACGTATTCGCGGTTGATAGCCAACGCCATCTTGCCTCCGCCATCGAGGTGTGTCTGCGGCACCACGTCATAGGCCGGAGTCAGCCGGGTACTACCGTCGCGCAAGCGAAGCAGGCTGATGTTTTTGCCGTGCATATCGAGGTTACCCAGCGCCTGTGACACCGTAACTAAGCGCAGCAGCTGCTCCGCCGAACGTCGGTCTCCGCCCTGGCCCACCACGGCAGCGATGCGCGCGAGCGACATCAGTCCGCCGAACTCCTGGTACTTTTCGTTTTTCGAGGCGCCGAGTGCTTGGTTCATGTCTTCCTGGTGGATGCGCCCCTGCGGAGCGTCGGGCATCCGGTCGTATCGTTCGATCACGAGCGCCCGCACACCACTGAAGTCTTCGATCCAGGTGTCGAGATCGGTCAGGCCTGCCGCCTTCGCTGCGCGGAAACCGTACTCTTCGTCGAACGTGATGCTGGGATGCCGGATCGACGGCGGTTTAACAATGTGGGTCGACGGATAGCCCTCGACTACCTGGTACCACTGTTCCTCGGCCCGAGCGAGAACAATCTTGTTCTGCACCCCGGCCAGCGAGGTGCGACCGGACTGCGGACGGTTACCGAGCGGAGCGGTCTGAGTGTTCATCAGCATCCGTGCGATCTCGTCGAAGTCAACGGGAATGCGCTCGGGTTGGCGCGGTTCGCCGGGCGCATCCGGGTCGTAGAGCTGCACGGCACCGGCAACATCCCGCCCGAAGCGCGCGAGCAGTGGAATGACGTCATCAGTCGACACCCGGATCTCGGCGGCGAGATTGTCGCGCGCGGTGCCCTCGGGGAGGAGCTCGGCGAAATAGTTGCGACGCCGCCCGGCCCTGCGGCGGTTGCTGACGAGTTCGAACGGAACCGACTGCGACAGCATTGTGCTGCCGAGTCCGAACACCGCAATGGCGTGTGGGTCGGTGACAAAGTCGAATGACCGTCGGTCGGTACCCACGAGGTGCCCGACCAGCTCGCCATACAATTCGACCCGCAGGTCAGCCACGCGAGGCGTCCGCACTGTCGCCGTCGGTGGCGTCGGCCGCCGGTTCGTCGACCGCAGGTTCGTCGACTTCCATGTACATTCGCACACCGGTCTCGCGCATAATCGCGAAGATGCGCTCAAGGATGATGGCGTTTTTGCCGGATTCCAGGCTCCAGATATATTTCTGGTCGGTGTCGACACGGTCGGCAAGTTCTCGCTGCGTCAGTCCGGAAACCATTCGTCCCTGCTGCAGCATCCGTCCCAACGCATCTGTGTTCGTCACTTCACCGCGTGCCGCCATGGTCACTCTCCCTGATGGACATATTCCCTTCAGGTTAGGTGACGGCGTTATGTCCGTCAAGGTGTCTGACGGATATATCGCCATCGGGTGCTACGCATCGGCCAGGCGGACACCGAGTGCACTACGTGCCGAGATGAAGGATGTTGAGCGTATTACTTTCGGAGTCTTGCGGCGTCGTTTTGTGATCGCTCTTAGGGGGATTGAACTGATCGGCGGCGCCCGCCTTGACCGGGGTCGGCGTCTTATGTCCTGTGCGTTATGAGGCACTTGGGTTATGAGACACGCGGCCCCTCAGTAAGTCCCGCGCAGCTGCACGCTAGAGGATGGATCACCCAGACAGCGCGGTGGCAGCCTTTTCCTTCGTGCGTACAGAGGTCGCGGACACGTTGTGCAGTGGCGCGAGGGCCGAGTCGAGAGCGGCCTCCAGCGGCCACGCAGACCGTTCGGGCTGACTGAGGACGAGCCCGCCCTGGATCGCCGCGAGGATGGAAACCGCGATCCGCTCGGGGTCTGCAGAGTCCGCGACGAGACCTGCTGTCCGCATCTTCACGACGCCGCTGGCGAGAGCAGCACGCCACGCTCGCAGCCCTTCGGAAACGATCCGATCAAGTTCCGCGTCGACGGCGGCCGCCTGGGTCGCGAGTGATCCGATCGGGCACGCCCAGCGGCCCCGACCGATGTAGTAGTCAACTAGCCCCGCTCGCCATCGCTCCCAAGATCTCCACGAGCCGAGGTCGTGGATCTCGGGTTCCTGGGCGGCGAACAACTGCCGACCCTCCCAAACGGCAACCTCGCGCACGAGCTCCGCCTTCCCGCCGGGGAAGTAGTGAAATAGCTGGCTCTTACTCGTGAGCGTGGCCGCCCGCACCGTGTCAAGCGTCGTCCCGCCGATCCCGGATGCCAGAATCTGCTCTCCCGTCGCTTCGATGATGCGCTGTCGCGTTCGTCGCCCACGCTCGGTGAGCTTCGTCTCGTCCATCCCTTGACAATACTGGACTGGACCTATCGGTCCAAAGACTGCTACAAATGGACTATGCAGTCCAATCAAGAAGCATTCCAGTCTCTTACCTCTGACGCCCGACTCGCGGGACGCACCGCGATCGTGACCGGATCGTCGAGCGGCATCGGCGAGGCGATCGCCCGCGTTCTCGCAGCATCTGGAGCCGAGGTGGTCGTCAGCGGCCGCGACATCGCGCGCTCCCAGGCGGTCGTCGATGTCATCGCCTCCGCCGGCGGCACCGCGCATGCTGTCCCCGCAGACCTGTCGGGAAGCTATGCGGAGATCCGCAAGTTCGCCGCCACGGCGACCGCGGCGCTCGGCGGACGGGTCGACATTCTGGTTAACAACGCGGGCGTCTACCCGGTGCTGCCGACGTCGATGCTCGCGGACGACGACCTCGACGCAGTGCTAGCGACGAACATCCGAGCACCCCACGTACTCGTCGCGGAGCTCGCCCCGGCCATGGCCGAGCGAGGCACCGGGGCGATCGTCAATATTGGCTCCTGGATGTCACGGGTGGGCATCCCCGCAGGTGCGGCCTACACCGCCTCCAAAGCGGCGCTCGAGCAGATGACCCGCACCTGGTCTGCGGAGTTCGGCCCCCACGGCGTGAACGTCAACACCGTCGCCCCCGGCGCCACCGCCACTCCTGGCAACGCCGCCGCCGCAGACTCCCTCGCCGAGATGACAAAAGGCACCGTCGCCGGGACGCCCGTACGCCCAATTGATATCGCCTTCGCCGTGAGGTTCTTGGTCTCCGACGAGGCCTCGTTCGCCCACGGGACGGTTCTCGACATCGACGGCGGCATCGCCAACGTGCGGGTCGGCTGAACAGCATGGACACCCCACACTTCGCTGTCGCCGTCACCGCATTTGTCGCCGCGCTCGAAGGCCGCATCGACGGGGGCATTACCTCGTTCCCAGACCTGTTCCAGCACGATGCTGTCATCGACGTGCCCTTCGACGGCGCCGGTGACCCGCCGCCAATCGTGGGGCGGCAGGCGATCGAAAACATGGCCGCCAGCCTCGACGGCTTTGTCTGGTTCGACGAAGTCACTTTCCACGCCGTGCGAGGGACCGACGACCCGGCAGTGATCGTCTGCGAGTACGAGGCGGTACTCCGACGAGCGGACCGTGAGGGCCCTCTTCGCCGCCGCTACATCTCCGTGATCACCATCGGCGAAAGACGTATCAGCCATCTTCGCGAATACGGGGGGCCCTTCATGCTGACCGACTAACCGTTACCTGGCCTAAATCACTGTTTGCTGTGGCCGCAGGGCTTGGCGATTCGCGTGTGGTGAGTCCGTCGCAACAATTTCAATGCCCAACCCGTCTGCTTGGGCCGTTCATGGGACGGCGGCAGTTAGACGGTCCCTGACTGGGTCTATTTCCCGGCCTTCGCGCCTTCCTGTCGTTGGACAGTTCGATAGACAGTCGAGCGGGCCACATTGAATAGTTCGGCCAGCTCGGCCGTGGTGTGCGTTCCTGCTCGGTAGACCTCCATGAGGTGTCGCTGCTGTGGCAGAGACAGCTTGGGTTGCTTCCCGCGGAGATGGCCCTTCGCTTTCGCGATAGCCATACCTTCCCGCGTTCGCGATCGAATCAGGTCGGACTCGAACTCGGCGACCATTGCGAGCACGTTGAACAGCAACCGGCCGACGGGGTCTTTCGGGTCGTGGACCGAACCGCCGATGCTCAGCTTCACCCCTTTGAGGGTGAGTTCGTCGACGATGTCGCTCGCATCGCGGAGGGACCGTGCCAAGCGGTCGAGTTTGGCAACGACCAGCGTGTCGCCAGTGCGACACGATGCAAGCGCGACCCGCAGTCCAGGACGTTCTCGGTTTGTGCCAGTCAGACCATGATCCGTATAGATGTGACTGGGGTCGACTCCAAGCCTCGCAAGAGCGAGTCGTTGGGCGGTGAGATCTTGATCAGCTGTGGACACGCGCGCGTATCCGATAAGTAGTTCATTCATGCCCGCAATCTCGTCCGGTTATGTCAGCGACACAACCATCGAACCCACCCGCGCGGGTCTCGGATCGCGATCCGCAACCGAACTCCTCGTCAGCTGGTAAATGGTGTTGCGCCAGAGATCGTGGGCTCGTGGAGTTAGTGCATGAGCATCAGTACTGCTTCGCTGAACGCAGCAGGCGCTTCCTGCGGCGGATTGTGCCCAACTCCCGGCAGTACGACTCGCTGGAAGGGACCAGAGAAGTAGGGCGCGTGCTCCGAAGAGTCGAACCAGCCAAATCCGTCGGCTCCGCTGTCGATTGAGACTGTGGGCACGGAGATGATCGGGCGCTGGGTGAGGCGATGTTCGAGGTCGTCGTAGCGCGGATCTCCGTCGACCAGGCCGAAGCGATGGCGATAGGAATGGACCGCGACGTCGACAAAGTCCGGATTGTGCAGGCTCGGTGCCGATGCCGCGAACGCGGTCTCCGCCTCGGGCCACTCGGGAGACCAGTCGCGCCATAGCGAACGACATAAATCCTCCCGGTACCGCTCAAGACCGCGCCGACCCCGCTCAGAGTGGAAGTAGTACTGATACCAATCCAGCTGCTCATCGAAAGGAGCGGCCGGTTCGACGGACCCGGCGATGTCTTGAATGGGATAGCCGGAGACCGTGACCAACCCGTCGATCCGATTGGGGAATAGCGCCGCGGTGACACTCGCGGCACGCCCACCCCAGTCGTACCCTGCAACGATCGCATGCCCGATGCCAAGTGCATCCATGAGGTCGATCAGGTCCTGACTGAGCGCTGCTTGCTGGCCGGAACGCATCGTCTGATCGGCGAGGAATCGCGTCGGGCCGTAGCCGCGCAGGTACGGCGCGACGACCCGAATTCCCGCCCTCGCCAGCAGAGGGGCCACATCGTCGTAGGAACGCACATCGTAAGGAAAGCCATGCAACAGCATGACGGTCTGACCTCCTGGCTCACCGAGCTCCTCATACCCAACACGCAGCAGAGGCGTATCGACAAACTTCACGTCGCTGATAGGCATTCCGGCCCCCTTCACTCGACTCACCTAGTTGATCTCATCGACCGCTAAAGTCAGGCTACGCCGTCCGATCGTTCCATCGGGGTCAGAGGCTGGACCCCCGAAAGCCGCTGGATCACCGGATGCTTTCTGTTCAATTGCGCCGCCGCGTCCTCGGCAATGCTGAGATGCCCGTTTACCCTGCCCGATTAAGATGCCCGCGAGGGAGCCCTATCTGCAACACAACCTAGCGTCTCGCAACCCTTCGCATACGAGACGTCTCATCGTTTTTGCGGCAAAGAACTTGGGACTGGCGACAACTCGCGCGGCCGCAAGTCTCATAACTACGTTGCATAACTGTTTGCTTGAATGGTGGTGTTCATCGTTAGTTATGAGACACCGAGGAGCACAGTGACAAAGCTGATTGGTTACGCGCGCGTCTCGACCCGCCAGCAGTCCACCGACCGCCAAGAAATCGACCTCCTCAATGCAGGAGTGCGGCGCGATGACCTTTACGTGGACCACGGCGTCTCCGGCGCTCGAGCATCCCGACCCAACTTCGACCGCGCGGTCGACGCACTCCACACGGGCGACACTCTCGTCATCACAACGCTGGACCGACTGGGGCGATCGACTCAGGACATGCTCGCCCTCGCCGACGACATCCGTCGCCGTGGTGCGGGCCTTCGTGTACTCAACCTCGGGGGCGGCGACGTCGATACAGCGACCCCGATGGGATCCATGCTCTTTACGATCATCGCCGCACTGAGCCAGATGGAACACGAGATCAAAAGAGAGCGAGTGATCGACTCGATTGCTAAGCGTCGGGATGCCGGCAAGGATCTGGGCGGACGCCCGCGGACCATCACTGACAGCCAGATCCGCAGTGCTCGCCGGCTGGTGGAGGGTGGGGAACGCGCGGCCCAAGTCGTGCGCGACCTCGGCATGTCCCGCGCAACGTTCTATCGCCGATCGCGCGCCCTCACCCCAAGCACTGAGACCTCACCCCAAACACTGAGACCACAGACGGGTGACTTTACGCGCGACCGTCAGAAAAATGATCGGCGAGGCGACTGAAAACTCCATCGAGGACGTCGCGCAGCGAAGCATCCGGATCCGCTGCCCATTCACGCCAGGCAAGATCAAACGCCGATAATGCGGCAACCACCAACACTTTGGCCGTGAGAGGATCTGACTCACGCTCACCCAGGGCGCGGACGAGCTCATCTTCGTGCAGGCTCCGTCGATTCGCGAGGAGGGACCGCAGCGAGGGGATCGACGCGATCATCTGCGCTTTCGCGCGCACCCGGACGGGGTCGGCCTCGGCGGCGTCGACCATCGGCTCGAAGGCACGGCGAAGAAGAGACCACGATGGCTCGCCCTCCCGGAGAACCGGTGTGGTCACTCGGCTGCCGAAGTCCAGTTGGGATGCCTGCACCGCTGCAATGACCGCGTCTTCTTTGGAAGCGAAGTAGCGAAAAAAAGTGGCGCGGGAGATGCCCGCCGCTTTCGCGGCGTCCTCCACGGTTGTGTGGGCGAATCCATACGCCAGGAAGTGATCGAAAACGGACTCGGCGAGGTGCGCGCGCACCGCATCCCGCGTCAACTCTCGAACCCCACCAGCCATGGACCCAGTTTACGGTGCGACATTGTGTCTCATGCGTGAGACTGCGTATCATTTGCATTCGGAACGCCTGATTTTCGGCCGTACCTCGGATCTCAATTTCGAGGGTCGGAGAGCGCACGCCGGTCCGCACTGAACAACGCCACACTGGAGGAACCCCTTGTCACTCACTGAGCTCAACAGCACTGTCGCCCTGGTTGTTATCGACCTGCAGGTGGGCACCACCTCGAACACCACCGCGCACCCGGTCGCCGATGTGCTCGCGCGGGCCTCCGAACTGCTCGAGGGATTCCGGTCGCGCGGGCTGCCTATCGCCCTCGCCACCGTGGACGGAACACCCGCCGGCCAGACGGCGTATGGCGCGGGAGCCCGCGAATTTCCGCCCGCGTTCAGCACGCCCGTGCCCGAGTTCGTGGCGCAGCCCGGCGACATCACCATCACGCGGCGCACGTGGAGCGCCTTTTCTGGAACCGACCTCGACGCACAGCTGACGGCAAAGGGTGTGACGCAGATTGTGCTCACCGGTCTTGCCACCAGTTTTGGCGTGGAGTCCACCGCGCGGGACGCCTACGACCGCGGATACAGCGTGGTGCTCGCAGTGGATGCCATGACGGACCCCAGTATCGACTCCCACAACCACTCCATCGCCCGCGTTTTTCCCGCACTCGGTCAGACCGATACCGTGGCCGCGATCGTCACATTGTTGGAGAAGGCGTAACCCCTCCGCGCGGATACGTTGCTGCGCGATACTCGGTGGGACTCTGACCAAAACGACGTTTGAACGCGGAGCTCAGCGCGAACGGGCTCCCGTATCCCACACTCGTGGCGATCTGCGCGGTGGTGAGGTGCGGCTCGGCAAGCAATTCGCTCGCCAGTGTCATCCGCCAGTGCGTCAGATAGGTGATGGGTGCCTCGCCGACCACCGTTCGAAACCGGCTCGCCAATGTTGCGCGCGAGACGTTGAGGCGCCGGGCGAGAGAGTCGAGGCTCCAGGCATCCCCCGGAGCATCATGCATCAATCCCAGCGCCTCGGCGATAAGCGGGTCTGAGCGACCGGCCAGCCACCCGCGGGCGACATCGGGATGCAGCGCCGCCCAGGCCCGCACGGTGTGGACGAGCAACACATCGAGAAGGCGGTCAATCGCGCTGCCCTGGCCCGGCGCATCGCTGGTGATCTCACCCTCGAGGAATCGCAGAAGGGCGGGGTCGATGCGTCCGTCGGGCACCACCGCCACCCGCGGGAGTGCGGCGGTCACGGCCGAGCTGACCTCGGCGTCGGTCTCGTAGGTGCCGATCAGCATGGTGGTGTCACCGTCGATCGAGTTGCCCCACGTTCGGATGCCGCGGTTCATCGTGAACTCGACGTCCCGGCCGGCAGGAGTTATGCAGCGCTGCTCGGGATGGATGATCACATCGGGCAGCCGCGACTGGTCGTCGCACACAACATACGGCGCGGGCCCTCGCACAATCGCCACGTCGCCCGCGGCCAGAAAATAGCTCTGGCCGTCGGCAACTACCCAGGCGGTGCCGGTCATCATGGCGACGATGGTGAGCGGTGCTCGGTCGCGCACGTCAATGCACCAGCCGGGCGCCATCACCACACGCAGCGAAAACGCGCGCCGCGCACGGGGGCCATCCAGCAGGTGGGTGAGCGGGTCCATACCGTCAACTTAGACGATGGCGTATCTTTTCGCGCCTCTCGACTATTCAGTAGGCGGCTCATCGCCGCTTTGCTGGAAGCATGACTACTCCACAGGTACTTATAACCGGCGGCACCGGGCGAACCGGCAGCCGCATCGCGCGTCATCTTGCCAACCAGGGTGTGCGTACACGCATCGCCTCCCGCACTGGCGAGGTTGCCTTCGTCTGGGACGACCAATCAACGTGGGATGCCGTACTGCGGGGATGCTCCGCAGCGTACGTCTGCTACTCCCCCGACCTCGCCTTCCCCGGTGTACCCGAACTCATCACCG
>Ga0247740_1000734_pt1 | contig 14760 bp, 27 predicted proteins | sample UWRJL148409B2_FD_180942 | JGI IMG/M metagenome (GOLD analysis project Ga0247740, IMG submission 180942) | Plant litter microbial communities from Arlington Agricultural Research Station in Wisconsin, United States - UWRJ-L148-409B-2 | ecosystem: Environmental > Terrestrial > Plant litter >...
GAACAACAAGTAGTCTCCTCGCTTGCGGCGATGAAGGCTAAGCCTGTTGCTAAAGTTGGCGCCGCGCAACCGGTTAAGCAAGCCGAACTATCCGCCGCCAAAGCGGAACCAGCGCCAGTGGCGCCGAAGACCGCAGAGCCTACGCCGGTAAACACGGAGTCGGCATACGTCGGGCGCTATCCCTACGAAGATGGTAACGGGGAGAAACAGAGCGTTAGTGTAAGGCAGAACAAAGACGGGTCTTTCGCCTTCAAGGACGACGGGGGTGTAACTCATAATGGTCTCACCGAGAAAGAGGTCGCTCAACGTCTAAAGGGTTACGGCTTGGGACTTAACTCTCAAAAGATTAGACCGAAGGTTTCACCAGAAAGGGCGGAGGCGGCGACTAAAGCTAGCGAGGCGTTAGGCGAAGCTAAGGCTATCGTCAAGAAGGCGGGTACCGTGAAAGCTGTGCAGTCCTCGCTAGGTCTCACTCCTGAAACTATTGAGGCGGGTAAGGTGGTGAAGCCCCTCGTTAAGTACGCATACCAGAAGCTACGCGAGGGTACGTTCAAGAGCCGCGATGATGTCTACAACTACCTTGAGAGCAACTTCGGGAAGGACGCCGCCGACAAGTGGGCGACTCCCATCTTCGACAAGGCTAACGCCGCACGTTCCGACCAGTCGGTTCTCAACAAGCTGTCCAACGACGAGGTGATGAGAGACCCTACAACAGGCGAGGTGTACAAGCCTGTCCCCACCAGCGCGATTCGCAATCCAAAAGCGAAGCCTAGCGCCACTGGCGCCAAACCAGTAGAGCCGACCTTCTCCACACCGGGGCAACGTGGCAACTACGAGGCTAACCTCAAAGACACGCCGTTACTAGCCAAGGCGCAACAAGACATAGCGCGTCAGACGAAGTATAACAAGGCGGAGCAGACCACCCGTAAGGCGGAGAGGGTGGAAGACGTTGCCCGTATGCGAGAGGCCGAACAGGGTCTACGCAACGTCATCAATAGCCCTTACGCCACGCCGGAGGCCAAGGCGCAGGCCCGCAAGTTAGCTACCGATATGCGGGCGGCGGCTATGTCTGGTAAGAAGTTCTCGCTTGACGACAAGATAACCGCCAATGTCTACACCGAACTAGAGAAGGGTAAGCTACTGGACTACGTGACCAACCACTACGCCAACTCTAGGAAGGAGAGGTTGTACGACGTAGGTAATGCACGTAAAGCTATTGAGAAGATGGTAGAGGGCCGCGATGTACTGCAAGCCCACGAGATTAAGCTGGTGCAGGACGCGCTAGGTATGAGTGCAACCGAGTTTAAAGAGAAGGCTCCTAAGATGATAAACGTCTTCCGCACAGGTAAGCGCATACTCAACTTAACCAACGCCATCCGTCTAGGTTTTGACCAGTCCACCATCTTCCGTCAGTCGCAGGGTCTATCCACCGCAGGATTGTTCGACGGTTCCACGATTAAGAACTGGCAGGAGGGTAATAAGGTATACTTCGCCAAGGGTTCGGAGGGGGCGAAGCGTTTCAACGAGGCGAAGAACTTCATCCTAGACCAACCCTCCGCCAAAGACGGGTCGTTTGAGCAAGCGGGTGGCGTACTCACCGGCATACGCGAGTTCGACAGCGCCACTGGCGCCACGACAGACGCCACTGAACTAGGTAGCGGTGAGTTCAACTTCGCCGACAACCTGATAGAGCGTATGGCTAGCGGCGACTTCACCGGATGGGCGGAGAAATGGCCTGAGCCGATTAAGAAGTTCGCGCAGTTCGTAGGCCAACGCGCAGAGGCAGGCTCTAACTTCCATGAAGTCTACACCAACCTCACCAGACTACACCATTGGGAGAATATGAAGCAGGCTTTGGAGACGGCAGGCGTGCCATTCCATGACGAGAACGGCGACATTAACGTAGACTATAAACGCGCCGCCGACTTAGTGATGACGCTATCCGGTCGTGGCTCTCTTGACACCGCTAGCATATTCGGCAAAGATATGAACATTGAGGATAACAAGCTAGCCAAGACCGCTCTTAAAGAGGTGCTGTTGTCGCCGCGCTTCTTCGCCGCTGTACCACGCGCCGCTATAGACGCAGGCCGCATCATGCTCAACCCCAAGTCGGCACCGGCCCTGCGTAGCGCCGCGACCAAGACGGTGATGAAGGCTTTCCTGCCTAGCATAGCCGCAGTAGCCGCACTAAAAGCAGGAGGCGCAGAGGTTGGTGTCAACCCCGCCGAAGAACATTTCATGGAGGTACGTCTACCCGGTACGAATACATGGGTTGGTATTGGCGGGCCGCAAGCTAAGTTCTACAACACGGTAATGACCGCCGCCGACAAGATAGCAGAGGCGTGGGCCAAGCGAGGCAAGCCCGATAACCAGTACCGTAATGACGCGGTGGAGGAACTGGAAGATTACACAGAGAACCGCACCAGCACCCTACTTAGCTTCGCCCGCACAGTAGCGAGGGGTAGACCGTACTCCACAGAGCCGGGTAAGAAGGTAGAGGCTAAGGACTGGTTACTGGACTTGCTTGGCCCCGCCAACTTGAAGGATGCCGTAGGCGCCACTGGCGCTGAACCGATGAAGGGTAGGCAGAAAGGCTCTGCTACTCAGGGCGCTAAGATGCTAGCCGGTGGGTTGACGCTAGCTGGTCAGCACGTAGGTGTTGACATTAAGACAAGTAAACCCAAACAACAACCCCGCCGTTCGTTCGTTACACAAAAGGCGGGGAAGGTGCTAGGGCTAGCCGGTAAGAGGAACTAATCCTCGTTAACCACCAACCCGAAGAAGCAGGCTTCGTCTCTATCCATGATGGTGGCGTATCTTATCGTATCTTCTTCGCGTCTCAGTCTAACCTTATGCCACTCTGTCTGTTTGAATCTAGGCGAACCAAAGACAGAGTGGGTTTTGTCTAGTATATAAACCGACAAGCCGTGAGACTCTACCGCCTCTTTCTCCGTATGTCTACCACACAGTTCATCCAACCCCGCAATCACTCTATTCAGAGCCTCTTCTGTCTCCTGTGCTATCACACGTCGGCGCTCGGCTACCGCTACACTCTCCTCCCTAGCCTTGGAACGATTGACGGTAACAACGCTTTGCCCGCTCTCGCTGGATACCAGGACGGGACTAGTCTTGTTGGTACGGTTTATAGCCTCCGCCATAGGCGCCAGTGGCGCTGAGTGCAAGTCCCTCTCGTCGGACAACTGTTCCAGTTTCTCAATACGATTGCGTAGGTTATCCACCCACTCGGTTAGTTCTCGCTTGTTCAAAACATTAACACCTCTCCCTCCCACCGGAACACGATGGGAGATACGATTACTAGCAAGCCTTCTTGCGATTCCTTCTCTACGTCCTCTACTATGGAGTAGGACTTCTTCACCTGCCGGTCATCCTGCCATACCTTACCCGTCTCCGTCAGGAAATCCCGTACAGGTTTCACGCAGTTGTCATCGTCCCTTGTGCTGGTCTCCCGTAGTCGTATGTGCATCGTACACTGTAGCCGTACCCCAACGATAGGCAACTCCTTGACCGCCCGCACGTTGATGTCGTACAGTCCTATGTTGACCAGACCGTGCGCCTTGGCTAGCCACGTCTTGTACGCCTCTGTCTTGTACGCGGGGACCCACCTACCACCCGGCCCACGGTGGCTGTACAGGCGGTTCGCGCTAGGTGGTAGCGGTAACTCCATACGAAACACCGCCGCACCGATGTCTTTCTCAACGGGCTTGTAGGCGCCAGTGGCGCTAACCTCTTTCTCTTTGAACAGATGTCCTAAGTCAAGCATAAGCCACCTACCTTGTCTACCATGTACTCCACCATAGCATCTAGCGTTTTGAACCTTACTAGCCTTGTCGTAAATCCGAAGCCGTCTTCGTCTGCGACTAGGTACACTCCCGCGTCGTCGTGAATATGTTTTTCGTCCACCTGCCACATATTCAATTTGAAAGGATTCTCCCACATATCACTCTACCTCCTCGCAGGTGTACACCCACCACCCGTTGTACTTCCCGCCATGCCGTTTCTCCACGTTCAGAATCTTAATCGGTACTGTCTTCCCGGTCTCGTCTGTTATACGGAAGCTATCGCCAACCACTTTCTTCTGCTCTAAAGGGATGATAAGTTCGATGCGCCCATCGCTAAGCAGGTTCACCTCTCCTTCAAAGTTCATTGGTTCAACTCCAAGCACAGCGCCATAGCCGATACTCGGTTTGACTCTATCTTAGCAACACGGAAGTAGCCTTCGCTCTCCCATATGCCGACGACGTGAATCTCTCCGCCCAAGTCGCCGAACTTCAAACTAGTCACTACGTATTTCCACTCCGGCATTGATTTCCTCCGGCGCCACTGGCGCTGTATCCCAATCGTATCTAGGTAGGTATTCCCAACTAAAGTTCCTCGTCTCCTCAATGAACTTCGGCCTACGACAACACATACCCGGACACGTCCTGTTGAAGAATACCAGACCGTTAGTGTGTGACTTGTGGTAGATAGCGTAGGCTAACAGCTTGATGCTCCACTTCTCAGGGTGTCTGTTAGCCATGAGCCACCACCGCTTCGTGAACAACCAACGTCTGATTTTGTACGGCGTGTAGTGTAGCATCTGTACCGCCGTCTCTAGTTCCGCCTCCTCTCTACCCGATAGCTTATCACGCCACCACCCCTTAGTGTGATACTCTATGAATGGCACACCGTCGCCCGCTTTGTACCCGGTGAAGTCAAAGTCGAACTTCTCCCACGGGAACTCACCCCCGTCGCACAACCTGTACAGCGCGATAGCCCCACCCCGTAGATGCGAGGCCATCTCCCATTCGTGTATCTTATCCGTCAGCGAGCCGAAGTCTATCTTAGGGTCGGGCGCGTACTTACCCTCGTTCTCACGCCACAGCTTCTCCTTCGCCTCGTCTATCTCTATCTCGGCGAGCAGGCGGGCTATGCGTATGTCAGACTTCTTCTCCCTTGCTATCTCCTCTATCAACGCCTTCTCTTCGGCGGAGCGTTTAGGCGAGAAGTTGGGTAGGTTCACAGCAACACCACGACCTTGACTTCACATTGAAAAACTAGCAGACCGCCGAAAGCGTTGTACGCGCCAGAGTCTTCGATACGCATAACCGGTACGCTATCTATAGCCAACCCTTGTATGTTCTCCCTGTTACCGAGGACGATATACGTTTTTCTATTCTCTCCCGGTTCCGTGTACGTGTAGGCGTCTCCCGGTTTCAGTGAGTCCAGCCTGACCTTCATACTCTTCCGCTTCTCGTAAACGACTGTCATCTCAACCCTCCTATGTAGTGTAGTTGCACCATGTAATCCCTAGCCTTCTCTCCCATCTCATGCTCAGACACGCGCCACCTCCACAGTAGTTCGTCGCCCAAGCTATTCTTTAGCAGGTAGCCCATGTTACGTACCGCCAGCATAGTCTCCGGTGATAACACGTAACGCGGGTGCTGGTCTTGTAGGTAGGCTAGCGCCTGTCTAGCGGGCATCCTCTCCGGTGTGTCTATGCAGTACGCCTCCTCTATCTTCGCCTCCTGCCACACCTTAACGTACACGCTGGTGTACCACCCTATGATACGTATGGTTATCTCAACCGGCGGCGTCAGTCCTCGTAGTCCTAACCAATACGGCTCGTATCGTAGCGCCAGTGGCGCCGGTCGCTTGTTGATAAGCGCATCGGCATACGCAACCGTATCCAGAAACTTGGCAAACGTCTTGTCTTTGTTGTTACCCATGACAGAGGAGACTAGGGACTTGGCGTACTCCCACACGCCGCTAACCTCCTCCTTGAATAGACCCTTCTCCGATTTGTTTACGGGGTACGGTTGGTAATCCCACGAACCTTTCGTCGGGTCTTTCTTGTCTGGAACCCACACCCACCCGTTACGCGCCAGACCCGCCTTGCTCCTCGCATCCAACGCTTGCTGGCACCACAGCTTCCACTCCCGAATCTCCTGTTCCGTCATCTTCTCCATCGTCTTCTCTCAACTCCTCAAAGGTTATACGCTGGTTCACGGCTTCGTCAAGGGAGACTATTTCCATCTCTACGTCATCAGTGAAAGTAGAAGGCCCCATCCTAGTCAGGTTGATACACCACGTCCTACTAACGGTTCTGACAAAGTACCACCACTTCTTCTTACCATTAGAGAATCTCTTACGGAATCGGAAGCACGTACCCGGCCCTATCTCACCGTACTTCTTTTTCTCCGGTACTCTAGGTTCTATCGACATAGCCCCACCCTTTCTCGCATTAACATTCGGTGAACCTCTCCCACCTTAGACGGTTCAAACTTCCAGTCACCCTTGAACAACGGCGCGTGTAGTTCATCGGTTAGCCCTGTCCTCACCGCCCATATACCCCAACTGTGACGGGAGATGAAGTGCATAGGCGCCAGTGGCGCTGTCCTTACGCTAGGCACGGTGAAGTCGGTGGTGAGTAGCCCCTCTTTATACATCCAGTTGTACAGCATACACACCCGCATCTCACCACCTATCTCCCGTATGCCATGCTCTCCTACCACCATCCTCTGATACGTACCCCTGCCGTCGTGTTCCACAACCTGCGGCTTGAACCTGTGGTAGACAGGCCAATCGAATCTCCACATCACCCCCTTTCTACGGAGAATCTTCTCTACCTCTAGCTTGAACTCTTCGTATACTAGCAGGCCGTGTTCTGCCTCGCGCCATTCTTCCACCGTCCACCCGTACTGGTAGTGTAGTTTGTATTCGCTACCAGTATCTAGCTTACACCTCCCGTACTTACCGTGCTTATCCGGTGGCTCGGTTGGGAACCAATCCGGTGCGGGTAGCACCCTACCCCTAAATTCCGTAGGCTCCACGGTCTGCGGCCTCCGACCCCTCTTTAGTCAGGCGCCACTTGTTTAGACCAGAGCGCCAGTAAGTACCATCGTTGGAGCCGTCGAACAACACCCACCCCTTCTCCGCCAGCTTCACCAGAGCCGGTGTCATATGAGAGCCGTACGTGTAGCCGCAACCTCTACGCATAGACCACACAATCTCTTTCTCATAGTTGCTTAGTCTTTTCAGCAAGTGTAGGGTTCTCCATTTTGGTTCGTTGTTGTATCAGCGTGGCGCCTTTGGTTTCCAGTGTGCGTAACTGTGTTTTCAGCGCGGCTATCTTCCTGTCGTTTTGCGATTATCTCCGCCAGTAGCTTCTTGTACGCTCGGATAACTTCCGCGTCAGTCCTCATTGGGTTGTATCACCATCTTCCTTCCCGTGTACCCTAATCATGAACATCTTTTCCATCTCTTCTTTCTCCCCGTCTGCGCTTATAGATGTGAACTTAATGCCTATCTTTTCTGTCTCCAACGTGGAGTCTCGGTAAGCGTCGTAGTCTTTGCGTCTGTATCTCACCAGTTCCACAGTGAACCCGTTCTCCTCATAAATCAGTCCCATCGCTACCACCTTTCACCTTTACGTTGGGGAACACCACCTCTGTTCTCCCCGGTACGACCTCAACCCCCGGTGGCGCCACTGGCGCTAACTCCCCCGTCTCCGGGTCTGGTTCGTACTTGACTAGCGACAGGTACCCCTTCTTGTCCAGCGACTCCGTCGTTACAGTCTCCACCTTTATGAGTTCTGCATACTCTGGTCGTGACGCTATGTACTCACGGGCCATCGCCTCGTCTCGCAGGGTAGGCTTCTCGCTAACCTTACGGAAAGAGATTCGCCCATAAAGGGTGTCGATGTACTGCACCTTCCGGTTCTGCTGTGTCGCTAGCAGGTAGTTCATCAACTGTGTATCGAACGCCGTCTCAAACTCCTCCCGCTCTTTGCGTAGCCGTTCCAGTATGCGCTCCGAGTTCTCCCGCACCCGTGTCTCTTCGTCAAGGTACGCACCACGCTTCTTCATAAACCACATCAGCTTATCGGGGCTATCGATGACGAACCCCTCCTCGTATTCACCCGCCATCTACCCACCCCTCCACTTTCTAGTAATCCTCATAAGGAAGTCAAACAAGTTTATGGTAATAGCCGCTGTGACAGCACATATAATACCGGCCACGGGTAATGCCAATACTAAACACAATAGTATTTTAAAGTCGCTCAACCTTTCTAGCCCTGTACCCTCTCTCCATTTTCAGGATGTCTACCCTAGCCCAATACCCACCCTCGTCACAGAAAGTCTGCTCTATCATGTCCCCACCGTATAACTCCATGAACTGCACCGCGTACCAGTTAGGCGTCTCGGTGGGGTAGACGTGCGCCTCTATACCGTAAGCGTGGTACTTGTGCGTGCCAACCAGACTCATACACCCTCCCGTATCAGCGCCACTGGCGCCTCTATGTCAAACTCAATAGGCGCCGGTTTGTTAATTTCAGGGTTATCCCTACGCGCAAACCAGTAGTCGAAGGAACTAACGAAACTTTCCGCCGGGTTTCTCACGTCCAGTAAAGCGTCCTCCATTTCGTACTTCTCAAAGAACTTGATAACCGGGCCGGTGGTCAGCACTAACCCGTCTGTGAATTCAACACCCATCGCATAGCAGATGGCTAGCGATACGGGGCAACACAAACATACCGGCGACTCGCCTTTGTCTAGCAACATCTCTGCTTCTCGTATGTGGTCTTTCGTAACAACGACATGTAGCTTCTTAGTCTGCATCTTGTCTCCTGTACGGGGGCTTCCCGCCTAACACACCCGCCTCTTTGATTGCAACCTCTGTCAGTATCTCCCAACCGTCTCCACCTTCCACGCAAGACTCTTGCAGGTACTTGTCGGGGTCTACTAACTTGTCAAGGTGCGAAGGGTTGACTGCTATTACTATTGTATCGCATCTCTTGTTACGGAAGAGGGAGTCTTGCAGGCAACACCAGAACATTTCCTGCGCCTCTTCCCACGTCAGACACTTAGTATAGTGTAGGTACCCCTCGCCGTCGTTGAAATACCGCTTGAACAAAACGTGGTACGGGCCATGCTCTCTAAGGAAGGGTACTATCTGGTACCGCTTCCCTATTAGCATAAGGTCTTCCCTCCGTTTGGTTATGTCGTCGCTTTCCACCCTACCCTCCCGGCGCCAGTGGCGCTAATCTTTGTCGGGCTTGGCGTTTCTAGCTATACTACCGCAGATGAACATGGCTATCCAGAGTAGGACAGCTACGGGCCACACCGGAAACAATGGGCCTCCGCATTGGTGGATAGCCCACGTCAACCCCATAGCCAACAGGTAGTTTAAACCCGCGCTAAACGCTAAGGCCAACGGTATAACGATAAGCAAAACTATGCAAGACATTTCTACATCCCTTCCAGTTTCTTCTGCAACTTCTCCCGCTCCTTGACGTAGACAGAGTTCTGTAGGTTGTCCCGCCAGTACGCCGTCGCCTTGCCCACGTCCTTCATTGGAACCTCCCGCGTGTCGATGGTGAGACGCTGTTCGTACATCAGGGTGTTGTAGTTGTGGAACACGGTGACGCCCGCCTGTATCACAACCTCAACTAACTCACCCTTCTCAAACCGCTCCTCTGTACTGGTAGTCGTCTCTACCTTCGGCGCCAGTGGCGCTACGCTATCAACCACACTTTCACCCGCCATTTATTTCCACCCTTCCTTGCGTTGCGCTTTGTATACCGCCGCTTGCGCTTCTGCTTGTTTGCTAGTCGCTTCGTGTAGTCTAGTTTTGGCGCTGTCGAAGTCGGACTGCGCTTCGCTTAGAATAGCTTTCAATCGGTAGTATTCCGATTGGGCGTTAGACAAAGACGACTTCGCTATCTCTAGTTCCCAATCTCTATGTTTAACTAATTCATCCTGCGTCATTCTCTCAACTTCCTTTCTACCAACGCTTTGATTGCGGCGCCGCTCACCATCTCGCCGCGCCAATCGTACTTACAGGGATGGTCTCCCGTCCTGCCCACCTGCTCAGGCTCCTCCACCTCCACGCTCACCCCACCTACCATCTCCCATTTCTTTTCTGCTCTAAAGTAGGTAGCGAAGGTGTGCATCTTCCCGTATGCGTTGTCCAGTGGTACCGTTTCGTTGGGGTCGTCTACGTCTACCCTCACCTCATAGCGGAACTGTAGGTCGGTCATCGGTTTGTTGAGCGCCCGCCCCATCTCAGTCAACACCTCCCGCCAATCAGACGGCACCTCCCGGTTAGCCACCCGCTTATCCCCGGTGTAGTCCAGCTTGATTCCATCCACATACCAAACGACTTGCGCCATGTCACACCTCTCTAACTACTAGATTAACCTTCACCACTTTGGCGTCGTCGGCAAACGAGGAGATAACGTCGTGCGTTATGCTAAACGCTTCGTACTGGTTAGCCGCTGTCCTAGTTGACAGCTTTGTGTAGTACCACCACTCGTGAACCTGCCCGCTGGTATGCCAAAACTTAAACGAGTCGCCCTTCGCTAGACTGTCAAAGCGGACAGTCTGCGGTTCCGATGTTTCAATCTTCATACTCTAGCCCTCTTCCTGTTCTTAGCGCCAGTGGCGCCTGCCGGTTTCACGTACCCCATCTTAATCTTAGCGATGAACTGCCTAGCGTCTCCCCTGTTCATACTTGCCACGATGTTATCGGGAATACCCGCCTGTCGCAACTGCTCTAGCATGGCGTCTGTGGGTGGGTAGTTGCTGAACTTATCCTTATTGGTAATCAGATGCAGGCTCTCCGACCACCGGTTCTTTACCACGCTATCCGCCATGCCGAAGTTAGGAACCTTATCTCTACCACAGAAGCACACCGTCTTACCCTCCACCTCTAACCGCCACGTACCGTAGTTGTCTGTCGTCAGGTGTGCCAACTTGGGGGCGCCACTGGCGCTATGCCCACCATACAACAGGTAGCCATCGTGTATAGGCGACCAACTCAAATCCGAAACCTTCTTAACTTCGTCGGGTATACACGCCTCCGAAAACAAGTCAACAGGAAGTAGTGCTGTCTCAATGTCTTTCGGAGATACAACGCCAGATAAATCCAGTCCCTTGTTAGCCGCCGCTCTGTACTTCGCCTCAACTTGTTCGATGTCATCCCCGTCCATCTCCAAGTCCCTCGGCAAGTCCAGCAGTCCCGGTGCCGTCATTATGTCCTGCTTCGCCGTCACGTCCACCACGTCCAGCAGTATCAGGTTCTCCTTCGTAGGAAACAGCCGAGTACCCCGGCCCACACACTGTACGTACAAACTCCAAGATTTCGTCGGTCTGAGCATCAGTACACACGAAATCGCAGGAAAGTCGAACCCTTCTGTTAGGATTCCAAAATTGCAGACGACCTGTAACAAGCCTGCTTTCCATAAATTCATCACCCCGTTTCTATTCTCGGCGTTCATGGAATCTGATGGCCCCTTCTCCATCTCACCGTGTACGTAAGCCGCTGTCACTCCGTGGTCGTTGAACCACTTCGCTGTATGTTTGGCGTGGGCTACGCTAGCACAGAAGGCCACCGTAATCCTATCGCCCGCTATCTCCTGCCACTTCTCAAAAGCAATCTTGGTTCGCTCCTCGTTGTCTACCTTCTCGGCTAGCTGTTTGAGATTGAAGTCCCCCATCTGCGTCTGTACTTTAGTCAGGTCGGTCTTGGATATGGCGCGATACGCAACAATCGGGGCGAGCCAACCATCTCGTATGGCATTGATAAGCCTGTAATGATACACGCGTTTAGTAAAGAGGCTTTCCACCCCGAATACTTCTTTACCGTCCATTCTATGCGAGGTCGCAGTACAACCAAACAAAGGTACGTGAGGCCAACCCAACTTCTCAATCGCGTAACGGTACGTATCCGCCTCTCCATGGTGCGCCTCGTCAATCCAAACCATGGATGCGCCTCCACTGAGAGCAATACGTCTAAGCCTATCACTACCCTTTCTTCCAATGGTAGGTACTGATACCACGTATATTCCGGTAGTTGACGGAGCCTTGCGGTCTCCCATCTCAATCGCCACGAGGTCATCGGGGTTCTCCTCCTGTAGCGCGGCTTGCGCTTGTGTCGCTAACTCCTCACGATGCACCATAAACACGGCGGGTCTGCGGTCTTTCCGTCGAATCCCATGTGTTACGGCACACGCTATGCGCGTCTTACCTGTACCTGTCGGTAGGTCTATCAGCGCTGTACCATCCTCGCCCTCAACGCCGTCCGTGAAGTCTCGCCATACCTTACTGCAAGCCTTCACCGCTTCAAACTGGTAAGGTCTAAGTGGTTTCTTTGTCGGCGCCACTGGCGCTCACCTCCCTATCTACAACGTCCCACTGGTACTTGACTTTACCTAGAGCGCAAGACCAATGTGTGTACACAAACTCAATCATCAGATGTACGAACTTCCCCAAACTAGATTTCTCTTTATCGTTGGGCGTATCCCCTTCTATAGGGAACCGTATACTAAACACAACTTCTATGTCTTTCAAAGCGCCTCCTATGAGAACGGGCTAGCGCCAGTGGCGCTAGCCCTACCCATCTTAGAACAGTCCGTCAGGGTCGGAAGCGTCGTCGCCTTCGCTCTCGCCTAACTCGTTGACTTCACCACCATCGGACAGTTCGTCGAAGTCGTCGTCACCCTCGCCAAGTACGGCGCCGGTCGTGTCTTCTATGTCGTCGGCGCTTGTCTCCATGCGGGCCGCGATGTCGCTTGCCGCCTGTTGCGCCTTCAACTTGGTATCGTACACGGTGTCGCGCTTGTCGCCGTTCACAGATACCTGATAGCCCTGACCATGCGGGAGTACGTCGATGAGGAACTGGATACCCTTCCAGTACGTGATGAACACGTTCTTCCACATATCCGGCGCCAGAAGCATCTCGCGCTTGGCCTTGCTGATGTCGTTGACCTGCTGGTGTTCCGTTGACAGGACGTCAAGGTTCTTCGCCGCCTCAATGACAAGCGGCTCCTTAATGTGGGCTAGGTTGCGTTCCTTCTGCAAACGCTTACACTCGTTCCACACGGCGGGGATGTTCTCGTCTTCGGTATGACGAGACAGGATACGGCGCTGTGATTCCAGCGGCATCTCGTCGATGGTGAAGTGGGCCACGTTGACCACGCCGGGTAGCGCAGGCTTCTTGGCCTCCTCTTCAAGCCAACCGACGATGACTTCGTTGGTCTTGTACTGCTTCAACCAACGCTTGACCGTGGAGTAGTTCACATCGAACGTCTGCTCACAGTACAATTGGAACGCCGTCGCGTGGGAGTCTCCGTCGAAGTCGCGGTAAAGTTTCTTCTCCTTGATTTCCACCAGACCACGGGCAATAGCCATAGCGTTGTCGCGGATACCATCACGAGCCATGACGATAGCCTTCTCAATGTTGGTACGTAGCTGGCGCTCCTCGTCAGATAATTCAGTGGCCTTGTACGGGAGAATCATGTCCTCGTCGCCGCCCCACTTGGCTAGAGCCTTCTCCTTCGCACTATCCGCCGCCTTCTTCTCGGCATCTTCCTTAATCTTAGCCTTGCGTTCCTCTGCTAGCTTTGCCTTCTCTTCTGCTTGCGCTACCTTGGCCTTGGCATCTGCCACCGCTTTAGCCAACCGCTCGTCTGTAGTCAGCTTGACTTTCTTCGGTGCTTCGGCGCCAGTGGCGCTGGTCGTATCATTCTTCACTGCCGTTACCGGCTTCTCTGCTACTGCTGTTGCCAATTCTTTTCCCTTTAGCGTCTGTTATTAGTGCGTGTCTAGCGATTGACGCCACCCCTCGCTCGCTTGACTACTTATTATACCACTACTTCGTCTTGATTTGTAGTAGATAATCTGAAATGTAGTTGACCGTATGATTCAATCTATCAAGAAGATATGAACCTTTTTCAAGGCTGTGCATAGGAGCATAGTCTGCGTCTAAATCACCTAGCATACGTGTCAGACCCTCAAACACTACACCGTCGTTGATTTCCACCGTGAATATAGGACTACCCTTACCCGTCCACACCTTCACGGTGTTTCGTTCGGTGGTAACTATCGGAAAGTTTTCGCTCACCCTGATTCTCCTATAGGTAAAGCCGCTGTCGGCTTCCCAACTAGCGGCTCTCCTCGTTTGCAAACAAACACAGGGGATGTTCTCCCGTACCATATTTAGGCTTAGTCTGTCTCGCCTCGGTACATCTTATTATACCCCCTCCTCTCCTTATGAACAAGTAGACATTGTAGTATATGTCCACTATTTTTACACTTCCTGCAAACCGTTTGCAATAGCCCACTGGTTGCAATAACCTCGGCGCCACTGGCGCTATCGAATGACGGCTCCCACTTCAACACGTTGAGGTCTCTTAACGCTATGCACAAAGCCTTCGCTGTCGTGACGTGGTGTAGTACGCAGGCGGTGTCTACGTTGAGCAATTCTCTAGGCGTATAACAGTCCAGTACCTTGGCTAACTCCGGCTTGAACTCAGATAACTGGAAGCGTTGCTCTAGCGGCCCGAAGATAGCACGGTACATAGCGTAGCACATCACATCTGTATCCGGTACACGCATCTTGGTTTCCAGTATACGCAGGATACAGTCTCGCATGATGGGAGCGGTAGCCGCCCGCTGTTCGGCTACCGTGTACTCACCCGTCGCCATGCTGTTCCACGTCTGCTCTACCAGTTCCCGATACCGTACTACCTCTGGCGTCTTCGTCGCTATCAGTATCTCAAACTCAGGGGACAACTCAATACCCTGCCAGAAGTTACCGCGCCTCATGGTCTATGTCCAGCGAGAAGTCGAACGGTTTACCCTTGAAGTCCAAGTCGCTGTCGTAATACCCGACAAAAGATTTAACCTCTAAAGGGGAGTGGTGCATCTCTCCCGCTATCAGGATGCCGTGCCGTGAAACCGATACGTCGTTATGCCCCAC
>Ga0247740_1000735_pt1 | contig 14747 bp, 14 predicted proteins | sample UWRJL148409B2_FD_180942 | JGI IMG/M metagenome (GOLD analysis project Ga0247740, IMG submission 180942) | Plant litter microbial communities from Arlington Agricultural Research Station in Wisconsin, United States - UWRJ-L148-409B-2 | ecosystem: Environmental > Terrestrial > Plant litter >...
GTTGCGCGCGGTGCGGCCGGGGGCGAAGCTCGACGCCTCGAGGGCGGTGCCGACCGTCGCGAGCGGCCGCGGAAGGTCGCGGTAGGAGACTCCCCCGAACGTCGCCGTGCCGCTCGTCGGCCGCACGAGCCCCAGCAGCATGCGCAGGGACGTGGTCTTGCCCGCGCCGTTCGGCCCGAGGAACCCGGTCACCCGCCCCGGTTCGACGGTGAAGCTCAAGTCGGAGACGGCGTGCACCGCCCCGAAGTGCTTGGTGATGTGCTGGAACTCGATCGTGGTTCTCTCGCGCATGCCCCTGACGCTAGGGGTGCTGGAGCGACCAGTCAACCGACGGGGCGCCCTGCGCGGCCAGCAGCTCGTTGGCGCGACTGAACGGTCGCGAGCCGAAGAAGCCGTTGCGGGCCGAGAGCGGGCTGGGATGCGCGCTGCGGATGATGGGAGTGTTCCCCAGGAGCGGCGCGAGGTTCGCGGCATCCCTGCCCCACAGGATCGCCACCAACGGACCGCCGCGTGCGACGAGCGCCCGGATCGCCGCCTCGGTCACAGCCTCCCACCCCTTGCCGCGGTGGGAACCCGAGACGCCCGCCTGCACCGTGAGCACCCGGTTGAGCAGCATGACCCCATGATCCGCCCACGGCGTGAGGTCGCCGTTCGCGGGCACGGGGAGCCCGAGGTCGTCGTGCAGCTCGCGGTAGATGTTCTGCAGGCTGCGCGGCACCGGCCGCACGGCCGGGTCCACCGAGAACGACAGGCCGACCGGATGTCCGGGAGTGGGGTACGGGTCCTGACCCACGATGAGCACCCGCACCTCAGCGAGAGGCCGTTCGAACGCCCGAAGCACCCGCCCGCCGTCAGGCAGGTACCTGCGCCCGGCAGCAGTCTCCGCACGCAGGAAATCCCCGATCGCGTGGATGCTCGGCTCTACCGGTGCGAGCGCCGCGGCCCAACCCGGGTCGACGAGTTCCGCCAGCGGCTGCGCCACGTCAGGCCCCTAGGGTGCCCACGAGAACGCCGTTCGGCTCGGCGGTGACCTTCCAGACGCTGCCCGCGCCCTCCACCCGCAGGTCGCCGTCGCCCACGATGAGTACCGTGAACTCGTCGATGGCGACTCCCCCGTCCACGAGGCCGGCCTCCGTGGCCGCGATGAGCCGCCCGAGCGTTCCCCACTGGGCGGCGTGCACGTCGATCGCGAGGTCGACGAGTCCGAGCCCCTCGACGATGGTGAGCTCGTCGAGATCCTCGCCCGTCTCCTCGGGGCACACCGGCACGCCGCCGATCTGCCAACCGCCGATGATGGCGCGGTCGGAGGCGATCATCGATCCGGCGGAGAAGCCCGCGTACGGCAGGCCGTCGGCGACCAGCAGCCTGATCTCGTCGACCAGCGGCATCACCGCCTCGAGGTACGAGGGCGTGTGCCCCCCGCCGATCAGCAGTCCGTCGATGTCGTTGAGCACGGCCGACAGGAACGACTCCCCCTCGGGTACGTGCATGACGACGGGCTCGCAGGGCGCCGTGCGCTGCAACTGCTCGCGGTAGGCGGCGGCATGGAGCGGGGCATCCTCACCACCGCCGACGAGCAGCACCGCGATGCGCGCGAGATCGCGACCGCTCACGGATGCCCGTGCCGCGGCCTCCTCGAGGAACACCTCGTAGACCTCGCCGGCGCGGTCGAACTCCGCGTCGTCCGCGCGGCCACCGCCGATGAGGTGGATGCTCACAGGGTCACCACCGGCAGCACCGACCAGGGGAAGTTGATCCACTTTTCGGTGCGCTTCCACGAGTAGGTGGGCTCGTAGACGGTACCGGGCTTGGTGTACAGCACGACGGTGCGCAGGTCGGCGCCGCCGGCCTCCAGCAGCTGGACGACCATGGCGAGAGTTCGACCGGAGTCGGAGACGTCGTCGACGAGCAGCACCTTCTTGCCCACGATCGAGGCGGCGTCGAGCAGCGGCGGCATCATGACGGGCTCGGGGAGGCGGGTACCGACGCCGGTGTAGAACTCGGCGTTGACCGCCCCGCAGCTCTTGATACCCAGTGCGTAGGCGATGCTGCCGGCCAGCAGCAGACCGCCGCGAGCGATGGCGACGACGATCTCGGGCTCGAAGCCGCTGCGGAGCACCTCGAGGGCGAGCTCCCGCGAGGCCGACCCGAACTCCTCGTACGTCAAGGTTTCGCGCTCGTTAATCGTCTCTGCTTCGCTCATGCGACAACGCTACCGGCCTGTAGCATCCGTTCATGTCACTCGTGCGTGGGAAGGCCGGAGCTATCACGCTCGGCCTCGTCGGCTACCTGTTCCTCGTCGAGTTGGTGAGCGGGATCCTCCAGGGGTTCTACGTTCCGCTCATCCCCGACCTCGTCGAGCACCTGGGCATCCGCGACGCCGACTTCAACTGGTTCGAGGCCGCTCAGCTGCTGCTCTCGGCGATCGTCGTGCCGATCCTCGCGAAGCTCGGCGACATGTACGGCCACAAGCGCATCCTGCTGGTCTCGACCGTGCTGACCGCCGGAGCAACGTGGTGGCTTGCCTTCACCGGCGACTTCACCACGTTCCTCGTCGCGTGGGCGCTGCAGGGCTTCTACGTCGTGTGGCTCCCGCTCGAGGTCGCCCTCATCTTCGACCGCGGTCGGGCGACGGGCCGAGGTGCATCCCAGACCAGACGAGCGGCCGGATACCTCGTGGTCGCACTCGAGGCGGGCGCGATCCTGGGCGCGCTCGGCGGCGGGCGTGTGTTCAAGGCAGTCGGCGGCGACGTGCAGCTCACCCTCATGATCCCGGCGATCGCGGTCACCCTGGTGTTCTTCGCGATCCTGTTCGGTGTGCCGGAGTCGAAGCCCCTCCCGGGACGCACCCTCGACTGGCGCGGCTTCGCGATCCTCTCGCTCGGCCTGCTCCTCATTACGTCGGGGCTCACGTTCCTCAAGCTCAACATCGAGCTCGCGACCGGCCTATGGTGGATCGCGATCCCGATCATGCTGTTGGGCGTCGCGGTGTTCATCCCCTGGAGCCGCTTCGAGCTGCGGCAGACCGACCCCGCGATCGACCTGCGGGTGCTGCGCCAGCCGACCATGTGGCCGATCCAACTCACCGCCGGACTGGTGGGCATCAGCCTGCTCGGCGCGCAGGCGCCGCTCGCGACCTTCGCCGGAACCGACCCGAAGAACGGCTACGGGCTCGGGATGGAGGCCGACTCGATCTCGTACATCATCGGCGCATACCTCGTCTCGATGATCGTCGGAGCCCTGCTCTTCCCCCGCCTGTCGAAGTGGACGAGCCCCCGCGTCGCGCTCATCGTCGCGACCTTCTTCGTCGCGACCGGCTACCTGCTCTTCCTCGTGAACCACGAGACCGTCGTGGGCACCTTCGTGAACATGGCGATCGCCGGCATCGGCTCTGGCGCCCTCGTGGGGGCGCTGCCGTCCGCCGCCGCAGCCGCGGCACCGCGGGGCCAGACCGGCATCGCGACCGCGCTCACCAACACCACCAAGACCATCGGCGGCTCGTTCGCCTCCGCGACGTTCGCGATCGTGCTCACGATCGGCGCGATCGGCACCGCCTCGAGCCTGTTCGGCTACCTCACGGTGTTCGCGATCTGCGGCGGCGGCGCGCTCGTCGCGGCCGTGCTGCTGTTCCTGGTGCCGAAGCTCGCGTTCGCCGACGTGGAGGACGACATCCTGCTGCCCGAGGGCGCGACTACCGAGGCTTGAGCTCGCCGCGGATCACCTTGTGCGGCGCGGCCTGGGCGACCGGCTTGATCGTCACGAGGTCGAGGTTCACGTAGTGGGGCAGCTCGAGCGTGTGCACGATCGCCGCCGCGATGTCCTCCGCGTACAGCGGCTCCGGCACGTTCTCGTACACAGCGTCGGCCTTCGCCCGGTCGCCCGCGAACCTGACGAGCGAGAACTCGTCGGTCTTCACCATGCCCGGTGCGACCTCGGTCACGCGGATCGGCTCCCCCGCGAGTTCGAGCCTCAGCACCGCCACCATCGCGGCCTCGGCGAACTTCGCGGCGTTGTACCCGCCGCCGCCCTCGTAGGCGATGTGCGCGGCGATCGACGTGACGGTGAGGATGTCCGCGCTCGTGCCCTCGGTCCACCCTGCCCGCAGCAGAGGCAGCAGGGCCGACGTGATCCGCTTGGTGCCCACGACGTTGACGTCGAACATGCGGATCCAGTCCTCGGGGTCGCCCGATTCGACCGAGGCCATGCCGAACGCCCCACCCGCGTTGTTGACCAGGGCGTGCACCGGCCCGAGCTCAGCGAGGAAGTCGCGCAGGGCATCCACGTCGGCCTGCTTCGTGATGTCGGCGACGAAGACGTCCGCGCCTGTCGAGGCCGCGAGCGCCTCGAGACGGTCCCCCCGGCGGGCGACGCCGACGACGTCCCACCCGTGCTCGCGGAGCAGGCGGACGGTGGCCTCCCCGATACCGGAACTAGCACCTGTCACTACCGCGCGTCGAGCTGTCATATCTCAAAAGTAGCGCGGCTAGGGTGGAGCAGATGACGACGACTCCTGCCGCGCCCGCTGCGAAGAAGCGCGTGCCGTTCTGGGACAACGCCCGGTTCGTCGCCGTCACGCTCGTGGTCATCGGGCACGGCATCCAGCGGCTCACGTCCGACTCCGACAACGCGCTCATCGTCTACCTGTTCATCTACGCGTTCCACATGCCGGCGTTCGCGATGATCAGCGGCTACTTCTCGAAGGCCAGCCCGCCCGGCTCGAGGCAGATGAAGAAGGTGCTCACGGACATCCTTCTGCCGTACTTCATCATGGAGACGATCTGGACGGTCGTGCAGTACTTGGTGGAGGGCAAGAAGGAGTTCAACCCCACGCAGCCCAGCTGGACGCTGTGGTTCCTGCTCGCGCTCGGCATCTTCCGGCTGATCCTGCCGTACCTCACGCTCGTGCGCTGGCCGCTGCTCTGGGCGGTGGTCTTCTCGGTGGGCGTCGGGTACCTCAGCAACGTCGACAGCACCTTCTCGCTGTCGCGGGCTATTGGCATCATGCCGTTCTTCGTGCTCGGCTGGAAGGTTCGGCAGTGGGGCCTCGTCGACCGCTGGCGGGTGGCCGAGCGCGTCACGTGGTGGGTGCGCGGTGCCGCGATCGCCGTGCTCGCGGTGTGGCTCGGGGTCGTCGTGGTGTTCATCGCGCCGTTCCGCGAGATGTCGCTGCAGCACTGGTTCTTCTACGACGACTCGTACCTGGGCCTCGGGGATGACGCGTGGTGGGCGGGCGCGGTGCGACTCGGGTTCATCCTGCTGGCCGTGCTCCTCAGCGCGGCGTTCTTCGTTCTGATCCCACGATCGCAGACGTGGATGACCGACCTCGGCCAAGCCACCATGTACATCTACCTGCTGCACAGCTTCGTGCTCTACCCGATCCGCGAGACCGGGGTGCTCAAGGACGAGCACGCGTCGGCGGCATGGCTGCTGAGCATGATCCTGGCGTGCATCGCGATCTCGATAGCCCTCGCCAGTCCACTCGTGCGCAGGGTGTTCCGTCCCCTTATCGAGCCGAAGCCGAAGTGGCTGTTCGTGGAGCTGCCGGACGAGAAGCCCGGCCAGTCCCGAACGGACCCGACCGGCTCCCGTCGGCCGAAGGCGCCCGCGGCGCGATCCCGACCGACGGGGCTCGACGAGGAGAACTAGTGGGTGCTGACCCGCTTGGGCAGCACGAACACCAGGGCGATGGAGACCAGCGCGAAGATCGCGCTGACCAGCATCGCGACTGTTGCCGCCTGTGAGAAGTGATCGGCGAGCACGATCTGCGAGATCGCGTCCCCGGCCTCGGCGGGTGTGGAGTACAGCCCGGCCTCGAGAGCGGCGGCGACCTTCGTGGAGATCTCGTCACCGACCGCCGAGAGGTTCGCGACCCCGAACAGGACGCTCGAGACGACCGCAATACCGATGGCGCTTCCGATGCGCTGCATCGTGCCGATGACACCGCTGGCAGCCCCGGCCTCGGAGTTGTCGACCGTGGCGACGATGAACCGGCTGTTGGGGGCGATGAAGAATCCGTTGCCGAGACCCGCGAGCGCGAGCGGCGCCAGCAGCATCCAGTTGGTCAGCTCGAGGCCGGGCACCGTGAGCAGGATGACCCAGAGTGCGGCCAGGCCCACCGTCACGAGCACGGTGCCGAGAACCAGCACGCCGCGGCCGAGCTTCTGCGCGACCCTGTCGCTCATCGCGGCGCCGATGATGTTGGCGATCGCGAACGGGATCGACACCAGGCCCGACTCGAGAGCGGTGTGCCCGAGCCCCGCCTGCCAGAGCAGCGAGATCGTGAAGAAGATGCTGGTGAACGCTGCGAAGTACACGAGTGCGAGGATGACCCCGCCGGTGAATGCGGCGTGCGAGAACAGGTGCGGGGGCACGAGCGGCGACGAGCCGCGCGCGGCGAGGAACCGCTCCCAGAACGCGAACAGCACGAGGAGCACGATCCCACCGGCGAGCGACAGGTACGTCCAGAGCGGCCATCCCTCGTCCTGACCCTGGATGAGCGGAACGAGGATGGCGACGAGGGACCCGGCCAGCAGGAGGAGGCCCAGGAAGTCCATCGATGCCTTCTTGCCCGCTACCAGCGACGGGATGACGATCGCGGCGGCGACGAGGCCGATCACGCCGATGGGGAGGTTGACGAAGAAGATGTAGCGCCAGCCGCTCTCCTCGCCGAACGCCTCGATGAGCAGGCCGCCCACGACCGGTCCCAGGGCCGACGAGACTCCGAGCACCGCGCCGAGGATGGCGAACGCCTTGCCCCGCTTCAGCGGTGGGAAGAGCAACTGGATGAACGCGGTGACGGGCGGGAAGAAGATGCCGCCGCCGAGCCCCTGCAGGACGCGGGCGACGATCAGCTGCGTCGAGTCCTGGGCCAGGCCCGCGAAGAGGCTGGCCGCCGTGAACAGCGCCAGACCGACGAAGAAGACCCACTTGTGGCCGAACCGGTCGCCGACGCGGCCCGCCGGGATGAGCACGAGGCCGAACGCGAGGGCGTAGCCGGAGATGATCCAGGCGAGCGTCGACTCGTTCGCGTCGATGCTGTCGCGGATCGTCGGCAGCGCGACGTTCACGATCGTGGTGTCCAGCAGGGACATGAAGAGGCCGATGAGCAGGACGGCGAGGGTGGCCCAGGCGCGCTTGTCGCTGACGCCGGGCGGGGCGGTCCAGACGGGACCTCTCGACTGCTGGGGCGCGGGGGCGGTGTCGGTCATGAGTGTGCGTGTCCTTTCCGGGACTGTTCGTCGTCGAGTATCGCGGGGAGGTTCGCGATGAGTTCTTCGTGCCAGGCGATCTCGCCCTGGAGGCGGTGCCAGTCGTGGCGGGCCACGTGGCGCTCGGTGATGGTCAGGTAGTGCGCGATCCCCGCCATGTGGGTCTCCTCGTGAGCCACCCGCCGGTGCAGTTCGGCAAGACGGGTCTCGAGGGTCTGACGAAGGTCAGCGATGTTCTCGGTACCGAGCCGGGCGAGGGCGAGGTCGACGGGATCGGGCTTGTGGGCGATGGTCTCGAGGGCCTCGAGCCTGATGGCCGCGAGTGAGGCGCGCCCGGCATCCGTGATCTCGTAGACCTGGCGCTCGGGGTAGTTGCCCTCGCGCTCGACGCGCAGGGCGTCGATCAGATCCTCCGCCGCCAGGCGCTTGATCGCACCGTAGATCGCGCTCGGCGTGACGTCTGCCCACTCGGACACGTGCTCCTCCTCCGCCAGCAGGCGCAGGGCGTGGCCGTGCATCGGTCCCCGCTCGGCGAGCGAGCCGAGGATGAAGAGGCGGATCGACGACATCCGAGTAGTCTCGCATGACTAGTCACTTGCGAGCAACCTTCTGTTACGACTCATTGCAGACTCCATTGCCGCGCTCAGGTGCCGTACCTAGGCTCGCTCCCGAGTGGGCGATCGTCCGCCCACGACAATTCCTCAAGGAGACGCGATGAGCGACTGGAAGTTCGAAACGAAGCAGGTCCACGCGGGCGCCCAGCCCGACCCCGCCACGAACGCGCGCGCCACGCCGATCTACAAGACGACGTCGTACGTGTTCAACAGCACCCAGCACGCGCAGAACCTGTTCGCGCTCGCCGAGTTCGGCAACATCTACACGCGCCTCATGAACCCCACGACCGATGTTGTCGAGCAGCGCGTTGCGGCTCTCGAGGGCGGCACCGCGGCTCTCGCCGTCGCCTCCGGCTCCTCCGCGATCACCTACGCGGTGCTCAACATCGCCGGCGCCGGCGACCACATCGTCTCGTCGAGCTCGATCTACGGCGGAACCTACAACCTGTTCAAGTACACGCTCGCCAAGCTCGGCATCGAGGTCACCTTCGTCGAGGACCAGGACGACACCGAGGAGTGGGCCGCCGCAGTGCGCCCCAACACGAAGCTGTTCTTCGCGGAGACGATCGGCAACCCGAAGATCAACATCCTCGACATCGAGGGCGTCGCCGCGGTCGCCCACGAGAACAACCTGCCCCTCATCGTCGACAACACGATCGCGACGCCGTACCTCATCCGTCCGTTCGAGTTCGGCGCGGACATCGTCGTGCACTCGGCCACGAAGTTCCTGGGCGGCCACGGAACCGTCATCGCCGGCGTGATCGTCGACGGCGGCAAGTTCCCGTGGGCGGCGAACGCCGACAAGTTCCCCGGACTCACCGAGCCCGACCCGAGCTACCACGGCGCGAGCTACACCGGCGTGCTGGGCGACGGCATCGCCTACGTGATCAAGGCGCGCGTCACCCTGCTGCGCGACACCGGCGCCGCCCTCTCCCCCGACACCTCGTTCGCGCTGATCCAGGGCATCGAGACCCTGAGCCTGCGCATCGAGCGCCACGTGCAGAACACGCAGGAGATCGCGGAGTGGCTCGAGAACCACCCGGATGTCGCCTCGGTGAACTACGCGGGACTGCCCTCGAGCCCCTGGTACGCCGCCGCCAACAAGTACGCCCCCAAGGGTGTCGGCGCGGTCGTGTCGTTCGAGCTCAAGGGCGGCGTCGACGCGGGTCGCGCGCTGGTGGAGAGCGTGGAGCTGTTCAGCCACCTCGCCAACATCGGCGACGTGCGAAGCCTCATCATCCACCCGGCCTCGACGACGCACTCGCAGCTCACCCCCGAGCAGCAGCTCACGACCGGCGTCACACCGGGCCTCGTGCGCCTCTCGGTCGGCATCGAGAACGTCGACGACCTGAAGGCCGACCTGCAGGCAGGTTTCGACGCGGCCCGCACGGCATCGGCGGCGAACGCGGCCAAAGCGTAGCTCCAATCCGAAGGGTCCCAAGGTTGTAACAAACCCTGGGGCCCTTCGCTTTTCCCGGATACTTGTCATGACATGGATTGGCAGACACCCGAGGACACGGTCCCATCGGCTTTCATCACCGAAGCCAACACGCGCTCCGTGCTCGGCAAGCCGCCAGCCACCGGAGCGTGGCGCGAGGGCGACCCTGTGGGCAACCGGCAGTTCGCCAGCCTCGGTCCGATGACGCTCGAGCGCGGCGGCGAGCTGCCCTCCGTCCGCGTGGCCTATGAGACTGCCGGAACCCTCAACGCCGACCGGTCGAACGCGATCCTCATCGTGCACGCGCTCACGGGCGACAGTCACGTCGTCGGGACCACCGGCCCCGGGCATCCCACCACCGGCTGGTGGAACGGTCTCGTCGGACCGGGCCGCGCCATCGACACGGACACCTGGTTCGTGGTCGCCCCCAACATGCTCGGCGGCTGCCAGGGCACGACCGGCCCCGCGTCGCACGCGCCCGATGGCGCCGAGTGGGGCGCGCGATTCCCGTTCGTGACGATCCGCGACCAGGTCGCCGTGCAGCTCGCGCTCACCGACCTCCTCGGCATCGAGAAGTGGGCGGCCGTGATCGGCGGTTCGATGGGCGGCATGCAGTCGCTCGAGTGGGCGGTCAGCCAGCCCGACCGCCTCGAGCGCGTCGCCGTGCTCGCAGCCCCCGCCTTCTCGAACGCCGACGCGATCGCGCTCAACTTCCTGCAGATCGAGGCGGTGCACCTCGATGCCTCCTTCGCCGACGGCGCCTACTACGAGGCAGCGGAGGGCGAGGGCCCGCACCGCGGACTGGCGCTGGCCCGCCGGATGGCGCTGCACAGCTACCGCTCCCCCAACGAGCTCAACGACCGCTTCGAGCGCAGCTGGCAGAGCGGCATGAGCCCGCTCGGCGGGGGCGGGAGGTACGCGGTGGAAAGCTACCTCGACTACCACGGCAACAAGTTCACCCGCCGGTTCGACGCCAACAGCTACCTCACCCTGGTCAGCGCGATGAGCTCGCACGACGTGGGCCGGGGTCGTGGTGGCACCGCCCAGGCGCTGGCCCTGGCGACCGCGAAAGCGCTCGTCCTCGGCATCGACAGCGACCGCCTCTACCCCGTGGCGGAGCAGCAGTACGTCGCAGCGCACCTGCCCGGGAACATCGACGGGGATGCGGCGCACGTCATCTCCTCGCCCTTCGGCCACGACGGCTTCCTCATCGAGGACCGGCTGGTCGGCGCGCAGATCCAACGCCTGCTGAACTTATAGACCGACAATACTTGAGTAAACCTCTACTCGGGCTAGGCTGACCCACAACGTCGCCGGGGCAACCTGACACCCGGCCTCCCGGGGGGAACGATGAGTGCTCTATCAGCGAACGTCTCAGCTCCGGACCGGATGCGAATCGCGATCGTCGACGCGCAGCTCCTCATCGCCCAGGGCATCGCGGCGCTGGTCTCCGCGGACGACCTTCAGGTCGTCGCCACCGCATCATCGTGGAGCGAACTACTCGCCCACCCCGCCATGCCCGTCGACGTCGTCCTGCTCGACCTGCAGCTGGGCGACGGACTGCTCATCGCGACCAAGGTCTCCGAGCTGGCAGCGCGCGGCATGGCTACCGTCGTGATCAGCAGGCGCACGGATGCCGCGTCCGTCGCCTCGGCAATGCGAGCCGGTGCCCGGGGGTTCGTCGCCACCAGCGACAGTCCGAACGAGCTGCTGACCGCGCTCCGCACCGCGACGAGCGGAGGACACCACCTCGGCGACGACCGCGCCGAGACGTGGCGGTCGGCGCGGACCGGTCCCGAGGCGGGACTGGGCCGTCAGGAGGAGCGCGCGATCGTCCTGTACTCCGGGGGGCTCTCGCTGCGCGAGGTCGCGACCGCCATGGAGACGACCGAGGAGACCGTGAAGTCGTACATCAAGCGGGCGCGGCGCAAGTACCGCCAGCTCGGCATCGATGTCGGCACCAGGCACCTACTGCGCCAGTACGCCACCGCGCAGGGGTGGAGCACTGCGGAGTAACCGCGCGGCCCGGGTTCCAGGGGCCGCTCTGCCCCGGCGGCCCCTGGCATATCCCCTGTGATGCCGGGTACATCTGTGCGGCCGCGATTGCCTCGCGCTCGCCCCTCTGTGCCTACGAGACTATCCCGGCCAAAAGCAGGAATCGCGGCCCTGATATCGGTGCGGCACCCCCACTTGTGGGGATGCTTGTGCCACGATGACGGCAATGGATCTCATAGCCAAGGAGCGCGATCGGCTGCTCCAACGCACCGCCCGCGTCTACGGCCTGAGCTTCACCATTGTCTCGATCGTGTGCCTCGCCATCCCAGGCGCCGTCGACATGGCCAGCTTCTTCGTGTGCCTCCCGCTGTACCTGCTCATCGCGTTCTGCCAGTACCGCATCGGCTCCAGCCGCTCGATGCTGTGGGTGATCCCGATCCTCGTGGCGGGTCTCGGCATCGTCTCGGTCGTGACGCTGCTCGCCCCGGAGGCGACGGGCGAGGCCGGAGTGTCCGCCGTCGGGCAGATCGGTGCGGCATCCATCGCGTCGATCGCAATAGTGCTGACCACCGACCTGCGTCGCCGGCTGTTCCTGGCCTTCGCCTTCGTCGTGACCGTCGCGCTCACCAGTGTGCTGCTACTGCCGTTCCAACCGCTCGGGCGCACCATCGCGCTGCTGCTGCTCGGGTGGGTGCTCGCCACGATCATCGGGTTCTGGATCAGCGCGGGCGTGCCGCAGGTGGCGCGCCGCATCGCGAGCATCGGCCGTGCACACCGCGCCGAGCGCCAGGCCAGTGAGACCGAAGCGCAGCGCCGGCAGGGTGCACGCCTGCTCCACGACACGGTGCTCGCCACCCTCACCCTGCTCGCGCACTCCGGTGTGGGCGTCGCGCCCGACGCCATGCGGCAGCAGGCTGCAGACGATGCCCGCCTTCTGCGGCAGCTGCGGCTCGGCGCCACCCCCACGCCGCAGCAGTCCGGGGTGTACAACCTGGAGAACTCGAACGACGACATGGTGCTCGGCACCACGCTCGAATCGGTGAAGCAGCGGTTCGGGCGCATGGGCCTCGAGGTGAGCTGGCACGGAACTGGGCAGGTGCTGCTGCCGACAGAGGTGCTCGATGCCTTCCTGCTCGCGCTCGCCGAGTGCCTCGAGAACGTCCGCCGCCACTCCGGGGTCACCGAGGCGCACGTCACGATCACCGAGGACGAGACGATGGTGCGCGCGATGGTGACCGACTCGGGCGTGGGCTTCACCCTCGACGACGTCGACTCCGCCCGACTGGGATTCAAGGAGTCCGTAGTGGCCCGGCTCAAGGAGGTGGGCGGGAAGGCCCGCCTGTTCTCCGCCCCCGGCTCGGGAACGACCGTCGTGCTCGAGGTGCCCCGATGAGCGAGGTGTGCAGATGAGCTACGCGCCCCCCGAGGAGAACACCCTCGGCGTCATCCTCGGCCGCGGGAAACGTCGCGAGGCGGATGCCACGCGCAGGGTCATCCGTGCCGCAACGCCGCACCGCTCGAGCCTCGGCACCGGGTTCATCGGAATCGGGGCCGCGATCGTCGTCGGGCTCCGCGCAATCTACGGCCTGGCGTGGTTCGCCGGGCAGGCCATGGCCGGGGACGTGTACAGCGCGCTGTGGGCCGCGATCGCGGCGTGGCTGATCCTTCTCACCGTGCTCGCCACGACCTTCGTCGCGTCCCGCGTGATCGGCCACCTGCCAAACTGGTTGTTCGCCGTATTCCTCGTGGGCCTCGCCGCGGCCGTCGCCCTCGACCTCTACTCGATCTGGCCACTGCACGACATCGGCAGGCACGCCACCGCCGCTGTGACCGCGGGCATGGGGCTCCTCGTCGTGATCACGCTCCGCCGCACCCGCGACATCATCATCGCCGTCAGCGTTCTGGGCGCCCTGCTCCTCGCCGCCATGATCCTCAACACCCCGCTGCAGCCCTCGGAGTTCGCCCCTCAGGTGACCACCCTCGCCTTCGCGGTCCTGCCCGCCGTCATCGGCGTCGTCGTCATCGACGGCTTCCGCCGGCTGGTGCAGGTCGAGCTCGATCGCGTCCTCGTGCAGAGCACCGTGTCCGCCCCGCGCTTCGCCGTCGGCATGATGGCCTCGGAGGAGCTCGCGCGCCTCGACCTCGCCGCGGAGGAACTTCTCGACACCGTCGCCACCGGCAAGGTCGACCTGCCCCTCGACCCCAAGACCGCCTCGGTCGCTGCCTCCCTCGCGACCGAGCTGCGCCTGCACCTCATCGAGGGCCGCAGGGAGACCTGGCTGTACCACGCGATCACCGAGTCTGACCATCTCGGCAAGTCGGTCACGCTGCACGACCGGTCGAGCCTCGCCGGCCTGCTCGACCCCCAGCAGCGCGACGGACTGCTCTCCACCGCCTGGCTGCTGGTCAGCGACGGCACCAAGAACGTGAGCCGCACGGTCCAGATCACCGTCGGTCCGGCCACCGACTCCCTCGAGACCCGCGAAGGCCGCAAGATCACCGTGCCCATCGTCGTCGAGACCACGGGCGTGGCGCGCAATCGAGTCGACCCGGCGACGTGGGAAGCTATCCGCAAGGTTGGCCAGTACAGCGATTCCACCCAGAATTCGAGCCTGCGAGTCGACATCAAGTGCCTGGTCGACAACCCGGCCGACCAATAACCCGTATCTACCGAAGGACACCACCGTGACTGACTCCTCTGATCGCATTCGCGTCGCACTCGTCGACGACCACAGGATGCTCCTCGGTGCCCTCACCGAGTGGATCAGCAACGCCGCGGACGACATCGCCATGGTCGTCGCCGTGCCCACCTGGCCCGAGCTCATCACCCACCCCGAGTTCCCGGTCGACGTCGTCCTGCTCGACCTCGACCTCAAGGACAACATCCCGGTCTCGCTCAAGATCAACACGCTCAAGACCACGGGTGTGAAGGTCGTACTGATGAGCACCTACTCCGAGCCGAACGTCGTGCGCGAGGCTCTCGCTGCCGGCGCGCTCGGGTACCTCGTGAAGAGCGAGGATGCGGGGATGATCGTCGAGGCGATCCGCGCCGCATCCAAGGGCGAGTCGTTCATCTCGGCCGAGCTCGACCTCGCGCTCAACGCCGGCGAGATCGGCGGATCGCCGAAGCTCTCCGCCCAGGAGCGCCGGGTCATGGCCCTCTACGGCGGCGGCGAGCCCGTGAAGGCTGTCGCCTTCCAGCTGAGCATCTCCGAGGAGACCGCGAAGAGCTACCTCAAGCGCATCCGGGAGAAGTACCGCGTCGCCGGTTTCGACGTGGGCACCAAGGTGGCGCTACGAAAGCGTGCGATCGAGGACGGCATCCTCGTCGAGAGCGACCTTCCCCGCAACTTCTGAGTCGGCACCACCCGCGCGCTTAGCGGCGCGTCGCTGCAGGGCGACGCTCCACAGGGCCAGCACCACTCCGGGCACGCACAGCAGTAGACCCACCCAGGTGGGCGCCAGGTAGCCGAGCCCGCCGGCGATGACCAC
>Ga0247740_1000736_pt1 | contig 14736 bp, 11 predicted proteins | sample UWRJL148409B2_FD_180942 | JGI IMG/M metagenome (GOLD analysis project Ga0247740, IMG submission 180942) | Plant litter microbial communities from Arlington Agricultural Research Station in Wisconsin, United States - UWRJ-L148-409B-2 | ecosystem: Environmental > Terrestrial > Plant litter >...
GGCGGAACAGGCAACCTTGGCGTGGAAAATTAAAAAGACTGAAGAAAACGGTGACGTTGTCTATGTGGTGACGGGAAATAAAATCGAGAAGTTTGCCCGCCGTACCCAATTTGATAACCGTGAAGGCTTGAACCGTCTTCGTGACATTATGCAGCGTATGGGAATTTCACATGCCTTAACCCGTGCCGGCGCCAATAGTGGTACGACCATTCGTATCGGTGAAAATACCTTTACGCTTCTTGAGCAGGAAAAAGAGAAAGAATAATTTCTCATTCAAAAATTGACACTTTAAAGTGTTGATGCTATAATCGTGAGGTAATCTAGGTGTGGGCGTAAGCTCCCTAGTGCACATTTGCAACAGAACAGATTTATGTTTTGGCGCGCTGATTGGTTGCGGAGGCTCGTTTTTCCAGGTTCATTACTCCCTCACAAGTAATCATCCCTGACTGAGCACCTAGCGGTGACCACCGACGCGTCTGAGAGGAGAGCGGCCCCTCTGCGGCCCCACTCTCAACCCGCAGGGTCGCGATTGTGACGAGAAGCTTGATGCCTTCGGGTGTCGAAGTTCGGACTAGGGTCTCCGGACGCCTTCTTGCTCGCTCTCGCGGCCCTGCCCCGCACTTTCTGTTCTGTTGCTTAACTCAACGCTTATCGACACGCATCATAGCGTGTTTTTTGTTATGCTAGGGGTATGACCCAAACCTTTTTCTTCTACGACCTTGAAACTTCCGGCCTCAGCCCGCGTGATGATCGCATTATGCAATTTGCTGGTCAGCGGACCGATATGAACCTAAAGCCCATTGGCGAGCCATTTAACGTCCTTGTAAAGCTCAATGACGACAGCTTGCCAAGCCCCGATGCCTTGATGGTGACAGGGATTACTCCTCAACAGACACAAGCGGATGGGTATACCGAGGCTGAATTCGCTAAATTACTTGTTGAAGAAGTCTTCACCCCAGATACAATCACGGTGGGATTTAACAATATTCGTTTCGACGATGAATTTATTCGTCATCTTTTGTGGCGTAATTTCTATGATCCATATGAATGGGCCTGGAAAGACGGGCGCTCACGCTGGGATTTGCTTGATGTAGCCCGCATGACCCGTGCACTGCGACCTGAAGGTATTGAGTGGCCGTTTGTCGATGGTAAGGAGTCAAATCGTCTCGAACTGCTTACAAAGATCAACGGGATTGATCACCTAAAGGCGCACGATGCCTTGAGCGACGTCGAAGCTTTAATCGCCGTGACTGGTTTAATTAAGGAGAAGCAGCCGCAACTCTATGAATATTTATTGAAATTGCGTGATAAAAAAGAAGTAAAGAATCTAGTAAATTTGGATGATAAGCAGCCGTTCGTATATGCGAGCGGAAGGCTGGACTCGGCATATCATAAAGCTACCATCGCTTTCCCGCTGACGAGTGGCAAAAATGGCAACGTGGTTGTCTATGATTTGCGCCATGACCCGACGCCTTTTCTTGAGATGTCGGCGGGGGAATTGCAAAAGAAGTTTTATGCGACCTGGGAAGAGCGACAGAAGGACGGTTTTGTGCCTTTGCCTGTGAAAGAGCTGCAGTATAACCGCGCCCCTGCCGTTGCGCCGCTAGGTGTACTGAGCCAATCTGATGGCTGGGCGCGTATTGGGCTGGACGAGGCCACTATTACCGAGCATCGCAACAAGCTCCTTTCGAATCCAAGTTTTGCTGAAAATATTCGTTCGATGTTTGAAAAGAAATCCGATTATCCTGCCGCATCTGATCCCGAAGCAAAATTATATGATGGCTTTGTTGGCGATATGGATGTCATGCGCATCGAAAAAGTGCGTCAGGCTGATGAAAGCCAACTCGCAGATATGCACCCTGAATTTGTTGATGAACGCCTTTCTGACTTACTGCTTCACTATAAAGCACGGAGTTTCCCTCGTAGCTTGGCCGAAGACGAAGCGGTGGCGTGGGAGAAATGGCGCGCCGAACGAATTCAGCGTCAGCTTCCGGCATTTCTTAAGCGGCTACAGCAACTTTCGGCAACGATCACTGATGACAATAAGCAATTTATCATTCAAGAAATGCAGCTTTGGGCTGAGAGCATTGTTCCTATTGAAGAAACTTAGACGCGGCGTAAGTTGCGAACAGGAACACGCTGCAATAGTGGCATGATGAAATAGTTTGCGATGCGGGCGACCACAAAGCCGGTGAGGAGCGAGAAGAGTTCCATCATGCGCGCTCCGCTGAGCACAATAGTAGTGCCAGGAACTTCACCAGCCAGTAAGAACATGACCAGCGCTTGGCCGGCATGCATGCTATCAAGGATGATAAGTCCTGAGAGAATAAGGCTGGTAATAATAATTGTTTTTCGCATAATAATGGGTAAGATTTACAGGATTTTACCACTCCGGTAGGGGATATGCAATCATAACCACATTGACATAGCTGGTTAAAAATGCTATAAACTATCTATAAGTTGTTGAGCGTGCGTGACCGCGGATGTTAGTATTCCGGTGACTAATGTCTCCGGCTTCGCATGCTTTTACATTGGATCTCGAGAAGAGGAAAGATGGCAAAAATAGATATGGATGCCTTGCAAAGAGGTGCTAATGAGCGAGTCATGGAGGCGCTTACTATGGGGGTGGACCCTGCGCCTAGGAAATCACTGCGCGCTCAGAGGCGTGAGGATTGGCTGTGGCGGTTATTGACGGTGGGGGTCATTGTGATTCTGTTTCTGATCGTCGCCGCGGTGATCATCTACGCTTCGCATCCGTTCGTCTTCAATCCCGAGCCGCTGACGTGGCCCGACCCTGCAGTCCAGCCCCACCGCGAGCGTCCGTTGCTCGCATAATCACACCGACCCAACAAAGGAACACATGAATCAGAACATTCCCGGCAAAACTCGCTTCCAGAGATTCCTCGATGGTGACGAGATAGGTGGCGATGGCTGGAAGCCTTTGTGGCGGGTAATCTTGCCGCCTCTCGGCCTCGTCGCGATCGTCGTGATCTGGGGTCTCGTGGTTGGCTTCTAGCCTCCTCGCAATCTCGCGTCATTGAAAAGCATGCAGCCCCGATTTACCGCAAGGTGATCGGGGCTGTTTTCTCTCTGTTGCTAATTGACTTTTTAACGTAAAAATGCTATAATGTATATATAAGTTGTGAGCATGCGTTACCGTAGATTTTGGTAAAAAATCCGGTGACCACAGTCTCCGGCTTCGCATGCTTTACATTCGATTCTAGGGAAGGTTTTCCATGCTGAAAAAGTTTCAGTCGCGCCTGATTGACTTCGTCAAGAATGGTGTTGAGGTCAAGATTGGGTTCGCCGCCGTAGTGAGCTTGGCAATTCTCGCCGTCGCTGTCGGTGTCGCTGGCTACATCTACGCCTACACCAATGGCCACAACGATGCCGAGAACGACGGAGTCCACATGTTCGATGGCAAGCAGATTCGCGACGATTCGGTCGTGGTCAGCGTAAACATCACGCAAGTGGACCCTGGTGCTGACACCACGGCATATCCCGGCATCTCGGCCAACGACTTCATCACGGTCGTACTGTCGTCTACTGAGTTCGGAATGCTCCAGGGTGACTCGGACAACGCGATCATCTGCTTGCCGGATGGCGTGGCAGTGAGCGCCTACGTGGGCCACCAGGACCTCCCGATCGATTGCGGCAACGCAATCCACGCCGTCATCTTGACGCCTCGATGAAGCATGCAGCCCCGACCTACTACAGGTCGGGGCTGTTTCATTTCCCAGGATCAAGATAGGGGGTAGAAAATCTGTGTAAAAAAGCGTATAATTAAGCGGTTATGTCAGAGGTAATTAAGGTTGTTGGGGCTCGTGAGCACAACTTAAAAAACATTAGCGTCGAGATTCCTCGCGATAAGTTGGTTGTGATTACAGGTTTGAGTGGTTCGGGTAAATCGAGCCTCGCTTTCGATACTATTTATGCTGAAGGTCAGCGTCGATACGTCGAAAGCCTTTCGAGCTATGCGCGCCAGTTCTTGGGTCTGATGGAAAAGCCCGATGTTGATCAAATTGATGGCTTGAGCCCGGCAATTAGCATCGACCAAAAATCGACTAGTCGCAACCCGCGAAGTACCGTTGCGACCGTGACGGAAATCTATGACTACCTTCGTCTATTGTTTGCGCGTATTGGTGTGCCGCACTGCCCTGTCTGTGGCAAGCCGGTGACTCGCCGAACGCCGGATAATATTATTGATGAAGTGATGAAGCTGACGCCCGGTGCGCGCTTGATGATTCTAGCGCCAATTGCTAAGAGCAAAAAAGGTGAGTTTGCCCATGTGCCTGAACAGTATCGTCGCTTAGGATTTGCCCGCGTACGGGTTGATGGAGTGGTGTATTCACTTGATGAGTTCCCTAACCTTGATAAGAAATACAAACACGACGTTGAGCTTGTGGTAGACCGCATTGCGCTTTCGGATGATGTTCGCGGCCGCGTTGCGCAATCTGTTGAACAAGCGCTTGAACTGGCTGATGGCGTCGTTGAAATTTTGGATGTTGATGCTGAATCAACCTACATTTATAGCCAGCGCTATGCCTGCGTGGATCACCCAAATGAAGAAATTCCCGAACTTGAACCTCGGCTCTTTAGCTTTAACGCGCCACAAGGTGCTTGCCCGGTTTGTACTGGGCTCGGTAGCCGACTTGAGGTTGATCCTGAACTGGTCTTTAATCCAAACCTTACGATTGCTGAAGGTGCGATTCGCCCCTACAACCGCGTCAATAGCGACGCTTGGTATATGAAGCGTTTGGCGGCCGTGGCTGATAAATACAATTTTAGCCTTCGTGTACCTGTAAAGGAGCTTTCGGCCGAAGCGATTGAAATGATCCTCTATGGAACTGGGGAAGAAAAATATCACGTTTCACTTGGCGATGGCCGGGCTTACGATGCCGCCTACGAAGGAGTTATTCCCAATCTTGAACGTCGCTTTAAAGAAACTGACAGCGACTTTATGCGCCGCGACATTGAACGCTTTATGCGGGAACGCGAATGTCACGCCTGCCATGGGGCGCGCCTAAAACCTGTCGTTTTGGCAGTGACTGTCCACGATCTTAATATTATGGATATTTGTAGTCTCGGTGTTGATGCGGCGATTGATCTTTTGCAGAACAAGCTAAAACTCAACGACGAAGAAGCATTTATCGCAGCGCAAATCATGAAAGAGATCAATGCTCGTCTTGGTTTTATGAGCAATGTTGGGTTGAACTATCTTGAACTTTCGCGTGCAGCAAACACGCTTTCTGGTGGAGAAGCGCAGCGTATTCGCTTGGCAACACAAATTGGCTCTGGGCTTCAAGGCGTCTTGTACGTGCTCGACGAGCCATCAATTGGCTTACACCAACGCGACAACGACCGTTTAATCGGTACTCTAAAACATCTTCGCGATCTTGGGAATACGGTTCTTGTGGTTGAACACGATGAAGACACCATTCGCCACGCTGATTACCTACTGGATATCGGGCCTGGCGCCGGCGTAGCTGGTGGTGAAGTGGTTGCTGCCGGAACGCCTGATGAGGTTGCTAAGAATCCAAATAGCGTGACTGGTCGCTACCTCAGTGGTGCCGAGAAAATTGACGTACCAAAGAAGCGCCGCACGATCGTCAAAGACCGTCACTTGATTATAAAAGGTGCGCGTGAAAACAATCTTAAAAATATTGATGTTACGATTCCACTTGGCGTTATTACGGTCGTCAGCGGCGTGAGTGGAAGCGGTAAATCAACGCTTATTAATGACATTCTTGCCAAAGAACTTTCAGCGCGTTTGCATCGTGCGCATGAAGTGCCAGGAACTCACGATAACGTTGAAGGAATTGAACAGCTTGATAAAGCGATCGTGATTGACCAATCGGCTATTGGTCGAACGCCTCGTTCAAACCCCGCCACCTACACCGGTGTCTTTACTCCAATCCGTGAATTATTTGCGGGCACCAATGAAGCCAATGTTCGTGGCTACAAAGCCGGGCGCTTTAGCTTTAACGTCAAGGGTGGACGCTGTGAAAACTGTCAGGGTGACGGTGTTATTAAAATTGAAATGCACTTTTTGCCTGATGTCTATGTGACGTGTGACGTATGTAAAGGCAAACGCTACAACCGTGAAGCCCTCGAAATTAAATACAAAGAAGCGACCATTAGCGACGTGCTTGATATGACCGTTGAACAAGGTGCAGAATTCTTTAAGAATATTCCTACGATTGCACGTAAGCTCGATACGCTTGTTGATGTTGGGCTGGGCTATATTCGACTTGGCCAGCCGGCTACAACATTTAGTGGTGGTGAGGCGCAGCGTATTAAACTCGCTTCGGAACTTTCACGTCGTTCAACCGGTAAGACGATGTACATCCTCGACGAGCCTACGACTGGGCTTCACAGTGCCGACGTCAAGCGCCTACTTGGAATTTTGCAGAAACTTGTTGAAGGCGGAAACAGCATGGTGATTATCGAACACAACCTTGATGTTATTAAGACTGCCGATCATGTGATTGATATGGGGCCTGAAGGTGGACTGGCTGGTGGTATGGTGGTCGCTGCCGGAACGCCTGAAGATATCGCAAAGGTTCAGGCCTCATTTACTGGCCGTTATCTTAAACAGCTGCTGTAGGATCTTGCGACAAAATTAATACGTTGTAGTCAGATAGTTCGACATTGATTTTTGAATTTTCATCAGACATCACACTTGAAGTCTTGGTTTCGTTAAATTCTGGGCTATACCCATTCCAGCTACTGTTAAACCGAACATGCCATAATCCTGCGACTGGCACGTACAGTTCATAGGATTTAAATGTTTGATCGCTAAAATTAATAATGACAATCACGTCGTCGCTCGCCCCGCCATTATTCCAGCGGTGGTAGGCGATAACATGGTTGCTCATATCTTCGTGGAAGATATTAATCGACGGTCCGGCGAGTCCGCCAGTATTGTTGTGGGTATTCAATCGAAGATTAATCAGGTGTTGATGCGCTAGGATGATACCGGCAAACTGTGTTGTTTTTGGCCAATCAAGCATTTGCCAATCATTGAAGGCGCCTTCTTGCATAAATTCTTCGCCTTGCAGAAGCATCGGAATACCAGGGGCTGTCAGTATGACGGCATTTGAAAGCAGGCTTTGCTGACGAGCAAAGACGCTGGCTGCATTACCTGGCGTGACGACTTCATTCAAGCGTGCCGAACCGTTGGCTGCGGTGTCATGTGAGTCGCTAAAGATGATTTTTTGGAAGGACTGCCCGTTATAGCTATGTTGTAGTTCGGCAACGAGACCGTCGTTTGTTTGCGGGCCTTCGTGTCCTAGGCTGGCGCGAATAGTATGAGGAAATGCTAGACCCCACTGTGCGTCAAAGCCAGTACCGCCTTCGCTAACTGGCTTGGTGATAAATTCATTGCCCGATGTGTCTTCAGCGATCATCGTGGCGTGTGGATTAATTTTGTGGGCAAGCGTTGTAATGTCTTGGAGTAATTTCCAGGCATCACCAATGTCGTGCGAACTGTCACCTTCAGGGCCCTTGGTGTTGCGCATGTAGGTCGTTGAGTCGATACGCAGACCATCTATGCGATATTCGGTGAACCACATAGCAACGTTGTCGAGAATGAATTGCCGGACTTCAGTGCGACCATAATCAGGTCGGCCACCCCAGGGTGTATCGCCACGTTCGTCGTTATAAAAATAAATACCCCCGCGATTATTCTCGCTCCAACCATCAAATTGCCATAAATCGGTCGTAGGCGAGAAGTGATTGTACACGACATCCAGAATGACGCCGATACCGCGTTCATGACAGGCTTTAACGAATTCGAGCATCCCATGCCGGCCGCCGTAGCTATTTTCAACAGAATAAATATAGTTGGGTGCGTAGCCCCAGCCATGGCTGGTGACCATGCTTGTTACGGGCATGAGCTCGATCATATTCACGCCAAGACTTTGAAGATAATCGAGCTTTTCAATAGCACTTGCGAAGGTTCCGGCTGTTGAGGCATCAGGCCGGTGAAATGTGCCAATGTGTAATTCGTAAATAATCTGCTTTTCTTTGGGAATGACGGGAGGCTTTATATTGCCCCAGTCAAAAGTTGGATTGATGATGACGGATGCCCCATTATCAGAAACCGTAAGCTGCCGGGCGCGTGGATCGTTGCGTTCTAAAGTACGCCCGTCGGTTGTTTTAATACGGTATTTGTAAGCTTGCCCGGCTTTTGCTTGGGTGGTACGGCCCGACCAATAGCCATTGCCTTCGCTAGTGAGTGGCGCCTCGGCCCAGGTGAAAGAGTCATTAATAAGTACGCCGACCGCTTCGGCAAAAGGCGCCCATACGCGGAATAGCACGCCGTCTTTGGTAAGTATTGCCCCTAAGTCTTGTGACTGATGCCCCATAGTACCTCTAGTATGGAGGCATAAGCATCATTTGGCAAGTAAGTGAGAGGGGTTATTTCTTACGAGCGAAAATAGATTTAAGTTCACGCTTGGTACCGTTCCATAGCGCTTCACGATTGGCCTTGTTTTTGAAGATATGGATAGCAGGAGGAAGGACGGAAACAAGAATAATAAGTGCAATCACAGGCAGGAGAACGTGATCAATTTCCCAGCCCATGCCTTCAAACCAAACACCCAGGAAGTACCCTGCGTAGCTGACACCGGCAGTCCAAAGTGCGGCACCAATAAGGTTGTAGGTTACAAAGCGACGATATGGCATGTTGCCAGCACCGGCAACGATAGGTGCGAAGGTGCGAACGATCGGAATGAAGCGGGCGATAACGATTGTTTTAGAACCGTGTTTTTCGTAGAAAGCTTGGGCACGCTGAATATACTCTTGTTTAAATAAACGAGCATCGGGCTTTTTAAAAAGGCGAGGGCCAAGACGGCGACCGAAGGTGTAGCCGACGCTATCACCGAGCGCAGCTGCAAAAAAGAGGATAAGAACAGCAAGGTGAATGTTAAAACCGATAGCGCCGCTATGTATTAAGAAGCCCATAGTAAAGAGTAAACTGTCACCAGGCAAGAAGAATCCGATGAGCAATCCTGACTCGGCAAAAATGATGAGGGCGACGCCGGCGATGCCGACAAGGCTGATAAGAGTAGGGAGGTCAATTCCTGGAATCATTGTGTATCTATCTTAACACGTCCCATATCTGTAAAGATATGCTATAATAGTCAAAGATTAATAGAGAGAGAAGGATAAAAGACCCCCATGAACGAAATTTCGTTGAAACTTGATGCCCGAACGCTTGAAGGCAAAAAAGTTGCTGGACTGCGCCGGGATGGATTTGTTCCAAGTGTTATTTATGGTGCGCAAGATGTGCCCATTAACACGCAATCTGCCATTGTTGAAACAACAAAGGTAGTTCGCGCTGCTGGAAAGCACACTCCTGTTCACCTTACTATTGATGGCAAGAAGAAACTCGCCATTATTAAGAGTATTGATATCGACCCTGTAAAGCACGATATTATGCACGTTGCGTTCCACGCAATTAAGCAAGACGATATCATTACGACTACTGTACCAATCCACCTTGTTGGTATTGGTGAAAGTGCTGCTGAGCGTGCTGGACTGATTGTCTTGCAGGCGATTGAGCAGATTGAAGTAAAAGCGAAACCAGCGTCATTGCCGGAATCGTTTGAACTTTCAATTCTCGAACTTGCGACGACTGACGACAAGCTGACGATTGCTGACTTGACCCTTCCTGAAGGCGTTGAATTCAACGACGTTGATCAAGACATGGATCTTGTGATTGCAAACGTCTACGAACCAGCTGCTCTTGAAGCTGCCAACGAAGCCGCTGCCGGTGACGCAACTATCGATACTGAAGTTGAAGCTGAAAACGGCGAAGAAGCTCCGGCTGCTGATGCTGCCGCTGCCACGAAGCCTGAAGAAACTAAATAGTTTCTCTTGCCTAAAAAATAATCCCGCTCTTATGCGGGATTATTTTATTGTTCTTTATTCTTCGATGAAGCCACCGGATTGGTGGGCCCAGAGTTTGGCGTACATACCCGATTGTTTCAGGAGTTCGCTATGTGTGCCGTCTTCGGTGATCTTGCCGTCTTGCAAAACGACGATGCGATCAAGCGTGGCAATGGTGGAAAGGCGATGTGCGATTACGATGCTTGTGCGGCCCTTCATCAGTTTGTGAAGTGCATCTTGGATAAGCTGTTCACTTTCGCTGTCGAGTGCAGAGGTTGCTTCATCGAGCACGAGAATCGGTGCGTCTTTTAGAATTGCGCGAGCAATGGCGATGCGCTGTCTTTGGCCACCTGAAAGTTTCACACCACGTTCGCCAACCAGTGTATCAAAGCCCGTTGGGAGTTGCTCTATAAATTCGAGTGCATTCGCTTTTTTGGCGGCATCTCGAATCTCAGACTCAGTGGCATTCAATTTTCCGTAGGCAATGTTCTCTCGGAGTGTGCGATGGAAGAGCATGGGCTCTTGGGGGACATAGGCAATGTTCTTTCGCAAGCTTGCTTGTGTCACTTCGCGAATATCTTTGCCATCAATTAAGATTGCCCCATTGGTAACATCCGCGAAGCGGAGCAGCAGGTGCGTAATCGTCGTCTTGCCAGCGCCAGAGTGGCCTACGAGTCCAATCTTCTGGCCAGCCGGGATATGCAGGTTGATCGCGTTTAAGACTTCTTGTCCGCCGTCGCTATAACTATACGAAACATCTTTGAGATCAATGGCGGGGTTTGTAATAACAAGTTTTTTGGCAGCGGGTGCATCGTTTACTGTAATTGGTTGCATGAGGATATCGCTGAGCGGAGCAGCTTGAAGCAACGCCTCATCGTACCCATTAATAATTTCACCAAGCGAAAAGATTTGCGAAGCAATGCGCTGTAAGTAAGTCAGGGCAAAAATAGCAATTGCAAGACTGAGGCTTCCATTAACCACAAGGAAGGCGCAGATACCAATGCCAACGATTTGAGTAACTACCATGATGGCATTCCGAATCGTGCCATCGAGGCCCCATATGCCAATATCTTTAATATAGATATGCTGGAGACGATCGAGGTCTTTGCTGAGATGTTTTTGCTCTTGGGCTTCGTGTGCGAATGTTTTGACAAGTAAGCTATTCGTCAATGAATCGGCCGCCTCGCCATGAATTTCACCGACAAGTTTCTTGCGTTCGTGTCGGAAAGGCGCGCGAATATTTGTAAATATTTTTACCTGTATGACGAGGAGTATTATTAAGACAATCAAGATGAGTGCCAGTAAAGGGGCGTTAAAGGCCACAATCGTGAGCCCGACGATAAGTGACAATGCAAAGCCGAGTGTCCGCATAATCAGTAGGTCTTGAAGTGTAATGTGGGATCGGGTGAAATCAATGAAACGGCTCGTAAGCGCACCAACTTTTTCATTTACAAAAAATTGAAGATCCTTGTTGAGTAATCTGCTAAACACGTCATGGTATAGCCCTGTCCTTACGCGAGCTTCGTGGCGAATGAGAGCTTGGAACCCAAAGAAATTAGCGGCTACTCCTAATAATCCCACGACACCGGCCATGACAAGATGGAATATAAGATTCCCGGAGTTTGCAGTTGATATATCACCAATACCAAGGCTTAGGAAGTAAGGCAGGAGTGTGTCGATAGACAAAGCCGAGACGGGTAGTAGGGTAAAAGCCAGCCAAAAAGTTGGCAAATGTTTTTTAATTTGTTGCCAATAAATACGTAAGGTATTGCGGTTTGTGTGGGTACTCAAGAAATTCTCCTTTTAGTGTGTTGATGTGTCGCTATTGGTTTGGTCGTCCAAACGTTTACGCAAGAGGATTCCAAGGAATCGTTAGTACTTTTATTATGCCACTAACAGATTAATGATGCAATGGCCTTCTGTTATTTCTTTTCGCGCCGTTCGATGCCGTCTTTTGCAAGCAAGATGATATTTTTTAGCAGTTCATCGGGCAGAGGATTGTCGGCGGTAAAGCTGATGGTGCCGCGCATTAATTTGTATGGCTTCAATTCATCCTTGAATGTTCTAATGGGTTCACCGCCCGGATAGATACTCATGAATTTCTTATTTGAGGCAAAGGCGAGCATGTACTTTCCTTTGTATTTATAGGTAGGAATCCCATAGCTCCAGGTATCTTCAGCTTCGGGCACGACTTCATACACCAGGTCGCGGAGGTGGTTTAAGATTGGTTTTTCGACTGCGTTCAATTTTTCGATATAGTCAGTTACAACACTCATGCCTCTAATATAACACTGGTAGACGTGGTATAATATCATTTGTGCAAAAAATCTTACTGTATTATATTTTCACCCCAATTAAAGATCCCGAAGCGGTCAAATTGTGGCAGAAAACTCTCACCGACAGCCTTAATCTTCGCGGACGTATTTTGATTTCCTCTCATGGGCTAAATGGAACCGTTGGTGGCGAAATGGAAGATTTGAAACAATACACTAAAGCAACGAAGCAATTTCCTGGCTTTAAAAATATTGTGTTCAAATGGAGTGATGGGACGCGTGAAGAATTCCCGCGCATGAGCGTGAAGGTTCGACGCGAATTAGTGGGGTTCCAGAATAGCGACACTGAATTTGAGGTTGATGAAAACGGCGTGGTTGGTGGCGGTGTTCATCTAAAGCCAGCTCAAGTACATGAGCTGGTTGAAAAGTATGGCGATGACGTTGTGTTCTTTGACGGTCGCAATGCGCACGAAGCAGCGATTGGTAAATTTAAAAATGCAGTTGTTCCTAATACAAACACCTCGCGTGATTTTATTGCAGAGCTTGAAAGCGATAAATATGATGACATCAAAGGTAAAAAAGTTGTCACGTATTGCACCGGTGGTATTCGTTGTGAAGTGATTAGCGTCATGATGAAAAAGCGCGGCTTCACCGACGTCTATCAAATGGATGGCGGAATTGTGAAATACGGCGAAGCTTACGGAGATGATGGCTTGTGGGAAGGCAGCCTACGCGTATTCGATGATCGCATGACGGTTGATTTTTCAGACCACACTGCGGTGATTGGTGAATGTAGCCATTGCCATGGAAAAACAAGTAATTATGAAAACTGTGCTTTTGCAAATTGTAACGATTTGGTATTGATCTGCGAAGATTGTAAGGAAAATCCTGATCTTTTGTATCACACCGAGGTGTGTCGTGAACGCGCGCTAGTAGTTGCAAAATAAACGCTCTGAAATAAAAAAGCCCTTCGGATACTTTCAGGCACATGGCGTGTGCCTTAGGTATCCGGAGGGGTGATCGGAGAATGAACGCTTGGAGCGCTCTGGCGAGTTGTCTCGATGGTTTTGAGGTTGTTAATCGCGAGGCGATCGCATGCCGCGAGGCACGTGAGCGCATAACGCGCAACTTTTAGTCATCTCGAGCTTTCCCGGCAATGGTTCCGCACAGAGCCGTTAGCCGAAACCGTTCAACCTGTGCGTAGCTTCCATTCCCATTTCTTTCGTCGTCATTTTGAGTGACGGCGTGCGCTGCGTAGTATTACTGTTCGCGTTGGCTCCGAGTCGATGGAGCACTTCGTAAACTGCAAGAGGCTTTCGCAGGATGTTTTTAATTCTATGCCGAGCTTGGGCATCTGTCAATCGGATTATTATGAATTCGTTAAATCCTAGTGACTACTCATATCAAACTCGATCTTGCGAGGGAGCAAGAAGCTGAGTAGGAATGTGACGCCGATAAGTGATACGGCGTAGATAATTGTTGCGCTAAAGCCGCTAACAAAATTGTCGGCAGATGCTTTGGTGATGGCATCTTCAATTGCTTCGCCTACTGCAGCAGCATTCGGATCGTTTGGATTTGAAGCGGCCTCAAAGGCCTTACAACTTTCAGGTACGATTGAACTATCTTTTTCGTTGGTGCGATCAACGTAGCAATCTTTGACGCCTTCAATGATTTGGTCTTGAGCAACAGTAGGGATTTGTTTGGCTGTGAGAGCATCGCGAATGCCAGGTTCAACACTATTGAAGCTGGTGACAACATGAGCAGAAAGTTGGCCAAAGAAGATGACCCCTACGAGCGCAATACCAATGGCGCCACCAAGTTGTTGCACGGCGCTGAGTGTTCCACTGGCAGAGCCGGCGTGTTTGGTATCAACATCCTTCAAAGTGACCGAGAACATGAGCCCCATGACAAGCCCCATACCTGCTCCGGTGAGTAGCAGGCCAAAGATCAAGTGCCATGGTTGTGTATCAAGCCCAAAGTGCGAGAATACCCACACGAGTGATCCGAGCCCGATCGCCATTAAGACCGTACCGAGAGTCATGGTGTAGCGCCCAATACGCGGCACCAGTTTTTGTGACAAGAAACCAATACTAAGGCTAATCCCAACAGCGGTTGGAATACCTGTGAGGGCTGCTTTCAATACATCGTAGCCAAGCCCAATTTGGAGGACGAGTGTAAAGGTGAAGAAGAAACCGAGCATTACCATTTGGAAGACAATGTTTGTAATCACCCCAATGCGGAATGAGTGAACTTTGAAGAGTTCGGGGATGACGAGCGGAGATTTATCTTTCTTGTTCTTTTTAAGCTGCCACCACCAGAAAATGGCGAAGAGCGGTAGTGAGGCGGCCATCATAATGAACACCCAAGCTGGCCAGTCGTATTCGCGACCCTGAATGAGCGGGAAGATGAATAATCCGAGGGCCGCAATAATCAAACCAGTCCCGAATATATCGAGTTTGAGTGGGTGTGGTGACTTGCCGTTTGGCAAAAAGCGAATCGCTGCAAAGAATGCGAAGATACCAATAGGAATGTTAATCAAAAAGATTGGACGCCAGTCGAGACCGACGAT
>Ga0247740_1000737_pt1 | contig 14734 bp, 8 predicted proteins | sample UWRJL148409B2_FD_180942 | JGI IMG/M metagenome (GOLD analysis project Ga0247740, IMG submission 180942) | Plant litter microbial communities from Arlington Agricultural Research Station in Wisconsin, United States - UWRJ-L148-409B-2 | ecosystem: Environmental > Terrestrial > Plant litter >...
GAGGTGCTGAAAGCGGGAGCGTCCGAAGAGTCCCGAGCGGCGGCCGCGAGTGAAGACGCGAGTGCGGGGGAAGTGAGCGGCGGCAAGACCATCTTCGCGGGCTTCGCGATTGGGCTCGCGTACAAGGTCGCAATGTCGGCGCTCAAGCTGTGGAAGGAAGTGCCGGAGAAGCTGTTCGCGGCGCCACTCAAGACAGGCTCGATCGCCGCGGAGATTTCGCCTGAGCTACTGGGCGTGGGGTACATCATCGGCCCGCGGATCGCGGCCGTGATGTGCGCGGGTGGCGTGCTCGCTTACTTGGTGTTGATCCCGGCGATCGCGTTCTTCGGCGGTGCCGATCCGCGCCCGGTCGCGCCGGGGCTGATTCCGATCAGTCAAATGGCGCCCGATCAGATCCGCGCCGCGTACGTGCTGTACATCGGCGCGGGCGCGGTCGCGACGGGCGGCGTGATCAGCCTCGGCCGCGCGCTGCCCACGATTTGGCAGGGCCTGCGCGGCGGGCTCGGTGACTTGCTCGGCAAGAAGGGCAGCGTGCCGAACGCGCACGCGGGGCTGCGCACCGATCGCGATCTCTCGATCAAGTTCGTGGGCGTCGGGCTGATCGTGCTCTTGGCCGCGATCGTGATCGCTCGGCCGCTGCACATGAACTTTGCGGGCGCGCTGTTGATCGTGCTGTTCGGCTTCATCTTCGTCACGGTGTCTTCACGTCTGACGGGCGAAATTGGCTCTTCGTCCAATCCCATCTCCGGCATGACGGTGGCCACACTGCTGCTCACGTGCGCCATCTTCTTGCTCTTGGGCTGGACAGGGCCGAGCTACTACGTGACCGCGCTCTCGGTCGGCGCCATCGTGTGCATTGCCGCCTCCAATGGCGGGACGACCTCGCAGGATTTGAAGACGGGCTTTTTGATCGGGGCAACGCCGCGGTCGCAGCAAATCTCGATCCTGATTGGCGCATTCGCGTCTGCGTTGTTGCTCGGACCGATCCTGCTCAAGCTGAACGACGCGGCCACGGTCTATGTCACGCCCGTGAGCTTCGAGCACGTCGCGCAGCCGACCCCGCTCTCGGCCGAGCGCGTGGCCGCGTTGCCCAAGTACGAGGGCGCCGAACAGCCGCAAGAAAAAGCGGAGTATCGGCTGCTTTCGCTGAAAGCGGCGGAGGGCGGCTTGCTCCCGGGTGACTACTTGGTCGACCCCAAGACCAGCGCCCCCGTGCTGGTGATTCGTCGCAGCTTCGATGCTGACCTGCGCGCGGACGTGTCGAAGTTGACGGAGAAAGAAAAGCTACAGGGCCCCCAAGCGAGCAACGACACGCGCGAGTTCTTCGCCTGGCACAAGACGGACACGGTGAAAGGCCAGGCCGGAAAGTACCTGGTGACGGAAGATGGCCGCGCGACGTACCTGGTCGATCCCGGCATCAATGGCACTCATCGTGAGCGGCCCGACGGTTCGCGCGTCACCAAATTCAACGCGCCCAAAGCCACTCTGATTTCTTACATCATCAAGGGCATTCTCAATCAGCAGCTGCCTTGGGCGCTGGTCCTACTCGGGGTGATGATCGCCCTCGTGCTCGAAATGAGCGGTATTCCGTCCTTGGCGTTTGCGGTCGGGGTGTACTTGCCGCTGTCTTCGACCTCGCCCATTTTCGTTGGCGGGCTGATCCGCGGGCTCGTCGATTTGTATCTACGACGCAAGAACGCCGGCAAAAAACTAAGTGAAGAAGAGCTGACCGCCGAGGGCGACAAGAGCCCGGGCGTGTTGCTCGCGTCGGGCTACATCGCGGGCGGCGCCATCGCCGGGATCGTGATTGCGTTCATGGCCGGCGTGCTCAGCAATACCAATCGCAGCTTGGAGCACTGGGCGGCCGCGCACAATCCGTTCTTCGAGGGCCAGCACTCGGACATGTTGTCCATGATTCCGTTCTTACTGATCGGCCTCGTGCTGCTGGCGGTTGGGCGCGAGCTGTGGCTGAAGCCGTCGCGCCACGCCGCGTAAGGGGTGGTTGCCGTAGAAAAACCGCGCGCTTCGCACTAGCCTGCGCGCTGCATGCAAATCGAAAGCTCCCGCGCACGCCTGTTTCGTCATTTGCTCGGAGCGGCCCCTATGTCGCTCGGTTTGGCAACACTCGTCAGCTGCGGCGGAACGGCAGCGCCGCCCGCAGCTCCACCACCCGCCGCATCGGCAAGGGCGGCCAACGTTCCGCCCAGCAAGCCCATCGTGAACGTCACGCTGCAGAGCGTGGGCCTCGACCCGCTGGCGATCGACCGCAGTCAGGATCCGTGTACGGATTTCTACCAGTACGCGTGCGGCAATTGGCTAAAGACGGTGCAGATCCCGGCGGACGAGCCGGCTTGGTCGCGCTCGTTCAACGAGATCCAAAAGCGGAACGAGCTGGAGCTCAAGCGGGTCTTGGAAGAAGCCACGAAGCCCGGCTCGACCGACCCGGTGACGCAGAAGTTGGGCGCATTTTACGGCTCTTGCATGGATGAAGCCGCCGCCGACAAGGCGGGCGCGCAACCAATCCGGCCCCTGCTCGACAAGGCGGCCAGGGTCAAAGATGCGAAGAGTTTGTCTGCGCTGGTGACCGAGCTGCACGCGGTCGGCATCACGCCGTTGTTCGACACTTCCCCCACCCAGGATGCGGACGACGCGACGCGCTGGATCGCCACCCTCGACCAAAATGGCCTTGGTTTGCCGGATCGCGATTATTACCTGCGCGAAGACGAAGGCTCGAAGAAACTGCTCGCGACGTATCGCGAACACGTGGCGCGCATGCTCGAGCTCGCGGGTTTCTCGAAGGCGCGCGCCGCCGCGGCAGCGGTAGACGTACTCGCGCTCGAAACCGAGCTGGCCAAGATCTCCAAGACCAAGGTCGAACGCCGCGATCCAAAGAGCATGTTCCATCGCGTCAATCGTGCGGGCGTTGCCAATGCGGTGCCCGCGTTCGATTGGGACGGTTATTGGAAGGGCATCGGCTTCCCCGGTATTCAAGACATCAGTCTGACGGCGCCGAAGTTCTTCGAAGGACTACAAGCGCTGATCACGAGCACCAAGCCAACCGTCTGGCAGAACTACCTGCACTGGCAAATCGTGCGTGATACGGCATCGCTCTTGTCGAAGCCGTTCGTAGACGAGCGATTCCGCATGCAGCAAGCCCTCACGGGGCAGCCCGAGTTGCCGCCTCGCTGGCGACGCTGCGTGCACGCAACCGACGACTCGCTCGGTGATTTGCTGGCTCAGCCGTACGTCAAGGATCACTTTCCGGGTGACAGCAAACAGTCCGCGGAGACGATGGTGTCGGCCATCAGCGCGGCCATGAATGCGAATCTGGATGCGTTGGATTGGATGGACGCGCCCACTCGCACGCGCGCGCACGAAAAGCTGAAATCCCTCGCCTACCTCGTCGGTTACCCCGAGAAATGGAAGGCCTACGACTTTCCCGTCGACGCCAAGAGTTACGCGCAAAACGCGCTGCGTTCACGAAACTACGAGCTGAAACGAGCCTTGATCAAGGTTGGCAAGCCAGTGGACCGCACCGAGTGGCAAATGACGGCTCCAACCGTGAACGCGTACTACGACCCACAGCGTAACCAGATGGTCTTCCCCGCGGGCATCATGCAGCCGCCGTTCTACGGCATCAATCAAGGCCTCGCCGTGAACGCGGGTGCGATCGGCATGGTCGTCGGGCATGAGCTCACGCATGGCTTCGATGACGAGGGCTCGCAATTCGACGCCAAGGGCAACCTCTCCAGCTGGTGGACGCCCGCGGCCAGCGAGAAGTTCAAAGCCAAGATTGCGTGCGTCGAAAAGCAGTACAGCGCGTACGAGGCACTGCCTGGCCTACGCGTGAACGGCGCGCTGACCCTGGGCGAGAATATCGCCGACAATGGCGGACTCAAGCTGGCGTTCGAAGCGTACCGCGCGCTACGCGGCAGCGCGAAAGAAGCGATCGTCGCCGACGGCATGAGCGAAGATCAGCAATTCTTCCTGGGCTTTGCCCAAGGTTGGTGCTCGGTGTATCGCCCGGATTTCGAGCGCATGGTCGTGCAGACCAATCCGCATTCTCCTCCGCGCTTCCGAGTGCGGGGTCCGCTGACGAACATGCCGCAATTCGGCGAAGCATTTTCATGCAAGGTCGGCTCGGCCATGCGTCCCAAAGACACCTGCTCGGTTTGGTGAGGGCCCGCCGCTCGCCCACTGCAATGAAAGCGCCAAGGCCCGGCAAAGCGGGCCTTGGCCGCCGCACCCGTCTCGACCAGTCACCCGTCGGAGTAAGGCTCGCCCGTCTCGCTCGACACGTAGCCGCTGTCGGCCGTACGCATGTCGATGTCCGGATAAAAGCAGGCGTCGTCATCACGATTGTCGCCGATGGCGATCAGCACGGCCGGCTCATTGGAGCGATTGACGAAGCAGTGTGCATCGGTCACGCCTTTGGGGAAGCTCGCAATGTCACCCGCGCGCATCAGTGTTTCGCCCGCGTTCGTGAGCAGCACCAGCTCGCCCGAGAGCACGATCACGAGTTCGTCTTCACTCGTGTGATAGTGCCGGAGCGACGACGCCGCGCCCGGCGGCAACAACGTGCGGCTGGCCCCAAACGCCGTCAGCCCAGGCGCAACGGATTGCGACTGGCGAAGCGAGGTATCGCCATTGGCACGCCAAAAACGTTTGGGGTAGCGCGAGCCGGTTCGCACGGGAATCTGGCTGAGGTCGACCTTGGGCATGGCGGGCTCCTTGTTGGCTCAGTCTTTCTTCGTCGGCGCTTTGCGGCGATCGAGTTTTAGCCCGCGGTTCTCGAGCAATGGCTCGATGTTCGGCGGATTGCCGTAGAAGTTTTGAAATAGGGTGGCAGGTTCTTCGGTACGGCCGCGAGACAGCACCTTTGCGCGCAAAAGATCGCCATTTTCTCGCTTCAAGCCGCCGTGAGCGTACACCCAGCTCTCGGTGTCGCGCGCGAGCACGTCACTCCACAGGTATGCATAGTAGCCAGCGGCATAACCGCTCGAGAAGATGTGCAAGAAGTAGGGGCTATGGTAGCGCGGCGGTACGGGTGCAAAGTCGACGCCGGCCGCCTGGAGCGCGGCCGCCTCGAAGGGCATCACTCCTTCCGCGGTTTGGGGCAGTTGCTCCAAGTGCGCAACCGGTACCTGGTGCCAAGTTTGGTCCAAGATCGCAGCCGCGATGTACTCACTCGTGATGAACCCTTGATTGAACTTACGCGCGGCGAGCACCTTCTTCAACAAGGGTTGGGGGATTGCCGCGCCGGTTTGGTGGTGCTTTGCGTAGTTGGCGAGCACCTTGGGGTCATCCGCCCACATTTCATTGTACTGCGAGGGGTACTCCACGAAGTCAGGCGGCGTGTTCGTGCCCGACAGAGACTGATACTTCACGTGCGAAAATAGGCCGTGTAGGGCGTGGCCGAACTCGTGAAATAGCGTCGTCACTTCGTCGAACGTGAGCAGGGTGGGCTGGCCTTCGGCGGGTTTCGGGATATTCAGATGATTGGCGACGACCGGCTTGGTACCGAGCATCGTCGATTGATCGACGTAGGAGTTCATCCAAGCGCCGCCCTGTTTGTTGTCGCGCGCGTAGTAGTCACAGATGAACAGCGCCAGGGGCGAGCCGTCGTGATCGAACACTTCGAACACGCGCACGTCGGGCCGGTAGAGCGGCAGATCTTTTCGCTCTTTGAAGGTGATGCCGTAGAACTGGGTCGCGGCGTAGAATACGCCGTCGGCGAGTACGCGGTTCAGCTCGAAGTACGGCTTTACTTGTGATTCGTCATACGCGTAGCGCGCTTGCCGAAGCTGCTCGGCGTAAAAGGGCCAGTCCCACGCAGCCAGTGCGAAAGTCGGCGTCTTCGCCTGTTTCGCTTGCTTGTCGATCAGCGCTTGGAGATCAGCGGCTTCCCGTTTGGCTTTGGCGAACGCGGGCGGAGCGAGATCGCCGAGTAGCTTGTTCACGGCGGCGGGCGTGCTCGCGGTTTCGTCTTCCAAAACACCGGCGGCGTAGCTGGTATAGCCGAGGATTTTGGCGCGCTCGGCGCGCAGGCGCACGATCTGCAAGATGAGGGCGGTGTTGTCCGCTGCACCACCGTTGGCGCGCGCGATAGACGCGCGATAAATGCGCTCGCGCAACGCGCGATTTTTGAGCTGCGCAAGTGACGGTTGAACGGTGGTGTTTTGCAGTGCGATCAGCCACTTACCGGTCAGATTGCGGGCTTTGGCGGCAGCGGCGGCGGCGCCGATTTGTTCGCTGGAGAGGCCATCCAGCTCGGCCGCCGAATCGACTTGTACGGCGCCATTCTGCGTCGCTTGGCGCACGTTCTGTTGAAACTGCGTGGTGAGCGATGAAATCTGGCCGTTGATCTGGCGTAGGCGCGCCTTGTCGGTGTCCGAGGCATTGGCGCCCGCGCGCACGAACTGCAGATACGTGCGCGAGAGCAGCTGCGCCGATTCCGGATCGAGGTGCGCCGTGTCACGAGCGGCGTACACGGCCTTCACGCGCGCGAACAGTTTCGTATCTAGGTAGATCGCGTCTTGGTGCTCGGACAATTTTGGCGCAACGTCGCGCGCGATTGCGTCCAGTTCGGGGTTGGTATTCGCGCCCTGCAAGTTGAAAAACACGCTGGCGACGCGGTAAAGGATCCGGCCCGAGCGCTCGAGAGCGACGATCGTGTTCTCGAAGCTGGGCGCGGTGACGTCATTGGCGATCGAAGAGACCTCTCGACGCTGCTCGGCCATCCCGGTCTCGAACGCAGGCCGGTAAGTCGCGTCCGTGATCTTGTCGAAGGGCGGCATTTCATAGGGCAACGGGCTCGGCACGAGGAACACGTCGTCGTGTGCAGCCGGCGTAGGCGCCGTCGCGGAGGGTGCAGGCGCGGCGGACGCGACTGCTGGATCGAGTGCGGTCTCCGGCGGCGGTTGAGCACTCGCGCAAGCCACCAAGATCGAGCCAAACGCGATAACGGACGAATGTCGAAGTGTGTTCATGTCCCTCGTGAATCCAAGCGAGCCCGCGTTTCCGCCCGACGTCAACCCGAGGCGCTGTGCGAGGCGAGTGATTTTTGACGCGCTGCCTACGTGCGGGTTTATGCTGCCGCGCATGCGAATCTCGACCCCTCGGGCAGCTTTCGGATGCGCGTTCCTTGGCCTCCTCGGCTGTCAGCCAAAAGCCTCGGGAGAGACGCGCCCCGCGCTCACTCCGCCGGCGCCTACCGTGGCCAGCAGTGCGGTCCACGCCGCCGAAAACGCGGGCTTCAATCGCATTCCGCGCTTGGATTTCAATCGCCTCGCGGTCGAACACCATCTGCCCTTGTTCTGGCGAGCCGACGCGAATGGCGATGGCACCCTGCAAGCAGACGAACTCGCGCTCACCTGGAGTCACAAGCCGCGCACGCGCGCCGAATTCGTGGACGCGCAAGGGCACTTCAACGCTACGTTCAGCGCGCTGTACGAGCAGTTGCTGAAACCGAGCGACGCGAGCAGCTTGCCCGCGGCAGAGCAGAAGCGCCGCAGCGTCGTGCGGCTGGAGCTTGCGCAAGGCCGCCCTACGCTGGTGGAGAGCGACTTTTCGAAGCAAGGCGACGCGGAGAAGAAGCTGGTTTCGCACTTGTTGCGCGTCGCGACGTCGATCGAACAGATCTACGCCAAGCAAAAGGGCAACGCAGGTCTGGAAGCCAAACTCGAAGCGAATGACTCGGCGAGCGCGGCGCTGTTCTTTCGCAACCAAGGCCCCGAGTGCGCGGCCGCCAAAACCGAGCGTGAACCCGAATGCCATGCGTTGAAGGCCGCTCTCAAGCCGGCCTTCGGCCTGTACCCTGCTGAAATCCAGGCCGATCCGAAGTTCTGCGAGGTTCTTTCCAAGCACAAGAACAAGGTCGAGTTGGTCGACCACTTCAGCGTGGTCGTCAAAGGGGACGCGCCCGGTTCCTACCAGGCGCTCAAGTATTCGACCGCGTATGCGAGCGAAATGAGCGCCATCGCCAAAGAGCTCGAGGCCGCCGCGGTCGACCTTGGCCACGAAGAGCCGGCGTTGAAGGCGTACCTGAGCGCGGCGGCGCAGTCCTTCCGTGACGACGATTGGGAGCGCGCCAACCAGGCTTGGGTCAAGATGGGCGCGGACAACTCCAAGTACTACCTGCGCGTAGGGCCGGACGAAGTGTACTTCGAGCCCTGCGCGTGGAAGGCCGGCTTTGCGCTGGCGTTCGCGCGCATCAACCCCGACTCGGTCGAGTGGCGAAAGCGGCTGGAACCGATCAAACAGGACCTCGAGAACGATCTCGCGCGGTTAGCTGGCAAGCCGTACAAATCACGCCCGGTCGGCTTCAAGCTGCCCGACTTCATCGATGTCGTGCTCAACGCGGGTGACAATCGCGCGCCGATCGGCGCAACCGTGGGGCAATCACTGCCGAACTGGGGCGCGGTCGCGGAAGCGGGCGGGCGCACCGTGACGATGACCAATTTGTACACGGATGAAGACAGCAAGAAAGCGATGCGCGCGCAGATGAGCTCACTGTACTGCGCGGCCAGCGCCAAGCTCGCCGACCCTACGCCGTCGCTCTTGGGCATCGTGCTACACGAGGCCGCGCACAACTTGGGCCCTGCGCACGACTACAAGGTCGACGGTAAGGTGGACTCGGCCATTTTCGGCGGTCCGCTTGCCTCCACGCTCGAAGAGCTCAAGGCACAAACCGCTGCGCTGTATCTCACCGCAACCCTCGTCGAACGGCGGCTAATCACGCAGGCCGAAGCGGACACCGAGCACCTGCAAGAAGTCGCTTGGACCTTTGGCCAGGTGTCACAAGGCATGTACGACCCGCAGGGCAAACCCAAGAACTACAGCCAGCTCGCCGCGATTCAGCTCGGTAGTCTGACGGCCAGCGGCGCGGTCGAATGGAAGCCGAACGAGCTCGCGGCCAACGGCACGGACCGGGGCTGCTACGAAGTGCACCTCGACAAGTGGAACGCCGCCGCGAGCGCGCTCGCTCAGCAGGTATTGCAAATCAAGGGGCGGGGCGACAAAGCCTTTGCCGAGGCCTTGAAGAAGCGCTGGGTCGATGACGAAGGCGCGTTCCAAACGCAGCGAGCCACGATCGCGAGCCGTTGGCTCCGCTCACCGAAAGCGAGCTTCGTCTATTCGATCTCGGGGCTGTGAGCGCTTCGCGTTCACAAATACGTCGCCGCTTGCAGCAACGCGGCGCGCGCGTCCGCGCCGCTCGCGACCTTCTCGTGAGCGACGATCACGCGTACCAAGTTCGGTAGCTCGGCGAAGCGCTCGAAATCTGCGCGCAACGCTTTCTTGTCCTTGATGAACACGAGCTTCGCCAAGCGCGAAACGCGCGGCCCCGGCGCCGAACCCAAGAGCGTGGTGAAGAAGAACCCGAGCGGGTCGCGCTTGCGGTCCATGTTGAACATCACGTCATTCAAGATCACGCTCACGCCATCGGCAGACTCGACGATCATGGCGCCTTCGCTCTCGGCCACGCCGTGCAACGTCTCGAGGCGCAGCACGTCGTCGTGCGGGAAATCCTCGTACACGCCATCGACCGTGACGACCTGCTCCACGCGCTCGCGCGAGCCCTTGGGCGTAAGCACGCGCAGCGCCGGATAGCGCTTTTTGTAAGCGGGCGCGTCCAAGCGATGCCCGCCATTGGGCACGAGCAAGAACGCAGGGGTGCCGAAGCGCTCGAGCTCGGCCAGCTGCGCCGGCTCGAGCGCAATACCGTTGTGGATCACGAGCCTGTCGTCCGCCAAACGCACGACGACCATGGTTCGCTTGAGTGACATCCCGGGCAACGCACCCTGTAGCCACAGCAGATTGTCGGCGAGTGTCATGAGCGGCCCGTGCGCGAGCACTTTCCACTCGCCGAATGCTTTTGCCATGGCCGGAGTAGAGCCAGCTTTTTGGCGAGCAGCAAGGCCGCGCGCTGCATCCGCGGAGCTCACTCGACCCGCGGCGCGTGAGTTGCTAATGCTGCCGCATGCGAAAGTCGAAGCGAGTGCAAGCGTGCGTGGCATTTCTGTCCTTGGGAGCGCTGGCCAATTGCTCTGCGCAGCCAACGCCGAGCGCGGAGGCTCCGGCCACGGGGACCAGCGCGCCGGCTCCTACCGCCAGCGCGACGTCGACTCCAATGCCGGTGTTGACCCCCACCGGAGTCGTCAGTTCCTCGCCGGCGCCGCCACCGGCGCCTTCAGCTTCCGCCCCCGCGCCGGCTGGCTCCGGACACCTCGCGCCACCCGGCAGCAACATGTGCGGCGGCTTCGCCGGATTCCGCTGTCCGGAAAAGCAATTCTGCTCTTACCCGCCGTCGGCCAAGTGCGGAGCGGGCGACATGGCCGGCACGTGCCAGCCCATCCCCGAGATGTGCACCATGATCTTCGCGCCCGTGTGCGGCTGTGATGGAAAGACCTATTCGAGCGCGTGCATCGCGGGGCGCAGCGGCGTGTCGGTCGCCAAAAACGGCGCCTGCCCGGGGGACAGCGGCTCTGGCATCGCGGAAGGCAAATTGTGCGGCACGCGCGGCGTGAATGGCGAATGCGCCGAGGGCCTCTATTGCGCTTATCGCTCGCAGTGCGGCGCGACGGACGCGGGCGGAACTTGTACCAAGAAACCGCAAGCCTGCACGCGCGAGTACATGCCCGTGTGCGGCTGCGATAACCGCACCTATCCGAACAAGTGCGAAGCCGCCCACGCAGGCGCCAGCGTGGCCAGCTCGGGCGAGTGCAAAGCGAAATAGCTCCGGGCCGGACGCGGGCGAACACCGGCAAACGCGGGCAGAGGCAGAGGCGCCTTTGTGCTAGCGTGCGCCACGGCAATGACTGACAATTCTGCTGATCGCGCACCGAGTGCGTTTCGTCCCGTCCCGCGAACCGGCGTCATCTACGTCACTTCGGAGGCCACGCGCGCGGGCTTCCGTTCGGAAGATCCGGAGTGGTGCAACCTCGGCCAAGGGCAACCCGAGACGGGCCCGCTACCCGGCGCGCCCCCGCGCATCACTCAGCTCGACATCACGCTGAACGACCAAGAGTACGCGCCCGTCGCCGGCTTGTGGGAAGTGCGCGAGTCCGTCGCCAGCATGTACAACAACCTGTTTCGGCGCGGCATGCCCTCGCAATACAGCGCGGAGAACGTGGCTGTGTGCGGCGGTGGGCGCGTCTCGATCATGCGCGCATGCGCGGCCATCGGGCAGATCCACCTTGGTCATTTCTTACCCGACTACACCGCGTACGAAGAGCTGCTGGACATCTTCCGTCGCTTCACGCCGATCCCGATTTTGCTCGATCCGGAGCACGGTTACGACTTCTCGCTCGACGCACTGCGCCGCGAGATCTCGGGCCGTGGCTTGGGCGCGCTGTTGCTCTCCAACCCCTGTAACCCCACGGGCAAAGCCATCACGGGCCCGGAGCTTTCGTCTTGGGTGTCGACGGCGCGAGAGCTCGACTGCACGCTGCTCTTGGACGAGTTCTATTCGCACTACTTGTGGAAAGAAGGGCCGTCCCTGTTCAGCGCCGCGCAATACGTGGAAGACGTCGAGAAAGATCCAGTCGTGATCTTCGACGGTTTGACCAAAAATTGGCGTTACCCGGGCTGGCGCGTGAGCTGGACGGTCGGGCCGAGCAAAGTGATCGAGTCGCTCGCCAGCGCAGGCTCGTTCTTGGATGGCGGCGGTTCGCGCCCCATGCAGACGGCAGCGCTCTCGGTGCTCACGGCCGAGCACGCGCGCGCCGAGGCCGAAGCCATTCGCACCACGTTCCGCCGTAAGCGCAATCGCATGCTCGACGGCTTGCGCGCCCTCGGCGTGCGCTTCGAACGCGAGCCCGAGGGCACGTTCTACTGCTGGGGAAATCTGTCGAACCTGCCGTCCTCGATCAACACCGGTGACGCGCTGTTCCGCGCCGCGCTAAAGCACAAGGTGATCACCGTGCCGGGCCACTTCTTCGACGTCGATCCGGGTCAACGCCGCGGTAGCCGCGCCTCGCGCTTCTTACATCACGCGCGCTTCTCGTTCGGTCCGAGTGAAGCGACAATCGACGACGCCATCGCGCGTTTGGGCCGAGTCGTGCGCGAAGCGCAGGGCTAAATCGACCGCGACGCGCAGAGTCGAAAGCCGCGTTTCCAACAACGAAACGCGGCGTCGTCTCAGCTGCTCCAAATCGAGACGGCGGGCCCGCCGAAATCCCGGCATTTAGCGGGTTTTCTGCGCAGATCGTCGGCCCGGCCAGGATGGCACACGCCCTGCAATAAGGAAGATTGCTCGGCGACGCCCGGGCGCCCCCCCTCCGCCTGAAGATCGCGTCGCCGGCTCCTACTCACCAGCGGCTCGGAGTGCCTCCCCTCACTCCGAGACCGCTGTCCTACTACCCAGCGGCTCGGAGTGCCTCCCCTCACTCCGAGACCGCTGTCCTACTACCCAGCGGCTCGGAGTGCCTCCCCTCACTCCGAGACCGCTGTCCTACTACCCAGCGGCTCGGAGTTCTCCCCTCACTCCGAGCCGCTGTTTCCTACTACCCAGTGGCTCGGAGTCCTCCCCTCACTTCGAGCCGCTGTTCCTCTTAAGGGCGGCTCGGAGTTTCCCCCTCCCTCCGAGCCGCCCGCCCTATCTCCGCGACCTGCTCAACGCGACCGCACCCAGGTTGAACGGCCTCCGCTTCAAGGTTTTTGGTGGTCACGCGCCACGGCGCGCGCCATCGCAGCCTTCGGCGGCACATGGCGGATTGCCGAGAACACGGCGACACTGAGCGTGAGCGTGAGCGTGAGCGTGAGCGTGAGCGTGAGCGTGAGCGTGAGCGTGAGCGTGAGCGTGCCGCTGCCCCCCGGAGACCGCAGGCACCGCGCTACCGCAACACCACAGTCGTCCCCCCAAACGGTACGCTTGCGCAAAGCATCGGAGCGTGAGTTGGTTTGGGCTGCAGGCCGTGCTCCGAGGCAGCCCGGTCCTTTGTGCGCAAAGTACCGGAGCGCGAGTGGGTTGCATGACGACCCACGCCCCAGCCATCCCGTACTTGGCGCGCAAAGTGCCGACGCGCGAGTGGGTTGCATAACGACCCACGCCTGAGACGTCCCGTACTTTGCGCGCAAAGTACCGGTGCGCGAGTGGGTTGCATGACGGCCCGCGCCCCAGCCATCCCGCACTTTGCGCGCAAAGTATCGGAGCGCGAGTGGGTTGCATGACGGCCCGCGCCCCAGCCATCCCGTACTTTGCGCGCAAAGTGCCGACGCGCGCGTGGGTGGCATAACGACCCACGCCTTAGACGCCCCGTACTTTGCGCGCAAAGTACCGGAGCGCGAGTGGGTGGCATAACGACCCACGCCTTAGACGTCCCGTACTTTGCGCGCAAAGTACCGGAGCGCGAGTGGGTGGCATAACGACCCACGCCCGAGACGTCCCGTACTTTGCGCGCAAAGTGCCGATGCGCGAGTGGGTGGCATAACGACCCACGCCTTAGACGTCCCGTACTTTGCGCGCAAAGTACGGGCGCGCGTTGGGTTGGGCTGCCGCCAGTGCGCCGAGCAGCCGCTACTTCCGCGCAAAGTACCGGAGCGAGTGGGTTTACGTTACGGCGCTTCGCCAGTAGCCGTCAGTATCGATCTCCGGGTTTGAGCCAACGTTTGCCTGCCGATGTCTAGGCCCGCGTATCACGGCGCGCAGGGTGCCTGCGTGTTGCGGCGGAAACTCGGCACGGGCGACGCCAGGGCCAGGGCAAGTGTCAGGGCCAGGGCAAGTGTCAGGGCCAGGGCAAGTGTCAGGACCAAGGCCAGGGCAAGGGCCAGAGCCAGAGCCAGAGCCAGAACCAGGGCAAGGGCAAGGCTCGCGATCAAGCACCGGTGTTGATGCTTGCGGCCGATCCGAGCGAGCTCAGCCGTTGACGAGCACGCCGTTGCGGTAGTCTTCGTACGCTTGCTGCAGCTCGGCTTGCGTGTTCATTACGAATGGCCCGCGACGCGCGACGGGTTCGCCAATCTTCTGCCCGGCAACGAGCAATACGCGCGCGCCCGCGCTGGCGCCGCGCACGGTCAGCACTTGGCCCGAACCGAACACGGCGATTTGTCCGGCGCTGGCCGCTTGGCGCGCGCTGCCCAGCTCGGCGTGACCGTCGAGCACGTACGCGAACAGCGTGTGGTCCCGCGGCAACTCGTGCTCGAACGTGCCGCCCGAGGATAAGCGCACGTCGAGCAAGGTGGGTTGCACGGCAATGCCGTCTACCGGGCCGCGCTCTTTGCCGAGTGAGCCCGCGACGAGCCGCACGGGCGTGCCCTTCACGCTCAGTTCCGGGATGCGATCGGGGGCGACGTTCTGATAGCGGGGCTTGCTCAGCTTTTGCGCGGCGGGCAAATTGACCCAGAGCTGCAGGCCCCAAAACACGTTCCCGTCGGGATTTGGCATTTCCGAATGGACGATGCCATGCCCAGCGGTCATCCACTGCGCGCTGCCGGCCACCAGTTGCCCACCGTTGCCTAGGCTATCGCGGTGCTCCATGTAGCCGCTGATCATGTACGTGACGGTCTCGAAGCCGCGATGCGGGTGCGTGGGGAAGCCCTCGACATAGTCCTCGACTCGGTCACTGTGGATCTCGTCGAGCAGTAGGAACGGATCGAGCTCCGACAATGCGCGCGTCCCAAGGCTGCGCCGTAAGCGAACGCCCGCGCCCTCCATGGTCGGCGTGGCATCGAGCACGAAGGAAACGGACCGGACGTCGGTCGCAAGCTTCGAAGTGGGCGCGGGGGCCGGCGCGGG
>Ga0247740_1000738_pt1 | contig 14724 bp, 17 predicted proteins | sample UWRJL148409B2_FD_180942 | JGI IMG/M metagenome (GOLD analysis project Ga0247740, IMG submission 180942) | Plant litter microbial communities from Arlington Agricultural Research Station in Wisconsin, United States - UWRJ-L148-409B-2 | ecosystem: Environmental > Terrestrial > Plant litter >...
AGTCTGCCGAGCCCAAGAAGCGGGACCACCTCGCCGGAGCCGCCGCGGCAAACAAACGCGGGCGAGAAAGAGGAGGATGCTCTCGCCGAGATGATGTGCTCTCTGGTGACCAACAACTGCGGAGAGACGAGATATATCGGTGAGCATACATATTCACAACGACCGGGCAGGCTGCTGATTGTCCGCAGGATCGTCGTCCGGCTTCTCCATCTTCTCTCCCAAGGGTATTCAATGGGTAAATGACAAGACCGGAGACAGTTCCTTCCAAGAGATGATCTCGACCGCAGCCATTGAAGACAACAAATGGATACAGTGGCGCCCAGACGTCTTCCAGGACATCTTCAAGCGGCGTGTCTACCGGCAGCTTCCGCCCAAAGCCGAAGCCCTGTCGCTGTTGAAGGACTACTTTGAGAACTTCAATTGCATGTTCCCGCTCTTCCACGAACCGACCTTTATGCATCTCGTCGACAAGCACTACTCCAAAGACCCGTACGAAGGCTCCGGTTGGTGGGCAAGCTTGAACGTCGCCCTTGCCTTTGCCCACCGTCTACGTGTCATGAGTAATTTGGTGCCGGCGGACGAGGACGAGAAGGCATGGCAGTATCTCAAGAACGCCATGAGCATCCAGGTCGAACTCACCATGCGCAACACGGACCTACTCAGTGTGCAGGCTCTCCTAGGAATTGTAAGCGCAGTGCATCCTCGCGTCGTCACGTGACTAACGGCATCAGGGGCTTTTCCTTCTCGGCACACCAAACCCTCAACCTACCTACTTTTTCGTGGCAGCCGCTATTCGACTGTCGCACAGTATCGGTCTGCATAAAAAGGGCGCTGGATTCAACCTGAATGCGTCCGAAGTCGAACAACGGAAGCGCGTGTTCTGGATCGCGTACATGCTCGATAGGGAGTAAGTATGATCGAATCAAGGCATCAACTTTACTGACATGTCACCTCAGCATATGCTTGCGTTCCGGTCGACCGCCCATTCAGGATGACGATGACATGAACGTGGAGCTCCCAAGCGAGGATCCTCCCGACAACATTGGCAACATCCCACTCGCGGACGGCAAAGGCAAGATGAACCTGTTCCGACTGATGTGCACATTCTCCGTCATTCAAAGTCATGTTTACAGGCGACTTTACTCTGTGAAAGCGTCCAAACAGACGGACGGCGAACTGCTCAACACCATTGGAGAACTAGACAAGGAGCTCGAGGCGTGGAAGGATGGCATAGCGCTCGAATTCCGCCCAGAGCACGACATCAAAGCGTCGCATACCCCGCTCATTCTCCAGGTTGCCGTGCTGCATCTTGGATACTACAACTGCTTGACGACGATACACCGTATGAGTGTCCACCATGGATACTGGACGAGCAGACTCTCCAACTTTGCCATTCAAGGCCTGAATGCCCGACCGTTGAATCCACGCGTGTTCATGTCCGCCCAGCTGTGCGTGCAAGCAGCTCGAGCGTCAATACATCTCCTCAAGTACATACCCAAGGGCGACCCGTCGTGTGTGTGGCTCATCATATACTTCCCCGTCACCGCTCTCGTCACCCTCTTCGCAAACATTTTACAAAATCACCAAGACACGCGGTCTAGGTCCGATCTAAAGCTAATGAGGCTGGTCGTGAGCTTTCTGAGCATGTTGTCAAACGACGCGGGCAACGGTAGCGTCAAGCGCATGCTGAGCGTCTGCGCTGAGTTTGAGCGTATTGCAACGATTGTGTTGGACAAAACGGACCGCGAACATGCCTCGAGGAGAAAGCGGAAGCAAGGCGACAGCGAGCAGGATGCTGAGATTGAGGCGACCGCGAACGAGATTCTATCGACAGGGCGGAACCCGACGTCGCCACCTGCGAACCAGGCATCAACACCACAGAATCAGCCGCAAGAAATGATCTTCAACCCCGATTTCCACGGCTTCAACGAAGTAAGTTCTGTGACAAGCAGCCTGAATTCTCGCTAACGTGCCTAGCCCTTCCCCTTCTCACCCAACTTTACACATGCCTCGCTCCAAACAAACAATGTGTCCCAATTCGGCGGTTCGCCCGCCATAGCGTCGCAAATATTGCAAAATGGTGCTCCCATGAGTACAGGCGGCGAGATTAATGGCATGAATATGAACGCCATGGCCATGGGCACTTTCGACCAGACTTTCAACAACGTGCCGCAAGACTTGTGGAAGATGCCCATGACGCTTGAGTGGGATTGGGCAGACATGACGGGCTACTCCGGATACGAGGACGGCATCTCCATGAACGGTGTCATGCCCGACTTTACGCAGAACGGGCACGGAACGAGTGACTTTAACGCGAATGCGATGAATGGAGGGAGGCAACGATAGTATATGGGATTCTTGTATGGGTGTATTATCTGGGGTGTTGGTTCGGGCATTCGGCATGGTCCACAGCTGGCACGCTGTCTAATGGCAAATGTATATTCTGGAGGAGATCCGAGGCTGAGCCTGCAAAAGTGTTGTATATCATCTTCACGAAGTCATGATTTTATTTGTTGTAGTCTACACAACTCTGGAGTTTCTGTTTGTCACTATCGAGTCCCGCGTGAAAGCTGACTTGTTCTGAGTTGTTCTCTTTCTAGTGAATTCGCGTGGTAGGCAGGTGCTGTATGGGACTTCTGAATTTCTTTCGGCTGGGAGATTATATTACTCCTTCACGATGCACCTATCTCTTGCATTTACAAAATTTGATGTAACATTAAGTACAGCACGTCGCCATTCGTCAAAGCCAGTCTCTGCTCGATTCCATGGGACAGTGTTGGGGCCGACGATTTCGGACCGCAACTGGATGAGCGCGAAGCTAACCCAGGAGGTCAGCACCCGATGCCTTCCCCAAGGCGCCGTGCAATCTGAAAAAGCGACGTATCTTGTACCACCAAGCTCAAAGGTGTTGCTTGATGGCGTCACCGTTACTACCTCCGCCGGTCCTGTACTAGCGACTACCCCGCGCTCTTGCACGTCATGCAGCTGCAGGTACCCGGCCACATTCCAACATATATAAGTAGCCTCATCGTCTCTACACAGTTACCATCAGTCCTCGCGAAATCACATCATCGCACGTCTTTTCAAGCGTTACCAGCAATCACAACATCCATTCCACCATCATGTCAGGCCCCCTAGGCGACGCCCAAGATAAGGTCAAGGATCTCGGAAACGACGTGAGCAGCATGTCGCAGGATGTCAAGGGCGATGATGGTCCGAGTACAGGTGGTGGCACGACTGATCCTGGTATGGTTTTGTCTTTCAGGGGTAGTGGTTGGAGGTAGAGCGTGCTGACCTTGTGTTTAGATCCGAGCAAGGGACAGGGCGCTGCGGGCAAGGCTGCTGATGCTGCGAAATCGTGAGTACTTGCTGTGGAGTCTGGCTTGCTTGTACTGATGTTGGTTTCAGGGCGACGAAGAAGTAGTGCTCTTGGTGGAGTCTACAGAGTGTCACGACAAGAGCGAGTTTGTGTCAGAAGGTGGCTATGATCGTGACGCAACTTTGAGCTCCTAAATTTAAAAAACAATGAACAAAGCTACAATTGAAATAGAGACATGTCACCGTGCTTTTACTCGACACAGGAATAACCAATGTACTAGCATCGGCATCAGCTGTAGTAGCAACACATCGCTCAATCTCGACACCCTTCCATCAGATCTCAATAGCTAGATATACAACCGCCTCTTCGGTACCCACGCCGAATTCGATACCACAGAACGCCACTCACTACCCCCATGGGACAACATCCAGGGGTTTTGTGCTTCCAGCAAAGAAGAATGCTCAATTTCAAATACAGTCCTATGGATCAGAGCAAACTAGATGCCATAGCAACAAGGTGGACAGTTTCAGCGAGACCCTTGACTGCCCGCAACGCATGTCACTAACACATCGTGTTAAGTCCAGATTTGCGCACGCTTTAAACAGTCTTGGAAGAATGGTTTGAAGAATGCTTCTCAATGCACTAAATTACTATGAATCCTATCTCTGAAATCAAGTGGCTCTTGATCTTTCCCAAGCCTGCCATACTCTAATGACCCTCCCGTACTAAATCTTATTTGGCTTCCCAAACTCCTCATCAATATGCTCCGCACTTTCCACATCTCCAGTATCGATGCCAATGACCGCTTCGTGTCTCACAGTCTTCGCCCTTCTCGTCATCTGCCAGAATGGTCCTTCAAACAGGTGATCGATGGCCTCTAGACTCAAGCCCGAGGTCTCAGGAACACATACGAAGACGTAAACGAGTGCTATGAAACACCAGCCTGCGAAGAAGAGGAACGTGCCCCAATTGTCCATGCTGCTCAACATAGAGGGCACGCCTTTGTTGACGGCAAAGTAGAAGAGCCAGTGGAACATTTGCGAGAGTGCGGCACCGAAGGAGCGGATGTTGTTGGGCCAAAGCTCGGCGCCGAAGAGGTATGGCAATACCAAGAGACCTTCATATTGGTTAGTGACTATAGCCCGACCATCGTAGACTGTGAGACTCACCGATGGCATAACCAAATCCATGGATATAGATCGCGCCAATTGCTCCCTGCGCAGCCCCGCCACTCACATCTCCTTCCTGCTTGAACTTGATGAAGACACCTATGTAGATGTCGGAGATCATCTGGATGATGATGCCCGTGAAGAGAGAGGTGCGTCGTCCGAATGCGTCGATGAAGAAGAATGACGCCATGAGCGTGTAGAAGAACTTGGCCATCGAGTACATGGATGTGAGAAACATGTTGTGAGCTGTTCCTCCACCAGTCCCAATCATGGATAAGATAGGAATCAGGTAGCTCGTGACCGAATTTGCTCCCGAAAGCTGAGCTAGAACATAAGATAGACACGCCTGTTGCACTCTGCGTAGGTTGGCCGGAACCAGAAATGCTTCTCTTGCCACCGCCTTCAAGCCCCCGCTTGCAGCAGCGCCGTATTTCGCATGTTCGATCCGGATCTGAGCCTGAATCTCGGCAATCTCGCTCGCAACGCGAGGGTGGTCGATGGGAAGCCCCCGCAACTCCACGAGACTCTTGATGGCTTCTTCATCGCGGCCGACCAAGAACAGCCAGCGTGGGCTCTCGTTCATGCAGAAGAAGCTCAAGACGATAATGAGGGCTATGATGATGGTGGGCAAGAACCACACCACCTGATACTGCAAGGCGCCGACTGCGATATGGAGGAACGAAGCGTATACGATGAGACAGCTGACCGTGAGGGACAGCAGCATGATGACGGAGAACCAGGTACCGAGTAAGCCGCGGAACTCGTATGGTGCAATCTCGACGAGGGCCATGGGCCCTATTACGGTCAAGGGACCAATCCCTAGGCCGGACACGAAACGTGCGGTGTAGAGAACGCTGACGTTGCCGCTAGAGAACGTTGCGATCAACTGCCCGACGATCCATATCGCCATGTAAAGGCGAAGCGACCATAGTCTTCCGATCCGATCGTTGATGAAGAAGGACAGGCCTGAACCTATGCCTGCCGTCACATAGACGAAGGAGATGAAGTTGGCAATTTCCTTGGGTGAGGCGCCTGAACTCAGGCCGTATGCTTGCTGGAATCCCGGGAGCGATGGCACGATGGAAGAGGAGCCTTGGTCCCATGCTGAGGAGGTCGTTAGTGACGGCAAAAATAAATTGAGGAGGCGGTAGGCTCACTTATAGGGATACCTGACATGGCAAACAACGCCGCCGTGACCAACAGTTTCCGATTCCAAATGAGCTCTTTGGGTGAGCTCTTGATGGTGCGCACATATTTGGCGAGAGTGGAGTTGGCAAAGATGCCCATGTTGGCGGTGTGATGCTAGGGCTGGCGTCGGAGTCGGTGGAGTTGATCAAAAGCACAACTCCAATTCGTCTTTTGGGAGCCGGGCATATATGCACGACAGCTCATGTCGTCGGCTATCTTGAGCCATGAGATTGGAGTCGTTATCATAGGTGGTCGCCACCGATTTGGAGCGCGGGTGCATGGCAATAACTCCCGGCGCAACAAGTCGACGGAAGGGAAGGGCCGATTCGGATTCCCCCGGGCCCCGCACTACCACGATATCCCGACTTCGCAACGTCGTAATTTGCCAACAACGGACACCAATTTCAAGCAATTGTGCTGGGCTCGGAATCTCCCCCACGGGTGTCTCCATCGTTTCGTCCCCGCATTTGATAACGTTTGCGACGTGCGCACGCGACATTCCGAGGCCTCGGTAGCTCCCCACTCAGTGCGCAACGGAACGCTCGATCATGTGGTCCCGCGTTATCGACTAAGATGATTTGAGCCGACCAGTGTATTCCTAACTATAGTTCAACAGTTGTCTTCTTCAACCTGGATCTCGTGGCGTTGTCAGCAAACACCTGTATGCAATCGTGAACGCCTCACCATCAGACGACATGGCTCCCTCATCAAAGGACGCGCAAATCAACATCATCGGCGCTGGTATCTTCGGCCTGAGTACCGCATTGCACTTGGCGCGACGCGGTTACAAAAATGTGACCGTGTTTGACAAGCAGCCATACGATGCGACCAAATACTCCTACTTCAACGGCTGCGATGCCGCATCAGCGGGTAAGTGCACTCTTCTCGTCGTCGCGAGCGCAGCTTATTCAGTACCTTAGATATGAACAAGATCATTCGTACTGCTTACGGAAGCCAAGTCGAATATCAGGAAATGGGCTTCGAAGCCATCGAAGCGTGGAAGGAATGGAACGCGGAACTCGCTTCTGGGAAGAACCTCCCGCCAGCAATGAACAGCTCTGATCGCGTGTTCATCAATTGTGGGAGCCTTTCCATTACCGATAGCGAAGAGCTTCACCCTTTTGATCTTGCGACGATTGAAACCATGGAGAGTCAAGGACACAAGGACACGCAGCTCATTACAAACGATCCTCGGCATGTCGCCATTGCTGATTCGAGAGGCCAAAAGGGCACATGTGATCCCTTTCACCGGAACAGAAGGGGGAAGAGTGTTCTTGGAGTGCTCGACTCGCCGGGCGGCGTCACGATCGCGGATAAGGCTTGTCGCTTTGCCCTCCACAAAGCGCGGCAATTCGGCGCGAGATTCGTGCTAGACCCAGTGGCGGGCGCATTTGAAAGCCTCATCATCTCTTCGTCTGGCAAAGTGCAAGGTATCAAGACTAAAGATGGGAAGTCGCACCTAGCAGAGCTCACAATCATGGCTTGTGGCGGCTGGACCCCAACGCTTCTCCCCGAGCTTGACGGCCTTTGTGAAGCAACTGGTGGATCGGTCGTCATGTACAAAATACCTCGATCGTCGGCTCTTTGGGATCGAACAAGTCCCGAAAACTTTCCCACCTGGCTGTGGTGCATGCGCAATGGCGCTGAGGGTGGTCTCTATGGCTTTCCCCGGACCGATGAAGGCTACATAAAGATAGGATATCGTGGAACCAAATACACAAACCCAAAGACACAGGGTGATGGCAAACAACGAAGCGTGCCAGTTACACGGTGGAGCCGGAAGGAGACAGGGGAACAGCTCAAAGGGATACCAGCGCAGGCGATGCGTATCATAGATGGTTTCGTGGACGAATACCTGCCAGAGTTGAGGGAAGAAGGTATTGACGTCGCATTGACACGCGTATGCTGGTACACGGATACCTTCGACAACCACTTCGTCATTGACCACGTCCCTGGTAAAGAAGGCTTATTCGTTGCCACAGGAGGAAGTGGTCATGCGTTCAAGTATTTGCCGAACATTGGCAACTGGGTCGTCGATGTGCTTGAGGGCGTGGACACAGAGAGGCCGGCGATCAAGGCGTGGAAGTGGCGGAGCATCCAGACCGAGAAGCCCATCAATGTGCTCATGGAAGGAAGCAAGGGAAGCAGGGCATTAAGTAATGTCCAACTAGTGGGCGAGGAACAAGAGGAGAGGGCAAGACTATAAGTACGGTTTGTGCGTAGTACTTGATCATGTTTCATTTCTCCCAAAGTGCGGGCCGTTGTCTAACAAGACCTGAGTACAACCACAGCCCCATGGTATACACATCGTACACTGGCAGACCGAGCCTCTCCTGGATGTGTTCAGCATATGGTGGCATCTGCGTACACTCCAGCACAATAGCACCTATAGCCCCCTTTTCGCTCTTCACCATGTCTTCCGCCTGGTCGGTCATTTCTTGCTCCATGGCGAGCTCATCATACCGAGCACCCTCCTGGATGACTTGTCTCAAGTGACCTTGATCGGGCATCCCGCGAATACACACTCGTCGAGGGTCAATTCCCAACGCTTCCAAATGTAGCACCCCAAGTCTAGCACCATCATACGTCAAAACGCCTACCTTCTTGTCCGCCGAGAGCAGCGCAAGAATACTAGGAATTTGCACCAGCGCCGACGTCGCGATTGGAATCGGTAGTCGAGCCGCCAGCCTTCGCGTTCATCAGCCCTCTTATTCCAATCACGTTAGAAACATTTCAGAAGCACTCACTGTCTCTGAGCCAAAGCCAAGAATCCGCAGCTTGTGATAATACCCACCGCCCCTCGTTCAGCCAACTTCTTCCCCGCTTCAACAAACCGCTCAACGAAGGCATCGTCGTATGCATCTTTGGTAACGATTTGCGATTCTGTAGATCCAGGAACAGTCTCGTGAATTAAAGGGAAAGGCCATGTTTTAGGATTCCATGGGTCGCCGGGTGGTCGGTGGATGTTCACTTCGACGGCAAGAAAGCCTAGAGGTGGGAGGTTGGTCGTTGGAGGCATTTTGATGGGTATATAGGACCAGTTTCGTATGATCAGGAAGACCAGTGTCGATAGATGTCTTTCTGGCGGTGATTTTCGTCAAGTCTCCGGCTATGGAAAGCTGGTGGTAGAAGCGGGAAGCGCACTGCCTAAACCAGTTAGCTTCGGGCAAGACCGTGAATCGATGCCATAAAGCTCCGATCTGGACTGCGACCCAATGATATTGAAGCGCTGGCAGAACCCTCCATTCAACGAGAGTCTCTGTTGATCCGATACCGGCCTTCCGTGTGGTATCTTCGTTCAACAGGAGTCTTGCGCCACGGCCAGGAAGTGCCAACTCCAAATTCCCAGGAAACCCAAAGCGTCCAAGTTCCGGGAGAGAGTGCCGTCCGAGCACAATCGTTAAGCCGTCGGAGGAATCCGAGCAGGCGGCTGCTCAATGGCCCGAACGAGCTAGTTCGGACGTTGCAGGGTCTACCCCACATAGTAGCGTCGGTAGCTTCCAGATGGCTCCATCACCAAGTGCCAGGTTCCGTTCCGAGTACGGAATTCTTTTGAATGACCTCGGAACGATTCCTAGAGTCGCGAAACTCAAGTACGCAGAACCTCTTTTTTCCGTCGGTTGGTCCTTTCGCGTTTACATCACGTGTGTCCACTGTTCCCACGTACATACACATTTCGAAGCTTGCACAAACCAACACGATGGGCTCAATGTCACAAACCAAACCCCACGTCGTCTGCCTAGGCGACCCCAAATACGCCGGAGCAGGTTACATCACCTCCTTCAGTAAAACGCACACTTTCTCCATCCTCTCCGCCGTTGACCGCGCCTCCACGATTGCCCTCCTCCCACCACTCATCGCATCAAAAGGCCCCATCGATGCCTTCATCATCCGCATGGGCACCCCGCCTTACGAGCCCTTCGATGCCGAGCTGCTTTCGGCACTCACAACCCACTGCAAAATCATCACCAGCGCGAGCGCAGGCTTCAACGAGTTCGACGTTGATTGGATGAGTGAGCAGGGGATTACGTTTTGTAACAGTGTTGATGCGGTGGGGGAGGCGACGGCAGATATGGCGATGTTTTTGTTGCTAGCTACGCTGAGGAACACAAGCCAGGCGGAGAAGAGTGTTCGGGGTGGGAAGTGGAGGGCTGGCGGGAACACGGCCTTGAGCCCGGCTCGGGACCCGACGGGGTTGACGTTGGGGATTGTGGGTATGGGGGCTATTGGGAAGGTAAGCCTTTATCTACTCTACTCATGCTCAGAAGTATGGATACTGACGCAGTGAACAGTATCTTGCAAAGAAAGCCGCCGTCTTCAACCTAAAGATACGCTACTACAATCGCAACCGTCTCTCCGCCGCCGAAGAAGCAAAATACAGTGCAACATACTGCTCCTCCCTGCATGAGCTTCTCTCCAGCTCAGACATAATCTCCATCAACTGCCCTTTGAACGATAAGACCACAAACCTCATCTCCACTGCCGAGTTCGCCGCAATGAAAGACGGTGCCTTCCTAATCAACACAGCCCGCGGCGCCGTCATTGACGAGGCCGCTTTCAAGCAGGCACTTGATTCGGGCAAGGTTGCGCGCGCTGGTCTTGATGTGCTGCGCAATGAGCCGAACGTCGACCCGTGGTTCTTCGAACAGGACAATGTGGTCCTGCAGCCGCATTTGGGCGGACTGACGGATGTAGCGTTCATGAAGGCGGAACGGGAGTGCTTCGAGAACATCAGAGCGTTTTTCGAGACGGGGAAGGCAAATTCGCCGGTGAACACGGACTCGCTGAAGAAACATGTGCGGATATAAAGGTGCGCTCATGCATTGGTGGCATTATTAGCTATATATTGTTCGGCATCTTTCGAGAGGAACAGGCTCGAATGTAACATACAACGTTGAGACTGAGATAATTTGCGCTCCTTAACACCTGCTCCTAAACTCACTGAAATTTATCATTGTATCATACTGCATGTTGACTTTACAGACCGAACCCCCCACCCCAACAACAACAACAACAACAACAACACCCAAAAAAGGAACAAAAAAAGGAACAAATCTCTCGACAGCACCCATCATCTAATACAATACTCACAAGAACTTGCGAAACTCATCAAGGGTGCATGATCATTGATTGAGGGTTCGTTTCACCCCTACACTATACCAAGAAATCCCCGTTACTCTCCTTCAAAACAAGCTGATACTCCGGCTCAAACTGCCAATACATAACCTCTGGCCTTCCCGTCCCCTCCTTCGTATATGCTGCCTCTTCCTCCCCCACGAACGTTTTTTGTACTCTTCCCCCAGCAACCGCAGCCTCAGTAAGTAGCTGCGTCTGGCACGCCCTTTCAAGCGCAATGAAGAACCCCGCCGCCTCGCCCACCGTCGCCCCCGCAGTCAACAACCCATGATTCTGCATAATCATATTCTTCTTCGTCGGACCCAACGCATCGGCAAGCTTTCCACCTTCTTCCGCCGCAAATACAACGCCGCCGAAGTTAGTGTACACGGCGAGATCGTTGTAGAACATGCAGGAGTCTTGATTGAGCATGTCGATGGAGAGGCCGAAGTTGGACCAAGCGCGCCCATGCGGAGAGTGCACATGGCATGCGGCGTGGATGTCTGGGCGCCGTTGATGCAGGGCGGAGTGGATGATGAAGCCGGCGGTGTTTATGGGCTTGTTGGCACCGCCGAGGCGGTTGCCGTCTTTGTCGACGTGGACCATGTCGCTTACGGTGAGGAGGGCGAAGTGTACGCCGTAAGGATTGATCCAGAATGTGTCAGGCTGTATGGGATCTAACAGGGTAAGTAAGATTATACTGTACATTAGTTGCAAGGCAGGTAATATGCACACCTCGAAGACTGATGTGCCCGCTCCCACCATCAGCAAAGCCCAAGCGCGCGAACACGCGGAAAGCGCCCGCCATTTGCTCCAACTGCCATTTACGCTCTGCTTCTTTTGTTTCGGGCCATTCGATGTGAAATCGACTTCTGTTAAAGCCCGTAGCCGCAGTTGCCGTTCCCGTGGCGGAGATCGACTGCTGTGGTGTCGTGGTCACTGTCGATGTAGAAAACATTTCGAAAAAGTGCCTCTGAGTAGTGCAATTGATTTTTATCTTGATTAGGACTGCACGATAAAGCAACAGGTACGCTGTTAGTATTAGGATCGCTCGGCACGCGTTCAGAACTAGGTTGGTGGCGATGCTCGGTTTCTCCCGATGTTGAGTCTGTAGCTCACTTTTCCGGCGCTAACCCTAAGCTTACGTTTCGGATATCGTTCCGAATTCAGCATTTCGATCTCCCACGTATTGATGCATACGCCGAGCTACTATACACCGTGGCCGGCTTCGCCCGTCGTCACTGATTCGGTATGAGCCGGCGAGGAATCGGTGTGGTACAATTCTGAAGTAGAGAGTAGTAGGAAGAACCAAAGCATGTTCAATCGTGAAAGTCTGATCCCGAGTGAACACACCTTACCACCTCATCAATACTCCATCATGGCACCCTCAGCTACCAAAGGCGTTGAACCGTCCACCGAGGGCTACATCGACGTCGATGAGCTCCGCACCTCATTCGCAATGTCTTTGTCCGCCATGTACAAGAAAGAAGTGCCACTCTATGGGGACCTGATCCGCATCGTCCGCACTGTCAACGAAGAAACACTCGCAAACCTCTCCGATCCCCGCATGGTACGAATGCATCACGGCGGTGTTGCATCCGAGCGCCTCGATCTTGAACGACATGGAGCAATTCGCCTTGGAACACCATATGAGCTGAAGACTATTCGCCGACTGTTTGCATTGATCGGACTGCATCCAGTCGGGTATTACGACCTTTCTCCTTCTGGGCTGCCGATGCATGCAACAAGCTTCCGACCGACGAGTGTGGCGTCGCTGAAGAAGAACCCTTTCCGGGTGTTTACCACACTGCTGCGACCAGATCTGCTCAAAGATGCCGAGTCTCGAAGGCTTGCGCTGGATTTGCTTGCCCGCCGTGACATCTTCAGTGCAGAGCTTTTGAGCCTGTTGGATGCCGCAGACAAGCAGGGAGGTCGACTCCGGAAGGCACAATCAGACGCGTTTGTTCGAGAGGCCATGAAGACGTTCGGATGGAGACCAGTTGCGGCAGCATCAAAAGATGACTACCTCAAGCTGAAAGTGGAGCATCCCATTCTCGCCGACGTCGCATGCTTCCAGAGTTCTCACATCAACCACCTCACGCCGAGAACGTTAAGCATCTCGGCCGCCCAAGAGCGCATGAAGACCGAGGGCATGGCGGTGAAGGACAGAATCGAAGGTCCACCCGCACGGCGCTGCCCAATACTGCTGCGCCAAACCAGCTTTCTCGCACTCGAGGAACCTATACGATTTCCTACGGAAACGGGCGAGACAATGACGAATGGGTCGCATAAAGCTCGGTTTGGCGAGATTGAAGAACGAGGCGCGGCCGTAACTCCAAAAGGTCGGAAGCTGTATGAAAAGCTAATGGACAACTCGATGGACGAGATCGCTCAGCTTACGGAGGGCCATACTTCAGCGGACGAAGATGCCGTTCTCGCACAAGTCTTCAAACAATATCCAGATACCTGGGAAGAGCTTCGCAAAAGAGGGTTGGTGTACTTTGAATTCCGATGCGAACCTAGCGCTCATGGACAGAAGATATCCCCAAATGCTTCTCTCAATAGCTTGCTTGCTCAAGGTGTTCTCGAAGCCGTACCAGTTACATACGAAGACTTCCTCCCTCTTTCAGCTGCGGGTATTTTTCAAAGCAACTTGGAGTCAGGGTCGAAGAAGACGGCAAGCCTAACGGTGAGCAAGGGCTATGCGGATAAAGCAGGTTATGAACGATCTCTTGGGGTAGCGGTGACCGATATGGATAAGTGGTATGCGGAGGCTCAGAGTGAGAGCCTTCGACGATGCGCGACAAAGCTGAACATAGCGGCGGGTATTCTCCTCCAGTAGCGATCGACTCTTAGAGTGGGCGTTTTCGTAGACCTCCATGCAATCAAGCCGCACTAGCCGGTAAAGTCGGCCAAATCATCAAACGCAAGCTCCGGCTGCTGAAAGTCCCGTATGCCATCCAGAAGCTCGTGAACAAACCATTCTGACTCACCCGGCACAGACATACTCTCCATGTTCATGAACCAGTCTTGCGGCATGAGCTCCTGGGGTGCGGCGAAGGTCGGCTCGAAAGAGGCGGCGGCGAGAGCGGAGTTGGGTGACATACCTCCCTCGCTACAAATCATGTTGATCGTTTTCTCGGACAGCGCCTCGAACGTGTCGCGATATGTGGTGGCCTGACTCCACCGCTCGGCGATGATGACAAGCACCGTGTTACAGGAGAAACAGGTATTGATAACATCAGACTGCCGCGCAGCCTGCCTGACGCGCTTGGACTTCCACAGACAGTAAAGATAGGTGAGCCCGCCGACGAAGAGAATATGGAGAGACCCCCATGTGAACTGGATCGTCGAGTTCTGATACAGCTTCCGATACAACAAACACATCTCCCGAGCTCGTTGGGCGCATTCTTCGAAAGCTTTTTCGACCGTTTCTTCTTCGCCGGAGCCTGGTGGAATGGCGCAAGTGATGTAGTGACGGTACAGAAGTAGGATTGAGTGGTCGTATGCGAGCTGAAACCACACCCTGGAGGCAAAGACAGAGAGGGGGTTAGGACCAGAGTAATCAACAAAGTCTGGTAGCGTGGAATACCAGTCCTCAAGTTCTTTGCGCAGGTCGCCCGCAATCAACTTTCTCGTAGTGTCATGAGGAGCGGCAGGCTTAGTTGAAGTGGGATACAAATAGTCGGCAAATTTGGACCACAACCGGCGCAGCTTGATGACGTGGATAGCGCCAGTCATGTACGTCGGCGGCTCATCCGGAGATGTGCGAGCGGACTTGGTCAATCCGTCCTTGGTAATGAAGTCGTCCTCCAGATCCAGAGGTAATTCAACGTCGATTGCCTCATCAGGTATACCCACAGGTCGGCCAAGGATAAAGGCGGCGACGCGATCGATGTCGTAAGCTACCCAGAAGCATCGAGTGGACATTTC
>Ga0247740_1000739_pt1 | contig 14723 bp, 13 predicted proteins | sample UWRJL148409B2_FD_180942 | JGI IMG/M metagenome (GOLD analysis project Ga0247740, IMG submission 180942) | Plant litter microbial communities from Arlington Agricultural Research Station in Wisconsin, United States - UWRJ-L148-409B-2 | ecosystem: Environmental > Terrestrial > Plant litter >...
CGCGAAGCTCGGTGACTCGGTCACGACCGACCACATCAGCCCCGCCGGCTCGATCAAGGCCGACAGCCCCGCCGGCAAGTACCTGCAGGAGCACGGGGTCGACCGCAACGACTTCAACTCCTACGGCTCGCGCCGCGGCAACCACGAGATCATGATCCGCGGAACCTTCGCGAACATCCGACTCAAGAACCAGCTGCTGGACGGCGTCGAGGGCGGCTACACCCGTGACTTCACACAGCCCGAAGCACCGCAGTCGTTCATCTACGACGCCGCTCAGAACTACGCGGCCGAGTCCACGCCCCTCGTCATCCTCGGCGGCAAGGAGTACGGCTCCGGCTCGAGCCGTGACTGGGCGGCCAAGGGCACCTCGCTCCTGGGCGTGCGGGCCGTCATCACCGAGAGCTTCGAGCGGATCCACCGCTCGAACCTGATCGGCATGGGCGTGCTGCCCCTGCAGTTCCCGGCCGGCGAGAGCTGGGCATCCCTGGGCCTCGACGGCACTGAAGTCATCGACATCGCGGGCGTCGACGAGCTCAACGAGGGCCGCACGCCGAAGACGCTGCACGTGACGGCGACCTCGACGAGTGGCAAGCCCACGATCGAGTTCGACGCCGTTCTGCGCATCGACACCCCCGGTGAGGCCGACTACTACCGCAACGGCGGCATCCTCCAGTACGTGCTGCGCTCGCTGGTCTAACTCCGCACCATCGAACGCCCGTCGCCCCGAGGGGTGGCGGGCGTTCGCGCGTGCGTGCTGAGAACGCAGGATATGCGCGGCGGGCAACGGGTTTCGCGTCCAGTGCGCACTGCCGCGTTCGATTGTCCTGCGTTTTCGAACGACACGAGCGGGATGCCCGGTCGGCGGCCGCGCTCGGTGGCGGGGTGCCCGTTCGGGGTTGTGCGGGTTCTCCGTCAGGCGCCTCGGGCCGCGTGGGGCTCCGGTTTACTGACCGCATGAGCAGTCGTCACGACACCTAGGTCAACTACATGGTGGACTCGAACTCCGCCGCGACGGAGTGGGCGGCGATGCGCACCGCCGACGAGATCCAGCGTTCGGCGCGGGAGACCGGCCAGGCAATCGCGTCCGCGAACGCGTCGAGCAACCGCGAGGTGCAGGAGCAGGGATTCGAGACCCGTCAGGCGATCGCCGAGTCGACCAGGCAGCAGGTGGCGGCGCAGGCAGACACGAGGCAGGCGGTCGTCGGTGCCGTCACGAAGCTCGGGATGCACGTCGCGCTCGGCGATGGGTTGTCCCGGCATGGCTGCGACATTACAGGCCGCCTCGCAGTGCTCGAGCACACTGCTTACCGGCATTCGCGGGCCCGCGCTAGTCGGCCGGATTCCCATGAATCCCGGCGTAGGCTTGCCGCATGAGCCTGCTTGAGAACATCCACGGCCCTCGCGATCTGGATGCCCTGAGCACCGAGCAGCTCGTGGAGCTCGCGGCCGAGGTCCGCGAGTTCCTGGTGCGCGAGGTCTCCAAGACCGGGGGTCACTTGGGCCCCAACCTCGGCGTCGTGGAGCTGACCATCGCCATGCACCGGGTCTTCGACTCGCCCCACGACGCCATCGTGTTCGACACCGGCCACCAGAGCTACGTGCACAAGCTGCTCACCGGTCGTCAGGACTTCAGCAAGCTGCGCGAGGCGGACGGGCTGGCGGGTTACCCGCAGCGCTCGGAGAGCCCGCACGACATCGTGGAGAGCTCGCACGCCTCGAGCTCCCTGAGCTGGGCCGACGGCATCTCGCGGGCCTTCACCATGACCGGTCACGCCGACCGGCACGTCGTCGCGGTTGTGGGTGACGGTGCGCTCACCGGCGGCATGACGTGGGAGGCGCTGAACAACATCAGCGACGACAACAGCCGCAACCTCGTGATCATCGTCAACGACAACGGGCGCTCCTACGCTCCGACGATCGGCGGAATGGCGCACTTCCTCAACGACATGCGCACGCGGCGCTCGTACCGCAACCTGTACTCGACGAGCCGCAAGGTGTTCTACAAGTTCGGCGCGCCCGGCCGCGCGCTGTACCGCGGCATCCGGGGGGGCACGCACGGGTTCCTCTCCCGGCTCACGAACAACGAGGCGCTCTACTCGAACCTCGACATCAAGTACTTGGGCCCCATCCACGGCCACGACATCAAGGCGCTCACCGAGGCACTCGAACAGGCGAAGAACTACGGCGCGCCGGTCATCGTCCACGCCATCACGGAGAAGGGCCGCGGCTACCAGCCCGCCCTGCTCGACACCGCAGACCAGTTCCACGCGGTCGGGCAGATCGACCCGGAGACCGGGGAGCCGATCGAGGTAGCGAGCAAGCCGTCGTGGACGAGTGTCTTCGCCGACGAGATCCTGCATCTCGCCGAGGGCAACGACCGACTCGTGGGGATCACGGCTGCGATGCTGCGTCCGACCGGCCTCCACAAGTTCGCGGAGCGCTTCCCGACTCGCGTGCTCGACGTGGGTATCGCCGAGCAGCACGCGGTCACGTCCGCGGCCGGCCTCGCCTACGGCGGTCTGCATCCTGTCGTGGCGATGTACGCCACCTTCGTCAACCGGGCTTTCGACCAGATCCTCATGGATGTCGCGCTGCACAAGGCCGGCGTCACCTTCGTGCTCGACCGCGCCGGGGTCACCGGCCCCGACGGTCCCAGTCACCACGGCATGTGGGATCTCGCGATCCTCCAGGTCGTTCCCAACATCCGGATCGCGGCACCCCGCGACTCCACACGGCTGCGCGAGGAACTCGGGGAGGCCGTCGTCGTGGATGACGGGCCGACCGTGCTGAGATTCTCCAAAGGCAGCGTCGGGACCGAGTTCGACGCCGTGCGCCGCACAGACGACGGAGTCGACGTGCTGCGGGAGGCGCCCCACCGCGACGTGCTCATCGTCACCGTGGGGCCGATGGCCAAGATCGGCCTGCAGGTCGCGGAGCGACTCGCTGCGCAGGGGATCGGGGCAACAGTCATCGACCCGCGCTGGGTGGTCCCCGTGGCGCAGAGCGTCATCGACCTCGCGGCCGAGCACCGCCTCGTCATCACCATCGAGGACGGCGTTCGCGTGGGTGGCATCGGCACGCGCATCCGTCAGGACCTCCGCGCGGCCGGCGTCGACACCGCCGTCACCGAGCTCGGGCTGCCCGATCAGTTCCTGCCCCACGGCAGCCGCGACGGCATCCTCGAGCAGGTCGGGCTCACTCCGCAGGCCATCTCTCGCGACGTGGTCGCCCAGGTGCTCGGCAGCAAGATCCCGGTGGCCCGGCCGCTGCCGTCGGATGCCGTCACGGAGTCACTGCGCGAGGAGCGCTAGGCCGGGGCGGGTAGGCGGTCCGGTGATCGCCGGCGAATTGACTTAGAGCGCGCTCTAAGTTCTAGCCTGAAGTCATGACCATTACGGATGCCCGGCTCTCGATCTCGGAGGTCGCCGAGACCACGGGACTGTCGACCCACACGCTGCGGTACTACGAGCGCGCGGGACTCATGCTCACTCCCGTGGACCGCGCCTCGTCGACCCACCGCCGCTACAGCGAGGGCGACGTGGCCTGGGTGGGCTTCCTCACGAAGCTGCGCGCGACGGGGATGCCGATCGCCGTCGTGGGGGAGTACGCAGAGCTGGTGCGCCGGGGAGAGGTCACGACCGCCGATCGGCTCGAGCTGCTCCAGCGGCACCGCATCACGGTGCTCGCGCAGCTCTCCGAGATCACCGAGAGCCTGGCGGCGATCGACACGAAGATCGCCATCTACGAAGAGAAGGTAAGCGAATGAGAACAACTGCACTGGGAGCCAACGGGCCGGTAGTCGGACGGGTCGGACTCGGCCTCATGGGAATGAGCGCGTTCTACACGGGCAAAGGGCAGGACGACGCCGAGTCGATCCGAACCATCCACCGGGCGCTCGACCTCGGCGTCACGCTTCTCGACACGGCCGAGATGTACGGCCCCTACCTCAACGAGGAGCTGCTCGGGCGCGCTCTCGCGGGCCGCCGTGACGAGGCGGTGATCGCCACCAAGTGGGGAACGCTGCTGCACCGCGGCGATGGCGGCTACGGCCGTGACGGCAGCCCGGAGAACCTGCGCATCTCGGTCGAGGGATCACTAACCCGCCTCGGGACCGACCATATCGACGTGTACTACCAGCACCGCATGGACCCCTCCGTCCCCATCGAGGAGACGGTCGGCGGTCTCGCGGAGCTCGTCGCGGAGGGCAAGATCCTCGGGTACGGACTGTCGGAAGCGTCGGCCGAGACGATCCGCCGGGCGCACGCCGTGCATCCCGTCACCGCTGTGCAGTCGGAGTACTCGCTGTGGACCCGCGACCCGGAGGCATCGGTGCTGCCCGCCGTGCGTGAACTCGGGATCGGATTCGTGCCGTACTCGCCGCTCGGTCGTGGGTTCCTGACCGGGACGATCCGCTCGCTCGACGGCTTCGACGAGGCTGACTTCCGCCGCAACAACCCGCGGTTCGAAGGGGAGAACCTGCAGGCGAACATCCGGATCGTCGAGCAGGTCGACGCGGTCGCTGCGGCCGTGGGCGCTACGGCCGGGCAGGTGGCGCTCGCGTGGCTGCTCGCGCAGGGTGACGACATCGTGCCGATCCCGGGGACCAAGCGCGTGGCGTACCTCGAGGAGAACGCGGCGGCCGATGCCGTGGTGCTGACGTCCGAGCAGCTCGCCACCCTCGATGCCCTCGAGGCGCCCGCGGGCGACCGCTACGCTGACATGTCCTCGGTACAGGGCTAGCGGCGGGGCGGCTGCTCGCGGCTTGACCGAAAACGCAGGAGAACCGTCCCGATCGTGACGGTTTGATAGCGGAACTGCCCTGCGCCGCCGCTTCTCCTGCGTTTTCGGCCACCCCTCCTCGGCCGCGGCAACCGTCGCGCGCCATCCACCGGTGCGGGTGCGCGACCGTGTCGCCGGGGCGCGGCGCGGCATCGTATCCGGATGCTCCCCGTCGAACGCACGATCCGCAGCCGCGGTCTGTTCCTCCGCCGCCGCGAGCTCCTCGCGCTCGGATACACGGATGCCGACCTCAAGTCCGCGCTCGGCCTCAAGCGCATCTTCCGGGTGCGGCACGGTTGGTACTCCGTTCCGGATGCACCCGAGCCGGGCATCCGTGCAGTGCGAGTCGGTGGACGCCTCACGGGTCTCTCCGCACTCCAGTCCTACGGACTGATCGTGCCGAACCCCGCCACCCTTCACGTCGCGGTCGCGCCCACCGCGAGTCGCTTGCGCAACCCCGCCGACCGCCGGGTTCGCCTCAGCCGGTTCGCCGGCGTCACCGTGCACTGGGACTATCGCGGCATCGCGCGAAGCCCGTGGCGGGTGACGGTGGCCGAGGCTCTGCTGGCTGTGCTGAGAACCGAGGGCAGGGATGTCGCGGTCGCCGCGTGCAGCGTGGCCCTCACCCGCGAGGCGATCTCACGGAGCGCCCTCGATCGCGTCTTTGACGCCGCCCCTGCGCGAGCGCGACGCTGGCGGAACCTGGTGTCGTTCCAGGACGAGGCGCACGGTGAGACCTTCGCGAGACTGTGGATGGCCGACGCCGGCATCGCGTGCCAGCAACAGGTGGAGGTCGACGGAGTGGGTCGGCTGGATTTCGGCTTAGGGCCGATGCTGTTCCTCGAGATCGACGGCAGTCAGCACGGCGAGCCTGAGAACTGGCAGCGCGACCACGAGCGCGACCTGGCGATCGCGGCCCGGGGCGGTCGAACGATCCGCGTGACATATCCGCAGCTGCTCGGGTCCTGGCCGGCGGTACTCGAGTCGATCGAACGCGCGATCGCTGACGCCGGAGCGCTGGCCGCACGCCGGCTGCGGCATCCGTACCGCCCTCGTGCTCGACGAAAACGCAGGAGTTCCGCCGCGAAAGGGCCGCCGTGATCGCTCAACGGGCCATTTCGGGGCGGAACTCCTGCGTTTTCGGCAACGCGCTCGGGCGAGCTACCGCACGCCGACGATGAGCGGGTGGTGGAAGGAGTCGCCGAAGGCCCGCTGGGAGGCGCCCACTCGGTCGAGGTACGGCGTGATGCCGCCGGCCTGGAACGGGTAGCCCGCCCCGAGGATGAGGCACAGGTCGATGTCCTCCGCGGCGGCCACGACCGAGGTCTCGAGCATGCGGTGGATCTCGTCCGCGAGGCCGTCCTCGATGCGGGTCTGCAACTCGGCCGCGGTCATCGGAGTGGAGCCACCGGCAACGATCGCGCGGGCCTGCTTGTCGATGCCCTTGATCTTGCCCTTGTTGTCGCGTTCGAAGATGCGACCGAGCTCGGCGAGCTTGTGCAGGTTCGCGCTCTCGAAGAAGCGGTCGGGGAACGCGGCGTGATGGGTGTCGAGCACATGCGCGCCGACCTTGAGTCCGACCAGCTCGAGCAGCTCGAACGGCGTCATCGGCAGGCCGAACGGGCGTGTCGACTCCTCGACCACCTCGAACGGCGTTCCGGTGTCCACAGCGTGCATCGCCTCACCCAGAACCTTGGCCAGGATGCGGTTGACCACGAACCCGGGGGTGTCGGTGGTGATGACCGCATTCTTGCGCAGCGCGCCGGCCGTGACCATGGCGGTCGACAGAGCGATGTCGGTGGTCTGCGGCGTCTTGACGACCTCGACCAGGGGCATGACGGCGACCGGGTTGAAGAAGTGGAAGCCCACGACGCGCTCGGGGTTCTTCAGCTTCGCACCGATCTGCTCGACCGAGAGCGACGAGGTGTTGGTGGCGAGGATCGCGGTGGGGGAGATGTACTGCTCCACCTCCGCGAAGACGTCCTGCTTGGCGGCGAGCTCCTCGAAGATGGCCTCGATCACCCAGTCGCAGTCCGCGAAGTCGGACTTGTCGGTGGTGCCGCTGACCAGCGCCTCGAGGCGGTTCGACTCGTCCTGCGAGATGCTGCCCTTCGCGAGCAGGGCGTGGATCTCCTTGTGGATGTACGCGACACCCTCGTCGACACGGCCCTGGTCGAGGTCCGTGATCACGACGGGAACCTGCAGGCGGCGCACGAACAGCAGCGCGAACTGCCGGGCCATGAGGCCGGCACCGATGACGCCGACCTTGGTGACCTTCTGTGCGAGTGCCTTGTCCGGCGCGCCGGCGGGGCGCTTCGCGCGCTTCTGCACGAGGTTGAACGCGTAGATGGAGGCGTGGAACTGGTCCCCGGAGATGAGGTCGGCCAGAGCCTCGTCCTCGGCGGCGAAGCCCTGCTCCTTGGTTGTGTTCTTGGCGGCCTTGAGCAGCTCGAGCGCTCGGTAGGGCGACTTCGCGACCTTGCCGATGCGGCTCTCGAGCGTCTTCTGGGCGATGCCGATGGCGATGTCCCACTTGGCGACGCGCTCGATCTTGCCGGGCTCGTTCGGTCGCTTGACCTTCGTGGTGCCATTGATGACTCCGGATGCCCACCCGATCGAATCCTCGATGAAGTTGGCCGGTCCGAACATGGCATCCGCGATGCCGAGCTCGAAGGCCTGCGGACCGCGCAGCATGCGGTTGTTCTTCAGCGGGTTCGAGATGATGACCTCGAGTGCGTTCTCGATACCGATCAGGTTCGGCAGCAGCCAGGCGCCGCCCCAGCCGGGGATGATCCCCAGGAACACCTCGGGAAGCGCGAGCGCCGGAACCGAGCTGTCGATGGTGCGGTAGGTGGAATTGAGCGGGATCTCGACGCCGCCGCCGAGCGCGAGGCCGTTGATGAAGGTGAACGACGGGACGCCGAGCGTGCTCAGCTTGCCGAGCGCCCAGTGGCCCAGACGTGCCATCTCGAGCCCGGTCGCGCGGTCGGGCAGCTCGCTGACCTTGGAGAGGTCGGCGCCCGCGGCAAAGATGAAGGGCTTGCCGGTGACGGCGACGCCGTGGATCTCGCCGGACGCCGCTCGAGCAGCGAGGCTGTCGAGCACCGCGGCGAATTCGATGAGCGTCTTCGGGCCGAGCGTGTTCGGCCGCGTGTGATCCTTGCCGTTGTCGAGCGTGATCAGAGCCAGGACCTTGTTGCCGGCGATCGGGATGTCACGCACGAAGGAGTGGGTGATCACCTCGTCCGGATCGAGGGAGGCGAGCGTGTCGAAGTCTGCGACGGTCGTGGCCATTACTTGTTCCCCTTGTAGTTCGGGTTCTCCCAGATGACGGACCCGCCCTGGCCGAGGCCGATGCACATGGCGGTGAGGCCGTAGCGGACGTCGGGGCGCTCGGCGAACTGCGCCGCGAGCTGGATCATGAGGCGCACGCCCGAGGAGGCGAGCGGGTGGCCCATGGCGATGGCGCCGCCCCACTGGTTGACGCGGGGGTCGTCGTCGGCGATTCCGAAGTGGTCGAGGAGCGAGAGCACCTGCACCGCGAACGCCTCGTTGAGCTCGAACAGGCCGATGTCGTCGATCGTGAGACCGGCCTTGCGCAGCGCCTTCTCCGTGGACGGCACGGGGCCGATGCCCATGATCTCCGGCTCGACGCCGGCGAAGGCGAAGCTCACCATCTTCATCTTGGGGGTGAGGCCGAATTCCTTGGCGGCGTCCACGGACGCGATGATCGACGCGGTCGCGCCGTCGTTGAGGCCGGACGAGTTGCCCGCGGTCACACGTCCGTGCGGACGGAACGGGGTCTTGAGGCCCGCGAGCCCCTCCATCGTGGTCTCGGGGCGGAGTGCCTCGTCGCGCGTGGCCATGCCCCAGCCCGCCTCGCTGCGCGTCGCGACAGGGATCAGGTCGGGCTGCAGCTTGCCGTTCTCGTACGCGGCGTACGCCTTCTGCTGGCTGCCGAGGGCGAAGCGGTCGGCGCGCTCCTTGGTCAGGTGGGGGAAGCGGTCGTGAATGCGCTCGGCGGTGTTGCCCATGTTGAGGGCCTCGCCGCTGACGAGCTTCTCGGAGAGGAAGCGGGGGTTCGGGTCGGCGCCGAAGCCCATCGGGTGGCGGCCCATGTGCTCCACGCCACCGGCGATGCCGATGTCGTAGGCGCCGAAGGCGATCGCGCCGGCAATGGTGGTGACGGAGGTCATCGCGCCCGCACACATGCGGTCGATGGCGTAGCCGGGGACAGACTTGGGCAGGCCGGCGAGGAGCGCCGCGGTGCGGCCGATCGTGAGTCCCTGGTCGCCCGTCTGCGTGGTCGCGGCGATGGCGACATCGTCGTAGCGGTCGGTGGGGATGCTCGGGTTGCGCTCGATGAGCCCGATCATGGCCTTGACGACGAGGTCGTCGGCCCGGGTGTTCCAGTACATGCCCTTTTCCCCGGCACGTCCGAACGGGGTGCGAACCCCATCGATGAATACAACTTCAGAACTCAGGGCCACAATGCCTCCACAATCGTCATGCGTGTTTCACCAGACTAGGCGGGCGAAATTGCACCGGAGAATCGTTTGATTCTTCCTACGAAGCGGGCTCGGGCGGGTCCTCGACCGTTTGGCGGGCCTCTACAAACGCATCGGCGATTACCTGTGCCGTTGCGTCAAGCTGCCATTCACGTGCGCCGAACTCCCGGAGGGTCGAGGTGACCGTCTCGAGGTCGACCACTGCGGGCGGGGACCATGCGAGCCGGCGGAGCAGTTCGGGTGTCAGCAGGTTCTCGACCGGGATGGACATCTCGGTTGCGACCTCGGTCACCGCGGCACGAGCGGCCTTGAGCCGCTTGTCGGCCTCGGGGTTCTTGTCGGACCACACGCGGGGCGGGGGCACCGTCTCGCCGGCCTGGCGAAGCACGGGGAGGTCGTCGCTCGCCATCCCGGTCTGGATGGCATTCCACCAGCGGTCGATCTGCGAGCGGCTCGCGCGGCCGGTGAACTCCTTGAGCCCGGCCAGGTCGCGCTTGGTCTCGGGCAGCACGCGCGCGGCGGCGACGAGCGCGGAGTCCGGCACGAGGCGACCGGGCGCCGTGTCGATCTCGCGGGCGTAGGCGTCGCGGGCCTGCCACAGCTCCCGCGCGACGGCGAGGTTGCGTCCGCCGCGGATCGCGTGCACACCACTGAGGCGGCGCCACGGCTCCTGTCGCACGATCACGAAGTCACGGGTGAGCACTGAGCTGAACTCCTGCTCGGCGATGTCGGTCTTCCCATCACGCTCGAGCACGCCCGCGAGCGCCTCGCGCAGGTCGACCAGCAGCTCGACGTCGAGGGCGGCGTACACCAGCCACGACTGGGGGAGCGGGCGGGTCGACCAGTCCGCGGCCGAATGCTCCTTGGCGAGATGGATGCCCAGCAGATCCTCGACGACGGCGCCGAGCCCCACGCGCGGTAGTCCCGCGAGGCGGGCGGCGAGCTCGGTGTCGAACAGTCGCGTGGGATCGAGTCCGACCTCGCGGAGGCAGGTGAGGTCCTGGCTCGCCGCGTGGAGGATCCACTCCTCGCCGGCGACCACGTCGTTGAGCTCGGTGAACTGCCCGATCGCGGGCGGATCGAAGAGGAACGTCCCGGCGCCGCGGCGGAAGATCTGAATCAAGTAGGCCCGCTGAGAGTAGCGGTAGCCGGATGCACGTTCCGCATCGATCGCGATGGGGCCTTCGCCCGCGGCGATGGCGTCGACGGCGGCGAGGTACCCCTCGCGCGTGTCGATGACATCGACCTCGACGTGCTCAGCCTGGATGGGGGCGACGACTGCGGGCTCGGAGGCGCCCTCGCCGGTACTACTCACGTCCTACTCGGCGGGCAGACAACAGGCTCACTCCTTCTATCGCCGGTGGTAGACCGGCGAGCATGCACAACAGCTCACCCCAGCCTTCCACATGCGCAGCCAGGTCGGCGTCGTCGGGAGTCCAAGACGCCCGCAGCTCGATCTGGGCGCCGTTGCCCTGCGACTCGAGTTCCCCGTAGCCGGTGGAGAGGATGCGCGTCGCGGTGCCGCTCGCGGAGGTGTACTTGGCCCCGCGCGCGTCGAGCGCATCGACGAGCCACGACCAGGCGACGTCGAGCAGGAAAGGATCGTCGCCCATCTCCGTCTCGAGCGGTGCCTGCGCGTAGCAGATGACGCGGAACGCCCCGCCCCAGGCCTCCGGCTCGTCGGGGTCGTAGAGAAGGACGAATCGGCCGGTGCCCAGCTCCGAATCGCTACCGTGACGGGCCGGCGTGACGTCGGCGGCGAGTGCGAACGACCACGGCGCGAGTGTGCCGGGGGCCGGAATCTCGGCAACCGACAACTCGGGGCGCGTCGCGGCGCGCTTCAGGGAGCGCAGCGCAGCCTCGAATGCGTGGGGAAGCGGGGTTCCCAGGGACGTGTCGGACACGAGTGAAGATTAGGCTTGATTGGGACTTTCCACATAGAGGCACGCCGCTCGCGGCGGGGCGGGAGCAGGTATGGCGGGGCACTCGCAGTCTCGGGGCACCACCGTGAGCCGGGCAGTGACCGGCACGGCGATCGGCGTGGGTGCGCTGGTGGCAGGTGCAGCGATCACCGCCGGAGCCATCGCCGTCGTCTTCGCCCGCACCGTCGTGACCCCTCCCACGAAGCGCCCGGAGGATGTGCTCGTGCTCGACGTGACCGCCGACACGGTCATCCTCTCTGCCACAGTCGACTCGATGACGCCGGGCAGGTACAGCCTCTGGTTCGATCACGATGCGGGTCACGCCCGAATCGGCGAGATCCTCTCCTTCACGGCGGACACGGTCACCCGTCAACTGCTCGGTGTCGATGTCGGCAGCCTCGACCGGGCGGTGCGAGCCCGCATCGGTGGCTGGTTCTACCGCGGACCCGGGGACCTCGGGGTCCCGTTCGACGACGTCGAGGTCGAAACCGACCTCGGACCGGCCCCGGCGTGGTTCGTGCCGGCGGCGTCCCCCTCGACGGCATGGATGATCGGGGTGCACGGTCGGGCCGTGCGACGTGAGGAGACCCTCCGCTCCATCCCCGTGTTCCGGGAGGAGGGCTACAACTCGCTCCTGGTCTCCTACCGGAACGACGGGGACGCCCCCGCAACCGCGGACAACCGCTACTCGCTCGGCGACACGGAGTGGCACGACGTGGAAGCGGCGATGCGCTACGCCGTTGACCACGGCGCGACTCGGGTCGTGTTGATGGGCTGGTCGATGGGCGGGGCCACGGTGCTGCAGGCCGTCACGAGGTCGTCGTTGTCGGACCTCGTCGTGGGAGTCGTGCTCGAGTCGCCGGTGGTGGACTGGATCACCGCACTCCACTACCAGGGGATGGCCTACAAGCTCCCGCGGGTGGTGCGGCTGACCATCCTCGATCTGCTGAGCAGCCGCTGGAGCAGGTTCCTGACCGGACAGGCGGCACCCATCGATCTGCGCCGGTTGGACTTCGTCGCACGGGCGAGGGAGCTGTCGAAGCCCGTCCTTCTGCTGCACAGCGACGACGACGGCTTCGTTCCCTCGACGGCCTCACGCGCACTTGCGGTGGCGAGGCCCGACATCGTCACTTTCGTCGAGTTCACGACCGCTCGCCACACGAAGCTGTGGAACTACGACGCTGACCGGTGGAACGGCGCGATCACGCGGTGGCTGGAGATGCTGCCGTGAACCACCGCGCGTAGAGCGAGCTTGCGTCGTCCACGAGCAGCTGGTGCAGCACCACGGCGATCTCGGGAAAGGCCTCCACCCCGAAGAGCGGGAGGGTCACGCCGGTAAGCCGCGGGCTCGTGGTCAGGCACACCTCGTCGGCGAGTCCTGCGACCACGATCTGGCGGGCGAGTCCGGGGCCGCCCTCGCACACGATCGAGGCGAACCCGTGGTCGCGCAACGCGTCGATTATGTCGACCGCCTCCATGCGCGGGCCGGGCACCATGATGATCTCGGCATCGGAGAGGGAGGCGCGCACCCGGTCCACCGCGGCCGGCGGGCACACGACCACGACGGGCGGTCCGTCGCCCTCAATGCGGTGCCCCTCCAAATTGCCGCTGCCCGTGACGACGGCCAGCGGCACTCGTTTCGGCCGCACATAGCCCTCGGCCCGCACGGACTCGGCACCTACGAGCACCACGTCCGCGAGCTCCCGGATGACGCCGAGGATCCGACGATCGGCGGCGCTCGTGAGCGTCTCCGACGTGCCGTCCGACCCTGCGGCGCTGCCGCTCACGCTCGTCACGAGGTTGAGCCTCAGCCACCGGTCCTGAGGCGGCCGGTACAGCTCCAGCAGTCGCGCGCGCGTGCCGTCGGCCTCGAGGTCCAGCGTCTCCGCGGGCCCGGGGTGCACGCGCGTGAGGTTCACGCGGCGATCTTCTCCCGCACCTGGCGCTTGATGCGTGCGAGCATCGCCGTCATGCCGCGGATGCGGAGGGGACTCACAGCCTCGGTGAGCCCGAGTCCCTGGGGGAAGTCATCGGCGACGGCGAGCACCTCGTCCGCGGTCAGGCCGGCGAGACCCTGCGCGAGGATGGACGCGAACCCGCGGGTGGTCGGGGCCTCCTTCGGCGCCATCGCGAAGAGATGGACGATGTTCTCGTCGTCCACCTCCACGAAGATGAACACGGGGGACTGGCACTCCTCGACGCGCTCGAACCGGTCCGGATGATCGGCGTAGCGCTCAGGCAGTGCGGGCAGCTCGTTGGAGAACTCGAGGAGCAGCGTCAGGCGCTCCTTGATCTCGAGCCCCAGGAAGTCGTCCCGGATCTCGGCGAGCTGGTCGGGGAGTGTGTCGGTCACCGTCCGAGTTTAGCGAGCGACGGGTACCGCGCCGGGCTCGGAGCCCTTGACGATAGGCACTCGCACGGCCGAACCCCACTCGGTCCACGAGCCGTCGTAGTTGCGCACGCCCTCGAAGCCGAGGAGGTGCGTCAGCACGAACCACGTGTGGCTCGAGCGCTCCCCGATTCGGCAGTACGCCACGATCGAGTCGCCGTCCTTCAGTCCGGCCTGGTCGCGGTACAGGGCGTTGAGCTGGTCGACCGGCCGGAACGTGCCGTCCTCGGCGGCGGCCTTCGCCCAGGGCACGTTCACCGCACTCGGGATGTGGCCGGCGCGCAGCGTCCCTTCCTCCGGGTAGGCCGGGGCCGTGGTGCGCTCACCGCTGAACTCCTCGGGGGAGCGGACGTCGATCAGGGGGTTTCCGAGGTGGGCGAGTACGTCATCCTTGTACGCGCGGATCTTGGAGTCGTCGCGCTCGACGACCGGGTACTCGACAGTCACGGTCGCCTCGGGGTCGGTCGTGTAGGCGCGGCCGTCGGCCTCCCACTTGGCGCGCCCGCCGTCGAGCAGGCGCACGTCCTCGTGGCCGAACAGGGTGAACACCCAGAGGGCGTAGGCCGCCCACCAGTTGTTCTTGTCGCCGTAGATCACGACGGTGGAGTCGCGCGAGATCCCCTTGGAGCCGAGGAGCTTCGCGAAGGCCGCTCCGTCGATGTAGTCGCGCTCGACGGGGTCGTTGAGGTCGGTGTGCCAGTCGATCTTGACGGCGCCGGGGATGTGGCCGGTCTCGTAGAGCAGCACGTCCTCGTCGGACTCGACGACCACGAGCCCCCGAGTGCCGAGGTTGGCTTCGAGCCACTCGCCCGAGACGAGGCGCTCGGGGTGGGCGAAGCCGGTGAACTGCGCAGCTGTATCGACCTCGACGGCCATGGGTACCTCCGGTGGGAATGGGGGGAGCTAGGGTTGAATCTCCTGAAACACGAGGCTACGCGCACCGCGTCGAGCCCGTCGTAAGACTTCGACACATACGAGGCCGATTCCATATGAGTGCCGAGGCTCCGGCAGTACCCGGTCATCTGACCGACCGTTCACCGCAGCTGTCGGGCGCCGAGATGGTCGAGCAGCTGGTCCCGCCGCGGCAGTTCGCCACGGCCACGCTCGACTCGTACCGGCCCGATC